>Ga0316217_10000889_pt1 | contig 40762 bp, 33 predicted proteins | sample 1anoAmetaG_FD_203633 | JGI IMG/M metagenome (GOLD analysis project Ga0316217, IMG submission 203633) | Freshwater microbial communities from Trout Bog Lake, Wisconsin, USA - 1anoA | ecosystem: Environmental > Aquatic > Freshwater > Lake > Hypolimnion/Profundal zone | place: USA: Wisconsin...
GCGCAGGGCGGCCATGCCGCCGAACCTCGGTTCGACCCGGTCGTAGTCGGTGACGTGGTAGCCGTGGTAGCTGGCGGTGCTCTGGATGGGCGACAGCCAGAGCGCGGTGACCCCGAGCCGGCGCAGATAGTCCATACTGGCGGTCACCCCGCGCAGATCGCCGCCGCAGAACACCGGCAGGGCCGGGTCGCCGCCGGGCGCGCCGTCGCCGCCGGGGCGGAACCGGTCCACCAGGATCTGGTAGAACACCGCGTCCTGCCACCACGGGCGGGGCTGGCCGGATTCCACCTCAGGCCTGGTCGGGAAGGGCGAGGTTGATCTGGGCTTCCTGGATCCTGCGCAGCGATTTGCGGTGGTCGGACAGGCACTCCATCAGCTTCTTGTCATCGCTGAGGTCCACCGTCTCCAGGGCCTCCAGGAACCCGCAGCGCCAGTGGAACAGCTCCACCCCGATCCGGCAGGAGCGGGCGAACCGGACCGAAGGCTTGAGCACGGAATTCAGCACCGTCAGGAGCGTCAGGGCCAGGCTCAGCACCGGCACGCACTCCTTCATCCAGGCCAGCGGCGGCACGGCGTGCGAAGCGTCGGTGAGGTTCACCGCGAAGGAGATGATGGTGCTGATGATCGGAATGGCGAGGAGCAGGATCAGGCCCAGCACCTTGTAGCGGGAGACCTTCTTGCCCACGCTCCCGTCGTTGAAGTTGTAGGAGGAGATCATCTCCTGCAGCAGCGGCAGGTCGGTCTGGTAGTGGCGGCGCTCGAGCAGTCCCTTCACTTCGTCGTGGAGTTTCAGGTGGCCCTTCTCATGGCTCGGCATAAAAGCCTCCAGGCGGCTGGCGGATGGTGGTCCTTTCCGGTAAAGCAGACAGAACGCTAACAGTGTTGAATGAAGGTTTCAAGAAGTTAGCACCCTGATCCCGGGACCGCGGTTCCGGCGCGGCGGACCCCGCAGGGCAGCGCGCATTCATGGAAAACCCTGGTATACTGTCAGGCCTGGAGAGATGGCAGAGTGGTCTAATGCGCCTGACTCGAAATCAGGTTATCGGGTGACCGGTACGGGGGTTCAAATCCCTCTCTCTCCGCCAGACTTAGGCCCACTTTGAGTGGGCCTTTTTCCTGCGGTGGAATGGGCTGTTCTAGGACTGTTCTAGGACTTGGACTTGGCTCCGGTGGTGTCTGCACTGGCCAGGATGGCCTTGAACGGCTCCCCATCAAAACATTTTGGGACCGTCCACGCAATCATCGTGCTGCCAGAGGTCCGTTTGCCGCTGACCTTGTTTAACCTTTTCCATGCGCCTTCGCTAGGCCATGACGCCCCGGCTGCACGAGCCCACCCGAGCATCCGAACCTCGAGGCCCAGGACAACCGTGGCTAGCCAGAAGATGGGAGACCGCAACAGGGGCTCCCTTCCAGCAAGCAATGAGCCATGAAGCTCAGAAGAAATCCTGTGTGTCAGCTCCTCAATGCGCAGGTGCTGCCATATCTCAAGAGCCACAAGGTCGTCGTCAAGTCGGCTCAATTTTTCATGTTTCTCAACAATCCATTTGCCTAAGTGGGCACTGATATTTTGGTATTCTTGTTTCCACGTTCCAGTATCTTGGTCATGTTGTTTAAAGTCTATTATCTCTTTCCAGTTAATTATTTCTTCAGATTCGTCTCTCCACTTCCTGCTGTCTAGCATTTTCCGTGCGTTTTGAATTAATGGCCGCTCTCTTCTGCTTGCCTCGTGGATTCGGATAATAAGTGGATGTTTTTCTCGCTTTGAATCGACGTGATAATCAAGTTCATCGCTAATATTTGAATATTTTCCTGACCTAAGACTTATTTTTCTATCATTTTTGTTATATGTATAAAATTTTCTAAAATTTATAAATAAATATGAATGTAAATTGCTATTTTTGTTCCCATAGAATATTGAGTTATTGTCAACAAATACATATAAAATAATGCCTGATTCAATTTGATGTCTGAATCTAATTAAATCTATTATATGCGATATTGTTTTTGATTCTTTTATATCTACTTGCCCCATTAATAACAAATTAAATGTTGAATCAATAACCCAGTACCAATAATGATTATCTTCTCTTATCTTTGGGGCTTCAGTGCCGTGCTGGCGGGGAGGGGCCGACAAGTGAAGATAAAGTTGGTTGGGCGGCTTGCTTCGCACCTTGGGTTGAAGATAGAAGTCACCGCTTCTGCAGGCCTTCCATAACCCCAATATACCTGCTGCCAAAGCACCTGCATTCGAACTATCAAACCATTCACCGAGGAGAAGGCGCTTGGCCCAGGAGAGGACCATGGCTTTGGTCGGGATGCCATAGGTTGAATCGCCCCATGTTTCTCGAGGCAACAGCGTTGCTGCCTCATCAAGGAGATAGTCCAGTCCTGTGGTTGTCTTTGGAGTGTCATCGCCGGTCATGGTTCGGCCTAAAAGGTGCGCACAGGATAAACCATAAGTCGCGTTCTTTTTGATGGAGTGACAGCAAGCTATGCAGCCAACACTCCGACCAGGGTTCCATGTCCATTGGCTGATCGAAAGCGGGTGTTTTCAGGAATCGTCCGATGAGAACTGAAGTGGTGCCCATTGTCATGGACCCTCTATTGGCAAGAACTTGAATCCAAATCGTAGGAGAGGTTGACCCCAAGAATTGAGGAAGGGCAAGGAAAATCGGGCCGTTCCTGTCAATTGTGGATCAATCAGGGAGTTGGGGGGAGCTTGCTTCAAGCTGGGGTTCAGGAGGGCGGTTCCCTCCTGAACGGCTCCTGGCAGGTGTCGGGCCCAGGCCAGGACTAGGCGGAATGCGCAACTGCTTTGCCGCTCCTAACTCATATCTCGTGGAGGGATCCATGAATACACAATTAATTAATAATTTACTGAATTCCAAGGAGGCATCCGCATACCTGGGCTTCAGTGAATCTTCGCTGGAGGCCATGCGGGCCCGGAATACCGGCCCTGCCTGGCATCGAGTGGGGGAGCGCGGTGTCCGGTACCGCATCGAGGATCTCGATGCCTACCTTGCAGGAAATCGCGTCAATACAAACCATGTGCGCGGGCAAGAGCGCAGTGAAACAGATGAATAAGGAGGGGCAAAATGACTGATTATGATGAACTCTACAATAAGATTCGCGGCAGGATGGGCAAGCAGACTCCTGAACCGGCACCTCGAGGAAAAAGCTATCGATTCGAACTCTGCTCGGAAGCGACCCGCAAGGATGGCAAGGAAATCCTGCAGTTCGGTGTAGACCATCTCTCCGAACCCATTGGCTGGGCCTTCAACGTAGCTCATATCGATGCGAATGCCCCGGGTGACGTTCAGCCTCTGCGTGAAGTTTGGGTCCACCCCACTCAGGCTGAAGCACTTCTTGATCTTCTTGATGAAGGTTTCAAGCGGCTCCAGAACATGCCTGCCCGGGGGGCCGGATCTCCGAATTGCCGGGAGGAGGTAGGCAACATCGATGGTCCTGGAGATAACCAACTACGTGTAGTGATACAGGGTTATGGACAGCGCTGGAACCTGAAGATCGTGGGTCCTGGCAATGAATGGCTCCCCTTCGATGGCAGAGATTATGGCGCCTTCTTGGATGGTCTGGCTCAGGCCGCCCAGAAACTCAACCAACTTGATGATGGAATCCCATTCTGAAAAAAACGTGGGCGGTCACCTTTGCCGAGGTGGCCGCCCTCACCAATGAGAACTCCTATGACCATTTTAGCAGAGCAAGAAAAATCAAATCAACTACTACAGTTTCGCGAAGCCGCTGCCCGGCGGTTCCTTGTGCTCCCTAGCGAACTGGTCGCGGATGGCAAGATCCACCGCTGCCCCATCGTAGGCCGGTCTGGTAACGATGGCGCCTACCTGGTCCACCCTGGTGGTCTTCCAGCGGGTGGTTTTGAGAACCACGCGGATGGGCTGGACTGGGAGAACTGGCGGGCCGACCTCGGCCGGCCTATGACCAAGCTGGAGCAGGATGCATACCAGAAACAGGTCGAAGCTGACCGTATCGCCTCCGAGGCGGCGAGGGCCCGCCTCAGGGTGGAGGCTGCGGAGACGGCCAAGCATATCTGGGAGGCAGCTAAGCCTTGCGAGGGCCATCCCTACCTCACCCGCAAGGGCGTCCGGTCTCATGGACTCCGGGAGAAGGACGGCGACTTGGTGGTGCCGGTCTACACGCCGCGCGGCGAGATGACCAGCCTCCAGATCATTGCCCCTGAAGGAGTGAAGCGGTTCCTGACGGGAGGGCGGAAAAAGGGGTGCCTGTTCATGCTGGGCACGGTCACCGAGGACCCTCTCTACATCGCCGAGGGATACGCCACGGCTGCGACCATTCATGAAGCCACGGGCCAGGCCGTGGTCGTGGCCTTCGACGCCGGCAACCTGACGCCCGTGGCCCAGGGGCTCCGAGAGCTGCACCCGGACGTGGACTTTGTAATCTGTGCGGATGACGACCTGACCAAGGGCAACCCCGGCCTGAAGCATGCCACCGAGGCCGCCCAAGCCATCCAGGGCCGGGTCGTAGTACCCGACTGGGGTGAGGGCCGCCCTGATCATGCTACAGACTTCAACGACCTGGCCCAGCATCGCGGCCTGGATGCCGTCAAGGCCTGCGTCATGGGGCAGGCCCGTCCGGTGGAACCCGAGAGCCCTAAAGACGCAGTCAAGCGGCTTGCTGCCCTGGAGAATCTGGACTATGAGAAGGTGCGGGTTGGCGAAGCGAAGAAGCTGGGCATCCGCGCGGGCGCCCTGGACGACGCCGTGGCCAAGGCCCGTCAAGCCCAGCAGGCGGATTCCGGGCAGGGGATCTTGTTCCCCGAGGTGAAGCCTTGGCCCCACCCGGTGGATGCCGCCGCCCTCTTGGAAGAAATCCGGGCAACCTTCCAACGGTTCATCGTGGCGGATGCACATACCGGCATCGCCATTACCCTTTGGATTGTCTTCACCTGGCTCATCGCCTGGTTCAAAGTCGCGCCACTGCTGATTATCTCTTCACCAGAAAAGCGCTGTGGCAAGACCCATACGCTGGATTTCATCGGTCGCTTGTCTTGCCGCCCCTTGCTGGCGTCGAACATCTCACCGGCCGCGGTTTTCAGGGTAATCGAGGCCTACAGCCCCACGTTGGTGATCGATGAGGCAGACACCTTCTTGAAGGAAAACGAGGAACTGCGGGGCGTCATCAACTCAGGCCATACCCGGCCTACGGCCTTCGTCTTCCGGTGCGTCGGGGATGAACAGGAGCCTTGCCGGTTCTCCACCTGGGCCGCCAAGGCCATCGCTGGGATTGGGCATCTGGCTCCGACCCTGACCGACCGGGCCATCGAGGCGCCCCTCCGCCGCAAGCTGCCCGCCGAGACCTGTGAGCGCCTGCGGCATGCCGATCCAGACATCTTTTCCCGGCTGGCATCCAAGCTGGCGCGCCTGGCCGAGGACTGCGGCCCCACCATCGGGGCGGCCCGCCCCGAGCTTCCCGATGCCCTGAACGACCGGGCCCAGGATAATTGGGAACCCCTCCTGGCGATCGCCGACCATTCAGGTGGAGCGTGGCCGGCCCTCGCCCGCGCAGCCGCCCTGGCCATGGCGGATCCAGAGAACGTCCCGGGCTCAACCCCCACTGAGCTGCTGGCGGACATCAAGGACGTGTTCAGCGCGAAGAAATTGGTACGGGTGCATACAGCCGATCTGCTGGCGGCCCTGATCGCCGACGACACCAAGGCCTGGGCGACTTATTCATACGGGAAGCCTATCTCCGCCCATCAGCTCGGGCGCCTTCTAGGCGAGTTCGGAGTCCACAGCAAAGATGTCAAAATCGATAAGGTGAATCGGAAAGGCTACTTCCTCACGGACTTCGAGGACGCGTTCACCCGGTATCTTGTCTCCCCCAGCACCCCCCAAAATGATCCGCTACCCGCTACTTCTCAACAACCACGCGGGTCTTCGGGTAGCGGTGATGTAGCGGTAGCGCTTCCAAGCGCTACCTCGGGTGAGCCGGTAGCGGATCCAAGCGCTACCCGCTACCCATCCGCGACCGCTGAACCCGCACCACGACAGGAATGTAGCGGAGTAGCGGTTCCAAAGGAAGGTACGGCTGGGGTGCCCATGGCGCCCAATCAGGGCGGCAGGAAGGGCAGGGAGTTCTGATGAACGCAATTACCAGCCAACCCGTGGCCATCGACTTCGAGACCCAGGCCATCGTGCGCCGCCCGGACTACCCGCCCAGGCCGGTGGGCGTGGCCATCAAGTACCCGGGCCATCCGGGCCGCTATTTGGCCTTCGGCCACCCCAGCGGGAACAATACCACCGAGGAGGAGGCTCGGCAAGAACTGGCCCGCGCCTGGGAGTATCCTGGGGGGCTCTTATTCCACAACGCCAAGTTCGACGTGGACGTGGCGGAGGCTCACCTGGGGATGCCCCGCCTGCCGTGGACTTCATACCACGACACGATGTTCCTGTTGTTCTTGGAAAACCCCCATGCCCCCTCCTTCGGCCTCAAACCATCGGCGGAGCGGTTGCTCGACTTAGCGCCGGAGGAGGCCACGGATCTCCAGGAGTGGATCGTCCGGGCCGGGCTCGCCGTTAAGGGGGCCAAGGGCTGGGGCGCCCACATCAGCAAGGCCCCGGGGGAACTGGTCGGCACCTATGCCGTGGGGGACGTGGAGCGGACCGAAGGCCTTTTCCAGCGGTTCATGCCGGAGATCAGGGAGCGCGGAATGGTCCAGGCCTATGACCGGGAGCGGGAACTCATGCTGATCCTCCTGGACAACGAGCGCCGAGGCATCCCCGTGGATCTTCCCCAACTCGCCGCGGACGTGAAGGTCTACGCCGGCATCCAGGAAAAGCTGGAGGGCTGGATCCGGCATACCCTGAAGGCCCCTACGCTCAACCTGGATGCGGGCGCCAAGCTGATTGCAGCCCTGGACCGCGCCGGCTTGGTGGATATGGCCATGCTGGACACCACCTCCACCGGCAAACTGAAAAGCGACAAGGAGAACCTGGAGCGAGCCGTGACAGACCCGGTGCTCCGGGCGGCCCTCACCTACCGGGCCAGCCTGAAGACCTGCCTGGGCACCTTCATGGAACCCTGGCTTGAGCAGGCACAGGCCACTGGCGGCCGCATCCACACCTCATGGTCCCAGACCCGAAATTTCGAGCGGGGCAGGGCCGCGGGGGCGGTGACCGGCCGGCTATCCAGTTCGCCCAACTTCCAGAACATCCCCGGGGTGTTCAAGGAGATCTTCCCCGAGGGCGTCATGCCCCCATTCGCGCTTCCACCCCTCCCCCGGGTCCGGAGCTACATCCGCCCGGAGGAAGGTCACATCCTGATCGACCGGGACTACTCCCAGCAGGAACTGCGCATCCTGGCAGAGTATGCCGGCGGCGAACTGTTCGATGCCTACGAATCAAATCCCCGCTTGGACCTGCATGATATGGTTCGGGCCCAACTATCCGAAATGCTAGGTTTCCAGCTTCAGCGCAAACCAGTCAAAACCGTGGTCTTCGGGCTGATCTACGGCATGGGCATAGCCAGCATGGCCCTGAAGGGCGGCGTGGACGTTCCCACGGCCAAGGCCATCAAGGACGGCGTCCTGGCCCTCTTTCCGGGCATCCAGGAAATCAACCAGGCCATGCGGCTCAAAGCCGCAAAGGCCTTACCGCTGCGCACCTGGGGCGGCCGCGAATATTACTGCGAATCTGCCAAGTTTGAGGATGGCAAACTGCGGACTTTTGAATACAAGATGATCAACGTGTTGGTCCAGGGTTCTGCCGCCGATTGCACCAAGCAAGCCATCATCAATTACCATCGAGCTGCACACGACGGTGCCCTGCTCCTCACTGTCCACGACGAACTGCTGGTCTCGGTGCCAATGGACTCCGTGGTCAAAGAGATGAAGGTCTTGGAGCAGGCCATGGTGGACGTGCCCTTCGATGTCCCGATGCTTTCTGATGGAAAGGCTGGGGTCAATTGGGGAGTACTGGATGCATACAAGGAGGAGGGGTAGACGAGCATCAGGGAAACGCTGCAATAGAACTCACTGTCTTCGGCGTGGAGATACCTGGCGGGACGAGCCTCCTTTGCTGCCTATCGGTCCTCATCCACGGCAACCAAAGCCGTCCTTGGTCCAGGGGGACTGCTGGCGCATAGCCCGAACTAGACATCATGTATTCGCCCTGCAATGAATGAGGAGCCAATACATGATGCCTAGAGGATGTAATCATTGTATAAATAAAATTGCCTTGGCAAATATTGCTTAGGCTATATGTTAATTTTTGACACCAAGGGATCTCACTCCGGCGCTTCCTGAAAGGTCCCTTGTGAGCATCTTGAACCTTGGAACGCCTTCGCTGGCGCCCTTCCCTGGATATCTGGCTGTCCCCAGCTCGGTCCCAGGAGGTCATCTATGACCGGGTCAGTCCCATTTGGCCTGATGGTTCCCTCCATCAACGTGCTGGGGGCCTACTTCCCGGACTGGATGTTCTGCAAGCACACCTGCGGCCTGGTGGACCGCCTTGCCCGGGCCGAATCGGAACTGCCGGTGCTGGCCGAGCAGGGGAAGCGAATCCAACTGCGGCAGGGCCGGATCCTGGCGGAGGTCGGCCTGGTCCGGGCCCTGGATGGCGGGTTCCGGGCGGAGGTACCCGCTGCGGGCGCGGGAAATGGACAATGATTGCCCAAGCAGGTCAACCTTTTTGAAAGGTTTCATTATTAAGCATCGTTCCGCTAACCCGAACTACGAACGGCAGGCCCGGGTCGGCCGCCTCCTGAACCGGGCCAAGTCCGGCCTGGAGGAGGCCATGGACGGGGAACTGGCTCCCTACGACCTGACCGCCGCCCAATACGTGATCATGTCCATCCTGGCCTCCGGCCGGGCTGAAACCAGCGCCGAGATCTGCAAGGAGATCGTGTACGATCCGGGCGCCATGACCCGGATGCTTGACCGGCTCGAGCAGAAGAACCTGGTGCGGCGGGTCTACAGCCGGGAGAACCGCAGGAAAGTGAAACTTGAATTGACCGAGCAGGGCCGAGAAGTCTTCCCGCAGGTCCAAGCCAGCACCGCGGCCCTGCTGGATCGCGTCATGTGTTCCTTTTCGGCAGTAGAAATGGACCATTTTGAAGGGCTCCTGACGCGCATGGCGGACCGCCTGGAACCTGGGACCTAATTGGGGTGAATGCGGTGGCCCTTGACGGTATCCTTGGTGCTGTCCTTGTGAAACTATGGTGGCCAAGTAACTAGAATATTGAATGACAATTGCGTAGCGAATTTAGTTTGGTCAATTTTTTAACCTAATAGCCTCACCTTGAGCACAATAATGATCAAATTTTATAGGCAAAGGTCCAATGCCTGAATTTGCATATGTAGCGTGGCCATTGTCTGTTGACTGTTTGTAATTTACTATAGCATCTGCTCCTCTTTTGAATGCTTCAATTTTTAATTCACAAAGCACGGCTCTTTCACTTATAGCATTGGATTTTGTTATTAACCCAACAGAAGTTGCATTTGAATATATAGCGTCAGTTGGGATCGGACCTGAAATAATTATAACATTCATTGCGTTTTTATGGCAACTAGAACATAGAGAATCCTCAAAGTGTTTTCTACATACTTCTTTGTTGCAATGTGTGCATTTATGGTGCCAAGTAAATAGGGTAAAGTCAGTGCTGCAGATTTCACATCTATTACTCATATGCCCTCCAAATCCAGATAAACCATTAAGGTTATTTAGGCATAACTAACTCTAACATCCCCACGCCGGTCCTTGGCCAGCTTTTTTCTTGGAGAAAGAGATGATCGATTCAGTCATGGATTAACTTGCAATGTAATCAGTTCTGTGACCCAGAATGCAGCAGGATACCAGCCCAGGCGAGCGTAAGCAATTCCTCGGCGCTAGCGAGATTGGTTCGTGCTCCCGCCGAGTCCTTTCCAGCAAGATTCATCCCGCACCGCCCGACCAGGCATCAATGGGAAAGGACGCTCCCCGGCAAGACTATGGCAAACGAGGTGGCGCAGTTTGTACGCGTCGCCTTGAATGTCCGCCTTCCCAATAATGGCTGGGTGGCACTAAATCTCTGCCACACGACTTTGGTTTTCCACGGTCATCCAGATGGTCGCATCCTGGGCTGCTTCGGTGGGTCAGATGGTGTCGGCGTCCTCGCAGTGAGAACGGTCAGCGCGAACATCTTTAAACGATTAAATAATCATTTCATACCTCTGGATGACAAGGACCAGATCGAGGTCATAACCTGAAAAAGATGAATACGTGTGTGGGCTGGATCGCTCCGCCCTAATTGTCAATTCAGGCGTCACATGCATCAAATTAGCAGCTAAACCTTCGGACAATTCTAGGCTAGTTACTGGAAGGGAATTGAAAGTTTAATAGGCGTATATGATGTTGTCCTGGTTAGGGCACGATAAATTCAACTATGGTTCTGGATGAGGATTGGAATGAATGTATTCCCGAACGAATTGGAGGAATGCTTTTTGTGCCGTACTCTGGAGTCGTTGGGAGTTCCATACCAGCAACAGCGTAACTCGGATGTCCAAGTCTTTCACATTCAAGGCCACCAGCTTACCAGAGCGTAGTTCTTCCTCAACCGCCATCCTGGGCAGGGGGGCGATGCCAAGGCCTAACTCCACACATTTCTTGATCGTCTCAACGCCCAGGAATTCAAGTGAGTATTCGGGCTCGACACCCGAAGAGATGAGGCTGCGCTCGAAAAGGTTGCGATAGGTGCAGCCAACGGCCTTCAGCAGGAATTCCTCGCCCGCGAGGTCATGGATGGAAATAGTCCCGGCTGATGCAAGTCGGTGAGAAGGGGAAACCAGGACCAAGATCAGCTCTTCGTATAGTTTTTCCATCACCAGAGCCTTGGAGGGGAAAGGCTCCTCAAGGAGGAATGCCATGTCAACCGCGCCCTCCAGAACCTCGTGTTTGATATTCCTGACCATGGAGGGGAGAAAAGTGAAGCGCACCTGCGGATGTTGCGCCTTGAATCCCTTCAACACCTGCGGAAGGAAATAGGTGCAGACGCTTTCGGGAGCGGTGACTCGGAGCGTTCCAACCTCTGCTTCTTCCTGGGTGGAAGCCTTGGCCTCCTCCGTCAGGGATAGGATCCGCTCTGCATAGCCTAGGAAGCGCTGCCCGGTTTCCGTCAGTTCAAGCCTATTGCCGATGCGATTGAAAAGGGAGGCCCCAAGTTCCTCCTCCAGATTTTTAATTTGGGTGGTTACGCTGGACTGGGCGTAACCGAGGGACATCCCAGCCTTGGTGAAACTCAAGTTGCGGGCGGCTAGGCGGAAAGTGTTGAGAGCCCGTAGGTCCATGGATCCCCCCATTGGTATTTTTCTGCCGCGCCTGGTTCTTTAGGTCAGAGATTACCACCAAGCCACTTTATTTGTGAAAGCCAGGAAATGCATGACCGGCAGGTTCAGCCCGCCTGAGCATGCGCCCTCAGGAATGCTTATTGGGACTTTTAGCAGCGCGCGGGGGTGCCGGGGAGGACGGGGAACCTCACTCCCATCCTCTCGCGGATCCGGAGGTGAAACACTCACTTCATCTGGCCCTTACCAGTGCTGCCGCCAGCGCAGAAAGGGCAGTGCTGGTCATTCCCATGGGAAACGGTAGTCCAGGCTGTACCAGGCGCGCAGGGTTTCCATGTCCTTCCTGAGCGCTGCGGGCACCGGGCAGCCGCGGGTCTTGCGGTATTCCCAGGCAATGTGTTCCTTCTCTCCGGCCGTGTAGATCCGTTCCTCGCCAGGAGCCTTCCGACTGGCTCGCAGTTCCCTCATGATGTTGCCGGCGATCTCCTTGAATCTGTCCAGTTCAATGAATTCCGAAATGTCGATGGCCAGGAAGAAGTGTCCCAGAGGATAGGGGATCTTCCTCCCCTCCTCGTCATATCCGTTCAGCATCTTGAGGTACGCCCCATCCTGGAGGGCGGCGCAGAGCACCTCCACCACCGTGGCGTAGCCATAGCCCTTGTATCCGGCGCCCAGTTCACCCAGCCCACCCAGGGGGGTGAGCGCGGCCCGGTCCTTGGTGAGATCGACCAGCACCTGCTCGGTGTCGGTGCGGTCGCGGCCTTCCAGGTCGATCACCCATCCTGAAGGCAGCGGCTTGCCCATGCGGGCGTACGATTCGATCTTGCCGCGCTGGCTCACCGAGGTGGCGCAGTCCAGGATGAACGGAAACGCTTCGTCGGTGGGCAGGCCGATGGTGAGCGGGTTGGTGCCCAGCATGTTCTCCACCCCCAAAGTGGGGGCGATGGACGGGCGGGCGTTGGTGCCAGTCATACCGATCATTCCGGCCTGGGTGGCCATCAGCGCATAGTATCCGGCGATGCCGTAGTGGGTTGAGTTGCGCACCGCGGTCATGCCCAGGCCGTGGGATTTGGCTTTGGCGATGGCCAGATCCATGGCCCGCCGGGCCACCACGTGGCCCAAGCCGTTGTGGCCATCAAGCACAGCGGTAGTCTTGCGCTCCCGGACGATTTCCACGCGGGTCATCGGGTTCAGGATGCCGTCCCGGATCCGGTCGATGTAGATGGGTTTGAGTCGGCCGATACCGTGGGAGTCGATGCCGCGCTTGTCGGATTCGATGAGTATTTCGCCCACGATGGTAGCGTCCGCCGGCGGTACGCCAGCGGCCACCAGGGATTCCCGCATGAAATTCTCGAGATAGGTGAAGTCCAGCCAAGCGCAATCCTTGTAAAGGGCATCGAAAGATTCGGTCAAAGTCATGAAGGTCTCCTTAGTAAATGGATAGCCAATCATGGCTCCTCTCGTGCCAACCCAGTCATCGATGTTTTCGATTTCAGGCATCAATAGAAAACTGTGGACCCCTATATAAAGCAGTGTTAAGTTTTTTACAACTCGATCTTGGACCATTTGAAATCGTTGACCATTTCTTCTTGGTTTGTTGTTAACTACAACATTCATCCCTTCGGGATACTGGACCAGCGGGTGGAGTGAGTCGTGAGAATTATTGCGATTGCGACTCACAATAATTTCAATTAAAACATTGGCTATGTGATGATGATGCGTTATGCTTAATCAAAACATAGCTGGCTCCACGATTGACATTGGCTGCGATGCCGCTTGTAACTACGACGCATCAGCCAACCAGCTTCTTGGTCAGCCTTTGGGTTGGACCTCTACGCGATTCCTTCAAGGAGTTTGGTTAACTCATGAGCATAAGTCCCCACTCTATTCTGGCTGCGGCAATGGAGACTGTCGCAGGGGGGACATTCTGTATTCAAGAGAACCAGGGGATTTCGTTGAATCGCCGGTTGTTTTCGGCCATGCATCAGGTTCGCGGCAGTTGGGACGACGGCACGGCGGTGCCTACGGTGGGCAGGCGGATCGTCCACTGGATTGTCACCTATGACCGGGTGTTCTAGGCGTCACTGCGGATAATCATCAATTATCGGTCAGTGAAAGTATGCCAGCATCTAAATGTGCGAATTGGTCTCAACAGTGCTTGGGATAAGGAGCGGTCTATGAGTGACTCGGGCGATGGCAAAGTCATGCACATCGACAAAACAGTCTTTTGGCCAGCGACGATCATCACGTTGGTCTTTGGTTTTTTGTTTTACATGTACCCGAAGGGAAGCGACTCGGTCCTGAAGAAGGTCCATGCCTATACCACCCACCAGTTGGGCTGGTTCTTCCTGCTGTTCACGGTCGCGATGTTCGTGGTGTGCCTCTATTGGGCCTTCTCCAAGACCGGGAACATCGTCCTGGGCGGCAAGGATGAGAAGCCGCTCTGGCCCACCTGGCAGTGGCTTGGCATGATCTTCACTTCGGGAACCGGCGGTAGCCTGCTCTACCTGGGCGCCGTCGAATGGATCTGGATCACCGGCGCACCGCCCTTCGGCGTTCCCGCCAACAGCCCGGACGCCATGCGCTGGGCCTCTACGTATGGTATGTTCCACTGGGGTCCCTCGGCCTGGGCGTTCTATATCGCCGCGGCCGTGCCCATTGGCTATTTCTATTACGCCAAGAAGAAGAAGACCATGAAGATGAGCGAATACTGCCGCCCCTTCCTGGGCAGCAAGTCCGACGGCCTAGCCGGGCACGCTCTAAATTTCTTTTACATCTTCGGCCTTCTGGGCGGAGTGCTCACCTCCATCGCCCTAGGCACGCCACCCATCTCCAGCGGCTTCGCCTATTGCTTGGGCATGCCCAAAACGAACACCTTCATCGACATCTTCGTGATCTTCTTGTGGACGGCGGTGCCCCTGGCCATCCTGCAGATCGGCCTCAAGAAGGGATTCACGCGTCTCAGCAACATCAACCTCTACATTTCCTTCTTCCTGATCCTGGGACTGCTCTGCCTCGGGCCCACCGCCTTCATCCTTAACCAGTCCTGCGATGCCCTGGGTCGAATGATCCAGAATTTTGTCACCATGAGCCTGACCACGGACGCCATCGGCCAGGGCGGCTTTCCCCAGGACTGGACGGTCTTCTACATGGCCTGGTGGGCGGTCTATGCCCTGCCGTACGGGCTCTTCATCGCCAAGATCTCCAAGGGACGCACCATCCGTGAACTGGTCGTCGGCGGCCTGACGGCCGGATCGCTCGGTTGCATGGTGTTCTACATGGTCCTGCCTAATTTCGGGATCAGCCTGCAGATGAACCATGTGGTGGATCTGGTCAAGGTCCTCGCGGACAAGGGCCGGGGCGGTGTGGTTATCGAAATGCTCAGCCACATGCCCGGCGGCGCGTTCACCGCGGTTGTCGCCATCTTCCTCTTCACCGCGACAGTCCTCATCCACTACGTCACCGGCCAGTCCGCCGTGGGCTATTCACTGGCCGCCGCTTCCGAGAAGCAACTCTCGGGTGACCACGATCCCCAGAAGTGGAATATGAACTTCTGGCTGGTGCTCTCCGGCGCCGTGTCCCTGGGGCTCTACTTGCTGAACAAAGAAGCGCTCTCGCCCCTGCAGACGGTGTCTATCATCACCGGCTTCCCCATCTGCTTCTGCCTGCTGGTCCTGATGAAGAGCTTCACCGTGCAGGTCAAGAAGGACTTCCCGGACGGCATCCCCCTACCGCTCAAGAGCGGCGGGAAGATCTACGTGGAAGACCATGTGGATCTTGTCAAGGAGGCCGCGATCGAGGCCAAGGAGGAAGAAGAAAGAAATCTGGTGGGCGTTTAGTCCACAGTGACGGCTGGACCTGGGACGGCGTTTCCAGTGCTTCGGCACCGGAAACAGCCGTTCTCGGAATCACCAATCGCCCTTGAAATGGAGGTCATGTCATGAACAAACCTAGCCATCACGCCCTGACCGGGCTGCTCGGGCTCGCCCTGCTCATCCTGCCGGGCTGCGCTCCCTCGAAAGCGCCTGATGGTCAGGCCAAGCTTATTAAGTTCGACGAAGTGGGGTGGGACAGCATCCGCTTCCACAACGCTGTGGCCCGGCTCATCGTGGAAAAGGCATACGGCTACCGGACCGAGGAAGTGAGCGGGTCCACCCCCATCACCTATCCCGCGCTGAAGAAAGGCGACATCGATGTTCTGATGGAGATGTGGACGGACAACGTTCCCACCTACGACAAGGACATCGCCGCCAAGGAACTCATGGAACTGGGCGTCAACTTCAAGGACGATGCCCAGGGTGTCTACGTGCCCCGCTACGTCATCCAGGGGGATCCCAAGCGGGGCATCAAGCCCATGGCCCCGGACCTCCACAAGGTTGCGGACCTGGCCAAGTACAAGACCGTCTTCGCAGATCCCGAAACCCCGGGCAAGGGACGGCTCTACGGTGCGATCCCTGGCTGGAACATCGACAAGGTCCTGCACAAGAAGTACCTTCACCTGGGGCTGGACAAGACCTTCACCTATTTCTCGCCCGGGTCGGACGCCGCGCTGGCCGCGGCCTTCACTGCAGCCTACGAGAAGGGCAAGCCCATTGCTGGCTACTACTGGGAACCCACCTGGCTCAGCGGAAAGTACGACATGGTCCGGTTGGGGGACGAGCCCTACGATGCCGCCACCTTTAATGATGGCATCGGCGACATCCCCAGCGTCCGGGTGACCATCGTGGCCACTAACTCCCTGGTCCAGCGGGCGCCCGAGGTGGTGGATTTCCTCAGGAAATACTCCACCTCCAGCAAGCTGACCGCGGCCGCCCTGGCGTATATGTATGAGACTAAGGCGGACTACAACGCGACCGCCAAGTGGTTCTTGCTGACGAACCCTGACCTCTGGGCCAAATGGCTGCCCGCAGACAAGGTGGCGCTGGTTCAGGCGGCCTTGAAGTAGACGAGGGGCGAGCCTATGTTCCCATCCTGGTACAAGCTGGATATCGGCGCCTGGTTCGACCGGCTGGTCCCTTTGCTGGGGAATCGCTTCGGTTGGCTGTTCGAGCGCATCACCGAGGACCTCCTTTGGGTCCTCAACGGCCTCGAGCGGCTCATCAACCTGGTCCCGTGGTGGGTGCAGGTGTTGGTGGTCTTCGCCCTGGGCTGGCGCGCCACCCGCAAGCCGGGCCGCGGGATCCTCTATGCCGCTCTGCTGGTGCTGGTCGGACTCCTTGGGCTTTGGGAAGAGATGAACCAGACCCTGGCCATCGTCATCGCCTCGGTGCTGTGTTCCCTGCTCATCGGCCTGCCCTTCGGTATCCTCACCGCCAACAGCCGAAGGCTCACCGCGGGGCTGCGGCCTCTGCTGGACGCCATGCAGACCATGCCCACCTTCGTCTACCTCATTCCTGCGGTCATGTTCTTCGGCCTGGGCAAGGTGCCAGCGGTGATCGCCACCACCATCTACGCGGTGCCTCCGGTGGTGCGGCTCACCAGCCACGCCATTGAACAGGTGGACCCGGAGGTGGTGGAAGCGGGCCGCGCCTTTGGCGCCAGCAGGATGCAGTTGCTGTTCAAAGTGCAGATCCCCCAGGCACTCCCCACCATCATGCAAGGAATCAACCAGACCACGATGATGGCCGTGTCCATGATCGTCACCTGCTCCATGATCGGCGCCCGGGGCCTGGGGATGGAGGTCATCACGGCCATCAACCGGCTTGAGATAGGCCGTGGCTTCACGTCCGGCATCGCCATCGTCATCGTCGCCGTGCTCATCGACCGCCTCACCCAGGGATGGCACCGCCGAAGCCCAAAGCTCGGAGAGGGCCGGCCATGACCGAAGCAATCCTGCAGGTCCAGAACCTGACCAAGATCTTCGGCCATGGCCTGGACCAAGCCCAGCGGCTGCTGGTGGCCGGCTGTGGCAAGGATGAGATCTACCGTAAAACCGGCGCAACCCTGGCTGTGGACGACGTCAGCTTCGAGGTGCAGGAAGGTGAAACTTTCGTGATCATCGGCCTGTCCGGATCAGGGAAGTCCACCGTGGTGCGCTGCATCAACCTGCTGCACCAGCCCACTTCGGGGCGGATCCTGTTTGCCGGTCGGGATATCCTCGGCTACCGTCGGGAGGAACTGCTGGCATTCCGCCGCCGGCGCATGGCCATGGTGTTCCAGAGCTTCGGCCTCATGTCCCACCGTAACCTGCTGGATAACGTGGCCTTCGGGCTTGAGATCCGGGGCGAGCCGAAAACTGCGCGTCAGGGCAAGGCGCTCCAGGCCATCGAGCTTGTGGGATTGGCGGGGCAGGAGGGGCGCCGCATCGATTCCCTAAGCGGCGGAATGAAGCAGCGGGTGGGGCTGGCCCGGGCCCTGGCCAACGATCCGGATGTCCTGCTGATGGACGAGCCATTCTCGGCGCTGGATCCCATCGTCCGTCGCGACATGCAATCGGAACTGCTGAAGATCCAGGCCAGGGTAAAAAAGACCATCGTCTTCATCACCCACGACATCAACGAGGCGTTTAAGCTGGGCGACAAGATCGCCATCATGAAGGACGGCAGGCTCGTCCAGTGCGGCGCCCCCGAGGACATCCTATACCGTCCGGCCACCCCTTACGTCCAGGAGTTTATCCGCGATATCGACAAGGGACAGGCTCTGTGCGCCTGGCACGTGCTGCGCCGGCTGACACCCCCGGGCCCAGGCTCAGGGGGCGGCTGTGCGGAATTGGGGGACGGAGATTTTGCCTTCCTCCTGGACGAGGCCGGACGCCCCACTGGCTGGTCGCGCCAGGGCGTCAGTGCCCCCGCGGCAACCGCGGTGTTGGTGACCCAGTTGCCCGTCGTGACCACGAGCACGCCCCTGCGGGAATTACTGCCCTTCCTGGAGGAGGGCAACCTTTCCAATCCCATCGCCATCACCGACGATAGCGGCGCCTTCCAGGGCTACACCACTGGGAACGCCGTCCTCCGGGCACTCACCTGACCGGGAAGCACCACAACCCATGATCAGAGGTTATCCCATGGATATTATCCACGAACATGCCCGACAGATTCCCGTCCTCGCCTCGGTGGACGTGCTGGTGGTAGGTAGCGGCCCAGCCGGGCTGGCCGCCGCCATCGCCGCTGCCCGCGAGGGCGTCACGACCATGATCGTCGAGCGCTACGGCTGCTTCGGCGGTGTCATCAGCCAGGTTGGCGTGGAGGGCTTCGCCTGGTACAGGCATGCAGCCACGATCGAAGCCGGGGGGCTGGCATTCGAATTCGAGCGGGAGGCGGACGCCCTGGGCGGGGCCCGGCCGGAATGCCAGTCCGACAGCAAGGCGCTGGACGCTGAGATGTTCAAGTACGTCGCCGACCGCATGCTGCTCAAGGCGGGGGTGATCCCGCTGCTGCACTGCACGGCGGTGGCGGCCATCGTCGAGGACGGCCTGGTGCGGGGCATCATTACCGAGAGCAAGTCCGGGCGCCTGGCCATCCGCGCCGAGCGGGTGATCGACTGCTCAGGGGATGCCGACGTGGCAGCCCTGGCCGGGGCCCCGTTCAACAAGGCGCCGAAGCACGAACTCATGTCCGTCACCCAGCTATTCAATTGCTGTGGGGTTGATGGGGAGGCATTCCGGCACCACGTCGAGACCGAACTGAAGCCCACCTACAAGGATTGGGGCGGTTACTGGTCCATCGTCACCTCCGGCAAGGAGGACAGCATGTTCAGCCCCTACCTGGAGACCCCCTTTCAGGAGGCTGTCAAGGACGGCCTGATCCCCAAGGACGAGGGAGTCAGCCTGGGCGGCACCTGGAGTTCCGTCACCCCCAACGGGGATGTGACCCAGCTCAACGTGGTCTTCCAGGGCAACATCGATGCAACCGATGTGCATGACCTCACCCGGGCCGAGATCATGGGCCGGGAGAACGCCCTGCGCGCCCTTCGCGTGCTGCAGGAGCGGGTGCCCGGGTTCCGGCAGGCACGGCTGCGCAATTTCGGCATGACCCTGGGGGTGCGGGAGACCCGGAAAATCGATGGACAGTACACCCTCACGGAGCACGATGTCTTCAACGAGGCCCGTTTCGAGGATTCCATCGGCATCTATCCGGAATTCATCGACGGCTGCGGCTACCTGATCATCCCCACCACCGGGCGCTATTTCCACCTGCCCTACCGTGCACTGGTGCCCAGGTTGGTGGACAATCTGCTAGTGGCCGGACGATCCATCTCCGGCGACCGCCTGGCCCATGCCGCGTTCCGCAACATGGCCTGCTGCGTGGCCACCGGCCAGGGGGCGGGAGTCGCAGCGGCGGTTTCGGTGAAGGACAGGGTCAGCACCGCCAGCGTGGATATCGGCAAAGTGCAGAAGAGCCTCGAAAAGCAAGGTGTCCGAGTGTTCTGAGCAAGGAGGCCTGATGATGACATTCGACCATCAGCATGAGACGGACGTGGCTGTTTTCGGCGCTGGCCCGGCCGGCATCGCAGCCGCCGTTGCGGCGGCCAGGGAAGGGCAGCGGGTCAGCCTGTTCGAGGTCCAGGACCGGGTCGGCGGGGTCATGGCCTCCTGTCCCGGAATGATGCTGGGAGCCGGTTATCCCTGCGGCAGAAGCATCGGCGGCTTTTTCCAGGAACTGGTCGACCGGCTTTCGCGCCAGAATCCACCTGCCGCGGAGCGCCGACCGTGCAGCCTGGAGAATTTTGGGGATGAGGTGGTCTATGATCCCGAAACCGCCATCACTGTCCTGATGGAAATGCTGCAGGAGGCCGGGGTCCGGGTCTGCATCAATCATATCCCCCAGGACGTGGCGGTGGAGCGGGACCGCATCGAGGGGATGAAGGTGACCCATACCCAAGGGTGCGACCACGTCACCGCCAAGATGTTCCTGGATTGCACCGGCAACGGGGATATCGCCAACCGGGCCGGGGTGCCCAGTTCCGTCGGCGACGGCAATGGGCAAATGATGGGGGCGACCCTCACCTTCTTCATGGACAACGTGGACTGGGAGCGGGCCTTCCCCGCGGGCGCGGACCCCTACTTCACGGCCTGCGCCGAGCGCGGCATCCGGGAAGGCAGGATCCATGAATCCATTCCGCAAATCTATGCATTGAAGGGGCTTCGTCCGGGTTCCGTCTTTTTCAATACGGTGACGGTGACCGGCGTGGATGGGCGCAGCAGCAGCAGCGTCCTAGCCGGAACTCTGACCGCTCGCCGGCGGGTGCTGGACCTGGCCAGGTTCTGCAAGGAGGCCCTTCCGGGATTCGAACACGCCTGGCTCACTCAGATTGGCCCCACCGTGGGGGTCCGGGAGACCCGGCGGCTGGAGGGAATGTACCAGTTGACCTATGAAGACATCGCTCGGGCCACCCATTTCGAGGACGGAATCGTGGCCTGCGATAATCCCCTGGATGAGGTCTTCCGGGACGAGTACGTCAAGTTCTATTCCCACGAGCCGGCTCTACAGAAGGGAACCTACTACACCATTCCCTTCCGGGCCCTGGTGCCCCGCAAGTTGCACAACCTGCTGTTTGCCGGCCGGAACATGTCAGTGGAACTCAAGGCCTTCGCCTCCATCCGGGGCATGCCGCAATGCATGGCCATGGGCCAGAGCATAGGCGTGGGAGCTGCTGCCGCCATCCGGAGCGCGTGTGGGGTCCAAGACATCGCGCCGCGGCAGGTGGTGGACAGGTTGGTATCGCTGGGCGTCAAGGGAATCGGCGGACTGTCCCTTCTTCGATGAAGGTAAAAATATATGCCGCGACCTTCATTCAATAAATGCCTTCTTCTCATTGGAGCATCCCGCGGCCTTGGACTCGGCTTGGCTGAGGAGTATCTCAAACGCGGCTGGCATGTTGTCGCCACTGAGCGGGGCGGCAGCCAATCCAAACTCCACAACCTCACAGCGACCTGGCAAGGGCAACTCGAAATCGAGACCGTCGATATCGCATTTCCTGATCAGGTTGCCGCGCTGCGTGCGCGTCTGGCATTGAGAAAGTTCGATTTGCTGTTCGTCAATGCAGGCGTCAAGAACGATGACCGCGAGACGATCGCGGATGTTTCGACCGAAGAGTTCGTGCGTGTGATGGTGACCAACGCCCTGAGTCCATTGCGCGTCATCGAGACCCTGCAGGATGTCGTATCCGCGCATGGCACGATCGGGATAATGTCCTCAGGACTGGGAAGCGTCGCGAACAATGTGAACGGGACCTACGAGGTCTATCGTGGCAGCAAGGCTGCGCTGAATACTTTCATGCGCAGCTTTGCGGCCCGCCACGCCGGCGATCCGAGAACGCTGCTGCTCATGGCTCCGGGCTGGGTGCGCACCGACATGGGCGGGCCCCAAGCGAGTCTGAGCATTGAGGAGAGCATTCCGAACCTCGCTGACACGATGGATGCGCAGGCAGGCAAGCCCGGCCTTCAGTATCTCGATTACCTTGGCCGCCAGATTCCATGGTGAGGACCCATACTTCCATCGGTTTACGGCGGCCGAGGTTCAGATCGCCACGTCCAGGCGCTGCAGGCTCGCTGTGACTTCTTCCTGGCAGCGCACCTGATCCCAGCCCAGTTCGTACGCCATCAGTTCCACCACCCGCGGCAGGGCGGCCCGGGCTGCGGAGTTGTCCAGCAGGGCGAGCGGCATCCTCCGGGCCAGCACATCCATGGCACGCTCGGCGAACTCATAGCGGGCGGCATAGACCACTTCCGCTTCGATGAAGGGGTGCGCCGGATGCAGGCGCGCCCCAAGTCCGGCCTCGGCCATGTTGGCGACCCGGGCCGCCTGGTCGCCGAACGCATGGTGCAGGTGGTGGGCGATATCCGGGGCGAACCCATAGGTCTTGACCAGATCCTGCTCTCCGGCCGGGTCGAACTGCTCGGCGCCTACCAAACGCAGGTGTTCGGTCTGACAAGGGCGCGCCTGCCTGAAGCCGAACACTTTCACTGCCTGGTCCACGGCTTCTTCCGCCATCCTGCGGTAGGAGGTCCATTTACCCCCCGCCACCGACAGCAGTCCGGACGGGCTCACCTGGACCATGTGCTCGCGGACCAGCTGGGCGGTGTTCCCGGCTTCGGGAGCCTGGATCAGCGGACGCAGGCCGGACCAGAAAGCAGTGACGTCGCCGCGCTTGACGTCGATGTCGAAATATTTGTTGATGTAGTGAAGCAGGTATTCGATCTCTGCTTCCTGGGCCCGGGGATGATCGACGATCTCGGAGGGATTTTCGGTGGTGCCGATCAGGGCGTGCCCCTGCCAGGGCAGGATGAACAGCACCCGGCCGTCGTCGGTTTTGGGGATCATCAGCCCTGTTTTTGGAGGGACGAAGCTCCTGGGCAGGACGATGTGCACGCCGGATGACGATTTCAGGATCGCCTGCGCCGAGGCTTCATCCATCCGGCGCAGGCTGTCGACGAAAGGCCCCGCGGCGTTGACGATCCCGGTGGCCTTGATGATGAACGTTTCGCCGCTGATGGTGTCGCGCACCCGGGCTCCGCAGAGCCTGTCGCCGACCTTCTCCAGGGTGATGGCCTCCACGTGGTTGGCCACGACCGCACCGTGCTTCTGGGCGGTCAGCGCCAGAGTCACCGCCATGCACGCATCGTTGAATTGGGCGTCGAAGTAGACGACCCCGGCCTTCAGTCCTTCCCGCTTGAGCATCGGAAAGCGCCGAAGGGCTTCCTTCCGGCGGACGACATAGCTATGCCCGAGCCCCTTCCTGCCGGCCAGGACGTCATAAAGAAGCAATCCGGCATAGATATACGGTATCTCGAACCAAGAGTAGAGCGGCGTGACCAGCTCCAACGGATGGGCCAGGTGTGGTGCGTTCTGCAGGAGGACCCCCCGCTCGGACAGGCCTTCCTTGACCAACTGGTATTGGACCCTGTCCAGTTTCTTCACGGCCATTTCCAGGTAACGCACGCCGCCATGCACCAGCTTGGTGCTTCGGCTGCTCGTGCCTTCGGCGATATCGTGCTTGTCGATCAATGCGACTTTCAGTCCACGGCTGGCCGCATCAGTGGCAATGCCGCAACCGGTCGCCCCGGAGCCGATCACGAGAAGGTCAAAGGGGGTTTCTTGCTTCAAGGAATCCAGCCGGTAGACCCTGTCCATGTGATTAATCTCCTACTTCAATTGGGGAATGTCCCCGGCTCACGAGACTGCCGACGTTGCTGGCGCCGATGATGGTGATGTCGCACACGTCCTGCCTCCTTCCGGTCATGACACCACCGGAGCCTATCCAAGCACTCCCGGTTAGACGAGACCGCGGGAACGCCGCAGTTGTTGGTATAGGTTTTGCAATCAGTGTGCAGCCCAGCCAAGCGCCCTCTCAACAGCCCTTTTCCAGTTGGCAAATTTCTCCTCCCGGACGTCGGAGTCCATGACCGGCTCAAAGGTGCAGTCAATCTTCCAACGGGCTGCGATCTCCTGGCGGTCCCGCCAGAATCCCACCGCTAGGCCGGCCAGGAAGGCGGCGCCCATGGCGGTGGTTTCCGTCACAATGGGCCGGATGACCGGGACCCCGAGGATATCGGATTGGAACTGCATCAGGAACCGATTAACCGACGCACCACCATCGACCTTCAGGACCTTGAGGGTGATGCCGGCATCCTTCTGCATGGCCATGAGCACTTCCCTGGTCTGGAATGCAATGGACTCCAGGGTGGCGCGAATCACATGGTTCCTGCCGGAGCCGCGCGTCAGGCCTACGATGGTGCCGCGGGCATACATGTCCCAGTATGGCGCCCCGAGCCCGACGAACCCGGGTACCAGGTAGACCCCGCCCGTATCGGCCACCGCCATGGACAGTTCTTCGGATTGGGCGGCGGTATCGATCAACTTCATCTCGTCGCGGAGCCACTGTACCGCAGCACCGGCCATGAAGATGCTCCCTTCAAGGGCGTATTCCACTTGGCCACCCATGCTCCACGCGATGGTGGTCAGGAGACCATGGCGGGAAGGCACGGGCAGGCCACCGGTATTCATTAGTAAGAAGCAGCCTGTACCGTAAGTGTTTTTCGCCATGCCCGGGGCGAAACAAGCTTGGCCGAAGAGCGCGGCCTGCTGATCACCAGCGTCGCCGGCGATGGGAATCCCGGCGCCGCCGAAGGTCTGGGGATCGGTATGGCCGTATACAAAACTGGAAGGCTTGACTTCCGGCAACATGCAGGAGGGGATATCCAGTTCGTCCAGGATTTGCTGGTCCCAGACCAGGTCCTTAATGTTGAACAACATGGTGCGGGAGGCGTTGGAATGATCGGTGCAGTGGACACGCCCCCGGGTGAGGTTCCAGATCAGCCAAGTGTCGATGGTGCCCAGCAGCAATTCGCCTCTTCGGGCCCGTTCCCGTGCGCCATCCACTTCATCGAGGATCCATTTCACCTTGGTCCCGGAGAAATAGCTGTCGAGCATCAGTCCGGTCTTCTCACGGATGTAGGGTTCCAGACCCCTGGCCTTGAGTTCCTCGCAGATGGGCGCGGTCCGGCGGCACTGCCATACGATGGCGTTGTAGATCGGCTTGCCGGTGACTCTGTCCCAGACCACGGTGGTTTCGCGCTGGTTGGTGATGCCGATGGCAGCCACCTGCTCCGGGCGGATTCCGTTTTTTTCCATAACTTCCCGCGCCACTCCGCTCTGAGTGCCCCAGATCTCCATGGGATCCTGTTCCACCCACCCCGGGTGGGGATAAATCTGGGTCAGTTCCTTCTGGGCCATGCCTACGCTCTGCCCATGTTCATCGAACAAGATGGCACGGGAACTGGTGGTTCCTTGGTCCAGGGCAAGTATGTATCGTTCGGTCATGATTATTCCTTTCCCAAGACCCTCCGGCGGTGTTCCGGCGAACAAGTTGTTTCGGGGGGTCGCTCCGCTGCAGTTGATCTCATGCTGTGAGGCCCGTTCAGGAAGGATCTGTATTTGAAGGTGGATAGGTAGATCTGAACCATGTCCACACACTTGAACGCGGCCTTACCGAAGAGGTTCGCCTACGCGGGGTTTATTCCGTCTCATCAAACCTGCAAGGGCCGTAGAATATTTTTTGACGCAAACTGCCAAGTCAAATATCCAGCTATCTGCCCTGGAGAACAAGGAGCCAATATTTGATATTTGGCATCGATCTTTTCGATTGGGTGGAGCCTATCACCAATTCCTAGTGTGTTCTTTGGGTTCCTCGCTGTTTCGAAACGCGTTGTTCACGCCGCTGAGCAGCGGGTTGGTGAAGGCCCACAATTTTTGCTACTTGCTGTTGTAAAGTGGTAGGTTCATCTTCACTGGGACGATGTTCAGGTAGAGGTTCCGGGCGGTGTAGCTGGAGACGCCCCAGGCACCGGTATACCACCCCTCGGTGTCGGCCCCCTTGCGGAGGGTAAACCGGAAGCCCTGTTCGTTGCCCAGCTTGTCCGAGCGGATGGTGAAGGCTGGGCCAACCGCTTCCTGTTCACCGCTGCCCATGACAGCATCGGCACGGATTCGAATGCGCATGGTCAGGTAGATCAGCATCTCCATTTCCTCGTCGCTCAAATGCGATAAATCACGCTCAGGATCGGCCTCTTCCACTGGCGGGGCGTTCCTGGAGGCCGTCAGCATGGCCGTGCCGATAGCGGCGGTCTGGGTGGGCGCGGCGATCTTCCGCAGGGCCTCCATGTCGACCGCATCAGGGTCGAGTTGCATGACCTTGCCGTGAGCGATGGCAGCGAGACGGCGAAGCCAAGTTTTGCGAGACGATTGGATTGTTACGTGAGGCAATGCTGTGATTTCAACAACCGTTCACGCTGCTGGCTTGGACGGCACTGGAGACCTCAGAGGGCCGGAAAGCTAAATTCGCAGGTGATCTTAAAAAGCAGGGCGGGTCACGCCGCACCTCGACCTTGGCCATCTTCTCGTAGTAATTCACCAGGCTGCAGTGATCCGCGTTGCCGTTGCCGTCTGTTTTGAGTGCCTGCATCATTTCCATCACTGCGGCAGTCAGTGGCAGGGGCACCCCCAGTTCATGGGAGGTGTCTAGCGCGTTGGCCAGGTCCTTGATGTGCAGGTTGATGCGGAAGCCAGGAGCGAATTTCCGGTCCATGACCAGGGGCGCCTTGGCGTCAAGCACGGTGCTGCCAGCCAACCCACCCCGGATGGCCTGGTAGACCAGTTCGGGCTCCACCCCGGCCTTGGTGGCCAGCACCAGGGCCTCGGACATGGCGGCGATGTTGAGCGCGACGATGACCTGGTTGGCCAACTTGGTGACATTACCGGCACCGATATCCCCAGTGCGCACGACTGAGCCAGCCATGGCCCTCATGACTTCGTAGCATCGGTCGAAAACATTCTGTGGGCCGCCAACCATAACGGAGAGGGTTCCTTCAATGGCCTTGGGCTCACCACCGCTCACCGGTGCGTCCAGCATGTCCACACCATGGGCGGCAAGTTTTTCGGCCACCTCGCGGCTCACCAGGGGGGCGATGGAACTCATGTCTATCAATACTGTGCCTTTGGGAGCGCCTTCGATGACTCCCTGGTCGCCCAGGACCACTTGCCTCACTTGCGGCGAATTGGGCAGCATGGTGATGACAATCTCAACGCGCTCCGCTACGGCCTTGGGGCTCGCTGCGGTCTCAGCTCCAGCGGCAACCAGTTCAGCTACTGACGACTGGGAAAGGTCCATTACGACAAGTTGGTAGCCCGCCTTGATCAAGTTCAGGCTCATGGGCTTACCCATAATCCCCAGTCCAATGAAACCGATTTTCATGACAGTCCTCCTGATCGGTATTGTTTCAGCAGCCCCATAGCCTTGAGCCAGCCTAAGGACAAGGAGCTGTCAGGAATCGGAATATATTCAAGGCCCACGTAACCCGAGTAGTGCAACCGGTCCAGTTCCTGGAAAAGGAAAGGGAAATTGATTTCCCCAGTGCCGGGCTGGTGGCGCCCTGGGTTATCCGCCACCTGGATATGACCAATCCGCGCCAAGTGCTTTCGCAGCGTGGCAACCAGTTCTCCTTCCTCACGCTGTGCGTGGTACACGTCGTATTGGATGAATAGATTCGGTTCATCGGCCGCAGCCAGGAGTTCAAGGGCTTGGTCCGTTCGGTTGAGGAAAAAGCCTGGTATGTCGAAGTGGTTGCAAGGCTCCATCATCAGACGCAGGCCCTTGGCTCCTAGCAACTTGGCGGCGAACTTCAGGTTCCCCAGGAGGGTCTCCCGGTGCTGAGCGTCATCCACCCCGGTGACGCGCTTGCCCGCCAAGCAGTTCAGGTTGCCGACTCCGAGTGCCAGGGCGAAGTCCACGGCCTTCGGGATACCGGCGCGGAATTCATCGACCCGGTTGGGATCGGCTGCAATGCCGCGATCTCCACGGTCCCAGTCGCCGCTGGGCAGGTTGAACAGAACCTGTTGCAAGCCATGCTTAACCAATAACTGTTTCAATTCCGTCGGCTCGAATTCGTATGGGAACAGATACTCCACGAAGTGAAATCCGGTGGCCTTAGCCCTGGCGAACCTTTCCAAGAACGGGACCTCAGTGAAAAGCATGGTGAGATTAGCGGCAAATAACGGCATGAAATACCTCCTGGTATAGGATCACAGGCAACGAGCGCAGGATCATAGGCGGTTCTTGGTGGTTAATTGAATTCCCTTACCGCTGCGATACTAGTACCCATCGCACAATCCGTTTCCTGTTCACAAATAATATCTATCACATAAGGTTTCTTAGATGCCTTGGCACGTCCGATAGCAGATGCGATATCTTCTGGATAAAATACCCTCTCTCCCGCGCAGCCAAAACCCTCCGCAACTTTCGTATAATCCATCATGGTTTGATTTTCCCCCACGTGAACGCCATATTCAAAATCATAGGCATATTTCTGATTTTGCCTGATCAGACCCAGGTAGGCGTTATTTACGATAATGACTATCAAAGGAATATTATATGTGGCAGCGACGGCTAGTTCTTCAACCATGAAGGTAAAGCCGAAATCGCCCATCACCGCCACTGCCTTGGGGCCGGGCTTGGCGACCATCGCGCCGAAGGCGGCTGGGATGTCGAAGCCGAGGGTACCGGCTCCCCCGGAGGGCAGATATTTTCTTGGTTTGTTGATTTTCTGCAGTTGCCCCGACCAGATCTGGTTGAGCCCACACCCCGTGGAGAACATCGTGTCCTCGTCGAACCCCCGGTTCATTTCGAAGTACACCCTTTGAGGCTTGATCGGCACGCTTTCGAAAAAGGTTTTCCGCTCCAGTGACGCCCTGAGCTCTGGAATAGCCTTGACCCGATCCGAGGCTGTGAATTCGGCCTTCCGGGCCGCGATTTCCCCCAGGATAGCATCTATGGCCAGTTTGGCATCTGCGATAATGCCAACCGCGCATTGCACGATCTTATTGATTTGCGTGGGTTCAATATCCACGTGGATGAATTTCCTGTCTCCGCAGTAGATCTTCACGTCCCCGGTATGCCGGTCGGTAAAACGACAACCAAGGCCAAGGACAACGTCCGATCCAAGCAAAAACTGGTTCCCGAGGGGTGTTCCTACCTGAATCCCCGCGTGGTCGACGTTCAGCGGATGCCCGACCGGAACACCTCCTTTGGCCATATAGGTCGTTATGATCGGCGCCTTGATGGTTTCGGCAAGCCGAATGCAGGCGTCTTCCGCCTTAGATAGGATGACGCCTCCACCCATGATGATGATCGGGTTTTCAGCTTCCATTAAGAGATCCACGGCCTTCCTAATGTCTTCAGCATTCGGGAGTGGCTTTTTGACCGGCAAGGGCGTGTATTTCTTCACATCGAATGGAATGTCTGCGTTTTGGATATCGAGCGGTAGATCGACCAGCACTGGGCCTGGTTTTCCTTCTCTCGCTGTTTTGAAGGCCCGCTGGAGGATGCCGGGAAGTTCGGCAGCCTGGGTCACGCACCAAGTCGCCTTGGCGATGGGTTTGCATATTTCAGCAATATCAACGCACTGGAATGCATCTTTGCCCAAAAGGGCCGATGCCCCTTGTCCGGTGATGGCCAGCAGGGGAATCGAATCAATATTTGCTGTATAAATGCCAGTTACAAAGTTCGTCGCACCAGGACCGGATGTGCAGAGAGCGATGGCCATCCGGCCGCTTGCTCTGAAATAGCCGTCTGCCGCATGAATAGCAGCTTCCTCGTGGCGGACGGTGTAATGCCTGATCTTCCTGGACAGCCCAAGATATTTGTACACCGGATTAATACCAGCCCCAGGGATGCCAAAGGCATCGATTATTCCTTCCATCTCAAGAATCTTAACCACCACTTCAGCGGCTTTCATGGACACCTCCGGTGAACTGCTGTGCGCAGAATGGCAACTCTTCACAAGGCTTCAATCCCTTGCCTTAATATCCATGCCTCTGCCAATGAAGACCAGATGGTCTTTTGTGATTCCTGGAATCAGGCTCTACGGTTGAGAAAGGTGAGAAAGCCGATGCAATCCACGGCAACTTGCGTAGGAGGTACCGTTGGCCGAGGTAGGTGGGATGGTTGCCGATGGGGCTCAGAGGTACATGCTCAGTCTGGTTGAACCGTTCCAAGGGGTGCTCGTGGGTGGTGCCATGGATGCGCAGATCGGCCACGCCCTTCATCCATGTCGTGAGGTGCTGGCTGAGGTGGGCGTCGTCCTCAAAGGCGAGACCCTAGGGCATTGCCTTTCACATAGCCCAAACCGTTCTCGACCTAGCCCTTGGTCCACCCACGGTACGGCTGGCAAGCCCAGGGCCGCACCCCCGGTGGCTGCAGAAGGAATCGAATATCTAAGCGAAGGGAACCCCCTTCGCCGCCCTTCACGCTGCCATGAACGGCCTGAAAACCTCACCTTTCCGAAGGGCGAGCTCATCGAAAAAGAGCTTCACCTCGGCCATTGGCGCATTTTGTAAATAGGCCATGCACCTGTCCACGGCCTCCGGTGGAACCTTCGCTTCCTGCCCCACCCTCAAGAGCCACGCTGATCGTTTCGGGCTGAGGGCGCGGTCTGAGGTTGGCAATGCGGTCGGTTTATTCGGAGCGCCCGAGGAAGCTGATGCCTCCTCTCCCTTCTGGCCCTCCATGGTTATAGCGGTAGTTGGTGTCTGATCCGCTTGGGTGGCGATCAGTTCAGGGAAGTCCTCGATATCCTGGGTGAAGATGTCGCTGGCGCCAGTGGCCATTAGTACCGCGGACACGAACGCGCGCTTCTCCGCCATCTTCTGCACCGTGTTCCGGATGTCGAACAGGGACAGAGACCGGTATTTGTTCTCCCGGTTATTGCACCGGGCGCTGCACCGACTGAGAACCTCGCCCATGGGCCCCTGGATGGTGCAGGTGGCCTCGACCTCGAAGAACCCGACACAGGTGCCGGTAACCATGGTCCCATCCCTCCTGGAGCCGATATAGGCCCATTCTGATTCGGGCTCATCAACCGTTACCTGGCTCTCCAGGAGAGGCGCTAAACGGAAGGTCATGCACAAGACTTCCGCCCCGGCCTTCCACAAGGACGGCTTGGGCGTCCCCGGGATGGTTCCGAAGTGGGTTCCCTCTTTCATTACACCGCGCATAACTTCCTGCACGGCATGGGTACGCTTGCGGATCTCGGCTACGCCGAAGGGCGGCATGGCGGAGGCGGTGACTGCCGGTGCTGGCGGCAGGGTTACGATGCTATTGACTGACATGGGGCTCCTTTCGAGGCGGTGACGCGGAGGTTGGTGAAAGTGGAAGTCTTGAGGTACCGGTTGTAGAGGTCCGGTGCATCCCTGAGGAGGGCCTTGCTGTCGAAGTTGGTGCGGGTGGAAGTGACCATCTGCAGCACACCCCTTTCGAGGACAACTCGGTTGATCAAGTAATCGGCGAGGGTGGTCTTGATCTGCTCCCGGAGTTCCGTGGTGCGCTCCTGGAGGGGGTCCAGTTCGTGTTCAAGGTTGACCAACTCATCCATTTGGCATTCGAGTTGAAGACGGACCACCTCGGCAACCTCACCGCTTTCTCCAGCCCTGCGGAGGCTCAGGAATACGGCGCAGTTAGCCGCATAGGGGCAGGTATGGCAAAACCCTCGGTCGGGCTCACCGGGTAATTCGTTTTGAATATTATATGTTAAAACATCAATTGCCTTGGTGGCTCTCGCCTCGAGCCGGGCATAGTGCTCCGGGTCGAACCGGACGGTGAAGGTGGTCATCTCCGCGAGGTTCTCTCGGGACACCAGCACGACGAGTGCCCACGTCAATCCTGAAGACAAGCCCATCTGGGCCTGAACCTGGTCGAGGTAGTTCTGTGGCAGACCGTCGCTTTGGAATCGTTTGAAGGTGCTGGCGCTAGTGGTCTTTACTTCCAGTACGCCGTCACCCTCCAGACCATCAAAGCCGCCGATGATGTGACCATCTGGGTGAGCATGGAAGGGAAGGCTCGGGTGGTGGAGGTCAAGCTGGGCACGGCCAGTGCTGCGAAGGCGACCGTTGAGGGCGATGCGGACCAATTGCACCACCTCGTTCTCTATGGCCTTGCCGGCCAGCATTCTTCCCATCGAAGCCTGGTCGAAAGGTTTGGGATAAAGCTTGCTCAAAACGACGCGGCGGAGACACGAACCGATCTCCGAGGCGCCGATGTATTTGGTTCGATCGCCAAGGCGGGCGTTCTGCTCCAATCTGGAACGCAGTGCAAGCTGCATTCCATTTGGATCTACGATTGGTATGCTCATGCCTTTCTCCAGAAAATTGCCGGTCGCAAGGGCCGGCTTCGTGGTTGAGGGAACGGGAATATCAAGTGGTTGTTCGCTTGGGATAGAGGCCCACCGCACCCCCTGGGATCCGCTACTCCGCTACCAGTGAGTAGTGGCGCGGTTCTATGGGTAGCTGAAAGGCAGCGGTAGCGGATTGGCTCCGCGACCACATGGTGCCGGCCGTGGCCAGGTAGCGCATGGAGACGCTACCCGCTGCCTATCCGTGACCCCTAATCACTGCAAACATATGAAGGTAGCGGAGTAGCGGATCCAGGAGGGGGGTGAGGGAGGTCTTTTCGTCCCTACCTGGCCACCATGGCCATGGCCGTGTCGAAAGCCTCCTGCTTGAAATCGGAAGCGGTCCCGAACAAGATGCTGTTCGTTCTGCGGGTCAAATCCGTGGCTTGGCCCTTGGCCTTCATGTCCCAGTCAGCGAACTCGACCATGGCGTTGAGGGCCCACCATGCCGTGCCCGCGACGCCGGGCAGATCAACGCCCATGCCATTATTCAGGCGCCCCCCGATCAGTTTGATCTTGTTCTCCATCATGGTGCGGGCACGGCCGTCAGGCACGTTGAGCGGGTTGCCGACCATGCGCTCGAGGTATTCGTCGATCCAAGCGTCGTCGACCCTGACACTTGCCAGCTTGCTGAACTTGTCGCCGACGATGTCAAAGTGCTCCTTGTAGCGGAGCAGGACCATGGCTGCCATCTCCAGTTTCTGGCGCATGTTGGTGGTGTGGCGGATCGAGATGACGCCCTTGGAGCCGTTCAGGGCAAGGTTGAAGGTGTTCTGGCAGATGACGCGGATGTCGGTGAAGCGGACCTCGGTCTTCATGGTCCCGTCGTGCGAGGTGGTGCCCAGGAGGAACTGCTCGACGCCGTCGCCGACGAGGGGGTAGAAGACCTCAGGCAGCTTGGCCAACATCCAGACCTTCTCACCCTTCCCTATGGCGCCGGCGGTCTGGAGCTTGCCGCCGGACTCCTTGAGCAGGATATCGAAGAAGTCGAAGGCCTCCTGGTTCTGGAGGACCTCGTAGCCGTCACCGACGACGCCCAGCACGTCCTGGGTGTCGCCGTTGATGGTGGCGTACGCAGTGGTCGGTTCGACGACGCTGCGGCCCAGATCTGGGCGGAGGCGATAGAGTGGCTCCTTGAGTACCGGGTAGTCGAGGCGGGCGGCGGCAATGGCGTCCGCGCTGGTGAACTCTTCCTCGAATTGCACTCCGAGCTGGTGCCAGGGGCGCTGTTGACCGGCATAGACCATGGTGTTGCGGTAGAGGTTGTGCATGGTGTTTCCTTTCATGAAATGACAATGCCCCGACAAGGCGGGGCGTGACAGGGATGGCGATTACCTCAGAGCGACGGCGGGGACAGTTGTCCACCCTGGATCCGCTCCACTTCCACGAGTGGCGTGAAGTCCCCCCGGTCCCCTTTGTGCAACGAGGGCCGCTGACCTTTCGAAATGGTGCGGGTCGTGTCCTTGGAATCCATCCAACCAGTGACTTCGAAGTGGTTGGAAATGCTGTGTGGGCAGTGAGTTGTGTTAATTACGCATTGTTGATGAATGCTTCCAATTATCAAACGGCCATGTGCCTTCCAGAACGTCATTCCTTTTCCTGCCAAATGCGGATGAGGGCGGAAACGAGCAAGGCGAGGGCGACGGCAACTTCTTCCATGTAAACCTCCAGACATGTAAGGGCCCTGCGACAGCAGGGCTGGGTGGGGTGAATGTTGGTTTCGGCTATTCGTCATCGTCACCGATCCAGATGGTGACCAACTCCTTGACGAGCAGCCCGGCAATGGTGGGGATCATGGTGCCTCCAGAAAGGGAAAGGGCCAGCCGGAATGGCTGGCCTATCTAGTCCCATTGTTCTTATAACAAATAGTGGTGCGGTTTTGCAGGTGTGTTGGTAGTTTGGAGCTGGACTCTTGCCTGTCCGATGAGTTCAATCAGGAGGATGTGGTGTTCTGCTCTTTCCCCACTCCTTTCAGGGCATCCGTAAGGACCCGGCTCACCAAGTCTGCAGCGTTGATCTTTGCTTGGTCCCTAAGGTTCAAGTATCGGGCGGATGCTTGGAGTGTTTTATGGTTCATAGCTGCCCGGATCAACGGACCAGAAATATTAAGTTCGCCCGCAGTGGTGCCCCAGGTGTGGCGAAGGTCATGGATGCGGAGCCCTTCAACCTGGGCTGCCCTGCAGATTGCTCTCCAGGTGGAATCCACGGTTCCGGTTGGAATATCTACCTTTTCACCTGGGAAAACCCACTTTGACCTCTTTGTCTCATGAAGCCGTTTGAGTATTTCCACCGCCTCCTCTGGAAGGGCATAGGTGATGCTCCCGGTCTTGCTATCTGGAATTTTCATGATTCTAGCGTCAATGTCGACATTGTCCCAAGACAAATGCCGGGCCTCATTCTTTCTACATCCGGTTTGGATGATGAGCATGAGGCAGGCGAGGGGGGAGGTTAACTTTCCCGCCGCTTTCTCGGCATCCCTAAACGCTTTCCCGATACTGCCAAGTTCACCAGCATCAGGAACTCTGTCCCTCTGGTTTTCATGAAATCGTGGAACACCCTGGCATGGGTTGTTTCCAAGCCGCAACTCATGGAGCCTAGCCCAACTGCATAACTTACTCAGTACCGCCAACGCCAGGTTGGCGGCCCTGGGGTGGTCCTTTTGCTCGTGGTGCCAAACGGCTACTTTTTGCGTCGTCAGGTCCGTGATCTTCAAACGGCCCAGCTTCGGCTTGATTCTCTTCTCTGCCGTTTCGGTGTATGAAGTCAGCGTTTTCGGTTTCAACCTGATCTTGCCGTGATCTGCAAGGAACTCGTCAACGGCTTCTGCTACTGTCGAGGCCTTCCGTTTTTCCTTCTTCTGGGTCGCTGGATCGATACCATGGCTCACCTGGGTTTTCGCGCCGAGCGCTTGTTTCCTTGCGTCATCTGGAATGATGGCGGGGAACTGCCCGATGGTCAGGAACCGCTGGCGGCCCTCTGGCGCATACCAAAAGGACAGCACCCAGGACTTCACCCCAGCGGGGGAGACCTGGAGATAGAGTCCCCGCGTTTCGCTGTCTGGCACCCTATACAGCTTCCCCGTGGGCTCGAGAGCTTGGACATTCTTTTTTGTGAGCCTTACCCGTTCCATGTCGCCACCATGTCCACCTTCATTCTAGGCCTATTCTAGGAAGGAAGCTAGGGCACAATAGGGTAAGGCAAGGCTCTTTAATTGTCTAATTAATGTTATCAAAGGCTTTATTGGCATTCATTAAGGCTGACTAGGGCTCCTTAGGAGATAAAACGTATGACTCGAAATCAGGTGACGGTGTGAGCCGTCCTGGGGTTCGAATCCCTATCTCTCCGCCACTTGCGCCCGATCCGAGGATCGGGCGTTTTGTTGCGGTATCCCGGTGGTATCCTCGGAGCCGGAAAAGACCGGGTGGGCAAGGCGAATCCGGCTTGGCCAGCGCATCCATCCGGTAGGCGGGTTACAAGGAAATCCACCTGCGGCATACAACCATGCGCAACATGGCCACGGCCGGCAGGATCAGCGGTCTGGTCATCCGGGCGCTTCGGCACCTGGGCAACGAACATCCATCGGGGCAATGATTGCTGGAACCTGCAAACAAAATTAAAATTTTGGCTAAAGTATGCAAAAATTTATTTTTGATTGGGATGATCCGTGCTGATCGAATTCCAGGTTGAGAACTTCGCGTCGATCCGGGAACGCCAGGCCCTGACCCTGGTGGCCTCCAAGGCGATCAAGGAGCACCTTGAAACCCATACCTTTCGCCCCGAAGGTGAAGGAATGGACAAGCTGACTCTGGTTCGGAGCGGCGCCATCTATGGCGCGAACGCTGCCGGCAAGAGCAACCTGGTGCGCGCGCTCTGGGGCATGGGCCAGTTCGTCCTTTCCTCGGACCGGGAAGACATGGAAGGCAAGCCTGCGCCCGGCTTGCTACCTCCACCGATCGTGCCGTTCAAACTCGCCCCGGAGTGGGCTTCGCGGCCGAGTCGGTTCGAGGTGACCTTCATCCAGGACAAGGTCCGCTACCAGTACGGGTTCGCGCTCAGCGGACGGGGGGTCGAGGACGAGTGGCTGGTCGCCTACCCCAAGGGGCGTCCCCAAACCCTGTTCGAACGGGGCCCAACCGTCGAGTCCGGTTGGTATCTAAACCGGTCCCTGGGGGGGAAGACCAAGGATCTCCAGGACAGGACTCGCCCGGATGCCCTGTTCCTGTCGGTGGCGGCCCGGTGGAACCATGCCGTTCTCAGTCCCATCTATGGCTGGTTCAAGAACCATCTGCGCTGGATCGATTCCACTGTCTCGTGGGACAGTACGGTTCAGCGCGCCTCGGCCGACCCGGCCTTCAGGTCGAACCTCGTATCCTTCCTCCGCCGAGCTGACTTCGGAGTGACCGACGTCCAGTTCAAGGCCCTGCACGCCAAGGGCCTCAACAAGCCCTTCGCCAAGGGCGCGCTTGATTCCACCGAGGCGGAGCCACTCCAACCCTACCTGATGCACCAGCAGTCTGATGGCACAGGGGCCGTTCCCTTCGTCATCCAGGAGGAGTCGGCCGGCACCCTGAAGTACCTGACCCTCGCCGGCCCGTGGCTGGATGTGCTCGCCAACGGCAACACGCTCCTGATCGATGAACTGGAGAGCAGCCTTCATCCCCTGCTGGTCCGCAAGCTCATCGAGATCTTCCACAGTTCCAAGCACAACCCGCACAATGCCCAGTTGATCTTCACGACCCACCAGTCCCTGCTGCTCGACCAGGACCTGCTGCGGCGGGACCAGGTCTGGTTCGTGGAAAAGAATAGCCAAGGTGCGAGTGAGGTCTTCCCCCTGACCGATTTCAGTCCCCGTAATCGGGAAGCCCTTCAGAAGGGCTACCTCAGTGGCCGATACGGCGCGGTTCCGCTGGTCGAGGAAGGTCTGCTCTAATTCGGCCTCATAAAATGTGCGTTCCTGGGGGGCCTCGACCCGGGCCAGGATGCGATCGTGACTCCGCCCCCTTGGTCGCTGCCGGTAGGTCTCCGGCCCCCGGACCGCGGTGACGTTTGGCAGGGACCGTGACCTTCAACTCGGCTCGCCGCCCGGCACCAGGGCATGGGCGCCGTCGCCGACGGCGATCTGCATGGTCTGCAGGTCGCGCCCCTGGGTCTCCGGCAGCAGGAACGCCGCCAGGACCACCATGCCGTAGGCGGCGCAGGCGCACAGGCCCATGGCCGCGCCCAGCTGCAGCCTGACGCTGAGGATGCCGACCATGGCGGGCATCACGGCGCCGATGGCGCGCCCGGCGTTGCCGCAGAAGCCCTGGGCGGTGCCGCGGATCCGGGTCGGGAACAGCTCGGCGAGGTAGGCGCCGGTGCCGGCCGCGGTGCCGGACTGCAGGGTGCCGAGCACGAAGCCCATGAACAGCGTCACCTTGAGGTTGATCGGCGCCATGGTGTAGACGGCGACGGCCACCGCCTGGCAGCAGGAGATGATCATGAAGGTTCGGCGCCGGCCCACCGCGTCCGCCAGCCAGCCGTTGACGAAGGCCCCGAAGAAGGAGCCGAGGATGTTCACCGCCAGGTAGCCGCCGACGCTGGCGATGGACAGGTTGAGGACCAGCTTCAGGTAGGCCGGCAGCCAGGTGATCATCACGTAGTTGCCGCCGTAGATGCCGAAGGTGAGCAGCACCGCGAGCAGCGTCGTCCGCCGGTGCGGGCTGGCGAAGATCTGCCAGACCTGGCCTTTGCTCCGCCCCTTGCTGGCTTCGGTGAAGATCGCCGCCTCCTTGATGTTGCGCCGGATCCACAGGACCAGCAGGGCCGGCAGCAGGCCGAGGAAGAACAGGATCCGCCAGGCGATGTCCTTGGGGAACGCGGTGAACAGGATGGTCGAAAGCAGCACGGCGATGCCGTAGCCCAGCGCCCAGCCGGCCTGGATCGCCCCCACGACCCGCCCGCGCACGCGGGGCCCGATGGTTTCGCTGATCAGCACCGCGCCCACCGCCCACTCGCCGCCGAAGCCCAGCCCCTGCAGGCTGCGGGTGACCAGCAGCTGCCAGAAGCCGTGGGTCAGGCCGGAAGCGAAGGTGAACAGCGAGAACCAGATGATGGTGACCTGCAGGATCCGGACCCGGCCGTAGCGGTCAGCCAGCATGCCGGCGATCCAGCCCCCCAGCGCGGCCATGATCAGCACCGTGGTGCCGAGGATGCCCGCTTCGCCCTTGGTCATCTTCCAGAGTACGATCAGGGTCGGGATGGCCAGGGCGTACATCTGGGCGTCCATGCCGTCCAGCCCCCAGCCGGAAAAGCATGCCCAGAACGTCCCCCGTTCCGTCTTGGTCAGGTCCTTGTACCAGAAAGCCACGTGTCCCTCCTTGCCTGCGTCGTTGCATGAGTGCCCAGGATGTCCTGTCGCCTAGTCGAGGTACTTCAGGCCGGCCTTGGCCAGCGCTTCCCGCATCCGGTACATGTCCAGGCCGAGCTCGCCCGCCGCCAGCCGGTCGCGCTTGGCCACTTCGCTGTCCTCCCGGGCCTGCGCCGCGTCGGCGACCGCGCCGGCGATGCCGGCCGGCACCACCACGACGCCGTCCTCGTCGGCCAGGACCACGTCGCCGGGGTTCACCTGGGCGCCGGCGCAGACCACCGGGATGTTCACCGAGCCGAGCGCGGCCTTGACCGTGCCCTTGGCGCTGATCGCCCGCGAGAACACCGGGAAGGCCATTTCGGACAGCGTGCGGACATCGCGCACCCCGCCGTCGATGATCAGCCCGAGGCAGCCTTGGGCCCGGAACGAGGTCGCCAGGAGGTCGCCGAAAAAGCCGTCCCCGCACTCGCTGCTGCAGGCCGCGACGACCACGTCGCCGTCCCGGATCTGCTCCGCTGCGACGTGCAGCATCCAGTTGTCGCCGGGGTGCAGGAGGACGGTGACCGCGGTGCCGCAGCAGCGGGCGCCGGCGTAGACCGGCCGCAGATAGGGCTGCATGAGCCCCACCCGGCCCATGGCTTCGTGGACCGTGGCCACCCCGAAGCGCGCCAGGCGCCTGGCGGCCTCCGCGTCGGCGCGGACGATGGTGCGCTTGACGATGCCGAGATTGTTCAGGTCCATTCCGGCTTCCTCCTGGAAGTGAGCAGGGCGTCGAGCCGCGGGTACACCCGGCGGGCGTTGCCCTCGAAGATCCTGTGCCGGTCGTCCGCGCCGAGGTGGGCCGCCGCCTCGATGTAGCGGCGGGTATCGTCGTAGGCGTGGCCGGTTTCCGGATCGATGCCGCGGACGGCGCCGATCATCTCGGAAGCGAACAGCACGTTGTCGACCGGGATGACCCGGGTCAGCAGATCGATGCCCGGCTGGTGGTAGACGCAGGTGTCGAAAAAGATGTTCCGGAGCAGATGCTCGCCCAGCAGCGGTTTGCCGAGCTCCTGCGCCAGCCCGCGGAAGCGCCCCCAGTGGTAGGGCACGGCGCCGCCGCCGTGGGGGATGACGAACTTCAGCTGCGGGAAGTCGGTGAACAGGTCGGAGGTGAGGCACTGCATGAAGGCGGTCGTGTCGGCGTTCAGGTAGTGGGTCCCGGTGGTGTGGAAGCAGGGGTTGCAGCTGCTGCTGACGTGGATCATGGCCGGGATCCCCAGCTCGACCAGCTTTTCGTAGATGGGGTACCAGCTGCGGTCGTGGAGCGGCGGGGCCGTCCAGTGGCCGCCCGAAGGGTCGGGGCTGAGGTTGACCGCGACGAAGCCGTACTCCAGGACGCAGCGCTCGAGCTCCGGCAGGCAGGTGCGCGGATCGGCGCCCGGCGATTGCGGCAGCATGGCGGCGCCGGCGAAGCGCTCGGGGTACAGGCGGGCGACCCGGTGGCACAGTTCGTTGCAGATCGCCGCCCACGCGGCGCTGGTGGCGAAGTCGCCGATGTGGTGGGCCATGAAACTGGCCCGCGGCGAGAAGACCGTCAGGTCGATGCCGCGTTCGTCCATCTTCTTGAGCTGGTTGGCTTCGATGGTCTCGCGCAGATCGTCGTCGCTGATGGCGAGATCGCTGGCCTTCGGGGCCGCGGCCGGATCGGCCAGCGCGTCGATCTGCCGCTTGCGCCAGGCTTCGAGCGCCTTCGGCGCCGTCGTGTAGTGTCCGTGGATATCGATGATCATGAGCCGCCTCCGTTGGTGCCGGCCGCGGGTCCTGGTGTTCCGGAACCCCCGCCGCCGTCCCCCGCGCCCTGGTCCGCTCCGTCCGCCGGTACCGCGCCCCGCAGTCCGGCGCGGCCGATGGCCTTTTCGATCAGGCCCTCCTTCCTGGCCGCTTCGGTGAAGCGGGCCAGATCGGGGAGCGCGCCGGTCCGGTCCCTGGGCAGCGCCAGCGCCATGTGCTCGGCGCCCCAGCGCCCGGGCAGGACCTGCGCGCCGGGGACGCCTTCGCCCATCTCGAACAGGGTCGGCTTGTTGGTGGCGTAGGCGTCGATGCTCCCCGCCCGGAGCAGCGCGGCTCCGGCCTTGACGGTCGCCGCCCGGACCACGGCGGCGTGCTTCAGGCCGCGGGTCAGCACGCCGTCGGTGGTGCTGCCTTCGGTGACCCCGATGCGGACTCCCGGCCGGTCGACCTCGTCCAGGGAGGTGACGGGCGACCCGCTGCGCACCAGGTAGCCGAGTTCGATGACCAGGCAGGGCGGCCCGAACGCCAGGTCCCCGGCGCGCGCCGGGGTGGCGTTGGTGAACGCCAGGTCCACCCGTCCGGCCTTCACGGCCGCCAGCACCTCGGCGTTGTTGGCCAGCAGCACCGGCTCGAACGGCACCCCCAGCCACCGGGCCAGCGCCAGCCCGAGGTC
>Ga0316217_10000890_pt1 | contig 40760 bp, 29 predicted proteins | sample 1anoAmetaG_FD_203633 | JGI IMG/M metagenome (GOLD analysis project Ga0316217, IMG submission 203633) | Freshwater microbial communities from Trout Bog Lake, Wisconsin, USA - 1anoA | ecosystem: Environmental > Aquatic > Freshwater > Lake > Hypolimnion/Profundal zone | place: USA: Wisconsin...
CGTTCCATGGCTTGCCTCCTGCAATAGTCCCCGACACTCCGGTCGGTATGCCCCCATTATGCCATTTCCATCATCCCCATGAAATTTGGGCACACCCGGTGTATCCGCGTTCGGTCCTAAAGTGTCGCGGATCGTCATTGACGCAGTATAATGGCAACCGCGCAATGGGCGCTTGGATCGCAGTATGACGATTAATGAGGTCCGTCCTCGTGTCGGTCCTCCTTTTCGACAGACGGGTCAAGAGCTGACGGTCACAAGAATGACCCAGATCGAGGTTGAGGTGATCGTCGAGGCAAACATACCGAGACCGTACGCAGAGAAAGCTGTGTCTGCGGCCATTTGGGAGCATTTTGCCAAGGGCAGTTTAACGCGCGATATATTCCTTGGGTTGGGCCGAATCCTGGAGCCGTACCATGACGAATGAACCGCATCGGAATCCACTAGCAGATCTATTTGGAGAAATAAGTGAAACCGATCGAAATGCCGCGCTAGACGTTTTCGGTAAGTTGCTGATGGAGTCGCGCGACGAGGCGATTGTCCAGTGGGATCAGATTCTCCTGGGCGAGCGTCCCTACCCCCCGTGGGATCGCCTCTTGGCCAAATTTCATGAGCTGGACGAGCGCTCGCGTGCGGTGGTGAGTGAAGCCCTGCCGCATATAGTTGATACATTCATGTATTGCCTTTTGGACCATTTGGAGGGCAACAATTCCGTGCGTGTATCTGTGGTTTTCGGAGATAAGGCAGTCCCAGATATTGCGCGCGTGAGTTGGAGTTTGCCGGGAGAGCCCAGTGGGGAACATGGCTGGCTGAAACGTTTTAGCAAGCAGAGGTTTGAACAGCCAGGGTGAGCTAAAAGATGGCTTCAATTTGCGGCCCCCCCCGCCCCCCGGCGGCCTCTGCCTGACCCGGCCACACATTCGTAATAATTGAATTTCCTACCCGTTTTGGAACCAGCTTCTCATGGCCGCGTCGCCGCCGGCGTGGTGGCGTCGAGCACTGGTTGGGCGACGTCGTCGAAGTCGTTTTTGCCCAGGAGGCTGCCGCGGACGTTCGGGCCGATTTGAATGCCCACGGCGCTGTGGGCGATGTGATTGCCGTCGATGACCACATCGCGCACGCGTGGCTGCGGACGGGGTCCTGGCGCCTTGTCGCCCGACCAGGGCTCGATTACCAGCCGCTGGTTGTAGCTGAGCGTATTGCCGCGCAGGATCAGGCCCAGAGTTGAGGGGATTGCGGCCGGCAGGATGTCATCGGCGAAAAGCGGCAGTTTGCGCTCGGGATATTGGAAGGCTTGGGATTTGGTGATGCGCAGTTTGCTGCCATCGAGGCCGGTGTAGCCGAACGGGGCGCGGTGCTCGGGGTTGGGGCCGGGCATGCCGATGCCCGGATGATAGCTGTTGCCATAACTGACGCTGTTGTCGCGGAACTGGACGAACCAGCCCATCTGCCCCCAGATGCCCTGGGTGCGTTCGACCCGGCAGCCATCGACAATGTAGTCGTAGAACGAGCCATACAACTGGGCAAACGCGCTGGTGTCGCGGCACTGGCAATCGTAAACGATCATGTGCCGCATGAGCGACCAGATGCCGACGGTGCTTGTGGCGTCCGGGGTGATATCCCACGGGCGCTCGAGTGCGGCGTGGTCGGCGGTGTTGGCGGTAATCATGCGGTATTGGCCGGAGCCGGGGCCATCGAGCACCAGGGCGGTCATGCCGGCAAATTCCTGCGGTATCCAGTGGGCTTCCTTGGCGGTGAAGGCTCCCGGTTCGCTGGCGGCCAGATGGCCCAGCCAGGCGGTGGTGCCAATGTGCGCGTGGGCGTGGCGCGGGGCGATTTCGATGTACATGCGGTGCGGCGTGGTATCGGGAGCGGGAGAAAAGGGTTTTTCCAGGTAGATCGTATCGGCGGTATTGCCGACGATGGCGCGGTTCTGGTTGGCGCCCGTGCCGCCATTAAAGGCGTGGATAATGGCACTGCCGCCGGTGAAGCAGCCGGGCACGAAGTTGGCAACAAAGCCGTCGGCATTCGGCGTGGCGCCGGCGGCGAAGCGCAGGAAGGGTTTATCCTTGCCGCCGCCAACTTCCACCGGCGTGCCCCAATACTGGCTGATGGGCCGGGCGGTCGGCAGAGCGCTGATGTCCAGCGTCATCGCCTCGCGCTCGCCGCGGACAAAATTGTTGCTGGTATTATGGGCCGAGTAGATGCGTTCAAGGTTGCTCCAGCCCCAGCCCCAGGAAGATGAGCAATCGAGTGTATTGTTCTGGCAGACCGTGTCGTGGGCGCCGCCGCCGAGTTGGGTCCAGCAGTAGTTCATGGTGTTCGAGAAGCGATTGTCCGTGAGCCGCGCGTTGGCCAGGTTGGTGAACTGCTGATCGCCGCCCTGGAAGTCGCAGCCGCTGATCTCGAAATTACGCCCCTCGGCCAGGCGGGCGTTGCGCTTGCCCTGCCATAGTTGTTTCATTAACGCCGGGTTGGTCGCGGCTACTTTGTCCTGCTCGGGCCGGCCGGCCATCAGGTAGTGCTGCACCGCCAGGCGGCGGAAGAAGATATCGCGGCTGTGGCCAAAGGGCACCACCCGCGGCGCCATTTCTGGTGGCACCGTCCGGCCGTTAAGCTCCGCCTGCACATCCACGATGATCGTTTCAACCTTGCGCGCCACCAGCGTGAGGTCCTCCAGGCCGCAGCGGGCGCCGATGAACACGGCGGCGGGAATAAAATCCTTTTCCGACTGCGGCGGGTCGATGGGCCACTTGAGGATCGTCGCATCGCGTTTTTCGCCGCGCAGAATGGTGCGCTCCGGAATGCCGATCCAATCGCTCAGGCGATAGGTGCCCCAGGGCAGCAGGACGATGCCGCCGCCGTTCTTTTCGGCGGCCGCCAAGGCGGCGCGGAGGGCGGCGGTATCGTCGGTCACATCATCGCCCTTGGCGCCAAAATCGCGGACGTTAAACACCTTGTCCGGCCAGACGTCCGGCGCTTTGATCGTCACGGCCAGCGGAGCGCTCCAGGCCGCGGTGCCACCGTGGCCATTGGAGATGCGCAGCGTGTAGGCGCCGGGGGCCAATGTCGCGGGCAGTTGTGCCGTCAATGAGAACGGTTCGGCTTTCACCAGCGTCAACCCAAGGGCGGCACCGCCTTGCGGTAGCAGTTCGATCTGGGGCGCCGGCGTGGCAGCGCCGCGCACGGTAAAGTTCTTGCCGATCACCTGCACCGTGGCATCGCCGGGCGGGAATTCGTTGGCATCCAAGCCGGGGCGCAGAGTGGTGGGCTGGGCAAACCAGATCTCCGGCACGTTAAGCAGGTGCGGGGCGCTGGTTTGGCCGCCCGCGAGAACCTGTACGGAAAACACCCCGGGTTTCAAGCTGGTCGGCAGGACGAACTTCACGGAGTTTTCGCACGGCTGGAGCGCCGGGGCGCTCACCGTAGCGCTACCCTCGTCCAGGGATCGCACCTGCACGCTTTGAGCGTTGCCCAGGCCACCGCCGTAGAGCAGGGTCAGATCCCCCGGGGCGGTTTTGTCCGGTGCCCAAAAAACCACCGGTGCGGCGGTGGCGGATAGGCACAACGACCCGAGAAGGATAACGGCGATAGTTTTCATGAAAACTCCTTTCCGCTTATTGTCCTATGATCTGCCATTGTTGCAACGGTCGCAAATCCACGATGGCACGCAGGCGGTGGGGCCGGTTCTTGTGGCAATCGTGTGCTACCGGAGCGTCAACAGCGCCGGGACCGTTAGGGCGCGACCAATCGATGTTCGATCGCAGCGCGGTCGCTCCCTTACGGTCGCGGCTCGGAAATGCCGCAGAATCTGGCCACACCCCGCGCAGGGATTTTCCTCCTTCCCGAAAGGTTTCGCCGATCCCGGCAACTTGATATGGTGGACTGGAATAACAGGAGAACTATGGTGAAGAAACATTCATTTCCCGCCGTCGGGTTAATGGCCACATTGCTGGTTTCCAGCGTCCCGGGTGTCCTGCGTGGGGCCGAGCCGGCCACGACCGCGCCGGCGGTGGGAATCACTGAGGCCCTCAAGCAGCTCACCGCCGACGACTATCAGGTTCGCCAGGCGGCGGTGGATAACATTCAGGCCGCCCTGGCACGCAATATTCACGACATGCTTGCCCTCAACGATCCGGAAGCCCATAACCGCATGAACGGCGTGCTGGATTTCAACGTGGCCCTCTCGCGCTGGGCGCAGGGCGTGCTGGCCCTGCCCTCCGACCAGCGCCGCGCCCTGGCCGCCTGGGGCACCACGCCGGCGGCCGCCCCGCTGGTCGCCAAAGTTTACGGCAAGGATGCCGCCCAGCGCACCACCGCCCTGGCCGAACTGGTCAAAAGCCCTGACCCTGCGGTCAATACCCTGCTGGCAATGTTGCTGCACGATGAGGATTCGGCGGTGCGCCAGGCCTCGCTGGTAGCGGCCAAGGATCGTCCCGCCAATCCGGTTATTGTTAATGCCCTCTGGGACATGGCCACCGGAGCCGCGGCCGATGGTCCGGCCGGCATGGTCAAGGTCAATGGCCTGCCGCCCAACGTTAGAATGATGATGAAGCGGGCCATGGGGAACATGGGGAACATCAGGATCAATGGCCTGGGCGCGGCGCATGTGGTGATCGGCGGCAACGTCAACGGCGTGCCGTTTGGCAATATGGGTGGTATGACCACGGTCGGGCCAAGTTCCGATGATGCCCTGGCCGTCGAGGCGCTCATTGCCGCCAAGGATCCTACCGTGGCCGACCGCGTGCGGGCGTTCATCCATGATGGCAAACTGGATCTGACTTCCAGTGGCGTCCAGAATCTGCTCGGCGGCGATGCGGCCACGCAAAACGTGATCGCCCTGGCCGCCGCGTACCATGTCCAGGAGGCCCTGCCGCACCTGATGAAAATTGTCTCGAACCCCTCGGTCCGCACCGATACGGTATCGGTCAATGGCCAATCCGAGTGCACCAGCGATCGCACGGATGCCATGGCCGCGGTCTGCCAGATCAGCGGGCAGAAGCCCGAAGATTACGACTTGCACAAATCCGCCCAACTGGGCGCCTGGGTGGTCCCCAATGGTGCCGCCGAAAGCGCTGCTGCCGAGAAGCTGACCAAGTGGTATCAAAGCCAGACGGATCATGCACCGCTGCCAACCGTACCGCCCACCACGATCAAACCCGCCCCGGTAAAGCCGACGGTGCCCCCGCACCCGCCGGCCGACGCCAAGCCCCGCGGCACAGAGATTTAACGGGTACGCCCGATTTAACGATTTAACGGGTGTATAACAGATAAGGCGGGCGTATCTGCGGCATTCCGCCCCGGCAGGGGCCAAAGAAAGTAGCCCACGGCAAGCCGTCGCCGACGGCGCGGCCGTGGGTTACGATAGATTAAAGTTACGGCTTAGCCCCGGCAGGGGCGACAGAAGGAGTCTGGAGATGGCACACTCGTTTACGTCGCTCCACCTTCACATTCATCTTTTCAACCAAGAATCGTGATCCCATCCTGACACCGGGGATTCGGCCACGGCTTGTCAAGTATATGGGCGGCACCATTCGCGGCTTGAATTGAGTATGACAAGCGATTTGTGTTCGAATGATACCGCTCGGTCTTGGCTTGCTTACGCCCCTGCCGGGGCTAAAATCATACTTAACCATTCGGACCCATGGCTGCGCCATGGGCTATATTCTTTAGGCCCCTGCCGGGGCAAGAATACGCCAGTGCCGCTGTTACCTATGCCCCGCCGAATCAGTTATGCACCCCGATTTAACGTCCAGAGCGCTGTAGTATTGATCCGGCAGGGCTCCTGTGGTATTGATGGAGATTCTGAAATAAACGCTCACCGGCGGCAACTTGTTGAGCAGTGGTATAAAAATACCCAGGCCGGCCGGATTGCTCCAGCAGAGCGCTACCGCGTATCCGGCCTTAAACGGGGGCTCGGTGTCCACCGGACCCCCGTTCTATTTTTACAGGAGTTCGTTATGAACATTGCCCGTCGCACCGCCAGCGGCACCCTTTTGCTTGCTGGCACGCTGGGCCTGCTGTTGGCCGCCGCTACGGTGGCCGTGCCGGGTTGCACCGCCATTCCCGGCCACGTGGAAATTGAACCAGCCATGAAGAGCACCTATGCGGCGCTGGTCCGCATCTATGTCGTGATGGAGGAGCCCGGCGGCGGGCGCATGGAGCGCATGCAGGGGGCCGGCAGCGGGTCGATTATTTCCAAGGACGGCTATGTCGTCACCAATCACCATGTCGCGGGCGATGCCACGCGCATCGTCGTGAACCTGGTCGATGGCGAGGAAATCGAGGCCACGCGCGTGGGCACCGACCCGATGGCGGATATCTGTGTGCTCAAGCTTAAACTCGATAAACGCAAGGATCCCGCCAAGCCGCTGCCCGTGGCCCAGTGGGGCAATTCCGACACCGTGCAGGTGGGCGATGTGGTCCTGGCCATGGGTTGCCCCGGGGCGCTGTCCCAATCCGTCACCCGCGGCATTATCTCCAACACGCAGTTGATCATGCCGCGCCACGAGGCGGGCATGTTCAAGCTCGATGGCGAGGATGTCGGCGCCCTGGTGCGCTGGTTTGCCCATGACGCGGTCATCTTCGGCGGCAACAGCGGCGGCCCGCTGGTCAACCTGGAAGGCCAGATCATCGGCATCAACGAAATCGGCATGGCCAACCTCGGCGGGGCCATCCCGGCCAACCTGGCGCGCCACGTGGCCGAGGAGATCATTGCCCACGGCTCTGTGACCCGGAGCTGGTCGGGTCTGGAATGCCAACCGCGCCTCAAAAGCGACACCCGCAATGCCGGCGTGCTGATCTCCGGCGTGGTGAAGGATTCGCCGGCCGCCCAGGCCGGCCTGAAAGCCGGCGACCTGCTGACCTCCTGGAACCACACGCCGGTGAATGTGGAACTGGCCGAGCACCTGCCGCTGTTCAATCAACTGGTCTGTGCCACGCCGGTGGGGCAGACCCTGGAAATATCTTATCTGCGCGATGGGAAGTCCCAGACTGCCCAGTTGACGACCGTTTCGCTTTCCCGGGCCCTGGGCGACCCGCGGGAGATCAAGGAATGGGGCATCGCCGTGCGCGATATCACCCGCCCGATGGCCCTGGAACGCCACCGCGAGAATAGCCAGGGCGTGCTGGTGGATTCCCTGCGTCCCGGCGGGGCCACCGCCGATGCCAAGACCCCGCTTTCGGATGACGATGTGATCGTCGCGGTCAATGGCAAACCGGTGCAGAACGTGGCGGACCTGGTGGCCATGACGCGGGACCTCACGCGTGGCCAGACGCAGCGGGTACCAGTACTGGTAAATTTTGAGCGCGGAACGCGCCACATTCTTTCGGTCATCAAGATCGGGCAGGATGAGCCGATGGATAAACCCGCCCGCGCCCGCAAGCCCTGGGCCAGCCTGGCCACGCAGGTGCTCACGGAAGACCTGGCCGACGCCCTGCACCTCAAGGGCAAGCATGGCGTCCGCGTGATTGAAGTGTTCAAAGGCCGGGCGGCCGACAAGGCCGGCGTCAAGGTCGGCGATATCATTACCGCCCTGGATGGCACGGCCATCGAAGCCGCCCAGCCGGAAGATCGCGAAGTCTTCGACACCATGGTGCGCCAGTACGATATTGGTGCGACCGCCCAGCTTTCGGTGCTGCGCGACGGCAAGGCGCAGAAGCTCACGCTGACCCTGGAAGCCCCGCCGCAGGAGGAAGACAATGCCAAAACCTTCGAGGACAAGACGTTTGAATTTGCCGCCCGCGACATGACCTTTGGCGATCGCAATTCCCGCCAGCTCGAGGACACCCAGACCGGTGTGCTGATCGACAAGGCCGAATCGGGCGGCTGGGCCCAGCTGGCCGGCCTGCACTCCGGCGATGTGCTTATGGCCATCGATGCGCGGCCCACCAACACGGTGGGTGAACTCAAGGCCATCCTGGCCCAGGCGCAGAAAGATAAGCCGCGGCGTCTGGTCTGCTTTGTCCGCCGTGGCATCCATACCCAGTATCTGGAAATCGAACCCGATTGGCGTTGATGGATTCCGCCGAGCGGTTATGCGTCGCAAACCCCTGTTGTCTCAACCGTCGAACTGCCTCTAAAACACCCCCGCACTCTCGGTGAAGACCTCTGCGTCTCTGTGCCTCTGTGGTGGTTTTTTTAGATGCTCTACTGCAAAGGACCCCCATGTTGAAAAAACTATTCCTGCCGGTGTTGCTTTTGATGCTGGGTCTGCCGGTTATCCGGGCCGACCAGGACATCGCCATCCCGGCGCGCCAGACCCTGGCCGCCAATGAGCATTCCCTGGTCACCATCCGCCTGACGCTCAAGGCGGATTTCGGCGGCCACTCGTCGGAATCGAAGGAAGAGGCCATGGCGACCGTGATCGATCCGTGCGGGCTGGCGGTCACGGCACTGAGCACCCTCAACGGAGGCAGTCGCAAGCTCCAGACCAGCGGTGTGCAGATGCGCCTGTCCGACGGCACGGAAATCCCCGCCCGGATCGTGCTTAAGGATGAAGACCTGGACCTGGCATACCTGGCCCCGGAAACGGCCCTGTCCAAGGAAGATGCCGTCAAGATTGCGGTGCTGGTTCTAACCGACGCCGCCACCAAGGTGGAACCGGCCGATCAATGCTTCTTCCTGCTGCAACTGGGCAAACGCCTCAATTACGCGCCGTCGATCGTGGTGGCGCGGATCATCACGCGCATCGCCACGCCGCGGCTGGTCTACGCGGCTTCGGTCGCCCACATGGGCTGCCCGGCGTTCAACGGCCAGGGTCAGTTGATTGGTTTTTACGCCCAGCTCAAGATGGGCGAGGGGCGGGCGCCGGTGATCCTGCCGGCCGCCCAGATCGTCCGCAACGTCGCCCAGGCCAAGGAAGAAATGCTTAAACCGGTGGTCAAGGAAGCGCCCACCACCGAACCGGCGCCCAAAGATGAATCAAAGAAGAAGGTGAGTTAAATTCCGTACGGCCGCGCAGCGCTGGCCGCGGTGCTTTTCAGATCTTAATTTTGATATTTGAAATAGCAGATGTATAAACGGACAACTATCCCAACGAAAAGGCGCAGGCATGCAGATGGCCGCCTGCGGATACGATCTTCCGATGCAACGTTACAGAACAAGGAATAGTCGATGAAAAAGCTCCTCTCCCTGGCCCTGGCCGCCGTCTGGTTTACCGCTGTTGCCGCCGTGCGGGCCGATGACCCGGCGCTGGTGGAAACCGCGCGGAAAACCGCCGCCAGTTTCGCCCCGGCCATCGTGAACCTGTCCGTGGTCGCCAAGATCTCCGCCCACTCAAGCCTGCCGATCGACCTGGGCGGCGGCAAGGAACAGAGCGTCGAGTGCGTCGGCACGATGATCGAGCCGGGCCTGGTGGTCACCGCCCTGGCGGCCATCGATCCGGTGCGCGCCATTCCGCCGATGAAGATCAATATCCCCGGCAGCGGGGAAACCACCATCGATATCGTCAGCGAGCTCCACGACCTTAAAATCCGCCTGCCCGACGGCACCGAGCTCAAGAGCCGCATTGTGCTCAAGGATGAAGATCTGGACCTGGCGTTCATCGCCACGGAGGTCCCGCTGGATGCCGCCGCCAGGGCCGGGATAAGCACGCTGCCGCTGACCAACATCGCCGCGACTGCCGAGGTAGTTGATCCGGTCATCATCCTGGGCCGCAACGGCAAGAGCCTGAACTATTCGCCCACGCTGCATCTCAACCGCATTACCGCGTGCATCACCAAGCCGCGGCGTTTTTACCTGGGGGGCACGGAAATGGGCGCGCCGGTCTTCAACGCCCAGGGTCAGTTGCTGGGCCTGGTGGTCAACAAGCCCGAGCATGAAACCAAGGCGATCAACCCCATGGGCGGCATGAAAGCCGGGCTGGAGCCCACGCCGATCATCCTGCCCATGGCGCAGATCCAGAACAACCTGGCCCAGGCCCGCGAAGAAGCCGCCAAGCCCGCCAAGACGCCGGCCCCGACTTCCGCGCCAGCGAAGTAAGCTTATAAATGTGGTAGAAATCCACGCGGCCATGCTATAACTACCGGTATGGATAAGCTCGAACGCATTACTCTTGATCCTGCGGTTATGGGTGGCAAGCCTTGTATTCGTGGCTTACGCGTCACGGTGGGGACCATCGTTGGCCTTATGGCCACCGGTCGGTCCTTTGCGGAAATTCTCCAGGCTTATCCCTACCTTGAGGAACAAGACCTCCGTGCCGCCTTGGCCTACGCTGCGTGGCGTTCGGAGGAGGTTGAATTCTCGCTGCAACTCGACGGGCTATCCCCAAAAATCATGGCGCGTTAAACTGCGGCGATGACGTGCTTGCTTGCCTATGCCGAGACCACTGACACTTCGAACTCCGGCGTGATCGTCGGACTCGTCGGCCTGCTGGTTATCGGCGTGGTGGCGGCGCTGACGCTCATTCCCATCGCCAGCGCACGGTATCGGCGGCTCCGGCACCGGGGCGCGATTCCGACCCTGGCGCTACTCTGGGGGTTGATCTCCGCCGGGAGCATCATCTACATCATTGCCGCGGAATTCCGCTGGCACAAGGAATGGCTGGTGCTCGTGCAGAGCGGGTATTACGATCCGCGGAACACCAGCGGCGCACCGGCCTGGCCGTGGCCGCTCTGGATTGTTCTAGCTTTGGCCTACGCGGGCCTGCTGACCTTTTGTCTCGTCGGTAAAACCATGCCGCCGGAGGCGCCGCCAAGCGCGGAGGGTTGAGGGTTCAGTGGGCGATCAAAAAAGTTTATTACCGGCGGTGGGGTGATTTGGCGGGCATTAATTGGTTGGCTCCGAGCGGTTGCCCGGATGGATCAGTCTGGTTAGCTTATGTGCATCCCTTTCCTCTTGTTTCACCAGAGAGCGCCTGAGATGCCGTTGACGCCCGAACAGATAGCCAGCAAGCCGGGGGCGGAGTTGCAACGTGTGCTCACCGGCGGCTCGAGAATGTGAGGAGCATCTGATGAATCCGATCATCATCTACCAGAGCGAAGACGGCTGCACCAAGCTTGACGTTCGCCTCGACGAGCAGACCGTGTGGCTCAGTCAGAAGCAGCTTACCGAACTGTTCGGCAAGGCCAAGGGGACGATCAGCGAGCATATCACGCACATCTTTGCAGACCATGAACTGGAGGAGGGGGCAGTTGTTCGGCTTTTCCGAACAACTGCCGCGGATGGCAAAGTCTACGAGGTGGCACATTACAACCTTGACATGGTCCTGGCCGTGGGTTTCAGGGTGCGCAGCCCTGCGGCGGTGCGGTTTCGCCAATGGGCCGCCGACAAGCTTAAGGAGTACATCGTTAAGGGTTTTGTACTCGATGACGAGCGGTTGAAGAACCCGAAGGTTGGCAACGACTATTTCGCGGAACTCACGCGGCGCATTCAGGATATTCGCACCAGCGAGCGTAGATTTTACCAGAAGATTACTGACATCTACGCCACGAGCATCGATTACAACAAAAATGATCCGCGCACGCAGGCTTTTTTTGCGACGGTGCAGAACAAGGTTCACTATGCCATCCATGGCAAGACGGCGGCCGAGGTGATTGGGTCTCGTGCCAACAGCAAGAGACCCAACATGGGCCTGACCAACTGGGAAGGGGCGCGCATCCACAAATCGGACGGCGCCATTGCGAAGAACTACCTGAACGCTGAAGAATTACGCGCGCTCAACAATCTCGTCGAGCAATATCTCATTTTCGCCGAGTCTCAGGCCGAGCGCCGCGTAGCCATGACGATGAATGACTGGATCGCGAAGTTGGAGGGTTTTTTGACGTTGAACGACCGGGAGATATTGCAGCACGCCGGCAAAATCTCGGCGGAGTTGGCGCGAAGTCACGCCGAGCGCGAGTTTGGGGCATTTCGCAAGATCGAGGATCAAAGCTTGGAATCCGATTTTGACCGCGCCGTCAAGCGGTTGCCACCGCCAACGAAGGAGACGCCGTGAGCAACGTAATGGCTCCAGCTCAGCCCGATTTTTTCTGTTGTACGAAACCGCTGACGGGCAGAGCCGGGTTGAGGTCCGCATCAAAGGAGAAACTGGCTGGCGGTCTTTGTTCCAGATGGCGGATGCCAGGCACATTGACGCAGGCTCCCGAGGAGCCTCGCTAAAGGGGTGGCGCTTATTGTGCCGCCGCCCGCAATGCGCTCTTCTGACTTTGTACCGTTACGTGGGCTGGCGCCAGGCCGGGGGCCGTGGCGGTGATTTCCACCGTGCCGGCGGATTCGGTCGTCTGTACGATCAGCAGGCACAGGCCTTTGAAAGCCTTGCGGTGGTTTGTCTTGTCCGGGTCGTGGCAGCTTGGATCGCCATTGCCCACGCCGATGATCTTGCCGGGTCCTTTGACTGCAAACTGCACCTCATTGGCCGCCAGCGGCACGGTGCGCCCCTGGGCATCGACGATCGCCACGCCCACCAGCACGCAATCTTCGCCGTCGGCCTTGAGAACGGTGCGATCCGGCGCGAGCTTAATGCCGGCCACCGGGCCGGTGGTTTCCACACTGGTGGCGGCGATTTCCTTGCCGTCCTTAGCAAAACCTTTGGCGGACAGCACGCCCGGTTCCCAGCCCACCTGCCAGTCCAAGTGGCTCTCCGGCGGCATTTCTTTGGTACCCAGGCTCTTGCCATTGAGGAACAGTTCCACCTTGGCGCAGTTGCTGTAGCAGCGCACGTCGATCTTCTCGCCGGGCTGCTTCTGGCCCGCCCAGTTCCAGTGGGGCAGCAGGTGGAGGACCGTTTTGTTGCTCCACCAACTTTGGTAGTAGTAATAATCGTCCTTGGGAAAGCCGCAGGTATCCATGATGCCAAAATGGGAGTTGATGCAGGGCCAGTCGAAGGGGGTGGGCTCGCCGCGGTAATCGAAACCGGTCCAGACAAAAGCGCCGGAGACAAATGGCCGGTCGGCGACGGGGCGCCAGGATCCTTCGCCGCTGTTGTAGGCGGAAACATAGCCGGCGGGGCGGTCTTCCTGGTAAATGCCGCGCGTGCCGCAGACGCTGGCGGTCTCGGTGGCAATGATCGGCTGGTTGGGGTGCGTTTGGTGGAACGGGGTGTAATGGTCCGGGTAGTAATTAAAGCCCTGGATATCCACGACGTTCGTGAGGCCGGCGCCCCAGCCGCCATTCATGGCGGCGGTGACCGGGCGCGTGCCATCGAGGCGATCGACAATGGCCTTCATGGCCCGTCCCATCTTTTCGCCGGCGGGGGTGCCCTGCAAGCCCTCTTCATTGCACAGGGACCAGATGACGATGCAGGGATGGTTGCGGTCGCGCCGCACGAGGCTGTCGACCTGGCCCAGGATTTCCGCCGAATCGCCGAGCTTGCGGTTCTCATCCATCACCAGCATGCCCTGGCGGTCGCAGGCGTCGAGCAGTTCGGGCGCCATGGGCTGGTGCGAGTAGCGGAAGCCATTGGAGCCCATTTCCCGCAGCTTCTGGACCTTGTATTCGTGCAGGCGGTCGGGCAGGGCCACGCCCACGCCGGCAAAGTCCTGGTGATTGCACGTGCCTTTGATCTTCACGGGCTGGCCGTTGAGGAAGAAGCCCGCGTTGACATCGTAGCGGATGGTGCGGAAACCAAAGGACGTTTCCACGCGGTCCAGCGTCCGGCCGTCGCGCTCGACCGTGGTAATCAGCTTGTAGAGGGTCGGGTGTTCACAGGACCACAACTGCACGGTGCCGGCCCTGATCTTCTGCGGGATCAGCACCGTGCCGTTGCCGGTGACGAATTGCAGCGTTTGGGCCCGCCCGACCTCGTGGCCCGCGCCATCCATAACCACCGAGTGCAGCACCAGGTCGCTGTCGGTGGCGCCCTGGTTTTCCACGGTGGTCTCGACGGCCACATCCGCGGTGCCCAGCACGCCATCGCCCACATTGCTGACCTGCGGTTTTACAAACACGCCCCAGGGTTGCACGTGCAGCGGCTCGGTCTCGGTCAAATATACATGGCGGTAGATGCCACCGCCTTCGTACCACCAGCCCTCAAAGTGTGCGGCATCGGCCCGCACGGCGATGACATTCTTCTGGCCGTAGTGCACCAGGTCGGTGATGTCGTAGCGAAAACTGGTGTAGCCGCTGGCGTGTTGCCCGGCGAGGTGGCCGTTCACCCAGACTTTGCTGTTGCGATAAACGCCGTCGAATTCCAGCCAGAGGCGCCGGCCCTGGTCGCCGGCGGGCACAAAGACGGTGCGGCGATACCAGCCGATGCCGCCGGGCCGATAGCCATGGTTGCGGTCGCTCTTGGGGTCGAAGCCGCCTTCGATCACAAAATCGTGCGGGACATCGACCTGGCGCCAGGTGCGGTCATCAAAATTCGCGGCTGCCAAGGATTGGCCGGCAGCGCCCTGCGTATCGTCCTGAAGCGTGGTGCGCCCGATACCGCCGGCACCGGCGGTATTTTCCACCCGCACCGCCAGCACGTTGGGCCCGTCCTTGTGCCAGGCCTGGTCCAGTTCGATCTCAAAGGTATCATTCCAGCCTTCATGCTGGCCCAGCAACACGCCGTTAAGGTAGACGGTGGCATTGTCATCGACGCTGTCAAACTGCACCAAGCGGTGGTGCCCCTTGGTCGGCGGCAGCACCGCGCGGTACCACGAGAACCCCACGCGCCCGTGGAAGGTATCTTCGCCGGGCGCCGCATCGTGCCATGCGGGGCCATCGGTCTTGAGGTCCACCGCGGCCAAATCCGCGGCCTTAGCGCCCTCCGGTTCCGGACACCAGCGCCAGCGCTCGATGATCAATCCTGCCGGAACGCCCGTCCCGGCGACCCCATCCTCCGCGTGAAAGCGCCAGCCCTTGTCCAGGCTCAGCTTGTCGTGGGGCAACGCTGGCCGGCTCTGGCAGGCGCTAAGGAACGCGACCAGACACAAACCGAGCAAACCAACGGCGATTCGGTTAAGCATGTTCTATTCCTCTTTTGTTTGGCAGGCCCGGCAAGAGGCCGGACGCAGGTGGAATGGTATGCGAGATGGGCGTCTTTGAAAATAGTCAGGCCGGGGGGGCGGGGGCGTGGGGCGACCATCGATCGGACCGATCCGACTGATCGGACCGATCGGTCCGATGTGACGAAAGAGAGGCGGTGCTTTCCAGGATGTGGTCTTCACCGCTGGGCGCGATATTATAGTGGCTTATGGCACGTACGCGCAAACCATCTGCACCCACGCCACTGTTTGGAGAACCGGCCAGCGCCCCGGCGGCACCGGCGGGGCCGGAGCGCCGCTGGACCGCCGCGCAGCAGGCGGTCATCGATCATGTCGCGGGGGATTTGCTGGTTTCGGCGGCGGCCGGCTCGGGCAAAACGGCCGTGCTGGCCGAGCGCTGCGCCCGGCTGGTTACCATGGACGGCCCGCAACGGACCACTGTCGAGCGCCTGCTGGTGCTCACGTTCACCGATGCCGCCGCCGCGGAAATGCGTTCGCGTATTGCCGGGGCCATCCGGCAGAAGATCGCGGCCTTACGGGATGTGCCCGGGCAGGCCGCCGACCGCCGCGCCCTGCTGGGGCAAAGTGCCCAAATCGAACGGGCCAGCATTTCCACGCTGCACGCGTTTTGCGCCCGGACGCTGCGCAACTACTTTCACGAAGTCGGCCTGGACCCGGCGTTCGAAATCCTCGATGAAGAGGAAGCCCGCCTCCTGCGCGACGAAATCCTCAACGATCTGCTGGTCCGCTACCACCAGTTATCCGCAACCGATCCGCGGGCGACACCGTTTGCCGAGTTCTATGAAGCTTATGCCCAGGGCCGGGATAGCGCCGTCAAGGAATTCATCGGCGCGATCCATGCCATGCTGGCGAGTCTGAAAGATCCGGCGGGCTGGCTGGCCGAGGCCCGGCTGGCCTATACCCCTGCCGGTGCGACCCGGCTGCTGGCGCAGTACGCGGCGCGCATCGCCCGGCAACTCGACATGCTCGGCGCACGCTGCACCCGCGACATGGCGGAGCTGCGCCGGGCCGGCGTGGCGCCTCTGGCCGCCTATCTGGAGGGGTTTGCAGCGCTGCTGGCTCAGGCCGCGCCGCGCCTCGCGGCCGATCCGACCGCCTGGGATGCGGTGGCCAACGAGATCAACGCGTTTGAATTTCCGACCATCCGCCGGCCCAAAGAGTTCCCCGCCGACGAATGGGACGTGCACAAGGAAGCCACCTTCGGCAAACTCAAGCCGCGGCTCAAGGAACTTCAGCAATTCACCTTCGCCCTGCCGCGCCAGCGCCTGATCGATGACCTGGTGCGCCTGGCCGGGCCGCTGGAGATTCTCCTCCAGATGACGCACGATTTTCAGGAGGCCTACCGCACCGTCAAAATGCAGCAGAATCGGCTGGACTTTTCCGATCTCGAGCGCTGCACCTTCGACCTGCTGGCCGCCCCGGGTGCGGCCGCCCGCGCCGACCTGCGCCAACGTTACGACCATATACTGGTCGACGAATTCCAGGATATCAATCCCCTCCAGGCGGCCATTCTTGAGACGCTGCGCGATCCGCACCAGCATGGCGGACGGGGGAACCTGTTTGTCGTCGGCGATATCAAGCAGTCGATCTACGGCTTTCGCCTGGCCGATCCGCAACTGTTTGCCCAGATGGAAATCCAGCGGCGGGCCTGCACCACGCATACGGCGCTGATCGCGCTGCAGAACAACTTTCGCAGCCTGCCGCCGCTGCTGGCCAATCTCAACGCGCTGTTCGGCCGGCTGCTGACCCCGGGCGTGGCGGGCATAGATTACCCGCAGGGCCACGAACTGTTTCCGCCCCCGACGGCGGCGGCGATACCGCCTGCCCCAGCCCCGCTTCCTCCGGTTACTCCCTTCACCGGCACGCCGATTGAATTTCACATTGCCCTGACCGAGGGCAGCGCTGACGCGGAAGATGAAGACGGCGCCGCCGCCGACCCGGAACCCGGCACGGCCGATGCGGAAACGGCCGCACTATCGGCCACCGAGCACGAAGCGCGGATGGTTGCCGCGCGCATCGCGGACTTGATGGCGGCAGGCCATGGTGTGGTCCGCCAGGGCGGCGCCACGGGGCCCTTGCGCTATGCGGATATTGCCATTCTCCTGCGCGGGATGAAGAATCGCGCCCACATTTTCGCCCGGGCCCTGGCGGCGGCCAATATTCCGGTGCATGCCGATCTGTCCACCGGCTATTTTGATGCCCCGGAGGTCTCCGACACCCTGGCCTTGCTCTCGACGCTCGATAATCCGCTCCAGGATATTCCGCTGGTGGCGACGATGCTGAGCCCCTATGGCCGCTTTACGCACGATGACCTGGCCCGCATCCGCCTGGCCCATGGCCGGGGCCCGGTGCCGTTCCATGCCGCGGTGCCGCAGTACATGCTGGCCCCTCCGGGCGAAGCCGCCGCCACCGCGCTGGCGGCGCGGCTGGAGGCGTTCTTTGCACTCCTGGCCCGCTATCGCACGCTCACACGGCACCATCCGCTCCACGAGGCGCTGGCGCAGATTTACCGCGATTCGGCCATCACCGCCTATGTCGCCGGTCTGCCCGGGGGCGCCCAGCGCCTGGCGAATCTGCAAATGCTCCATCAGCGGGCCCTGCAGTTTTCCGGTTTTCGCAAGCAGGGTCTCTACCGCTTTCTCAAGTTCATTGAGCGCCTCCGCGCGGCCGAAGGGGATTTGGGCGAAGCGCCCGTCTTTTCGGAAGCCTCCGATGTGGTGCGCATCCTCTCGATCCACAAATCCAAGGGGCTGGAATTTCCGGTGGTCTTCCTGGCGGCACTGGGCACGAACTTTAACGTCCGCAGCGGCGGGCCGGTCCGCGTGCAGCGCGATCTGCACGTGGCGCTCCAGGTGGCGGATGTGGAACGGAACATCTTCTACGACTCGGTGGCGAGTAAGAGCGCTTCCCAGGAATTGCAGCGGGTTACCCGGGCGGAGGAACTGCGCCTGCTCTACGTCGCCATGACGCGGGCGCGCAACCACCTGATCCTCACGGGCGCGACTAAACCCGCGACCCTCGCGAATTTGCGCCGCCGCTGGCAGCAGCACACCGGGCCGCTGCCGGACGATATACTTTTGGGCGGCCGCAATTACCTCGACTGGCTGGTCCCATTGGCGGCGAGCGCCGATCTGGGCGCCCGCTGGCCGGATAGTGCACCGGCCGCCGCCCCGTTGCAGGTTTTTGTGCATTCCCCCGATTCCCTTGTCTCCCTTCCATCACCGGCACCGCCGACCACACCGATAGCTGCTGCCGTGGCGCCGCCGCTGGTTACCAGCATTCTGGCCCGCCAACCCCTGCCGGCGCCGGCCGATGATCCGGTGATCCAGGCGTTGGGCGCCCGGCTGGAAGGGCGCTATGCCTATACGGCTTTGACCGAACTGCCGGCGCTTTTTACCGTCAGCGGGCTCAAGGCGCGCGAGCAACTGGCCACGGAGCCCGAGGCCCCGGCCGCCGCGCCGCTGCCCGAAGCGCTGCCGGTCGAAACCCTTACCCAGCCGGCGTGGCTGGTCGAAACCATCCCCGGTGCGCCCCCCTCCGCAATCCCCTCTGCGCTGCCGACGGATCCGTACGCCGCCCGCGGTATCGCCACCCATCGCGTGTTGCAACTGCTCAACTTCGCCGCGCTCCAGCGCCCGGAGGATGTGGGGCGGCAGATCGATTTAATGGTCGCGCGGCACGAGCTTCCGGCGGCCGACGCCGCGCTGGTCAACCGGGACGATCTGGCCTGGTTTCTCTTTGCGCAGCGGCTGGGCCAGGAATTGCGTACCATCGCCGAAACCCAATACGGCGCCGTGCCGGAAGTGCCCGCGCCAGCCGATTGGGAAGCGCAGACGCGCGCCGCCGGGCACCAGGCGCAGTTGCTGGATCCAGCGCGCCCGCAACTGCTGCGCGAACTGCCATTTACCTATGCCCTGGATCCCGGCACGCTCTTGCGCGCTACCCCGGCAGCGCGGGCAGTTCCGGTGGCCGCGGCGGATCGGCCCCAGGTCCGCGGCATCATCGATTTGCTGTTGGTTACGCCGACCGGCGGGCGCATCATCGACTACAAGACCGACCACCCCGGTGCCGTCGCCGACCGCCTGGCTATGTACCAGCGGCAAATGCGCTACTACATGGAGGCCGCGACGGCCATCCTCCAGCGCCCGGTGGCGCGGGCGACGCTGGTATTCCTGGCGGCGCGGCGCATGGAAGAGGTGGCACTCTAGTCAGTTGTCCGTGGTCCATGGTCAGTTGTTGGGTCTGTTGTTTTGTAGTCGGTGGGGAAACGACCGCAACTGACAAACTGACCGGTGCCCCCACGACGGACCACTGGCCACGGACTACTGACCGCAACGTCTTACGGCTTGGTCACCGTATCGGGCGCCGGCGTTACCGGATACACCGCCGGCTTGGGATATTCCCAGTGAATCGTCCCCTCGACGGGTGTCGGGGCAATGGCACCTTCCGGCGGCAGGGCGCCGTTGAACACCGGGCGATCCCAATGCACACTGGTGGTGCGCTGGCCCCAGGGGCAATCGATACACATAAGCACCGGCAGCGCCAGCACATTGCCGTAGAACCAGGGAACATCCATCAGGTCATAGAGCGGGTTGGACGGCAGCGTGCCGCGCTCGTAGTTGCCGCTGGCCACACCCGTTTTCCAGGTGGTGGCATCCTCAAAGTACCGGGGATTGTGCTTGGTGTCGCCGGATTCGTAGTAGACCTTGGTATCCGTCCACGCCCGGTGCCGGTACTCCGGCAGGGCGCCGACGGTACCCCAGTCGGGCGGAATGTCCATGCCGGTTTCCGGTACGATAAGCGTGGCCGGGGGGGCCGGGGCTTTATGCCGCGGGCAAATGGTAAACGGATACAAGGCGGAATCCGGGCCGACCGCCGCCAGCGTTACGACTGAAGGCTGTCCAGCTGCCGCCACTGCCGGGTGCCTGGCCGGGGCGGCACTTTGGCCCGGGAATTCCGCGCCGCCACCGGTGGGCAGTTCGCGTCCGGGTTTCTCCAACTCGCGTTGTTCGGCGTTGTTCTTGGCCTTTTCATCCGGTGTGAGCAGGTTGCGGCCATCGCGGGCCGAATGCCGCGGGGCCGATTCATCGGCTTCGCAGCCCGAAAGTCCCGCCACGCTCAACACGGCAATTGCCAGCCATACACATTTCATGGGTGTTCTCCTTCCACTTAATCACCAGCATTCTAGTCCCGATTGGGCCGCTTCCGCAAACGGGGTGACGGAAGAAGGGTCGGAACGCCGTCGGCATTGCATGTGCGTGGTCGACGAAATACACTCTTGGGCATCTACTGTGGAGGAATTCACTTTGGTGGCACAGCGCCGACATTTTGTTTTGTCCGTCTATGGCTGGACCTACTGGCTGCCGATCCTGCTGACCGGGGGGTTGCTCACGGTCACGCTGGTGATCATCCCGGGCGGATGGCCGCTGGCGGTGGTGGCGGCGGTGGTGACGTTGGCGTGGCTGGCGTTTTTTCGGGATTTTTCCCGGGCCATTCCGGCGCAGCCGGGCATTATGGTGGCCCCGGCCGATGGCAAGGTCACCGATATTTCCCGCGTGGATCATTACCCGGCCTTTGACGGGCCGGCCCTGCGCGTGGGGATTTTTCTAAGCGTGCTCGATGTGCATGTCAATCGCAGTCCCTGCGCCGCCACGGTGCTGGTGCAGCGCTATGAAGCGGGCGAATTCCTTGATGCCCGCCATCCGGAGTGTGGCCTGCGCAACCAGTCCAATACCATTACGCTGGGCGAAAATGGCCGGCCCACGGTGGTGGTCAAGCAAATTGTGGGGGCCATTGCCCGGCGGATCATTGCGCCGGTGACCATCGGCCAGACGCTGGAGCGTGGCGAACGCTTCGGCATGATCGCCTTTGGCAGCCGCACGGAACTTTATGTGCCGGCACCGGAGGGTTGGGAAATCCGCGTGAAATATGGGCAGCATGTGCGGGGCGGGACGGATATCCTGCTGGCACGCAAGGGGTGAAATGGTGGGGGGGCGTAGATGGTTTTTCATTATGCGTGGGGTTCTATGTTTTTGCGCCATCAAGCCCCGGCCTTCCGGCCGGAGCTACGGCACGGAGCGACGGATCACTGATACCCGGCGGCTATTTGGCGGGGCTCTGCGCGGGCGATGCGGCGCGGGGGGAATCGTCGGGCACGATTACGGTGACGATGCAATCAATCAACGGCGGACGGCCGTTGGTTTCCACTTGGTTGGCGGTGATATCACGCTGGTCGGTGGGATTGTCGATCGCCACCTGGCGTTGCCGGGCGGGGGCCACCGGGGTTTCTGCGGCGGTGCCCAATGTCACCTGGCGCGTGGCCTCGGCGGGTTGGGCCGGTGGCACGGTTCCGGGCGCGATCACGGTGGCTGCCGCCGCCGGTTTGGCGGCACGATCACGGTCCCGGCGGCTTGCGTCGAGACCCGCGTTGGATTGCGGCTGATCGGCGTAGTGCAGCGCATAGCCTGAGTCATTGCGGCTGAGGGTTTGGCCATTGCAGGTGGCCGCCAGCGTTTCGAGTTGCTGCGGGCTCAGCCGCACGCGGTAGGAGAGCGTACGCCGCCCGTCGGTAGCGTTGTTGAACGTCAGGCCATTACGGTTTCCCAACACGCGGCCGGATTCTTCCTTGCGCTGTTCCAGCCGCAATGTCGTATCGATTGGCATCTGGTTCCGCAGGTTTCCAGCCGCCGCATATTGGCGTGTCGCCCCCTGTAACTCTGGAGTCCGTTGGAGCGGCGCCGGTGTGGCCAGGGGCGTGGTGGGCACCGGGGCTTGCACAGTGCCGGTGGGTTGGGCCGTAACCAGGCTTGGCGCGGCGGCGGGACTGCCGGCACCGCCGCCACCACTATTATTCAGTTGCAGCGTGCCGCCGGAAATGACGGTGGCACCGGTGTAGGTGTTGGCGCTGTTGAGCACCAGATTGCCACCCCCCGCCTTGCCCATTTGTTGTGTGGTGTTGGCGGCGGGGCTGGGCGGCGCGACGTTGGTGCCCGCGGCCAGTCCAAAGGAAGTGGGACCGTTGTTGGCCACCGTGGCTGCGGCGCTGTTGCGATAGAAATCGTTCTGGTTGCCGGTATACGTGGCCAGCAGGCGCTGGACTTGCTCCACGTCGGCAGTATTGCCGGCCACCAGCGTCAGAACTACGGGCGTATCATCCCCCTTCGATTGGGCCTGGCCGGCGGTCAAGCTCTTCAGGGCGACGGTGGCATTGGCGGCGTCCTTGTATGCGTGGTTCATACCGTCCTGGCCCATGGATACATTGAGGGTTTCGCCGGCGCGCATTGGCGTGGCCTGCTTGTCGTTGGCCGTGCCGGCCTGGGCCAGCAGCGAACCTTCGGCATCGGCAAGTTTGGCGTCGGTCGCAGCCTTGCTGGCCACCGCCAGGCCGTCGCCCGCTTTGCTCTTGAAGGTTTCGCGCTCGCTGACCACCGGTGCCGGCACCGCGGCCGCCGGCGCACTGGGCGCAGCGGGCGTTGCGAGTGCCTTGGCTATCTCCGGTGGCGCTGCCGGGGCCGCCGGTTCGGGTGCGGCGGGCATGCGTTTGTTATCCGTATTGGCGGCCACTTGATGGTGTGCCCAATCATCCCACTGTCCCTTGTTGGTGTGGACCCCTTGGATGACCACATAACCCAGCCCGCCAATTAACACCGCCACCAGCGCGGCAATGGCCAGGCGCGACCGCCCCCAGCGCCGGGTTGCCGCCACATCGCGTTCCAGGCCGCCGAGCAACGAGCCGCGTTCCAGCTGCGCCAGTACGCTTTCGGCCAGGCCGGGTGGCGCTGTGGTCTTGGGCATGCTGCGCAGCACGGCGCGATCCAGTACCATGCCGGCGATCTGGTCGGCCAGGTGCGGATCGGCGGCGAGCAGGGCTTTGACACGTGCCGCCTCCGCCGCCGGGAGTTTGCCCTCCAGCAGATCGAGCAGGTCGCCTTCGAGTTTTTCATGCATCGGATTCATCACTGCCAACCTTGCCTGCCTTTAAAACCGTTCCTGCGGCGCGGTGCCCGGACTGCGGCTTAAGGTGTCCCGCAGGGCCGCCCGCGCCCGGAACAGACGCGACTTTACCGTGCCCACCGGAACCTCCAGGATTTGGGCAATCTGTTCATATTCGCAATCTTCCACATCCCGCAAAATAATGATCGCCCGGAACTCCGGGTCGATGGTCGCCAACGCCGCCAGCACCCGTTGATGCTCCATCCGCACCGTGGCGCTCTGCGCCGGGTCCATTTCCGTCTGCTGGGCCAGTTGCAGGCGTAAACCTGCCGCCTGCTGGTTGACCCTTTGCGTATCGTCCAACGCGCCATCCAAGCTCGCGGCGTCGCGGTACTGGCGGCTGCGCCGAAAACTCAACGCCAGATTTACGGCAATGCGGAACAGCCAGGTGTACAAGCTCGACTTGCCTTCAAAGCGGCTGATGTTCTGCAGCGCTTTGACGAATGCTTCCTGCACCAGATCGGCGGCGTCATCCGGGTTGCGCACCATGTTGAGCATCGTGGCATACAGCCGGTCCTGGTACCGGTGCACCAATACTTCCATGGCGGCCCAGTGGCCACGGCGGAGTTGGGCCAGCAACTGCCGGTCCTGCTCGTGCCAGCCGGGGGGATGGCCATCGTTTTGTGCTGCCGAAGAATGCTGCACGGCTCTGGTTCCTTTGACGCGGGCGGAGGGAAAAGGTTCCACCCCTTTTCCAAAATGTCTACCTTATGACCGCCTGATCTTCCAAGTCATAGTCAAAGAACATGCGTGTAATGCGGATGCTCAACAGATCGATTAGTTTGTCTTTCTGCTGGCTCGAAGAGGCACTTTCACCCAAAGTCGGCGGCAGCGCCGCGGACACCGGCATGCCGGCGGAGGCATCCGTCGGAAACACCCGCTGGCCATCCCGGTCGACCACGCGCACCATGGTTTGGGTCACCGCCTGGGAAATCTGGTTTTCGCTGCGGCCCTGCACCGAAAATTGCAATAAATCAACATAGACAACATAATCGGCATGGGTTTTCCGGGCCACGTCGGCAATGCTCAGGGACCGGAACGCATCGGCATTGTACTGGAGCTGGGTCAGGCGTCCCGGGTCGACAAATTCCAGCGGATGGTTCGCCCGCGGTTGCCACTGGGCCGCCAGCGCCGTGCCCAGCATGGCGGGCACATCCACGGGTATGCCGGTGTTGGGATGGGTGTCAACCATAATGAGCACGCGGGCCTTTTCCGGGAATTCGAACAGGGCCTTTTGCTGCCCTTTGCCGGTCATCATGAAGAACATGGCGCAGCCCGGCACCGTCAGCAGGACCAGCGCCAGCACCGCGCCGGCCAGTCCGCCGGCGCGCCACCAGCGCCGCCGGGCCGGCGCCAAGGATACTGTGGTTGAGGGTTCTTGCATCTTTGGTTCTATGTTTTTGACGACGATTACATACCGTGCTCACGCACCATCGGGTCGAGCTCATGATGATCGTAGAAGGAGTACACCAGTTTCTTGCTGAAGAGTTCCAAGGCCTGTTTGCGCACGGTCAATTCATTGCTGTGGCTGATGTCCGAGGGGCCGTCGAGCGGGAAGAACGCTTCAATATCCGCGTGCCAGGCGGCCGTACCGCCGGGGGCCGTGGTCTCGAACACCTGGGCATTGGCACGAATGCGCCCGCGCAGCAGATCGGCCGAGCCCGGCTCGTGGGCGGCATACTCTACCAGTTCAACGTAGATCACCCGGTCGACGGAAAAATGCTTGCCGATGTCTTTGACCTGCAAGGCTTCCCAGTGCAGCGTTTCCTGCTGCCAGTTGGCCACTTCGCGATAATCCAGCAGCTTGATGGTCGGCAGATTCATGCGCAACTGCTGGGCGACGAACGCCGCGACATCTTCCCGGGCACTGGCGTATTCCCACAGGGTCGCATCGTCGGCATACACCACCACCGCCACCGAGTGATTCGGCAGCCCCTGGTACTGCGCCGCCACCGGCCGGCCCACGGTTCGTTCATACGCGGCGGCCGCCCAGCATCCCGGCAGCGCCAGCAGCAGCGCCACGAGCAGTCCCCCGGCAACCAGTCTTTGGAGTCCACAGGCGGACACGAAACACTTCATCTTCGCACCTGGTATCAAGTTCGATATTCCGGGGTCGAATCCTAGCAGATTTACCCCCGGCAGGCCATTACCGCAGGAAGTAATGCACCATCACCATTTTATAGAGCCAGGACGCGGCCAGAAAGCCCAGCGTCCCGTAGACCATCCGCTGCCAGTAAAACGAGAGCTTGTAAGGCGCCGGCCCCAGCCATTTCCCGGTGACCAGGCCCACCGGCCCGAGCACCAGCAGCACCACGGCCACCAGGCCGACCAGCGCGCCAAACGGTTGCGTAATAAAAGCTTGAATGATGTTGCCATGCGCCACATGGGTCACCGCCGTGGTGCAGCCGCAGGTGGGGCAGGGCAGGCCGGTGATATGGTAAAACCCGCACGGCGGCAAATGCAGTTGCCGGTGGGTTTCCAGGCCGGTGGTGCTGGGGGTGAAATAGAAGCGTCCGAGGCCGAGCATGGCGGCGGACAGGGCGGTTAGAAACGCGCACCAGATGCGCGTGGCCAAACGCAGATTTTTGGCCTGCTGTTCCGGCGACAGGGGTAGGGGTGGGGGGGCCAGCGGCACCACCAGGGTATTGACCGTATTGGAGCTTTCCAGCGACATGCCGCCAGCTTACCAAACCCCGCGCCGCACGTCACGCCTTGGGCAGTGGGGCCAGCGGCAGTTCGATGGTAAACGTGGCCCCTTCCCCGGGTGTCGAGCGGGCGCTGAGCGTCCCGCCGGCGGCGGAAATCAGGTCCTGGCAGATCGTCAGGCCCAGACCCGTGCCGCCGCGCGGCAGGACATCGTCTGGTGTCGTTGGGCCGGCCTGCCGGGTGGAAAAGAAGGGTTCGAAAATATGCGGCAGCACCTCCGGGGGAATCCCCGGCCCGGTATCGCCGACTTCCACTTGGACGATTTTCCCATGCTTGATGCAGGCGGCCTTGACCGTCAGGCGCTTGGCGCCGCTTTTGCCCAGCATGGCGGCGCGGGCATTGACGATCAGGTTCATGAGCACCTGCTGCAACTGGCCGGCATTGATCGCCACCGCCAGATCGGCCGGCACCTCCTGCACCAGGTTTATACCGTCCTTGCTCAGGTCGCGCGACAGGCAGGAGAGAGTCTCGGCCAGCACTTTGCCGACCTCGGCGATGGTCGAGGCATCGCCACGAACAAAGCCCAGCAGGGATTGCGAAATAGCCGCGGCCCGCTGGGCGCCGCTGAGTGCCTTCTCCAGCGCCTTTTGGCGCAGGGCCTCATCGGCCTTGTCCGACAAGGCAAACTGGGTGTAGCTGATCATGGGGGTGAGGATGTTATTAAACTCGTGGGCAATAACCGAGGTCACCATGCCCAGCGTCGCCAGGCGCTGCTGCTGGGTCAGGGTAGTCTGGAGCTGGTCGATGCGCTGTTGCAACAGCCCCAAGCTCTCGTCCAGGGAAGACGCGTCGATCATCGCTTTGTTGGAAATACTCGACACCGCATGACTCCCATCTGCGCCCCAGCGCATAAAAACTCTCCCGACCCCAGAGTATCGACGCAACCCGCGGTTAACCTTGACCTGCGAATGCGAACAAACCCGCGGTGGGGCATTTTCTCTTATTAATCCTCCCCCCGGGCCGATAATGACGCTATGTCTTCAGTGGATCAAAGTCAGGTCGATCAACTTCTGAGCCAGATCGAGGCGCTTTCGGCCACCGCTAATTCGGCGGCATCCCCCGGCGGCGACATCGTCGATGGCACCATTGTTGATATCCCCGGCAATACCGAAGCCCCGGCGCCGCCACCGCAACCGGACCTGGGGGATCTGGGGGGACTTTCCGGCCAAATCGAAGGGGCGTTGACGGGGGAATTTGATGCGCCGCCCACACCGGCCGCCGGTGCCGCCAGCCCGGGCGGCGGCTCGCCGGATATGCAACGCCTCATGTCCATCGAGGTTCCTGTACTGGTGCTCCTGGGCCAGCGCCAGATGAATGTGGGCGAGGTGATGCGCCTGGCGGTCGGCGCCATCATCGAATTCAACAAATCCGCTGATGAAGAACTGGAACTGCTGGTGAACAACAAAGGTATCGGGCGCGGCACCGCCGTGAAGGTGGGGGAGAATTTCGGGATCAAGATCACCAACGTCGGCCCCGTGCGCGAGACGATCCGCAAACTCGGTGGCGGATAACGCGATTCCTGCTAAAGTGCCGGGGTTATGAGTTTTCGTATAAGTCGTTTTTGGATGCTTGTCGCGTTGCCTCTGGCCGCCCTCTTTGCGCGCGCGGCCGAACCGCCGCCCCTGCCCCACATGTTTACCGACGCCTTGAAACTCCAGCCGTTTGTCACCGGCCTCCACGAGCCGACCACCATGGCTTGGCTCGATACCCACACCCTGCTGGTGCTCGAAAAGGCCGCCGGCGCCGTGCGGATCGTGCGCGATGGCCAACTGCTCCCCGCGCCGGCGCTGCGCCTGGCGGTCAATTTTGTCGGCGAGCGCGGCCTGCTGGGGGTAGCGCTCCATCCCCATTTTGCACAGAACCAATTTGTCTATCTTTTCTATACGGCAGCGGCCGGCGTGCGCCTTGATGGCCGGTCCGAACGCACCGGCGGCCAGCGCGTCGAACGCTACACCTGGAGCCACGATACCCTCACCGATCCCCGCCTGATTACCCAGTTCCCCTATCTGCCGCGCGATCGCAACGGCCCGGAACACGATGGCGGCAAAATTATTTTTGGCCCCGATGGCAAGTTGTACGGAACCGTGGGCGACCTGCTGCGCCGTGGCCTGGAGCAGAACGAAACCCCCGACGATGGCCGCCCGCCCGCCAGCAGCGGCAGCAGTGTCATTTTCCGCCTCAACGATGACGGCACGGTGCCGGCGGACAACCCCTGGGCCGCTCACGCCGATCCGGCCGTGCGCCGCTGGTTTGCCGTGGGCATTCGCAACAGTTTTGGCCTGGCCTTCGACCCGGTTAGCGGGGTGCTCTGGGATACGGAAAACGGCGAACTGACATTTGATGAAATCAATCGCGTGCCGCCCAAATTCAACAGTGGCTGGACCACCATTTGCGGGCCCACCTGGCATCCGGACAATCGCGGCCTGCGGCCGGACCGACTCTTGTGCGGCACGCTGCTGGGAGCCCAATACCACGATCCGGTGTTCAGTTGGTACCACTGCCGCGGCATCGCCTGCCTGGCCTTCCTGCCTACCGACCGCTACGGGCCGGAATATAAGGACACGCTGGTGGTGGGCGAAGTCAACGGCCGCTGGCTGTTCCATTTCAAATTGAACGCCCGGCGGGAGGCCTTCGATCTCCACTCGCCGCCGCTGGACAAGCTGGTGGTCGAAGGCGACATGCCGCAGGACATTTTGCAAAACTCCCACGAGATCATGCTGGCCACGGAAACCGGGGGCATTGTGGACATCCAGATGGGGCCCGACGGCCTGGCCTACCTGGTCAGCCACTACAACGGATGTATATACGTATTAAAGACCGCTCGCCGCTAATCCGTTGGGAGCCAGTGCGGGCGATGGGTGTATCTGAGATTCAGCGGCAGCGGCGTCTGACCGCTGTTCTCGAACGGGCGGAAACAGTCTGCGGGCGGTCGATTCATGGAATTGCAACGGTTTTCCGGATGCCCCCGTGTAAAGTGCCAGTATGTCGCAAAGTGCGATCCGAAGGACTGCGGTCGGCTTAGGCCCGAAGCAGTCCGAAGGACTGCCACCTGATAGCCGGGGGCCAGCGCAGCGCCGCCCCCGGGTGCAAGGGCTTGTGGATTCCGACCCTGAAAGGGTCGCACCTGCTTGGCGAAAGAGATGGCGATGATTTCACGCAACGACAGGGTGCGACCCTTTCAGGGTCGCAGGTGTTCGACGATTCCTATCCGGGGGCGGCGCTGCGCTGGCCCCCGGCTATCAGGTTGGTCCCCTGCGGGGACATTACGGCGCCGCAGACCGCCAAATCGGCGCAGCACGATCATTACATTTACGGATCACCCAAGCGATGAAGCAGGTTTTTGCTGACTTACCAAGAACCAAAATGGAGGCTATGCAGTGGTGGGCTTGATGACGATTTGCGTGCCGGGCGGCATTCCTGAAATCTGTCGGAACACTGAACTCAATCCCGAGTGATATTTGAAAATATCCCACAGAAGCACGTTCTGTGGTTTGAGTTGCCCGCCGAGAGCTGGCGGTGTTTGAAAAGCATAACATTGATCCACGCCGGGAATGAGACCAGATGCCATCAGATGCCGCGCAAGCGGTTCCATTAACCACTCGTTCCGAGCGTTGTTCGATTCTAGCTCGAATTCAAATTCTTCGATGCAGAAGGCGACCTGCCGTACTTCGCCATGGACGAGATCGAGCATGTCAATCAGTCCGTTGTCGTCCTTCAAGAAGGCGTCTCCGAAAAGGGAGGTGCCAATCAACGTGTAGTTCTTTCGGAGAAGCCACGACCAAGCAGCGAGGGTGTGCTTGGCAAGATTCTCATTAGCCGGTCGCCAGAGATCGAGGATTCCGTCCATGTGCTTAGTTTAACACGCACGCGTTCGGATATCATGCCACCCATGTTTGGATCGCACCTCTCAATCGCCGGTGGCAAGATAAATGCGCTTCTCGACGCAGAGAAGTACGGCATGGAAACTGTACAGGTTTTTACTGCCAATCCCCGGCAGATGAACGTTCACTGGACGATGGACCAGGTCTTCACCAACAACTAACCACTAACCACCAACCACTCACACCACCTCCGCCATTTCCGGAATCGTCAGCCACTGGGCCAATTGCTCCGCCGGGTGGCGCTGCACGAACATGCGGAATGTTTCGTCCTCGTCCAAGCGATGGGCCTTGTAGGCCTCCACAATGCCCTGGATGGCTTTGTGTACGTAATCGGCCGGCACTTTCTTGAGGGTCAGGCTGCCGAAGTGCGGATCGGCCCCGAGGGTGCCACCCAAAACGATGTTGTAGGCTTCGGTGCCGCGCTGCCCGCGGAAATTGCACACCACGCCCATCAGGCCGATATCGGCGATCTGGTACTGGGCGCAACTGTTGGGGCACCCGGTCACACTGACCATGATGGGCGAGTCGATCTGCACATCTTCTTCCAGGAACTTGAGGATGCGCTGCGCCCGCTGCTTGGTCTCGACAATCGCCAGGTTGCAGAACTGCGTGCCGGTGCAACTGACCAGGTTGGTGCGCCACAACGGCGCGTGCGGGCTCAGGCCTGCGCCGTCGAGCAGTTTGCACATCTCGGCCACGCGCGGGGTCGGAATGTTCATGAACAGCAGATTCTGTTTATTCGACAGGCCGATCTGCACCAGACCCGCCGCGCCGCAGGCGTCGGCAATATCGGCCGCGGCCGCCATCTGATCGCTGGTTACGCGCCCGCGTTCCACCGGCACGCCAATGTAGGACAGCCCCGGCTGTTTCTGCGGCCCGGTGCCCATGTGATCGGTATGCGGGGCAAACTCCGGGGACACGATATTCGGATCGTGTGTGAGCTTGAAACCAATATCGTCTTCCAGGTAATCGCGGAATTTTTCCCAGCCCCAGTCGGCCACCAGGTATTTCAGGCGGGCCCGGGTGCGTTTGTCGCGGTAGCCGTGGTCCCGGAAAATATGGGCAATCCCGCGGGCCACCGCGGGCAGTTGCTCCGCCGTGATAAATGCCCGCAGTCCCTGGGCCATGTGCGGTTGCGTGGAAAGCCCACCGCCGACCACCACGCCGTAGCCGCGCTCTTCGCGCCCGCTGATGGGTGACACCCGCGTGACGCCAAAGGCGCCAAAGTCGTTGATCTGCGGCTGATGACAGTGCAGATGGCAACCGGCAATGGCGGATTTGAATTTGCGCGGGAAGTTGGAAAATTCCTTGTTGCCTTCCAGGAACATTTGATTGATGGCCGCCACTTCCGGCCGGGGATCAATAATTTCGGCCGCCAGGTGGCCGGCCAGCGGGCAGCCCACCACGTTGCGCGGCGTATCGCCGCAGGCAAACTTGGAGACCAGCCCCACCTTTTCCAGGCGGCGGAAAATATCCGGCAGGGTCTCGATGGTCAGCCAGTGGAGTTGAATGCATTGGCGCGTGGTAATATCGCCAAAGCCCCGGCCATAGTCGGCGGAGAGTTTGCTGATCTCCCGGAGTTGGGCCGGGGTCAGGAAGCCGTTGGGTATGCGAATGCGCATCATGAAGTGGCCGACGTTCGGCAACTGCTGGTAGGTGCCATACCAGCGAATGCGGACGAAATCGTCTTCGGTAATGGCCGCGGCGCGCGCGGCGGCAGTCAATTCCTCCGGCCGGCCTCCGGCCTTAAGGAACAGCTCCTGGCGTTCGGCGCTCAGTGGCGGCACGCTTTGCGTGGCATACGTAAAAATATCATTCCAGACGTCCAGCCCGTCCTTGGCCAATTTTATGGCTTCGACCTTGTTGAGTTTCCTGGCTTCCGGCTGGGGCGTCACTGGGTTCTCGGCGGCCATGATGAACAACTCCTGATTTATGTCCTATTAAAACGATAGGCTTCACAATCCTAATATTCTATGAAAAACAGGATAAATCCAAGCGGTTTTATCCGATTTCCTAGTAAATCAGTCGGAAGCATGGTTTACTCTTTACTCTAGTCCTTTCCTTGGATAAAGACAAATCCGCTGACGCTTGGGCCGCGGTGTCCGCCCTCGGGCGCGGCGCGGCGTTACCGATTTCGCGTTACGAATGGGTCGCGATGGCATCTAAGCTAGTAGTGTAAACAAGGTGCCGGATGCGTCTCCGGCCTCGCGGTTAAACCAAACCGGCCGCAGCGCCGGGCAACTGCAAAGAAAAGGAGATTGCCATGAAATCCAAGTACTTCACATCCGCATTGGCCGTGGCGGTTCTGGGCCTGGGCACCAGTTGCCTGCGGGCTGCCGATGCCCCCGCCCCCTCGCCGGAAACGGCCCCCATGACCATGCCGGGAATGCCCCACCCCATGATGATGCATGGCCTGATGGGCCAGCATCTGCGCCTGGAAAAAGCGACCTTTCTGGGCGTGGCCATTTCGCCCGCCAATCCCGCCCTCCAGGCGCAACTGGGGTTGCCCAGGGAATCCGGCCTGGTGGTCGATGAAGTCCTCCCCGAGAGCCCTGCCGCCAAGGCCGGCGTCAAGCAATATGACATTCTCCAGAAACTCAACGATCAGATCCTGTTCAACGGTGCCCAGCTTTCGAGCCTGGTGCATTCCTTCAAGGCCGGCGCGGAAGTCAGCCTGACGCTGTTGCGCGAAGGCAAGCCTACCACCGTCACGGTGGCGCTGGGCGAGCACGAGGAGCCCGTCCACCCCATGGGCCCCATGAATCGCATGTTCGGTCCGACAGGTCCCATGCCCGGGGCCATGCCCTTGATGCAACCCTACGGTGCCCACCCCATGGATGGCCGGCGTATGCCCGCTGCCGGTGGCGCCGGGGACAAGGATGGCGATTGTGATGCGGGTTGCTGCCCCGCGGCCGGCGGCGCCGGGCCGCAGGCCATGCCCGATCACCTGCAGATGCATATTAAGCCCGGCCATACCAGCGAAGCGCACACCATGCAGAACATGATGACCGCCGATGGCGACGGCTCCCTGAATCTTTCGGTCAAAGATGGCGATCGGCACCTTGTCGTTAAGGACAAGGAGGGCAAGGTCACGTTCGACGGCCCGGTCAACACCCCCGAACAACGCCAGGCGCTCCCGCCGGAAGTGGCGGCCAAGCTCGAAAAGCTCGGCCATAACGCCGCGCACTAAACGCGCCGCCGCCTATGCCACCACCGATACGATGCACGGCAGGCGCTGCCCCGCAGCGCCTGCCGTGCTATTTTGCACCCCATTCACGCCACCATCGAGTTCCTTCGTGGGTCTGCGCCACTTCGTGACTTTGTGTTCAGGTTTTTGGTTGCCGCGGCGGCGGGTTCACCGCGCAGAAAGTGGCGTCGCTCCGGGCGCATCGGGCAGGCTTAAACGGCGTTCGACGCCCGTGGGATTCTGCGGGTCCATGTCCAACTCCGGCCAGATGGCTTCGCCCTGCTTCTGGCGGGCAATCTGGTTGCGGTCGTTGCCGATCCAGCCGATTTCGTTGGAGTTGAGATCCAGCCAGAGCGTCAGCCGCCGCCATTGGTCGGTACTGAGCTTTACGGCCTTGTGATAGTCCCTGGTGGTCAGCGACTGCATAATCCCCGATGCCCGGGCACCAAAGCGCCCCGGCGTCGTGCGCGACCCGCCCACGCCCAGCAGGGTCAGGCTGTCGCCCTCGCTGGGGTACGCAAACGCCCGGTCGAAGCGCGCCAGCGATTTGTAGGACATGTCCGGCGCTGCCGGATACTTCGCGTGGCACGGCACGCAGGCGCTATCGAAGACCGGTTGCTTGACCAGCGTAATGTAATTAAACGGCAGGGCGCCGCTGGCCACTTCCGGTTGGATCGGCGACGGCGCCCGCCGCAGCGCCAGCGGCGCGCCGGTATTCCAGCGTGGGGCCCGCCACTTGTCTTCGTGACAGCCCTGGCAGGTCAATCGTTCGCCGGGATGCACGTAGGTCGCCGACCGCATCGATTGCACCGCCATGCCCTTTTCATCGAGCAACTGGAAATAGAGCGCCTTGCCCACGGGCGCTTCGCAGTACACACTGCCGTCGGCCTCCACCGGCACCACGCCCAGCGCCATGCGCCCCGGCGAATCGGTCGCAAAGCCGATCTGACTTACCGACGCGGTGCTGAACTCCCGGTCGAACAACTGCGGAATGATCTGCACCATCCGCATCCATTTAACCTTTGTGCCCTCTGGCAGGCGCCCCACATCGTCGGTGTCATAAACATTCATTACCGAGAGCACGGCCCGGTGATGCTCGGGCAAATTGTCGCGCTGCCCCTGCCACGTGGCCACCGGCACCACCGGCGGGGTCGGGGTTGGCCGAAGAGGAAACGGATCGCGTAAACGGAACGGGCCGGAACCCGGATCGCAGAGCACTTCGCGGTTCCCGAAGCGGTCGAGCAGGTAGAGCCCGGATTGGAAATTGCACAGGTAGAAATCCTCGCTCAGCGGCCAGGGCGTGCCGTAGGCGTATTGCGCATCGGGTTCCACCTCGGGGAACGCATACTCCGGGGTGATCCGCTTCACTTGCGACATTTTACCATCGTCGTAGAGGTTGGGATTTACCAGTACCAGGCTGCCCGAGAAACCCTCGTGGTGTCCCACGGCCGTCGCCGTATAGGCCGGCGAACCGGGCACCGCCCGGTAGCCCATTTCCACATCCGGTCGCAACACACGCCCATATACGAACGCGTGGTGGCCATACTGCTCCGGTGGCGTGCCTTCCGGATTGGCTGTCCAGGGCAGCGGATAGTTGCCGTGATAGCTTCGCGGGTCGCGGCCGTCGGGAAAGCATTCCCAGAAGTGGTGCGCTGTGCCCCAGTGCCGGTCCACGTAATCCCAGCGCGTGTAGACCAGCTTGCCGGCGTGATTGACGCTCGGCTCCCACTCGTTGGTGTCGTGATAGCTCAGGGGCACGATGTCCGAGCCGTCGGCCGCCATCGAGTAGAGCGTATACGTCTTGGACTCCGGGGTCAGTACGCAGCGCCCCACGCCGCCGCGCCGGGTCGAGGTAAAGACAATCCGCCCGGAGGGCAGCAGGCACGGCTCAAAATCATCCCAGGGGCCGTCGGTCAGTTGCACCAGTTCCCGCGTCGCCAGGTCGAAGCGGAAGATCCGCCAGATCTCCGTGTCGGTGGTGGCACAGAACAGAATCTGCCGTGCGTCATAGCTCAGTTCCAGGCCGGAAAACTTCCCCGTCAGCTCCCGTCCTTTCCACGGGCCCGACGATACCTTGATGCCGTCGAGCAGCCGCACCACTTCCACTTCTCCGCCGCCACCTTCGGGTCCGGATTTGAAATGGCGGATCACCACCGGCCCGCCACCGGCCACGTGCCCGTGCCAGACCGCCCGCGCCTGCTCGATGATCCGCTGCGTGCCTGGCTGTTCCTGTAGGCACACAATTTCGGTGAAGTCCAGCAGGGGATTGGTCAAAGCCAGCCGCCGCCGGGCGGCGCAGAGCTGGTCAAACAGCCGCCGGCGCTCCTCGGTTCCGGCCGCCGCCTTGGCCGCGGCGTCCAACGTGGCCAGCGCTGCGATAAATTGTTCCTGCTGCGCGGCCGATTGCCATTGGTGTTTCTGCGCATACGCCGCCAGCGCCGCCGTGCGGCGCAGGACCACATCCAGCGGATCGCGATCATCCGTGCGGATCAGCGACTGCGCGTCGAGCGCTTCGGTGGCGAGGCGTTCGCGCCAGCCTTGGTTCGCCCCTTTGAGCCGCGTAATTTGCCCGGAGAGTTCCTGGTACTCGTCGAAGGCGACGGATCGCGCCGGTGTGGCGCCCAGTAGCATAAACAAGAGCAGCAAGACTGATCGTGCGATAGTCCGGTGCATGGTGGCCTTCCACTTTTGGGTTAATAGCAAACGCAACACGCGGCCCGTGATGCCCCCCATGGCACGGCGCCCAGTGGCCATGTATGGGGTCATCACGACCATAAGAGACTTAACGCTCCGCATTTTTCATTGTTGCAATGCCGGGCAACCGGCAGGGCAATTGCATATGGCCAGAGGCCGTTCGTAGTACTGCCGGCTCTGATGAAATCCTCCTCGTGCGTTCGCACTTACCAACTTCAGGGGGGTGGATTACGCAACTCGTCGGGCCCGACGCCGCCTAAAGGCGGAACTCCAAACATTCGGCTATCCGGCGTCTGAGTGCAATTGCCCTGGGGCAACGAGCCGTAAACTGGTGCCGATTCGACCACCCCGACGCCACCGGTTAACATATTATTTTCGCCAAGCACTTTTCCTGTTACCTTTCCCTGGGCACGTCCATAATCAGGCTGGAAAGTTTCAAAAACGCGGAAGGAGACCCCATGGCCACACTCGCACGCCTGGCAATAAATGAGGAAGGTTTTGTCTTCGACCCCACCACGGGCGACAGCTTCGGCGTCAGCGCCACCGGGGTGATCATCCTCAAGGGCATCCGCGATGGCTTGGATGACAAGAAAATTGCCCAGCGACTGGCCGACGAATTTATCGTCACCCTCGATGACGCCGGCCGTGATGTGGCGGATTTTCGCGTTCAGTTAAAGACGCTGGCGCTCATTTGAGGAGGGGGTATGCAGAAGTTGATTGTCGGAGTTTCCGGCATTAACGCCATCGATAATCCCGGCCCGGGCATTGGGGTGGCGCGCAGCTTAAAAGAGGATCCGGACCTGGCGGTCACCATTATCGGCCTGGCCTATGATGCCATGGATCCCGGCCTGTACATGGATTGGGTGGTCGACAAGTCCTTCATCATGCCCTATCCCTCCGGCAGTTCTGAAGCCTTTATTGAACGCCTGCTCTACATAAAAAAGACCTGCGGCCTCGACCACGTGATTCCCAATCTCGACGCCGAGTTGCCCCTGTACATCAAACATTCCCGCACGCTGGCCGACCACGGCATCAAAACCTTTTTGCCCACCATGGAACAATTCCGCCTGCGCGGCAAGGACCAGCTTACCGCCGTGGCGGAAAAAATCGGCGCCGGCCTGCCGCAGACGCGCGTCGTTAATTCGCTCGAAGCCCTGGTGCAGGCCGTCGGGGAGATCGGCCTCCCCGTCATGGTCAAGGGGTGCCTCTACAAGGCCTACCGCGCCGGGACGCTCCAGGAGGCGGTGGGGCATTTCCATCACCTCGTGGCCGAATGGGGCTATCCAATTATTGTGCAGGAAGTGGTCACCGGCGATGAATTGAACGTGGTGGGGGTGGGCGATGGCACCGGGGAATGCCTGGGATTGGTGGGGGTCAAGAAGATCTGCACCACCGCCCTGGGAAAAATCTGGACTGGCGTGACCGTGCGCAACGAGCCCATGCTCGCAGCGGCCCGCGCCTTTGTGCGCGAATTCCGTTGGCGCGGCCCCTTCGAACTCGAATGTATCATCAGCCCGGACCAGATTTATCTCATTGAAGTCAATCCCCGTTTCCCGGCCTGGGTTTACCTGGCCACCGGCGTGGGCCTGAACCTGCCTTCCCGCCTGCTGCGCGCCAGTTGCGGCCAACCCGTGCCGCCAGACAATGCCTACGAAGCCGGCAAACTGTTCATCCGTTACAGTTATGAACTGGTCACGGACATGACCAACTTTCAACAGGCCATTACCCGTGGAGAAACGCGATGAAAAAACCGTATGAAAAACCCGTGATCAGCAAGCTCCAGGGCGGGTTGATGAACAAGGTCGGGCGCAGCCCCGCCTACAGCCGCAAGGTGCGCACGCAGATCGACGGCGTCACGATCGATGACCTGGTGGCCCGCTACGGCTCGCCGCTGTTTGTCTATTCGGAAAGGAACATCCGCCAGAAGTTCCGCCAGATGTACAGCGCCTTTTCCACGCGCTATCCCAACGTGGTCTTCGGCTGGTCCTACAAAACCAATTACCTCCAGTCCATCTGCGCCATCATGCACCAGCAGGGGGCCGTGGCCGAAGTGGTCTCGGCCATGGAATACCAGTTGGCCCGGCGGCTCAATATTCCCGGCGACAAGATCATCTTCAACGGCCCGCACAAGCCCCTGCCGATCCTCCAGCAGGCCATGAGCGAGGGGGCGAGTGTCAACGTCGACAACCTCGATGAACTGTACGATCTCGAGCAGGTTTCGCTCCAACTGGGCCGCAAGCTGCGCGTCGGCCTGCGCTTGAACCTGGATGCCGGAATTTATCCGCAGTGGTCGCGCTTCGGCTTTAATCTCGAATGCGGCCAGGCCCTGGCCGCAGCGCGGCGCATGGCCGATGGCGGCAAGCTCGCCGTCAACGGCCTGCATTGCCACCTGGGCACGTTTATCCTGGATCCGGCCGCCTACGCCCGCCAGGTGGAAAAAATGGTCCTGTTTGCCGCCGAACTGGAAAAGACCTTCGGCTTCTCGATCGAGTACCTGGACATCGGCGGTGGCATGCCCTCGCGGGCCTGGCTCAAGGGCACCTACCTGCCGCCCGATCTAGCCATTCCCGCCATCGATGAATATGCCGAAGCGGTCACTGGGGCTCTCTCCAAGCACCTGCGCCCGGGCGATTTCCCCAAGCTCATCCTGGAATGCGGCCGCGCCCTGATCGACGAAGCCGGCTACCTGATCACCACCATCACCGCCACCAAGCGCCTACCCAACGGCACGCGGGCCTACGTGGCCGATGCCGGCGTCAATCTGCTCTTCACCTCCTTCTGGTACAAATCCAACATCGAGCTCGATCGCGAAGTCGGCGGCGTCAACGAAACCTGTGTGGTCTATGGCCCGCTGTGCATGAATATTGATGCCCTCGATGAAGGCGCCCTGCTGCCGCCCCTGCCGCGTGGCACGCGTTTGATCCTCTCGCCCGTCGGGGCGTATAACAACACGCAGTGGATGCAGTTTATTGAATACCGGCCCAACGTGGTGCTCATCGACCCGGAAGGCAAGGTCGATATCATCCGCGAGGCCGAGGATCTCAGTGATATCACGCGGCGCGACCGCCTGCCGGCGCGTTTCGGAAAGACCGGAGCCCGATGAAAGAACATTTTCGCGCCATCTTCAGCAGTTACCCGGAGATCTTCTTTCTCCAGAGCCGCGTGCTGGGCGTTATCTTCCTGGCGCTCACCTTCATCCATCCCAATGTCGCGCTGGCCGGCCTTATTGCGGTGCTGGCCGCGTACGCGTCGGCCCGCGTGGTTGGCATGGAAAAGCAATTCCTGGAGTCCGGCTATTACACCTACAACCCGCTGCTGGTGGGGCTGGGGCTGGGCAGCCTTTTTAAGATCACCTGGTTCTCGGGCCTGTTCATGGTCTCCGCCGGCGTGCTCACGCTGATGGTCACCATCGTGATGGCCAACGTGTTCATGACCTACTTTCGCCTGCCGATCCTGAGCCTGCCGTTTGTCATCGTGAGTTCGCTCGTGTGGCTGGCCTCTTCCCAATACTCCAACTTGCCCATGCAGCCGCCGCCGCTGTGGGACCTCCTGCACATCGATGCCCATCTACCCTACTGGATCGCCGGCTTCTTCCGTTCGTTTGGCGCGGTGCTCTTTGCGCCGGATGTGGCCGTGGGCATCGTCTTTGCCCTGCTGGTGCTCAGTGCGTCGCGAATTTTGTTTCTGCTGGCCGTGCTGGGCTATTTCACCGGGGCCCTGGTGCGCACCGCCATGCTCGGCTCGGCCTTCCAGGCGTTCAATGATGTTACCAATTTCAACTCCATCCTCATTGCCATGGCCATCGGCGGGGTGTTCCTGGTCCCCTCGCTGCGCAGCTATGTGCTGGCCCTGGTGGCGGCGGCCGTCTCGACGGTCCTGCTTGATGCCCTGACGGTCTTCTGGTCCGGCCACAGCGTGCCGGTTTTCACCCTGCCCTTCAATATCACGGTCCTGGGCACCCTCTACGTGCTCACACTCCTGGGCCATCCCATGGTCGCCGCCCGCCTGGGGCGCACGCCCGAGGAAACCCTCGAAGACTTCCTGGCCGATCGCCTGCGCTACCGCGGGGCAGCGCGCACGCTTTTCCTCCCGGTCTCCGGAAGCTGGACCGTCTGGCAGGGTTTTAACGGCGCCTGGACCCACAAGGGCAGTTGGCGCCATGCTTACGATTTCGTCATCACCAGCGAAGACGGCAAAACCCACCAGCGCGATGGTATGCAACTGGAAGACTATTACTGCTACCTTAAGCCGGTGCTCTGCCCCGTGCGCGGACGCGTGGCCCGCGTCGTCGATGATCTGCCCGACAGCCCCATCGGCGATCCGGATAAAACCAACAACTGGGGCAACCTGGTCATCATCGAAGATTCCCGCGGCTTTTTTGTCGAAATCTCCCACCTGGCCGCCCACTCCGTGCGCGTGCACAAAGGCGACTGGCTCGAACGCGGCGCGGTGGTGGGTCTCTGCGGCAACTCGGGCTATTCCCCGCAGCCGCATATCCATATTCAAGTCCAAAGCACCGACAATGTCGGGGCCCCGTCGCTGCCGTTCAGCTTTGTCAGTTACGGCATCGATGGCGCCTATCATGCCAACGATCTGCCCGCCGAAGGCCGGTGCGTCGAGCCGTTCTATCCCGATAAACACCTCGAACGCGTGACCAACTTCATTCTCGATGATGTGTTGCACTACGAAGTGTGGCGCGGCGGCAAGCCGATCGGGGAATTAAAACTGACGGTGCGCATGGCTCCCGATGGCACCTTCTATTTTGAATCCCCGCGCGGCCTGCTCTATTTCGGCAAACACGAAGGCACCTTCTACTTCTACCGGATGGAAGGTTCCGACCCCTGGCTGCGCTTGTTGTTCCTGGCCCTGCCGCGCCTGCCGCTGGTCTATCGCGAAAAACTCGCCTGGTCCGATTTTGTGCCACTGGGCCTGGTGGTCAGGCAGCCGCGGCGCATGCTCGCCCGGTTCTTAAGTTCCTTCTTCCCCGCCCTGGCCCGCGTCCAGGCCACCCAGACCTTCGCCGGCGCCGATCAGATCACCGGCGTTATCGAAGCCCGCACCCTGGGCGTGCATATGGCCACCAGCATGCGCCTCGATGCCGCCAAAGGTTTTGCCCACGTCACCGTGGGCCCCTGGGAACTTCGCAAAATCACCGAGAAGGTGTAGAGTAGGCGGTGGAAACGAAGGTTAACCAGGGAAATGCCCATGAAATACTATGCGGTTCTTAGCGCCGTCGGCCTGCTGGCTCTGGCTGTGGGGTTGCTCCACGGCGGCACCGCCGATACGACCCCCTCCACCCCCTCCATCCCCGCCACCCCCTCAACCCCCTTGACGACTGCGATCACATCGATCACCTCGGCCACCGCTCCGGCCAC
>Ga0316217_10000891_pt1 | contig 40632 bp, 21 predicted proteins | sample 1anoAmetaG_FD_203633 | JGI IMG/M metagenome (GOLD analysis project Ga0316217, IMG submission 203633) | Freshwater microbial communities from Trout Bog Lake, Wisconsin, USA - 1anoA | ecosystem: Environmental > Aquatic > Freshwater > Lake > Hypolimnion/Profundal zone | place: USA: Wisconsin...
GGCCGGTGGGAATAACCGGCCGCCCCAAACTAGGGTATTGGCAGCGTAAATGTCAGATCTGCGAACGTTGATCGGGGCCAGGGTGCGTGGTGTCCACGGCGGTGCTACGGTCATTGGCGGGGTGGCGCCACGGGGACTTGGCTATACTTTGTAATATTGCTATAATTTTATAATACTGCGTCATGTCTTAGGGCCGCACGAGATTCTCTTTCGCAGCGCCAAAGCGTGTTGGCACCGGGACCGCAGCCGTCAGCGCGCTCACTGCGGCTGTTATGTGTGAATAGGAACCAACAAAGGCGTACGACGACCACCACATACGTGGGCTGCGGGAACCAACATTGCTTTTGTGGGGGCTCTCTCTTCTCTACCGAACTCTCTCTCTGACCTCAACTGAGCTTTGAGCCCCTAGTGTGACACAGATCTGATCCAAGTCAAATAATTCTGGTAATTTTCATGGATGTGTTCATCCACCACATGATCCGCCCATAATTTTCGTTTTGGCAGGGTTAAGAAAGCAAAAAAGAGAGTGGGGCGACCGGGGGGAATAACCGGTCGCCCCAAACGTGGTTTTGGCAGCGATAGTGGCGGGCGGGCGGATTCTTGTGGTGGTCGCAGCGTTGATCAGCTTCGGTGATACTGTTTGTTTCGGGTGCCATTACCCCTGGCTCAAAGCGCGGGTGCAATTCGCTGCGAATGTTGCTAGTGTTTATTTCGCCGTCACTTGCGCGAGTTTAATTGTGCCTTCGCCGGAATTTTTTCTGCGGTGCGGCGCGCGATCCGGGACGAAAAAATACCCCGGATTACCCAGGGCTCACAGACCCTCCGGCACAGCCCGTTGCCGGGTGCCACTTCCGTCTAGGGATCGTTTCAAAACCGCAGAGAGCGCAGAGGCCGCGGAGAATTGTGCAGAGAAAACCCTGAAATCTCTGGTATTAGCTCTGCGGCCTCCGCGGTGAAAAGGGTATTTTTGAAATAGTCATTTAGTGCCCGTCAGAACGCAAAAAAGAGAGTGGGGCGACCGGGGGGAATAACCGGTCGCCCCAAACGTGGTTTTGGCAGCGATAGTGGCGGGCGGGCGGATTCTTGTGGCGGTCGCAGCGCGTTGATCAGCTTCGGTGATACTGTTTGTTTCGGGTGCCATTACCCCTGGCTCAAAGCGCGGGTGCAATTCGCTGCGAATGTTGCTAGTGTTTATTTCGCCGTCACTTGCGCGAGTTTAATTGTGCCTTCGCCGGAATTTTTTCTGCGGTGCGGCGCGCGATCCGGGACGAAAAAATACCCCGGCTTACCCAAGGCTCACAGACTCCCGCCGCAGCCGTTGTCTGCTATAATTCCTGTCTGCCTCTGATGAGGCTCAAGGACGCATCTTTGGCCGCGGAAAGGTTGATCATGGCGCAAAAACTTCCCATTGTGTTGATTCACGGATTCCCCCTCGATGGCGCGATCTGGCTGGCCCAGGCCGAGGCCTTGCGGGCGGTGGGGTATAACGTACTTACCCCCAGCCTGCCGGGCTTTGGCACCACCCCGCCATGGGCGCACGACCAGGGGACCATCGAGGATTACGCCCAGGAGATCTACCGCCTGATTGCGCAGGCCGGCGGCCAGGCGATTGTCGGGGGCTTTTCCATGGGCGGATACGTGGTGATGGCCCTCCTGCGCGAACACCCCGCGGCGGTGCGCGGCGCGATGCTGTTTAATACCCGTCCGGAAGCCGATACCCCCGAGGTGCGCGCCGCCCGGCAGAAGATGATCCAGCAGGTGCAACAGGAAGGCACCGCCGCCATCTGTGCGGCCATGGCGGACAAACTGCTCTCGCCCAAATCTTCCCCGGCCTTGCGCCAGCAGGTGCGCAATTTGATGGCGGTGCAGTCGCCGGCGGGCGTAATCGCCGCCCTCCAGGCCATGGCGCACCGCCAGGATTCGACGCCCCTGCTGCCGACGCTGACGATTCCGGTGCTGCTGGTGGTCGGCGATCATGACACGATTACGCCGCCGGCGGTGGCCCTGAATATGCACAATCACATGCCCCATGCCATGCTGGTGCAGGTGGCCAATGCCGGACATCTGACCATGATGGAACAGCCGGCCGCCGTAACCCAGGCCATTACGACATTCCTGGCGACCCTCTGAGCATTCGATGTTACAATGGCCCCGGCGCCTGCGTGCGGTGTGGCCGAAGATGGCGTACATCTTGGGTTCCCGGGACCGGATCTGCGGTATTGGCGCCGGTGGCAAAGCGGAAAGCGAGGATCATAATGCGGTTAGGGATGATGATGTGCGGATTGGTGTTGGCCCTGGCGGCAGCGGCGCGCGCTGCGGAGGGGGGCGATGGCGCCGCGGGCTTCTCCTTCAAAGATGAACCGGGGCAATACCTGGATATCCTGCTGGACGGAAAAATTGCGGCGCGCTACATGTACGCGCACGATACGTCCACCAAGGATCGCCTGGTGGAAACCTACAAGCCCTACCTGCATATTTTCGATGCCCAAGGCAAGGCCCCGATCACCAAGGGGACCGGGGGCGTGTTTCCGCATCACCGCGGCATCTTCATCGGCTTTAACAAGATCACGTTCAATGGCAAACCGTATGACCGCTGGCACATGAAGGGCGGGGAAATCGTCCACGAAAAATTCACGGTGCAGAAGGCCGGGGCCGATGAGGCGACCATCACGTCGCAGGCCAACTGGAATTCCGATGCCGGTCAGCCGCCGATCATGGTCGAAGAACGGACGATGACTTTCCGCCGGGCGCCAACCCCCGGACGTATCTTGGTGGATTACACCTCCGTGCTGGCGGCGCCCAACGGCGCGGTCAAGCTCCAACCGGATCCGGAACACTCCGGCGTGCAGTACCGCCCGGCGGCCGAGCTGGATACCAAGAAGACGTTGTACGTTTTCCCCAAGGAGAACGCCGACGCCCGCAAGGATGTGGATCTGCCGTGGGTGGGCGAAACCTATACCCTCCATGACAATCAGTACAGCGTCGTGGAGATGAACCATCCGCAGAATCCCAAGGGGATCAAGTATTCGGCCTATCGGGATTACGGGCGGTTCGGCGCGTTTCTGGATACCACCACCATTGCCCAAGGCCAGTCCCTGACGCTCAAATTCCGGTTCCTCATCGCCGATGGCGCCATGCCCGAGACGGGGATGATCCAGAAGTGCTGGGATGAATTCGCCGGCGTCGCCACACCGTCTCCGGTGCCGGCCCTGACGACCAAACCCGCGGAAACCGCCGCCCCGGCCAAACCCAAAGCCCCGGCCAAGAAGAAGGACACCACCAAGGCTCCGGCCTGAGAGGCGCTGGAGCACGACGATGAATCTGCGCAGGGTTGAGTATTCCCACGGCTTGGGGATCCGCAGATTTCGCAGATCAAAGACTACTGGCGCTGTGAAAGGAACAAACCATGAATGACGCGACCCGGCGGCAATTTATTACGGGAGCCCTCGCGGCCGCAACAGCCGGCACCTTGTTGCGGGGCACGCCGAGCCCGGCCGCCGAGGCCGCCCCGGCGCCCGCCGCGCCCCAAGCCCAGCGCAAGATCAAGATTGGGGTCGTGGGCCTGGGTGGCCGCGGCCATTGGCTGGCCGGGTTGGTGCAGAAACATGGGGGCTATGACATCCACGCCGTGGCGGATTATTTCCCGCACGTGGCGGCGGGGCAGGGCAAGGCCCTGGGGGTGGATCCGGCCCGCTGTTTCTCGGGTCTTTCCGGCTACAAGAAGGTGATCGAAAGCGGTGTCGAAGCCATCGTGATCATTGACATCCCGTACTTCTATCCCGAACAGGCGCGCGCTGCCAGTGACGCGGGTTTGCACATTTACATGGCCAAGCCGGTGGCGGTGGATGTGCCCGGGGCCCTGGCCATTGGGCAGATCGGCAAGGATGCCACCGGCAAGAACAAGGTGTTCCTGGTGGATTACCAGATGCCGACCGATCCGCTGAATATCGAAGTCTACCGGCGCATTGCCGCCGGGGGCCTGGGTAAGTGGGAAACCATCTTCTCCAACGGCGCCGCCGGCGGCGGGGGCTTCAACGACCCGAAACTGACCAAGAACCTTGAGGACCGCATGCACAGCCTCATCTGGGTCAATGATGATGCCATGGGTTGCGGCTACATCGGTAATTACGATATCCACGTGGTCGATGCCGTGTTGCGCGCCGTGCAGCGCCTGCCCGTCGCGGCGTCTGGCTGGGGGGCGCGTTTCCGTCCGAACCCCCAGGGCGATGCCCTCGATTCCACTTGTGTCATGTACAGCTTTGCCGATGGCATGGTCTGGAATCACCAGAGCCCCAAGGGTAAATCCGATGAGTGGTTCTCCGCCAACGGTTCGCTGGTGGCCGAGTTCCAGGGCAGTGATGCCGGGGCGCGCGTTTCCTACTGGGGCAAGGCGTATGTGCGCGGCGGCCCGCAGCACTTTGGCGGCGGCAAGATCGAAGGGCTCTACGAGGCCGGCGCGGTGCGCAATATCGCTTCATTCTACGATGCGGTGTGCAAGGGCGATGTGTCCAATACCACCGTGCCGCATGCGGTCGATAGCTGCATCACATGCGTCCTGGGCCGCGTCGCGGCGCAGCGCAACGGGCGCGTGACGATGGAAGAACTCCTCAAGGAAAACAAGAAGCTGGAGGTTGACCTGACCGGCCTGAAGGCCTGAGCTGGAAACTGTTTGAACCACAGAGGCACAATACAGAGAAACAACATTGCCTGCCAACAAGACACCAATACGATCTGACGGCGGAGACCGCGACGGTCGCGCTATCGACCACCGACAACCGACCATTCGCCGCGGCTGGCCTGCCACCGCCCCGCAACCCAACCAGACCGTCATCGTAATACCGCCGAGCAATCCGCACGCAGCATGCAAGGAGCTTCCGGCATGACCAGGCACAGGTTTCTTTCGGCGATCGCCGTCATGGTGGGGGTAGCGGTAACGGGATGGAATGCGGCCATTAGCGCCGCCGATACGCCGGCGACATTGCAAACGCCACAAAACCTGCTGCGCAACGGCTCTTTCGAAGGCGGGTTGCTTTACTGGCATGGTATCGAGCCCGACAAACAGCACCTCGTGCGCGGCGCTGCCGCCGTGGGCGAGTATGCCCTGCGCATCGACCAGGGTTATGTGATGAGCGCACCATTTGCTGCCCAACCCGGCCAACCGGTGACGGTGAGTTTCTTCGTAAAGGGGGACAAGCCAGGGGTGGTGGACGTGAGTATGCCGCCTAGTGCCCGCGAACCCGGACAAAAAGCCCAGCGCCTGTGGGCTCGCGAAGCCGGCCAGCGGGCGAAGTTTGGTACTCAGTGGCAGCGCGTCAGCTTCACCTGGAACGCCGATGTGCCGCAGGATGGATTCTGGCCGTATCCGCATTACATGGTGCAGCTTGGCGGGGGCGATTCCTCCGGGCCGTTTTTGGTCGATGGCGTCACGGTGACCCAGGGCCGCCAGGGCACGCCGGCCTATGTGCCGCGGCGCGCGGTGGAAATTATCGCCGACTGTCCGGATTTGCCGGGCTTTGGGGGCGGCAAGGCCAACCTGTTGGAGCGCGGCGCCGCCCCGCGCATCACCGCCCTGGCATCCAATCCCGGCACCCAGCCGCGCACGGTGCGCTTGCGCTGGCAACTTTTCGACTATGAAGGCCAGCGTGCGATCAGCGACCCGGTGGATAAGCAGGTCACCCTTGCACCGGGTAAGACCCGCAGTGAAACCATGCCCCTGCCCCTGACCGCCACCGGCTTGGTGCTGGCGCGCGTCAGCGTGCTGGAGGGGGACACCGAGATTGACCATTCGGACTTCCCGCTGACCACGCTGCCGTACCCCAAGGCGGCCACGAAACCCGACTGGCGCGAGCGCTTCGGCGGCTCGTTTGCGGGCGGAACCGGCTGCGTGGAAAAACTCCAGCGCATCGGTTTTGGCTGGATCCGCTGGCGCCCGCATGCCAACGGGGAAGATCACCTGCCCCAGAAGCCCGGGGCCGCGTGGCAGTGGCACTGGTTCGACAAGGAACTTAACGAACAGGAAGCCCATGGCTGCGCGGCCCATTGCGTGCTGTATCCCCCACCGGCCTGGATTATGGAAAAGGGCCAGCCGCTCCCCCTGGACATGCGCTGGCCCGCGGCCGATCCACGCTGGGAAGACCTGGCGGTCGAGACGGTCTGGGATAAGTTCATCAAGGGTGCGGTGGCGCATTACAAAGGCCGCGCCCTGATTTACGAAATCGAAAACGAGCCGGAGTTTGATGGCTGGGACAATTTCAAGGACGAATATGTCAAATTCACAACCCGTACGGCGCGGCTTATCAAGCAGACCGACCCGGCCGCCAAGGTGATGGTGGACAATGTTTACGGCATACCCAGCGGCCTCAATGCGGCCTTTTTCCAGGCCGGCGGGCTTAAATACATCGATGTGATGTCGTGGCACGATTATCACGAGGGGTGGCTGGCCGAGGCCACCGCACTGCGGCGCATGCGGCAGAACATCGACGAGGCCGGCGGCCGGCACGTTGAAATCTGGTTCAACGAAGGCTGGACCTTCACCAACACCGCGGTGGATGAACCCATCGCCTGCACGCACCTGACCAGCGCCCAAAGCACCAACGCCATTGCCGACAGTGTGGCGGAATTGACCGCCAACGGGCAGGATAAGACCATTCTTTTTCATACCAGCTACGAAGACCATGGCATGAGTTTCTGGGATTACAGCGGGCCCGGAACGCTGCTGTGGGATTGGTACAACTACCCGCTGCCGCTGGTGGCGGCATGGAACGTGCTGGCCGAGCACATCGGCGTGAGCGCGAAGGTGGCCTTTGTGCGGCCGCCGGGCGCCAACTTCTGTATCTTTGAAGACCAGCGCCATGGCCGCGGGGTGATGATCGCCTATGCCGATCGCGACGCACACGCCGCTGCCGCCGTGGAACTGCCGGACTGCGGCACACCACTGCAGGCCGAGGACATCATGGGCAATGTGGCGCCGGCGCCGCGCCACCTGGTGCTTTCGCAGACCGGCCGGCCAGTGATTCTTTACGCGGCCAATGGCAAGGTTTCCGGCCGGGCCTTTGCCGACAAAATGGCAAACTTGGACCGCAAGAACGCACGTTTTGTCAGCACGGGTGATGGCGGTCCGGTGGCATGGACTCTGCCGCCGGCATGGGAAGGCAGGGCCAAGGGCCAATCCGACGGCAGCGTGGCGCTGGCCGATGGGAAGTCCATCTGGAAACTCGAACAAGTCTGGCCGCCGGATTGGAAGAAGCCGGAGAACTTCCGGCCGATGATGTGGACCGGCACGGACTGGAACGTCAAAGATGGCGGCTTTGGGGGACAGCCGGGGGCGGCGCTCGACGGCCGGGTGTTGAACTTCGGCACGCGTGCGGCGCACGGCACGCCGCCGCAGCGGCGCATGGCGGGACTTTCCTTCGTGGCCCCGCAGGCCGGAACCTACCAGCTAAGCGGCACCGCGGAATGTCACATCTGGGATGGGCAAAGCAAGACGATACTGCGCTTGCTGCACAAATCGGCCGCCGGCGTGGAGGAGGTCGATCATGTGACCATCGCGCACAACGGCAGCGCCACGCTGGAAACCCTGCATGTGACATTGGCCGCCGGAGAGGAATTCACACTGCTGCCGGAGATCGAAGGAATGTATAACGGCGGAGATTGCAAATTGCGCGATCTGCGGGTCACCTGCAGCGGCGCCACGAACGCGGTCGCCGCAGCGCCGGTATTCCGGTTGCCGGCGGCCTGGGAGGGCAGCAAAAAAGGCAGCGCCGACGGCAATCCCATCGGTGCCGCGGGTCGGCCGGTGTGGCGTATTGATCGGGTGTATCCGGACCAATATATCATGGCGGAGAATTATGCGCCCGTACCCTGGGATGGCACGGCGTGGCATCCGGAAGATCATCAGCAGGGCGGCCAGCCAGGCGTGCGGGTGGAAAACGGCGCCGCCCACATCAGCGTCAGCGGACCGTGGCAGAATCTGGAATTTCAGAAGATTGCCGGGTTGGTTTTCATTGTGCCCAAGGATGGGGTGTATCGCGTGCGGGGAACCGCCAACAGCAAGCCGTGGACGGGCGGCGCCAGGACCTTCCGGCTGGCGGTGCTTAAAAAGGACACGCAGCGCGCTGCCGCAGTCAAAATGTTTGACTTGCCACGCGCTGGCCAGGCGGTGGAAATGGATTTCAACGTGGAACTGACTGCCGGGCACGAACTGGTTTTCCTGCCGCTGATGCCCGACTGGAACAATGCCACGACGACGACGCTGGAGAACCTTTCCATCCAGGGACCATAATCGAAAGTGGGGAATCTATGGCATTGGCTGTGGTTGGGCTGCCGGAACACATCGCGGAGGTCGTTGCGCGCTGGGATACCAGCGATGCGCCATTTGCCCGGGCACGGCAAATGGGCCTTCCCACGGCCGAAGCGCTGGCGCGGTTGGGAATCCGCTTGTTTACGCAGGAACGTATTGCCGCGGCGCTGGAGGTATTGCAGGCGGCGGCGGCCCTGGCCCCCGACGATCCGGCCCTATTAACCAACCTGGCCATTGTGCTGGAACGATCGGGCGATACTGGCCAGGCCATCGCCATCGTCGAGCGGTCCCTGGCATTGGCAGCGGCGCCCGGCGATTCGTGGATTTTACTGGGCAACCTGAAAAGAAAGCAGGGCGATCTAGCCGGTGCTCAGGCGGCTTATGAAGCCGCGCTGGCGCTGGAGGCGATTTGTCCCCTGGCTTGGCTGGGCTTGGGGCTTATCAAGCAGGAGCAAAGCCAGTACCCGGCGGCCATTGCTTGCATTGGCCACTGCATTGAGCAAAGCCAGGCCAGCGCGCCGCTGCTGGCGATCCTCGGGCAGCTTTTCTTTGCGACCGGCCAGTTCGAAAAGTCGCGCGGCGCCTATGCCGCCGCCGTCAGCGCCGACCGGCAGCATCCGGTTCATCGCCAGATGCAACGGGAAACGCTGTTCATTTGTGCCGTGTTCCAGGGGGATGCCGTCGGCGATGCCCTGGAGATCTATGAACGCGATCGGGCGGCGGCGCCCGGAACCGGCGACAAGGATATCCGCGAACTGCTGCAAATGACCTTTGGTCTACTCAATGCCCACGGCCATAAACAGGCCGCCCAGCGCGTGGCGGCGCACCGCGTGGCGTTATTCCCCACCAGTGCCACGGCCGCCTACCAGTTCCAGGTTATTGCGGGAGATTGCCCCCTTGCCCGGGCGCCGGATGACTACCTCGTGGAATACTTCAACGCCTTCGCCGGCCGTTTCGATCAGCACCTGGTACAGACGCTCGGCTACGATATTCCCCGCCAGCTCGGAGCCGCGCTGGCCGGGTTACTGCCGGCCGGTTCCCGCGTGGATGTCGTCGATGCGGGCTGTGGCACCGGTCTGTGCGGGCCGCACATTCGGGCGCTAGCCGCCACGCTGACCGGTGTTGACCTGGCGCCAGCCATGCTCGACCACGCCCGGCGCCGCCAGGTTTACGATCGCCTGGTCTGCGCCGAACTCACCACGTTCCTGGCGAATTCACCCGCCAGTTACGATGTCCTGCTGGCCGCCGATGTGCTGATTTATATCGGGGATCTGGCCCCGCTGGCCGCCGCCAGCGCCACCGCGTTACGCCCCGGCGGCCTGCTGGCCGTGAGCATCGAACAGGCCACAACACCGGGCTATGAGCTCCTGAGTTCCGGGCGCTTTGCCCATAACCCGGACTACATCCACGCCATCTTCGCGCCCCATTTCACCGTGTGCCTCTGTACCCCGACCACCGTCCGCCTGGAAGCGGCCCAGCCGGTGGCGGGCCATATCTTTGTCCTGCGTCGCGTTTGAGCCCCGTCGATTTTCGTCCCGCTCGGGGTTGCTGGTGGTTTGGGTAATTCACTCCCCGGCCTGCCGCGTCACGATCGGCACATACCCCACCTCCAAACCCGTCGGCGGCGTTACCAGGAGACCCGGATCCAGCGCCACCAACTTGCCCTGCGTCGGCGGCGCCATGTAGTCGCGATTCACCGGCCAATGCGCATGGATCTGCTCCACAAAGGCCTGCAAGGCCGCCTTTTTCTCGGCACTCCAGGCATATTGCTGGAACGAGGGCTGATCGACAAACCGGTACCACCAGTACGTCACCACCGAACCGTCGATAAGTTTGGCGGTGAAGGGTCCGCGCTTCGGACCCGGTTGGCTCCAGGCACCGGTGGTCGGTGAGGTGTAGGGCGCGCCGGGTCCGGCCAGCTTAAATTCCTGCGCCGGCAAGTGCGTTTCGGCCGGCACATCCGCTGCCGCCACCGCCACGCGCTTTTCTCCGGCCTCCTTGAAATACTGCGGAAACAAACCCTTGGGACTCGTCGTGCTGTTGAACCATTCCAGGCCCCACACATTGCCGTCAAACACCTTGGTGTTAAACACGCGTTCCACTCCCGCTATTTTCTTGCCAGCCTGTTCGTAGTGCGTGGTGAACGTCGTCAGCTTGGATTTCCAGGCGCCCGTTTCCGCGAAGCACCCGGAGCACGCCGGGCCGCCATTGCGCCAGGCCTTAAAGGCATCGGCGATGGCTGCCTTGGAATAGTAGGTCACATCCTGCACCAGCAGGGATTTACCTTGGGCATCGACGGGAAATTGCAGCCGGGGAATCTTCGCATACACCACGCCCTGGGCATCGGTGCTCTCGAAGCACGGCACGGTGTTGATCTCCATCGCGCCGCCACCCATCACGCCCGGGCGGGCATCGAGCCCGCGCCCATAAATGAACGGATAATTGAACAGCTTGCCGATCTTGCTCCAGGTCTCCGGAATGTAGTAGGCAATCGGCCCTTTGAAGTTGGCGGCGCTCAGGAAGCAGGTCCAGCTCTGGTCGCCGGTGGGCGGGTCGCCCGCGGTGGCATCGGTAAACGGCAGCGCCATCCAGGAGTAACCCAGGAACTCCCCGTTGGGATGTCCCGCCAGCGGCAGCGCATCGGGCGGAATCAGCAACCGGTTGCTCAACTGGGCAATCCCCAGGCGGTTGTCCGGCAGTGCCTGGTTGCTGTAGAAAAATGACCAGCCCGGCGATCCAACTTCGTAATCGTAACACTGCGGCGTGGCATTCATGCTGAACTTCGGCGGCCCATAGCGAAAATGGTTGCCCGCCCAGTACCCCAGGCTCCCTTCAATGGTTTGAAACACACTGTCCCACGTCGGACCCCGATCCGCCCAGCGCCGCGCCAGTGTGCCCTGGGGCGCCAACGGCTTATCTTTGTTATCCGCATTCTCCGGCGTGATCCACGTCCCGGCCAGGCCGATCTGCAGATGGGCCACCGGCCGGTCCAGCAGCGGCCAGACCGCGGAGTAAAACCCCATGCCCGCGCTGTACTCAGCCCGGCTTGGCGGGCGGCTGGCATTATAACCAATATAGCCATGCAGGCCGCCGGAATGCGCCGTTACTTTGCCGGCCAGGGGTTGCCCGCTGTCGTTCGCCGGTGCGCCTCGTCCCACACGGGATCCGATCAGAAGCGCCAAACCAACGGCAGGCCACAACAGGGTTCTCATGTCTCATCCCTTTCCAAGGGCGATCTTTCAATCGCCACCGCCAAGGCGCTCCTAATCCTCTTATAGTACGCTGGGCAGGCGGCATGACAAGCCAACCGGGGTGCCATCTACGGGGCAGGAGCCCCGCCAAGTATGTTCGCGTGCGGCTATTGCCGCTAGAATCGCCCCCGGTGGTCCACGGCGCTCGCGGACCCCACGTTTCCTTTTTCAAGGGCCCTGGCCGATGAAGCTCAGACTCCTGATTCGATTGAGCCTGTTCCTGGTATGCACGTCCCAGGCGGCGCGGGCGGCGACACCCTTGCCCATGCCGGCGCTGGAAGACTATACCTTCATGTGGTGGGCCCACGGCTGGGGGGCCAACCGGGCGCCGACTCAGCCCCAGGTGCTTTGTGTGCAAACGGGCCGCTATGGCATGGCCCTGGACGTGCAGACCGCGCAGTTGACGCACCTTGGACCCATCGGTCACGCGGCGGGCTATGCGACCGCCGCGGCGCAGGATAATGCCGCCCTGTTCGCCCTGCCCAAGGGGGATTTGTCGTTGGCGGTACAGGTGGGGGCCGTGCGGTACCACTGCATCTTGGCGGCCCAGGACCAGAAAGACTCGGCCAATTTCCCCGTCCGGTGGATCGACAGCGGCCGCTGGGTGCAGCGTGCTGATTTGCTCCACCTGCAATTCGCCGATGACCACGGGGCCACACTCGCCGCCGAGGGGCGCCTGGAGATTATCGCCTGGCCTGATCGGCTGGGCTTCATCCTGGAGCTTACGCCCCAGCAGGTGCTGGCCGCCGCGCAGCTGGCCATTGCCGTCGGCGGGCAGCGCCAGGAATCCCCGGTCCAGACGCTCCAGCCGGGGCAGCCCTGCCAGGTAGCCACCGCCTTGGAGTTTGGGGCCGCTGCCAATACGCCGGCCGATCCGGCGGCCGTTCAGGCGGTGGATCTCAACACGCCCAACCAGGCGTGCCCCGTTGAATACGACACCGCGCGCGGCTGGTACCGGGCGGTGCTGCCCGCAACCCACTTTGATGTCGGAAAAGATCTCGACCATCTGGATCGGATCGGCCTGACGTTGACAAATCCGACCGGAACAGAGCGCACGATCCGCTTGTTCTGCGATGCCCCAGCCGGTCAACCGGGCATGCCGGGGTTCTGCCCCATGCTGCGCGACCAGGATGGAGTGCCCACGGGCATTCCCGTGCAGCTTTCCAAGAACTGGCATCAGAAGCAAGGCCGGACCTTTCTTTACCAGGGGCCGTGGTTCCACGGGTTTTCCATGGTTCGGCTGCCACCCAATACGGTGCAGCGGCTGGAACTGGCCATCACCCACGCCCGCTGGGGCGGGGTATTTGCGGCCTCCCATGCCCAGCTTTGCCTGATTGGCTGGGGCTGGAACCAGCTTTGGGACCAGGCCGCCATCGGGGCGTTTGGGGAGAACATTTGTTACGAACCCGATGGCGTGCAGGTCCGCTGCCTGATCGATGATGTTCGGCCGCTGCTGGTGTGGAACATGCGCCAGGGCAACGCCAAGGCCAAGTGGGGCTGGACTAATAATGTTGGGGGCGGGGATTTCCTGGTCTATTACAACGGGCAAGGGGAGTACCAGCGGCTCACGCGGATGCACGCGGCATACCTCAGCCAGGGGCCGAACCTGACCGATGTGGTCTATGCCGGAATCTCCGCCGATGGCCATATCGCGGCGCGGATCGAAGTCTCCACACCGCGCTGCGATGACATCAACCGCGCGTTCCACCGCTTCCGCTACGATGTGCGCACGCCCACGCCGATAAGCCGGCTGGCGTTCTACCAGGTCGGATCCGATGGCTATCACTGGCACCAGTATCAAACCATGGCGCGCGGTAATGAAGCGGGCCTGACCGAGGAGTGGCAACCCCAGCGCGGCGGCGGCCACTACCTGCGCACCGGCATGGATTGCCCGGGCCGTGCTCCCTGGTTCTCGCTTCATCAAGCCCTACCCGGTTCGCCCGGGGAACCTGCCACCGGGGGCTGGGCCAATCGCGGCCTGGTCATTCGTTCCTGGAAGGCCCGCCTGGGTGCCAAAGAGGTTCCGCCATACGCGTCGGTCTTTGGCACCCAAGCCAATAATCTGCCCAGCGCCAATCTGGAACTTTCCGCGCCGCCGGACGTCAAGGAACTCCTGCCCGGCGACTTTGTGGACGCGGAAGTGGAACTGGTCATCATGCCGCTGGCCGCCGACGATTACTACGGCCCCAACGAGAATCTGCGCGCCGCCCTGGCGGCCGGCGGCAACACCTGGCGCCCCATCCAGCGGGAGGCGCTGGGCAATGATCTGAAGATCCGCCTGAGCGCCGGCACGCTGGCACGGCGGTATCCGGTGGTGGTGGGCGTGGATGAGAAGCAATCCGCCGATCTGGAAATTACCGGCGGCGTGGGCTATGTGCCCATTACATTCACGGGTTTGAACCATGCCAAACCGCGCGCGGTATTGCTGACCGTGGATGGCAAGGAGTCCTCACTGAATCAAGCGGTGTATGGCAACGATTTCTGGCAGACTGATTTTGACGCCGCGTTGGGCACCTGGTCGCAAACCTACAATATAAATCTGGACAGCCCCGGCGATCGCCCCCGTGCGGTGCGCGTGCGGTTGGCGCCCCCCTGATGGCGGCTGACACGACATCTTTTAGCTGACGTTCATCGTTGCCATGGAAAACACCTTCACCGGCCCAGGCGCGGCACAGCTATTGGAGAATTATACAAGTAACGGCGAGGATTGTTATACCACTGGGCCACAAACAGGCGTAAAGTGATAGCAACTACCACACCACCTTGGACTTGGCTGCCAGTGGCAGGCGATAACCAGTTTCAAAAAAAAGGAGAACGAAAATGCAAAAACGCAAACTCGGAAACAGTGGTTTGCAAGTCTCGGCTCTGGGCTTGGGTTGCATGGGGATGAGTTTTTCTTATGGCCCGCCCAAGGACACGCAGGAGATGACCGCCCTGCTGCGCGCTGCCGTGGAGCGCGGCATCACGTTCTTCGATACCGCCGAAGTCTACGGCCCGTACACCAACGAAGAACTTCTGGGCCATGCCCTGGCCGACTTCCGCAAGCAACTGGTCATCGCCACCAAGTTCGGCTTTGACCTCACCGGCAGTGACAACCGGCCGGGCGTGCCAAGCCTGACCAGCCGGCCAGAGCGCATCAAACAGGCCGTCGAAGGGTCGCTCAAGCGCCTCCGGGTCGAGGTGATCGACCTGTTGTACCAGCATCGCGTGGACCGCAACGTGCCGATCGAAGATGTGGCGGGCACCGTGAAAGAACTGATCCAGGCCGGCAAGGTCAAACACTTCGGCCTATCCGAAGCCGGCGTGCAAACGATTCGTCGCGCCCACGCCGTGCAGCCGGTGACGGCGCTGCAAAGCGAGTATTCCCTTTGGCACAGGGTTCCGGAGAAGGAAGTGATTCCGACGTTGGAAGAACTGGGCATTGGCTTTGTTCCATACAGTCCGTTGGGCAAGGGTTTTCTTACCGGCGCGATGAACGAGAACACCAAGCTCGAAAGCACCGACTTCCGCAGCACACTGCCGCGTTTCACGCCCGAGGCGATGAAGGCCAACCAGGCCCTGATCGATCTGCTGGCCGGCATCGCCCAGCGCCATAAGGCCACCCCCGCCCAGATCGCCCTGGCCTGGCTGCTGGTTCAGAAGCCCTGGATCGTTCCCATCCCCGGCACCACCAAGCTGCAGCGCCTGGACGAAAATATCGGGGCCGTCGCCGTCGAACTGACCGCCGATGATCTGCGCCAAATCGAAACCACCGCCGCGCAGATCACCGTCAAAGGCGCCCGCTACCCCGAAAAGCTGGAGCAAATGACCGGGCGTTGACCCGGCAAAAAATTTGATTTGTGCGAATACGTGACCGGACCGGAAAGGCGCCGCCGGGGGTGGGAGATTTGCAGCAAGGCGATGCGCAGAAATGTCGTCGGTTTGTTCATGGGGTCTTGAGATTTTTGGGGTTACTGCAACGGCACCTTGATAATGGCCAGGGAGTGGGGTGGCAGGGGGACCACGCCCTTTGCAAAGGTCAGTTTCGTATTCTGTGGCACAACCCTGTTCGGATGTTCGATGTCGTTGTAAGCATCGGGTGAATCGCCCGCCAGGACCAGCGCCTCGTAGGTGCCGTCAACCGGTACATCTTGCAGCTTGACCGTACAGGCCACCGCCAGGTCCGGGTGACGGTTTACCAGGGCGATGGCCCAGTGCTGGCCCGCGTCGTCCACGGTGGCGATGGCATCGGCCACGGGAACCGATCTATTTCCCTGGGTCAGGTCGTCGGCCGCGATATCCAGCTTGCCGACCCGCGGTTCCAGCGCATTGGCGTACAGCGCCATGGCGTGGAAATGCGTGCGCTTGACGATGCCCTGGGGATGAACAAACAGCGGACCCCGTGTATTCACCAGCGGGGCGATGTTGGCCATCCCCACATCATCCGCGTGCCGCAGGCAGGCGTTGTAGAAGGAGGCGGTGAACAATGCGTCCGCCATGGTGTATTGCGACGGGATATCGGCGATCGCCCGGGCCGCGATCAGTTTGGCAACCGCGGGATCGGCGTAGTTCTGCACCGCTTTGCGCGGGAAACCCGGATGATGCCAACTGCGGAGATTCCATTCGTCAAAGGCGATCTTGACCCGGCCGCGGAACCCGGATTCCTCCAGCACATTGACGCAATTGGCGATGTCCCGTTCCGGACCGTTGGAGGCCATGATGCACGTCAGGTAATCGGGCATGTCGTTCTTTTGATAGAACGCAAACCAATAGTTGTGGATGGAGATATAGCTGAGGTATTCCCCGGCCGTTTTCAACAGGGGCAGCATCCATTGTTTGGATTGCGCCGCCGCCGCGGTCAGTTGAATGCTGGGGTCGGCCGCTTTCATCTTCCGGGCGGCATCCCGGACCAGCGGCGCCCACTGTGCGATGGGCTTGTTGCCGATCTCCCAGTCGCCATAGTTTTCATTGCCGATGCTCCAGATGCCGACCTTCCGCGGTTCGGCATAGCCGTTGTCCTGGCGCATCTGCGCGTATTTGCCGGCGGTGCCGTTGCAGTATTCCACCCAGTGCTGCATTTCCTCAATGGTCCCGTTGCCCGCGTTGTTGCAGATGTACGGCTGCGAGCCCACCAGCCGGCTCAGTTCGACATACTCATCGGTGCCAAAGGTATTGGGCTCGCGCACGCCCCAGGCCATGTCGTCCGTGGCCTGACGGGTCCTGCCGACGCCTGGCTCCCAGTGGTACCCGCTGACATAACATCCGCCCGGCCAGCGGACGGTGGCAACTTTCAATTCCTTGAGTGCGGCCACAACATCCTTCCGGAACCCGCGCGCATCGGTCAGTGGCGAACCGGGCTCGAACACCCCGCCGTACACCTGGCGGTCAAAATGTTCGAGAAAGCCGCCAAAAATCAACCGGCTGTACGGCCGGGCGTCAGCCGCCGGGCCAATGGTGACTGTCGCCGTCAACGCCGCGTTGGCGCCCACCGGTTCCAGCGCCACGTCGTCATACCACGCCTGGCCGGTGGACATACCCCAGCCGCCAAAGAGGCAATTGATCTCCAGTACGGTGACCGTCCCGCTGCGAAACACGGTCGATACCCGGGTCCAATCCTGGGTCCCGGTTTTACGCGGGGTCCGGACCTGCTGGAGGTTCTGGATATTCAGGCAGGCGCCGGTCGCACCCTTGAGGTCCCTGGTCTTGATCCACCCCGAGAGCCGGTACCAGGTGTTGGGCTGCACGGTGACCGTGGCAGTCCAGGCGGCATCGGCACCTTTTTCGGAACGAATGGACAGGCATTGCTTGCCGGTCCGGCCGGGCGCCGCGACGCTCCATTGGGCGTCGGCTTCGCCGGCCCAGGCCCGCGATTTCCAGCCGGGAACATCGTGCCCCGCCGTTTCCTCGAACGAAGGATTCGGCAACAGGTTGCTTTCCACCGTCGTATCTTTCGGGGCGTCCGCATTGATCAGTACCGCGGCCGGGGGCTTGGCTGTGGGCATATCGGCGGCGCGGGCTGGTACTGCCGCCAGGGGCGCCAGCAGCAAGGCGATGAGGGGGAGGATCATGTTCTTCATACGTGGGTTCTCCTACATGGAGGGCCTCAACAAGAATACGCTATTCAAGTAGTCGTCCAAAGCACGCGGGGAAGGATCCATGATACCTCTCGGGACCATTCAAGGCTTAGCCTCATGCGGATTATCCAACGGCACGTTGATAAGCGCCAGGGAATGGGGCGGCCAGGTCGAGGGTTGGAGCACTGAACGCGCGGTGGGGTGCTAGACGGGCGGAGCGGATGGAGCGTGATGGCTACTGGATGGCACGGACCAGTGCAATGCGCCCCCAACCTGCCCGCCAGACAACCATGCGTTACACTCGCCGCATCCTGCGCGTTCCTGATAGAATGCCGGTCATGCACAAACCCAAAGGAGAAGGCGTCGTGAAAAAGCCCGGCTGGTGGATGGTCGTTCTTGGCCTTGCGTTTCTCATTCCGCTGACGGCCTGCGGGCCAAAGGCCCCGCCGCGGGCCACCGTCGGGGCCTACTACTTCGACGGCTGGAACGGCAAGACCAACCACGTCACCAAGCTGCTGGAAACCGAATTTGCCGACCGCAAACCGGTCTGGGGCTGGATGGCCGACACCGTGGCGATCATGCAGCAACAAATCGATTACTGTGCCGACCACGACCTGGCCTTCTGGGCCTTCGACTGGTACTACCCGGAAGGCGCCAACAAAACCACGCCGCTCAACAACGCACTGGGGTTGTACCTCAAGGCTCCCAATTGCCGGCGCTTGCAGTTCTGCCTTATGGTGGCCAACCATGGCGGTTTCCGCATCGGGCCCAAGGACTGGGATGCCTGCTGTACCCAGTGGATCGCGTTGTTCCAGCAACCCACGCATCTGCGTTTGGATGGCCAGCCGCTAATTATTTTCTTCTCGCCTGACGAACTGCAAAAAGCCTTCGGCGGTGTGGAGGGCGTCCACAAGGCCTTCGATTCCCTACGGGCCAAGGCGCAGAACGCCGGCTTGCCGGGCGTCTCCATCGCCGCCTGCACCGGTCCCGGCGGGCATCTGGCGGACCTGGCCCGTGCGGGCTACACAATCTTGACCGGCTACAACTACAACGGTGGTTGGATGAACGGCGGGGGCAGCCAGCCGTTCCAGAAGCTGATCGCGGACAACGAACAGATTTTCGAAAAAATGGCCGCCACCACACCACTCCCTTACATCCCGCCCATCACCGTCGGCTGGGATCGTCGGCCCTGGGAAAAGGACCAGTTGCCGCCGCAGAAGATGTCGGTCTGGTATCCGGATCGCACCCCGAAGCTGGTCGAGGAGTTTATGCGCCTTGGCGTTGGCTGGCTGGATAAGCACCCGGACAAGGCCACGTCGCAGCGTCTTCTGCTGCTCTACGCCTGGAACGAAAACGGCGAAGGCGGCTACTTAACCCCCACCGCCAAGGACGGCACCGAATATCTCAAGGCGGTACAGCGTGCGCTATCCGCTGTCACCCCCAGACCCAGCGGACCGTAACTTTGGGTAGCCGTGCGCCATAAGGCCACGGATCATCCCTATTTCCCCAGAAGGCCGATATCGGCCGCTGCGAATCCCGGCCGGTTGCATCCCGTGACTTCAATCCTGAAGAAACGGCCGGTGACGGGCTGGGCGAAATGCACCACGTGCTGCCGCGGCGCTTCGTCGCCGTAGCAGAAGTGCGGCCCGGCGAAAGGCCGATCAAATTTTGCCAGATCATTGCTGGCGTAGAGCGCAAAGCTTTCGCTCGCCCCCCATTGGGGGTTGGCAGCGCCAGGGTAGTAGGTAAATCCGTTGACGGTCTGGGTTTCGCCCAAGTCAAGGATCACGAAACAGTTCGCCGTCTCACTTTTCTTCTGGGATTTAAGGCCCCAGGCTTCCTTGATCTCGCCGTTGATTTCGGAGTCGGCGGGCGGCTCTTTGGCGCCCTTGCGGCTGTGCCATTCGGTAGCCAGATCGTCGTCGAGGATGGCGCTGGCGGGCGCCGCGGGCTCCTGGTTGTTGCAGGCCACCACTTTCCACTTCTTTTTGGATAGACCGACGGCAAACGCGGCGGGGTCGCTGACCTGGTTGTCTTGGACGCTCACGGCGCGAACCCATCCGCCCTGCGGGAGGTCGAAGGGGCTGGTGTAAACGGCGGACTGCGCGGTCGGGGCGCTGCCGTCCAGGGTGAAATGGAACACGGCCTCGGGCGGGCCGGCGATCACGATACGGTCGTCGGCCCCGCGGTGAATGGCCGGCATCAGCAGCGGCTCGAAATGGAACAGGCCGATTTCATCGAGGCGTGGTTTGGCCTTGCTGGAGGTGATGCACAGGCGCAAGGCGGCTCCGGCATTGACGGTGGGGATTGGAAAGATGCGCTTGATGCCGATATCGCTCCCCGTGAGGATGGTTTCCCACTGGTCTCCCGCGTTTCTTTCGAGCGTGAAGGCACGCACGCGCTGCCCTTGCGTGACATCTTCCTGGATCAGGAAAAGGTTGGATTTCTCTTTGGCGGTAAAGCTCACCGTGCACGGGCCGGTGGCATCCGGCGTCCACACGGTGGCGGTATTGTTGTCGAGCAAGGCCGCGGGCGCGCCAGCCGCGCGGTTGGCCGGGTTGGGTTGGCCGTCGTATCCCAAGTTGCCAGCTTGCTTGCCGAGCGTCCGGCGCAACACCGCGCCGGTTTTTTCCAGGATTTCAACTTCGGATGCGGGAAGGATTCCGGTAGCGTCGGGGGCCACGCCGGGGGCGTAAACGGCCCCCGTGACGCCGCAGGAGAAATACATGCGCAGCAGGTCCTGGGACGGGGTCAATTGGGCATCTTCTTCCGCGCGGTAGAACCAATAGGGCATGACCGTCCAGATGCGCTCGTGGGGGCGCCAATAGCCGGGTTTGTATTTGACGCCGCCGCCGCTGTACCCCAGGAGTACCGTGTCGGGCGAAAGCTGGCGCACCATGTTGTGCCAGGCATCGTTGTTATAAACCTGCTTGATGCCGGGCATCGGAACCGGGGCGTCGAACCAGATTTGCGCGATGGGACCATACTCGGTGACCAACTCGTAAAGCTGGTTGAGGGTGAAACGGTTGTAGTCATCCACCGGCAACTTGAATTCCTTGTGCCCCGGCGGAAAGGGGCGCCCGGCGACCGGCGTGGGAATCACGCTCTCGATTGCGGGACTGCCATTGTCGTAGTAATCACCGAAACCGCGTCCTTGACGCTGCGAGCCATCGGCGGTGGAGATATACAGGCCGGGTTGGACGCTTTCGGCACGGCAGGCGTCCACGAATTCGCGGATGACATCGCCTTTTCCGTCTTTCCATGGGCTGCGGGCTACGGAAAACCTGGTGTAACGGCTGTTCCACAGACAAAAACCATCATGGTGTTTGGTGGTCAGGATCACGATCTTGCACCCGGCGGCCTTGTAGGTCTTGATCCATTGGTGGCAATCCAGTTGGGTGGGATTGAATTTCTCCGGCTTGCCGATGCCGGCGGTAGCGATGCCAAAGTGCATGAAACCGTAGAGGCCCTGTTTCTGCCAGGCTATTTCCACGGGCGTCGGATGATGGGAAAGTTCCAGCTCAAGTTTGGCCTGCTCGGCGGCGTTGGCGGGAGCGGGAAACGCTTCCGACACGTTTGGCAATACCGCGGCTTGCTCCGCGATTCCATTGGCCGCGGCGCAAACTTCTGATCCTTGGAAAGATCCCAAAGCCAGAATTGCAATAATTGAAAATACGGCCTTTGCCAAGGCGTTTTTCTTTGCCAACATTATTATCCCTTCGCTATGGTCATCAATGGCAACGTGCGATGCTTCATCCTTCTTTCCCCATGTTTTCGCGACATGGTCAGGTCATGGCTCCGGCATTAGTTTAACCGATGAGGTCAAGCCGTTCTGACAGCGGATGGTAATGGCCGTGGCTTTCGGTTCCGGATCGGTGACGGCGGCGGTGGCGCTAGTATCCGTTCGCCAGCGTCCGCGTAAAGCGACGACGATGGTTGATGGTTGGCTGTAGCCCCATTGATTGGGTGCTTTGTCATGGTCGATGAAATTCAGATCCGGATCGGCGATGGACAACACCATATCCGCACCCGATCGGCAGGTGGTGAGGACGCACGGTTGGGAGGCGGAGGTGACGGTGTCGTCATGCAGCGGGCTGTTGGCCTTGAAGATGACAAAACCGGTGGTGCCATCTGTTTTGGACGTCACGATGTGGGCGCTGTCATCCTGCTGGCGGATTTCATAGGGCGCGTTGGGCCCCATGGATTCCGCCAAGGCCGCCATGGTTTGGGGGGTGGCGCCGATGCGCATGAGGTAGCGGTAGGAGGCATTCTGCGGGGCGTGGCCGTGGGAGAGCCAAATGGTGGTGAATTTGCCCGCGGTCTGCGTTTTGCCGTCGGAGGATGGGGCATGTTGTTCCGAACGGCGGATGGCAAGTTCCTGGCCCGGATAGAGGTAGTACCCAGCACCTTGGCGGCTGATCAGCCATTGCGGCGCGGCCAGTTGTTCCTGCTTTTCCAGCGGGAACGTGTTGAGGCTGGCGGCGGCGTTCCAGTAAAGCGGTGTGGTGGTGGTCCCTTTGGCGTCGGGTGGGCGCCATGAATCCTGAAAGAGCGTCGTGCCGGTTTCTTGGTCGGCCAGACTATTGGTGATGCCCGACCCCAAGCAGACAATGGTGTCGCCGAAGAAGAACCAGCTCTTGCGGGCGTGGAAGGAATCGAGGCCAATCTTCCCGGGGCCATGCAGGGAGAGAACAAACACGCCTGCACCACCGGGCGCATCAACACCGCCGACAAACGATTGGTCGGAGCGATGCTGCCAATCGCCAATCCAAGCGATCTGTTCCGGCGGCAGAAAGACATCGGTGGTGCCGGGGAATCTGGTCCAGTCGAAGCCTGCCACACCGATGTCGGTCTCGTGATAGAAGGAACCATAACGCGGCTTGCAGTTCGCCGGCGTCAGCAGTTCCATGGTGCCGAACCCCAGGTGAGGGGTGACATGCTGATCGCTGCCCGGATGGCCGCTTTCGCGGCTATAGGCATAGCGGCTGTAACCACGAATGGAGAGCAGCCAATCATCGCGCCGATGGACGGCCGCCGCCGACCAGCCCAGCGTCCAGTGGCCCTGGGGCACTGCCTCGGGCGCGATTTTCTCCTGGGCAAAGCGTTGCAGTGCAGCCTCGTCCAGGTCCGTCGGCTTTTCCTTTTTCTCCGCCACCAGCCGCAGGTAAACGGCGGCCATGTCGCGGTCCAGCGCCTGGTGCCCACCGGGCGTACCGGCCAGCGCCATGAGCCGATAGGGCGCCGTCGGCAGTTCGTTGGCATAGCCCAATGCTTCCTTGCCCGATAAGGTCAGCGGATCGAGTCCGTTGCGGCTGAAGCAACGCCGCAATAGCAGCGCATTTCTAAACAGGGCGTGTCCGCTGGGTTCAATAGCGAAAGGTGTTTTAGCCAGCAGCCCAATGACCCGGGCTCCGGTCATCATGGCCCCCTTGCCGTAGCCGAACTGAAGGCCGCTGTGATGGTTGATGGAGCCGTCGGGCTTGAAGGTATCGTTGATCCCGGGGGCGTAAGCCAGAACAATGCGGCCAAACCAGCGCTGGAAGGCATGAAGGTAGTGGATCCTGATGCGGGGGTTGGGCTCCATCAGGGCCAGGTGGATGAGGCGCTCGGAAGTGATGCGGGTGTAGTCGCAATCCTCGCCCAGGTCGCCGGGGTGGGCGGTGCTGTAAACCGAGTGGTCAAGGAAAATACGGTCGAACTTGACCTGTTGGCGGAGCAGTTCGAGCAGGTTGTTGTCCAGGCGACCAGCGGCACTCAACTCCTGGCGCATCAGGAACACGGACTCGACATACCCTTCGCCGCCGAACCAGGTGCCGGGGAAGCCGCTGAGGTATTGGCTGTAGTCGAACATCATCTCATACATGCCGCGTAACGCGGCCTTGCGGCCGGCATCGGTCTCGCGGCGGTAGCAGTTGGCGATGTCGAGCAATAGTTGGCAAAAGCCATGGGGGTGGCAAAGTTCACCATAGGCGTGCAGGGTGTTTTTCAGGGGCAGTCTGTTGTTATAGGCACCCAAAGGGTTGGGGACCCCTGCCGGATCGCCGTTAACGGACTCGTTGCTGCGTCGGATTTGCTCCATAATCAGGTTCAGCCCCGTCATGCCGTCAGGCGTGCGGTTAAGGTTCAGCTCCTGATAGTGCGCCATGACTTCCGTGACGATGGCGTTATAGGGCTTGCCGATGCCGTTGAACCAGTCGGCCATGAAGCCTTTTTCCAGTTGCGCTTCGATGTCCTGGGCCGCGGCGATTTCCGCGCCGGCCGGCTCTGGCAGGCTGGCGGCGGCAGGTGGTGTGGCTGAAGGGAAACCATTCACCTCCGCGGTGTCGTCGCGCCGCAGCAGCATCTGCCTGGTCAATAGCCAGCCGCCGAGAAACAGTTCGCCGGAATTCCTGGAGAGCGGGATAATGCGGACGGCCGAGACGGTGTCCGGAATGACGCCGACAAGGTTCGTGACGCCGACTTGGAAGCCTTTCATCGGGACGATCTGGAGGATGCAGCGGTTCCAGAAGCGGCGGACCAGCGGCATATCACACCGGCAGGCGATGTTGCCCCGGGCGTCGAGGAATTGGACCTGAAAGGTGGCGGGAGCTTGGCCTTGGATCTGTGGCTCCAACGCGGTGAAGTAGAAGGTGGGCGCGTTACCGAGTTTGGCGGCGTTGCACTTCCAGGTCAGCGTGCTGCCGGGCTGGTATTGCCAGCGCAGGGCGTAGGCGCCTTCGTAGGCAAAACGGGAAGAGAAGTCGAGCTGCCCGCTGGCGACGGCAATCTTGTCCAGATCCGCGCGGGTAAAGTGCAGCCACTGCTTCATCTGGCCAAAGCCAATACTCTCCTCGGCGGACGGGGTGCTTTCCGGCCCGGCGGCGGCGAGGCACCCCACAAGGGTGGCGACAACCACAACGAGAGCGGTCACATATCTGGGCATTACAGGGATACCTTGATAAGGGGCCAGGGGACATCTGTGCCCAACCATACCAATCGCCACGCCTCCAACGCATCTCCGGCCTCGTAACCCGTGGCCACCATCGCCCGGCGAACGTCCCCAGGCTTTTCGGGCGCAGTATACCACCGCCCGCAATTGGGATGGAATGAAGAATGTCCGCACTTAAGATCGCTTGGTTGCTCAGTCATCCCACGGCAGGTCCGGCTGGTCGAACTGCTTCCGATACTTGTTGATGGTAATACCGTACCAAAAGTCACGGCCCCCGGGCCTCAAGGCAACAGGGCCCGCACCTTGTCACCGCTTTACCCAGCCACCCCACCCCTTGCGCAGCGCTGTTCAACAGCGCTGATTTGCCGGGATCCCGTTGCGCCCACCGCGCACTGTGGACGGTACGGTCAGAACTCATCATAAGCGATTTGGTCAGGCGCCACGCCGAGGCTTTCGAGCATGGCCCGGCAGGCCTTGATCATGGCCGGCGGCCCACAGAGGTAAAACTCCACCGCCCGGATATGCGGATGGTTCCGCAGATATTCCCGCTGCACCACGTCGTGGATGTAACCGGTGTGCGAATCCCAGTGGTCTTCGGGCTGCGGCTCCGAGAGCGCCAGGTGGAAACGGAAATTGGCATGCTCCTGCGCCAGGCCGGCAAAGTAGTCCTGGTAAAATATTTCCTGCCGCGACCGCGCCCCGTACCAGAAGCTCACCTGGCGTGCGGTTTCCCGGGTCTCAAATAGATGCGCAATGTGCGCCCGCAGCGGCGCCATGCCGGCCCCGCCGCCGATGTAGACCATTTCCTTCTGGGTCGGCTTGATGTGAAAATCGCCAAACGGCCCAATCGCGGTCACCGTGTCGCCGGGCTTTAGGTTAAAGACGTAGCTGGAGCCGGCGCCGGCCCAGCAATCCTGCCCGCGCGGCGGCGTGGCAATGCGCACATTGAAACGCAGCAGTTTTTCCGCCCCCGGGTTGCTGGCCAGCGAGTAATTGCGGCGGCTGGCGGCCGGGTTGGTCGCGGCGTAATCGAACACATGATTGCCTTCCCACACGGCCGCATAGGGGGCGTTGATGGCGAAACTGCGGAACTTGATCTCCGCGTAGGCCGGGATTTCGAGTTGCAGATAATCGCCCGGCACAAAGGCCACAGCGCCATCCCCATTGACCGGCTCCAGGACCAGTTCTTTGATGAACGTCGCGACGTTATCGTTGCTGACCACCCGGAAGTGGTAGCTCTTGTGCGGGCGGGCACCCAGGCCGCCGGCAGCGCCCAGGTTCACAAATATCGTCCCCGATCGGTTCTCCGTCGGAAACGTGCGCAGCGCCACGCAGACCGGGGCACGTTGGGGCGAACCATCGGTGATGTCAAAGCGGCCGTTGTGCTTGGGGCATTCGATCAGGTTGCCTTTCACGTGCCCCCCGGCCAGGTGCGTATTGCCGTGGGTGCAGATGCCATCGGTGGCATAAAACTTCCCCTCGGCGGTCTGATACAGGGCGTAGGTCTTCCGGTCGTGATCGAAGCGGATTACATCCCCCTGGTCCAGGCGCGTGGCCGCGCAGACTTCGGTCCAGCCATTGGCGCTGGTGCCGGCGGTATTGGTAATGGCGTGCGCCACCGCGCCGGCCTCCTGCGGCACGGTGGGCGTGGGCAGTTTGCGTTTGACAAAGTAGCCCGGATCCCGGGTTTGGCGCAGCACCGCCGGAATGATTTCGCGCCATGCTTCCAGCAGCCCGCTATAGGGAGTGGGCATGTCCGCCTTCACCGCTTCGTGGAGCCGCGGCAGCGCGTGGTAGGGCACCAGCGGGAACATGTGGTGCTCCACATGGTAGTTCATGTTCCAATACAGGTAGCGATTGATCAGGTTCATGTAGACGGTGCGGCAGTTGAGCCGGTGGTCCAGCACATTTTCCGCCAGGCCGGCGTGCTGCGTGTCGCCGTAGATCGGCATCAGCCAGGCGCCGTAGAAATTGGGCAGGCCGATGTACAACAGCGGCAGGATACTACGGGTGTAAATGGCCGCGGCCATGACGGCCAGGTAGATCAGCAGGTAGAGGCGCGCCTTGAAGAACAGGGTGGCGTACTGGGATTCGGGAATGAAGGTTTTCTCTTCATCGGTCACGCGCCCCGTGGCGTGCCGCAGCACCAGGCGGAAGTAGCCCGGCGCCACGTTCAAGCTGAAGAAGACCATGATCATGGCCTTGATGCTCGGCGGGCGCGGCACGGCGATTTCCGGATCGCGCCCCACAATGATCGTATCGCTGTGGTGCCGCGTGTGGCTCCAGCGCCAGCGCGTCGATTCGCGCATCACCATAAACGAGGACAATTCGTAAAGCGCGTTGTTCATCCAGTCGGTTTTGAAGGCGGTGCCGTGGCTGGTCTCATGCCAGCGCGAATCGGAGGTACTCCCGTAGAGCACGCCGTAACACATAAATGGAATGATGCACCACCACGTGCCCCAGAGCACGAAGCCTGCGTAGCCAAAGCCCAGCAGCAATGCGAACCAGATAAGCGTATCCCGGAGTGCCGGCCCGTTGCGGCGCTGGAGCAGTTGGCGCATCTGCTCCTTGGGTACCGGCGAGGTGTACCATTCCGCCTCCGCCAAACCCTGCTCGATGGCGCGGGCGGCGTTGGCCTCATTAAGTATGTACCGATTGTAAAGGGAAATCGCGCTCAATTTCTTGCTCCAGCCAACAATAATGGAGTTGAATTCTAGGCGCCAACTCTACCCGGCAGCGGCAATAAAATGTGCGGTCTTGCCCACAGGCAACAGCGGATAAACCGGTCGTTTGCCAAGCCAATGGCCTGCGCCGCATCCAACTGGTGCGGCAATAAAATCAAGATATGTTGTACCAAATGATCTTGTGATACCAGGCCAAGTGCTCTCCCTGTCGCCCGACGCGCCTAGCGGTCGCCTGGAGAACCGCAGCGGTCAGGCGGCCGGGATGGAAGTATCGGGGAACACCTTGCGGTAGGCCAGCACCAAAGTGCCCATGGAGAACGGCATGAACAACAGCGCGGGTATATAGCAGCACAATGTCGCGCCGAAGGAAATGAGCAGCAACATGAACATCAATCCCAGCATCCCGCCAAGATTCGCCCAGGCGGCGCGGCAGTTCGTGCAGACCGCCGGCCAGGCTTTGAGCCCGCGATCCAGTATCAAGGGGTAGGTAAAGGCGAAGAATACCCCCACGATTCCGCTGAACACCAGGATGGCAAAGTAGAAAAGGCCGATCATCCCGAAGATTGCCGGCAGGGGTGGCTCGCCACCGTTGCCATGGGTGCCCACAGCAGCGGTCGCGCCCATGATTCCGACGAAGAACAAGCAACTCAGCGGTAAGATCACGATCAACGACAGGCCCACCAGGATCAGCGTGGCCAATAAGCTTTGCACGAAGTAATCGAACCCCTTAAAAAGCATGGCGAAGTCAACACTTTCGCCCCGCATACGGCGGAAGTAGCAATAGTAGAGGCCGCACATCATGGGCCCCATCAGGATGCCCATGGGCACCATGGACGCGATGAGCATCCCGACCACGGTGATGCCAAAAAACAGCCAGTACTGGTCCCCGAGCAACGCCTTGGAAGCCTTGAGGCACTCGACGGGGCGGATCGCCACCCGCTGAAACTGGACGGTATCGGCGTTCATGGCAGGTCTCCTGCTACTGGTTCACGTTTTTGGCATCTGGTCGCCCCGGTACGGGCCGGGGATCACGCCGTTGGATGGCCATGGCACACACCATGCTGAAGTCTCCACGTGGCGTGATTGTCGGCCCGGGGGTTGGAAAAAGCAATCGCACGCACCGCCCGCCGTGGGCACGCCCGTTTTCCCGTAGTGGGCACTATGCACGGCGATGTTATACAATTGGCGGCCTATGATTTGCCCAGGTACAGCAAAGCTGTGGGTCGCATTCGATCTCGATAAGACACTGGGTGTGCCCATCAAGGACAGGCGCACGATGGTTTCCTTTCAGGCCTGCCGCGGCTGCGCGGAACTGCTGGTTGAACTGCAAACCAAGTACACCTTTATGAAAAAGTTAACTATGGAATAGTAGGCTTGCTAACGGTGTTGCGGACCGTAGCTCCAGCCGCGACGCCACTCAAGCTGGAACATGGGAAGGATTTCATTATGAAGAAACTGGTCATTGCATTTGTAACCTTGCTGACAGCGTTGCTGACTGTAGGTGCGGTCGCGGCGCAACCCAAGTTGGAACACGGGAAGGATCTTATTGAGGTGCCTGCGGTTGGCGACGGGTTGTTTCTGCACAACCTCTTTCAGTCGGACATGGTGCTGCAGCGCGACAAGCCCATCCAGATCTGGGGCTGGGCGGCAGTGGGCGAGACGGTGACGGTTTGCTTCGCCGGCCAGACGCAGACGGCGCAAGCCGCCGCAGACCGGTCGTGGAAAGTCGCCTTTCCCGCCATGCCCGCCACTACCGTGCCTCAGGAGATCGTGGTCAAAGGCAAGGACCAGACGCTGACCCTCAAGAACATCCTGCTCGGCGATGTCTGGGTGCTGGGCGGCCAGAGCAACATGGAGTTCCCGATTGCCAAAGTCGATAACGGCGACTTGGAAGTGGTCTCGGCGAATTTTCCGAATATCCGCCTCTTGACCGTCCCCCAGCAGAACGGCTCGGACGCCAAGGCGTCATTCCCGCGCTGGTACCAGTGGAACGACTTTTTCAACACCCATCACCGGCAGGGGTATTGGGATGTCTGCACGCCGGAAACCGTGCAAAGCATGTCGGGCATCGGCTACGTCTTCGCGCGGCGCATCCACATGGCCACGCAGATCCCCATCGGTCTCGTCAATATTTCCCGGGGCGGAACCTGTATTGAGACCTGGACGCCCGTGGCGGTGCTCCAGTCCATCGGTACGCCGGAGGTCAAAGCCAAACTGGCCGAATGGGACCAGAAGGTCGCCGCGTTTAATCCGCAGAAGGACTTGGAAGAGCGCATCAGCAAATTCAAGCAGCGGACCGCACAGATGAAGGAGAAAGGGCAGGACATATCGAGCCTAACACCGCCCTCCGACCTGCGGCCAGGACCGGCCCTGGACATGAACCGTCCCGGCAACTGCTACGCCAGCATGATCGCGCCGCTGGTCGGCCTGACCGTCAAAGGCGCCATCTGGCACCAGGGGTATAACAATGCCCTGGAGCCCAACGGGCACGTCCTGTACTACCAGGTTTTTGCCCCGATGATCAAGGCCTGGCGGGCGGCCTTCAACGACCCGGACATGCCCTTCGGTATTATCTCGCAGGAAACCGACGGCGAGCCGCAGGACCTGGACAACTTTCTGGAGAAAATGCCTGATGAAGGCACGTATATCCGGGAGATGCACTACAAGACGTTCCTGGAGCTGCGCAAAGCCGGCGACAAGAACATCGGCTATGCCAGCAGTTTCGATCAGCGCCGCAACTGGTACCATCCCCAGATTAAAATCCCGGTGGGGGAGCGCATCGCCCGCTGGGCCCTGGCCACGCAATACGGGATGAGCCAGATCCGCTGGCTGCCCCCAACCATCAAAGAGATGCGGGTGGAGAACGGCAGGATCGTGCTGAACCTGGATGACGATGTCGCCCCCTACAACGATGGCCCGATTCTCGGATTCGCCATCGCCGGCAAGGACGGCAAGTTCCAGCCAGCCACCGCCAAATTCCTGGAAAAAGGGACGGACGGACGTAGCCGGCCGCAATCGGACAAGCGGGTGATCCTCCTTTCGAACCCACTGGTTCCGCAGCCAATCCATTTCCGCTATGCCTGGTGTCGGAATCCGTTGGGCAATCTCAAATCCACAGACCATACGGACATCCCCCTGGAAACCCAGCGCAGCGACAACTGGAACCTCGCCGACATGTATGAAAACTACACGGGGAAGAAATGCGCCGTTCCCGGCGTAATGGAACGCAACGAGATGCACGAACTGATGGCGGCACTCCGCGCGGCCGATCTGGAGCGGCGCAGCGCCGCCGCCACGTCGTTCCTTAAGGAACATCAAAAATAGAGCGCGGCTTTATGGGTGTGCTCGAAAATCCGCGCGTTTTGTGTGGTCAGATTCGACGATTGTTCTATCCCGGCCCGCATGCACACGACCCGCGGGCGCCGTGCGGGACGATGGAGCAGGTGCCGTCTTGCTCGTCAAATACAATGATGGCGCGGCCCGCACGCAATTGCGCCATGATCTGGGTCACCATCACCGGCATGGCTGTTTCCACGTGCCCATGAACGGCCCCGTGGCGGGTGGCGAACTCCTCGATCAGGGAGCGCAGGGTTTCCGGCTGCAACTGCGCGTAGGGGATAACCATGAGCATCCTGTCGGAGGGGTTTCAAGTTAAGAGATCAATTCAACAACCGCGGAGTATGCCCGGAGAAACGCCGAGGAAAACCTGAAAAACTCGGGTTTTTCTCCGCGCACTCCGCGTTCTCTGCGGTGCAAGATCGTATTTTTAGCACAACGGCCTTCAGGCAATGCTGTAGCGGCTGCCGCGCTCGCCTTTGAGCTTGACCCGTTTGAGGGTCTTGGCGCCCACCAGCAGATACAGCGTGTTGTCGGCATTGCCGCCGCGGCGGGCCTTCTTCCAGGCGGCATTGATCTGCCCCGTGGTGGTAGCCTTGCGGCTCTTGACCAGGGAGAGGATAAATTCCGCGGCCGTTTGGGCGAAAGTGCCGCGCTTGTTCCGCGGTTTGGCGGCGGCCTTATCGGCGCCAGCCGCGTTGGGCTCGGCCATACCCAGCCGCTGGAGGACCTCTCTCTTGCCCAGGCCCCGGACGGCCAGGAACTTGGCCAACTGGGCCTTGCGGGGCCGGGACTTGCCCGCCTCCCATTTGTAGATCGACAGATCCGAGACCCCGACCAACTGGGCGTACTTGGCCGCGGAAAGACCCAACTTGGCCCGATGGGAGCGTACGGAGTCGGCGCGGAAACGGGCGGTTTCCACTAATTCCGGCGGGGCGGTCAGGGCCTTGGGCTGATGTTTTTCCACCTGGGCCAGGCGTTTAACCAGCTTGGCAACCTGGCGCTTCAGGTCGGCAATGTCGTGGCGATAGCGCACGGCTGCACGTTTGGTGCTGGTGGTCTGGGATTTAATTTCCTTGCGCGCCACGCGCGCCATTTTTTCGCTGAGAGCTGATAGGAGGTTTGCCATTGGGTCTATCCTTCCTTATTTGGGACAAGGAACCTGTACCGGTAGATCTAAGTATTATCATAATAGGGTCTTATTAGCAATAGGGTAGGGAGATTGGGCGGGTGTGGCCAGCTTTGTGGGCGGCCTTCTTGCGCGGCATTTCCCCCCGGCAGGCTCGGGGCTGGAGCGGGTTGAAGGCCGCCTTTAGTACCGTTCGTCCACCAACGCCACCTGAAGACGGAACTCCGACCGTGCGCCCGTCGGTCGTTTGCTTGGAGTGCCGCCTTCAGGCGGTTTGGGGATCGCGCGATCTCAATGCCCTGCCGTGCCGTCGGCCGGGACGCCGCCGGGTTCCTGGCCGGCGGGGTCGCGTGACTCGTTCCGCGGGGGCCGACCGTCACGATTGCCGCCGCCACCGCGCCCGCCCTGGCCACGGCGGCCACCGCCATTTCCCGGCGGGCGGTCACCGGGCGGACGACGCTTCGGATAAACGTCGATACCTTGGGCGGCCCGTTCGGTAATCGTGCCGTGGGGCGTCAGATCATGGCCTTGAAAAGCGGGGCAATCGGCGGCGTAGCGAAAGGCGCGGAAGGCGGAGTTGGTCATGGGGAGAGCATCGCTGAGCACTTTTACCGGGCCGTCGCGCGTGACGGGGTTAATGTATTCCCAGGCAAGTTGGCCCGCGGCGGTCATCTCAAAAAAGTGCCCTTCGGTGTCCGAGCAGATGAACGTATTGCCGTTCGGGAGACGCTGGGCACTGCAACCGATGTGGCTGAAAAAACCGTGGCTGTTGATCGAGCGGTAGCTCCAGACAATTTGGGTGGAGATTTGCCGCGGTTGATTATGCGTGTCGTGATCGTAGGTCTCGCGCCGGTAGCCGGCCACGGGCGGGTTAACATATTTGCCGGTGTCGTGGCCGGAGCCATCGAGAAAGGGGTTGATTTCCAGCGCCGATGATTGCGGCGTGCGCTGGTAGAGATATTGGCCGTTGTTGAGGACCATGAGATGGCCCGCGCCGGCGAGGCCCGGCCCAATCCACGAGGCGTGGTGAGAGCCGCCCATCTGCTTATGGCCGGTGGTGGCCGAGTCCCAGTTTTCCAGGATCTTCGGCGGGTCGCCCTGGCCGTAGCGGGCCGGATCGCCGAAGCGGTAGAGAAAGTCACCCGCGGGACTGGCGGCTTGGGCGATGGAGCCCTTGGCGTCGCCGGCGGTAAACGTGCCATCGTGGTCCAAGACGTAAAGCTCGCCTTGCACAGAATTGATGACGATGTGTCCGGAAGTGGCGTTGTAATCGAGCGAATTGCAATGCAGCCAGTCGCGCTTGAGCGGCCGGCCGGGCATGTTGATGTTGATGCGGCCGGGATAGTCGGCAATCGTCTTGCCCGCGCCAACGTAATTGGGTTTGGTGGGTGCAACATCCTGAATAACGTGATCGAAGAAACACCATTCCCAAATCACGTTGCCCTGCATATCGACCTCCACAACGGCGTCCATCTGGCCCTCGCGATAGGGACCATTCTTGGGATCGGCGCCCGCGGCGATGGCCTGTTCGTCGGTGATGGATTTGTTGGCTACGTAGAGTGTAGTGGGGGCGTTGAGTTTCTTATTGAAGATGCGCACCCAATCGTGATGCGGCGCATAGCCGGCGCGCTTCTCGGTGTATTCCCAGACGGTCTTGCCGTCCCAGTCCACTTCCTTGAAGCCCTCGAAGCCGCTGGGATCGTCCTTGGAGGCATCGAGAATATGGCCATTGTCGAGCAGGTGCGGATTGGTGCCGACAGGCCAGGTGTGTACGACCTGCCCGTCCATGTTGAGCAGGAAAGTCCGGTTCCCCACGCCAAAGAGAGTGTAGCCGTTGAAGGCTTTGTCTTTGTCGCAGAAAAGCAATTCGGTCGGCCCTTGCAGGCGCTCATAAGCGCTCGCCGCCGTGGCGCACAGCAGGCCGGCAAGTAGAAAGGTTATCTGGCGTTTCATGACATTACTCCTGAAGCGGTGGTTTCTTAATGTTCCCAACCGAAGGACGCGGGAGCAATCCCCAACAAATCCGACGTAAATGAGCCACAAATGAACACCAATAAACACGAATCGGGGACCGATGCCCGGGCTCCTGTTATTCAACGGTCAATCATCCATTACCCCTTCTGCATTTGTGTTCATTCGTGTTCATTTGTGGCTAATTTACGTCCTTCGCGACTGTCGCGCCGCGCGTTGCTCATGAACTATTATTGATCTCGCGGAGGACGATTGCCGCCGCCTGGACCATTGCGGCCGCCGCCGCCCGGCGGGCGTTGGCGCTGGTCTCCGGCTTGTTCGTTGGCCTGGTCGAGACCTGTTTTGCCTTTTTGAGAGGCGGGCAACTCGATCACACCTTTGGGGGTCAGGTCGCGGCCGACGAGGGCGGGATCATCCGGGGCGTAGCGGTGGACTTTGAAGACGGCGTTGAACAGATGGCCGCGCATGTCTTTGCCGGGCAACTCCCCTTGCGCCAGGATGCCGCCGCGGACCACGGGGTTGACGTACTGCCAGACGGTCTGACCGGTGGGAGTGATCTCGAAGAGGTTGCCGATGACGCCAGCGCAAATGAGGGTATTGCCGTTGGGCAGGCGCTGGGCTCCGGAAATCTCTGATGAGAAAAAGTCGGTGCGGTTGGCGGCCTGGTAGTGCCAGAGGGGCTTTTCCGGGCCGTAGCCTTGGCCGGCGGTGAGAATGTAGTGGCCATGGGCATCCAGCGGCGGAACGATTTCCTCGATGCTCGACCAGCCGCGCTCGTAGCCGTTGTTGAAGATGGTCATATGGCCGGCGCCGGGATAACCTTCCGGAATCCACTGGGCATCATGTTGCTGGATCAACTGGCGGTCGGCGGCGGAGCCATATTGGAATGCGGCCGGGTTTCCCCAGCGATAGATAATGTCGCCGCCCTTGCCGTAGCGGCCGCCGGTGTGGCCCGCGGCCTCGCCCGGCTTGGTGCTGTGATCGATGCACCAGATCTCATTGCAGCCGCGCACGCTCAGCACGATCTGGTCGAGTTGCGGGTTGTAGGCCAGGGAGTTCATGTGATTCCAGAACGCCGGCGAGGCGCGGCCGTTGCAGGCGACATCAACGAGCTCGGGATGCGCTGCCACGTTACCGTAATTGGCCTTGGTGCGATCGAAGTTCTGGATGAGGTGATCCCAGACATGCCATTCCCAGACGATCTGGCCGCCGCTGGGACCCGCTGGCGCGATCTCGACGACGGCGTCGGGCACCAGGTAACCATCACGCAGTTGGCTGGGGTCAAAACCGGCCGCCACGGCATCCTGCATGGACTTGCGTTCGACCATCAGCGCCAGCACGTGGCCATTGGGCAAGGGCTTGATGTCATGATGCAACTGGTAGTCGCGCGTGGCGTGCTGGTACTCCCAGACCATGTTGCCGTCCCAGTCGAACTCTTCGATGCGCCCACCTTCGCCGCCGCCGGTGCCGCCCTGCACCCTGACCATCGCCGCGCGCAGCAGGTGGCCATTGGGCAAAAGATAGGCGGTTTGCCCCGGTTCGTACTTGCTCGTCCAACTGTGGACCTGGCGTCCCTGATTATCGATTAAATAGGTGATCATGTTGTGCTTGGGCGGAAACAATGTGTAGCCGTTGAACGCCTGCGGGGTGTTGAGAAACAGCCCCACGGTCTGGCCGGGATTGGGCGAAGTGGGCACCTTGTTTTCCGCCATGGCGCCACGACCCCCTCCACCACCGCCGCCACCACCGCCGCTGCCACTCCTGCCTCCTTCACTACGTGGTTGGGGATTGCTCTGCGGAACGGCGCGTGGCTCGGGTGCCGGCGGCTCGGGGTTGGCACCAGGCGGCGGTTGGTTCTCACCGGACGATTCGGTATTGCCCGAGCGCGTGTAAACTACCGGTAATTCGGCGCTGCCCAGAATGTGACCCTTCATCGCGGCCAGCAGCACGGCGCGGGTAACTTGCTCCGGTGCGATGGAAAGTTGCAGCGGTGCCGCCAGGGCGTAAAGGGTATAGACATACGTTTTGGCCCCGGGACCCTTGGAGTGCGGCGGGGCATAGCCGACGCGGTCGTTGATGCTGTTGTTGCCCAGCGTTCCAATGCCCCGGACATTCTTCGGCAGGCTTTGGACATTGGCCGGAATGTTGTAAAGCGTCCAGTACCACTTGGCGATTCCCTGCGGGTCGATGTGGTGCATGATCAGCACGTAGCTGGTGGTTCCCGCCGGGGCGCCGCGCCATTCCAGCGGCAGGGTGGCACTGGTGCCATCGCCGGTGTAGTCCTTGGGCAGGGCTCCGCCGGCGACCACCTCGGGGCTCTGGAGCACGAAACCGGTGTTGGTATCGGAGGTGCGGGCGGCGTTGACGGTTTGTGCCGGCGCCGCAGGATGCGGGGCCTGGCTATTCGGAGCGGCGGCAGACTCGTCAGCGGGAGGGGGGGGAGGTGGAGGAGGGACTGCTGCCGGCGCGCCGTTGCCGGCGTTGCCGCCCTGGCGCTGCGGCGGGCGCATCTGCTGCAACTGTTGCTGCTGTTCGGACGTGAGGATCTTATCGAGTTTGGCCTTGACCTGTGTCTCGAGGTCCAGCACTTGTTGTTGCTGGTCGGCCGAAAGGTTCATTTGCTCCAATGTGCCGCGGGGCATCAGGTGAAACGCACCCCCTCCACCCCCTCCACCGCCAGCACCACCTTCGTTGCCACCACCGCCGCCGGGCGCTCGATTCCGTCCGGCGATGCGTTGCACCGGTGTCGGCTTGATAATCGGCCGGCTCTCGGCGTTGACCGGGAGAAGTACGCGGAACCCGATATGGAACCATGGGCCGTCCGCATCGCTCAGGCCGGTGACCGGGTCCGGCCCGCGGTAGTAGGACGGATCGCGGTTGGACACGCGGCTATGGCCGAATTCCCCATTGAACCAGCTTCCGCCACGGATGCAGCGGTAAGGCTTGCCATCGGGCATCGGGCTGCCGGCGGCCGGGCCGGGCGGATTTTCCGCCGGAGAATAGGCGTAGTAATCCCGGTCGTACCACTCGGTGCACCACTGCCAGACGTTGCCGGCCATGTCGTAGAGGCCATAGCCGTTGGCGCCATTGGAAGTCTGATACGTTTCCGCGTCGCCCGGCCAATCGAAATCGGCCTTGCGCTGGAGTTTCCCGTTGAAAAAGCCGACGGGCGTCGTCAGCGGCCGGGCGCCGATACGCCACGCCTGGCCGGCTTGGCCGCGCGCCGGTGTGTAACCCGGCGGCGGTGCCGCCGGACGCGGGCCGGCACGAAATGGATTGGTCGATTCCGGGACGTTGGCTTTGGCCGAGTCGGTGTCGTTGCCCCACGGGTAGTTATAGTACGGGTTCTGCTGGCCGCCGCGTGCGGCGTATTCCCATTCGGCCTCGGTAGGCAGGCGCAAGCCGCTCTTGTTGAAATCGCAGTCCCACGTTGTGGTGTTGTAGCAAAGCGGATAACCCTGCTGCGCACCCCGCCAGTTGCAGTAAGCCGCGGCGCCATGCCAGCGCACGCAGACCATCGGGTGGTGGGCTTTCTTGTCGAGCACGGAGAACTCTTTGCCGTCCCACCCGATCGGGCTCGAAGGGGCCGATGCCCGCGTGTCGCAGAGCAGATCGTTGCCGTCCACCAGGTAAACGCCATCCTTTCGCACTGCAATCTGGTGCTGCGCCAGGGCCGCGTTGAGGAACGCGGCATATTCCTGGGTGGTAACATCGTTGATCCCGATATAGAAGGCGTCGAGCCGCACCGTGTGGATCGGCGTCTCATCGCTTTCATGCTTCGGGTCCACAAAACCGAAGTGATCGCCCATGGCGAACGATCCGGCGGGGATCAGCACACAGCCCGGCGGAGTTTGGGCGCCTGTCACCGCCCGCGCCCCCAGGACAGCCACAAGCCACGCGCCCGCCAACATTGCCCGCAGTCTTTGCCGATTAATCATTGCCGGTCCTTTCGCATATAGCAGCGTCACGTACTCGCGCCGGGAGGCTAATGAAAGCCGCGGCGCTACGGTAACAACTATTCCTCACGGCAGTTTTCCCGCCGCAATTTCGCAGTGGTCGGCCACCTTGCCGTTCTGGTGTTGGTCGTCTTTAACACTGTAGGATCGAACGTAGTCGATCATTACCTTGTCGGGTCCCACCGCCACGCGCACATGTCCCGCGTTGCCCAGGAAGGTCCCTTTCTTGTAACCATAGGTTTCCAGGTCGCGGATGCGGTCATTGCCGGCAAAGCTGGGCTGGGGGACCATCAGGTAGACAATCCCATCAAGTTCCTGACGGGCATAGAAGTTGTCGTGCGCTCGGAACAACGCCGCCACATGATGCCGCACGAGCAACGGGTGCACCGGCAGATCCCAGCCGGGGCGGTGCTCCTTGAAGCCAGCGCTGCCGTCGGGATTTTTGCCGCCCCATTCGTTAAAGCCGGCGATTTCGACCCCGCCGCGCGAAGCCTGGTCGCCGCTTAGAAGGTTGTGGATGAAAACAAATTTGAACTTGGCCGGGCTGTGGGCCAGGGTCTGGGCCAACCATTGATACTGCGTGACGCCCAGCGACCAGCCCCAGCCGTCGCCGCTGCCGCGTTGGCGGAGCGAATACCGGAATGGATCGAGCACCACAAAGAGGGCATCGCCCCATTCCCAGGCGTAATAGTTCTGGAGCAGGCCGCACGGCGGCTTGGGCACGGTGTTACCGGTATAAAAAGCGTCCGGCACGGGGTTGGGGAAGTAGCGCGTGCGCATCTGGGTCGACCAGACGGCCAGGCTGTCGGCCGCGCCGTCGTCATACCTGCTGCCCTCGCCATCGTGCGTGCCCAGGGCCAGCAACAGCGGAATGGAAGGCCCGATTTGCCCCAGGTAGTAACGCTGGGCCAGGTACTGGGCGGCGGCCTCGGCGCGCTGGGCGTGCTTGTCGGTCATGAACAGGTTGCCCAGGTCGATGTGGAAATCCGGCTGGTCGGCGCGGATGTTCGCCAGACTCTGGCGATACACATCAGCGCTGGTATGTTCGTCGAGGTGCACATCGGCGGTCATGGTGAAGGTGAACGTGCTGCCGACCGGGCGCGCCGTTTGAAACGTATATTCCGGAGAACTGGTGAACGTTTCGGTGCCGGGCGCACGCCAGCGGAATTGATAGTAGTAGCGGGTGTTGGCTTGCAGGTTGCCGATGACCAGTTCCACCGGGGTGCCTTTTTTGAACGGCTGCTGGGGCAATTGCGTGGTGTAAGTGCCCGCCTGGCTCCCATAGGCGACAACGCCTTCGATATCCTGATAGGCCAGCACGCTCAACGTGATCGCATTGTTTTCGGGGCGTGCCAGGATCAGATCGTACGTGTGGGCGGGAACCGCGACGTTAAACACGTTGACCGCACCCGGGGTGCGATGGCCGCGGGCGGTGGTTGCTTTGCCATCACCGGCGGCGACGGCGTGCCGCGCCAAGGCCAGAATGCAAAGTATGGCCAGGCTATTGCGGAGTGTCTCAAGCATGACGGCCATCCGCCTTGATCGTATACGTGTGGGCAATCTCATCAGTTTTCCGCTGGTCGGTTTCATCCTTGGGCAGATAACACCGCACATAATCAACCTGCACCTGCTCGGGGGAAACAGTGACGCGCAGGTGCCCCGAGTTGGGCAGCTTGACGCCTGCGCCATAGCGGTCCTCGTTGTAGGCCACATAACCCTGGTCGGCGGGCATGGGCACTTCCTGGTAGACGATGCCATCGCGCTCCTGGCGCGCAAACAGGTGGTCGTGTCCCTGGAAGAAAATCGTAACCCCGTGCTTGACCATCAATTGATGCACCGGCAACTCCCAGCCGGGGCGCTTCTGGGCAAATTCCTTATCGCCGCGTTTGTTCTGCCCGCCCCATTCATACAGGTCGCATTCATCAATGCCGCCGCGGCCGGAACCCAGCACATGGTGGGCGAAGACAAATTTGTATTTGGCTTTGCTGGTTTCCAGCGTCTTCTTGAACCATTGGTATTGCGCATCGCCCAGCGTAAGGCCCCACCAGTCGCGATCCTTGTGGCCGTCGTGGCCTTTTTGCCCGCCGGAGTCCTTATCGCCATGCAGCGGGCTATCGACCAGGGCGGGCGAATGCCAGTAATTGTCCAGCACGACGAAGAGCGCATCGCCCCACGTCCAGGCGTAATAGTCTTTCAATTGCCCGATCGCTTTGACCGGCTCGGTATTGCCGGTGTAAAAGCCATCGGGCCCGGGCGTGGGAAAGTAACGGTTGCGGGCGTTCTGGGCCCAGACCGCCACATCGTGCGCCACGTCCGTCTGGTTGTAATTGAACAGGGACGCCTGCTCGTGATTGCCGTTGAGCAAGAAGAGCGGCGCCGAGTGGGCGACGAGTCCCAGGAAGGGGCGCTGGAGGGTATAGCGTTCCCCCACAGAGTCAGCGGTATAGCTGCGCAATTTCTCCACGCTGAAGTCATCGCCCATGCAGATATAGAAGTCCGGATTGGCGGAGGCGGCACGCTGCAAGGTGCGGGCGTACAAATTCGGATCGCTCATCTGGGGGCGTTCCGGGTGGGAATCGCCTTGAATGGCAAACATATAGGTGCTGCCGGCAGCGCGTTGGGTGTGAAAACGGCATTCCGGCCGCGCCGCAAACTCCGGCGCCCCGGGCTTGCGGCATTGCAGCCGGTAGAAATACTGGGTGTCGGGCTGAAGGTTCTCGAAGATCGCTTCCACCGGCTCCCCGGCGGGCAGGGCTACGACCTTGGTCTTATGGGTGTAGTTGCCGGCCGCGGTGCCGTATTCAAAATATCCTTCCAAGGCTTCTTTGGATAAGGCGCTGACGGTGACCGAGCGATCGCTGGCCCGGCCCAGCACCAGTGAGAGCAAGCTGAAGGCGGCGAGTTCCGGCGGCAGCACATAATCCGCGGCGTCCCGTTTCCCGCGGCCCCCCCCCCCCCCCCCCCCCCCCCCCCCCCCCCCCCCCCCCCCCCCCCCCCCCCCGGGACCCCCCCCCGGCCCCGGGCC
>Ga0316217_10000893_pt1 | contig 40471 bp, 25 predicted proteins | sample 1anoAmetaG_FD_203633 | JGI IMG/M metagenome (GOLD analysis project Ga0316217, IMG submission 203633) | Freshwater microbial communities from Trout Bog Lake, Wisconsin, USA - 1anoA | ecosystem: Environmental > Aquatic > Freshwater > Lake > Hypolimnion/Profundal zone | place: USA: Wisconsin...
CGGGCGGCGGGCACGAAAAGTTCGGGTTGCGGCAGTGACTTAGGTTTAAGCACGCGAATATCTTAGCTTATTCGTATAATAAGTAAAGCACTTTTTAACTAATCTTGCCAATTATTTCAACAGGCTGGTAGGCGCCGCCACCCAACTGGCCGGCCCCGCTGATGGTCAAAGTGCCCGCGCTGATGGTGGTCGCGCCGCTGTAGGTGTTTGCGCCCGACAGCACCAATTGCGCGCCGGAGCCGTTCCAGGTTAATTTTGATCCGGCGGAAATTTCATCAATGACGCCTGGAACGGCCAGCGTTTGCCCGGAGAGGGCCGCGAAGTTGGCCGCCGAACTGGGGCTGGCGAGATGGAGATTGCGAGTCGGCGCCAGCGTTACGGAGGCACCGGCCGTGCCGCTTTCCAAGGTAAAGGTTGTCCCGTTCGAAAAAGTCAGGCTGTTGTGAGGATCGCCCAAGTTGCCATCAATCTGAAAGCCGAGGCTGCCTTGACCGAGGATGATGGGGCCGAAAAGGCCGGCGTTCGTATTGGCATCATAACGAAACGTGAGCTTATTGGCACCGGCTTTGAGGAAACCGTTGGTCCCGGCCAGATAACCTCCCTTGATCCAGCATTCCCCGCTGCTGGAGCCAACATTGATGGTGGGAACAGTCTGCGTAAGGCCGTCAACGGCCAGCGTCAAGGTGCTGCCGCCGGCAATCACGAAGCTGGAACTGTTGGTTGACCAGAGATTACCGACGGTGGAATTGGCGCCCCAGCTCACGTTCACCCCGAGCGGAACGCCGTTGGAAACCTGGCTAAAATTGGCCGTGACGCCCACGCCGTTGGGCACCGTGTTCGGGCTCCAGTTGGCGGCGGCGTTCCAGTTCAAGGTTGCGCCCGTCGGCGAGTAGTTGGTGAAATTGATCACTTGCGCCGGCAGCAAAAACGTCGGGGCGACCGAAAGCACAAGAGTTAAGAATCCAGCTTTCACACGGCTTTTACTTTGCGAGTTCGTTCCATGCCGGATTGGGCTGGTCCGAAAGCAGAAAGTCCAGATGGGCTCCCTGCCTAATCTCCTCTTGAGTTATACGGAGACTTTTGAGCGGTTTGCCGTTGAGCGTGACTGATTGAATGTAACAATTTTTCTCGGGGTTTGGCCCGGCGGTGATGATGAAATCCTTGGCCGGATAACAATCGGGTTGCAGATGAATCACCACACGGTCGAGCATGGGCGCGGTGAGTTCATAACTGGGATTCACCTCGCAGCCACCGCGTACCTGAAACAATCCCATGGCCATGAGCGCGCTCAGGGAACCCATCTGGCCTTGATCCTCATCGTCGGCGGCGTAAGCGTCCGGCGAGGGCGTGGTCAGGCTGTAATTGGCCTGATAAACCTCGCGCACCCAGCGCTGTGACTTCACGGGGTCGCCCAGCAGGTTGAACAGATGCGCATGGTGAAAACCGGTATTATTGTCGTACTGCAACCAGCCGAACCGGAACTTTTGCGGGGCGGCGCGCTCGAATTGTTCGTTCAGCCGCTCGATGGTTTTCTGCCGGCCACCCATCAGTTTATTCATGCCATCCACGTCGTGAACGCAAAACCAGGTCAGCACCGCCGAGTAGCTTTCCAAGAAATGCTGGCTGCCACAGAGCAACGGATTGAAAGGTTCAAACCAGGTCCCGTTCGCATTGCGCGGCTGGAGCCAGCCGTTGGCCGGATTATAAAGATTGGTCCAGCCCAGCGAACGGCGGAGATAGCGGTCGGCGTCGTCCGCATGACCCAGTTTTTGCGCGACCTCGCCGAGAATCCAGTCGCAGAAGGAATCTTCCACGGTGCGGGTGACCGACCATTTGCGTTCGCCCAGATCCGCCGGCATCCAACCGCCATACTGGTCGTAGATGTCCACGTCGCCCATCGGGCGGTTCGTGCCTTTGTGCAGGGCTTTCATCGCGGCCAGCGCGTGTTCGCCGTCCACGCCCGGCAGGTTCATTTGCACCGCCCGCCCCAGCAGCGGCGCGGCCTGGTCACCCGACATGATGTAATCCAAGCGCCCGGGCGTCGCCCCCATGGGCAGCTCGCCGGTGTCGTCATAAAACCGCAACCACGAATTGCAAAACTCGCGCAGGACGTCGGGGTAAGCCAGCCCCCAAATGGTGTCGAGGTTTTGCTGCGTCCACCAAAACGCGTCTGAAGCGTGCATCGCAAACACCGGCTCACCCTTCTCGCTAAGGGGAACGGATTTTATTTCGGTCGTTTGGTTTTTGCTGTCCACGGGATACAGACCATTCACATCATGGTTGATCTCACTGAATTGGCCGTCATGGTAAAGCGGATACTTGCCGTTCACGTCGCTGAAGACACCCCGACCCGACAAGGTGTGCCAAAGGCCGTTGTAAAACTTGATCTTGCGCTCTGGTGAGCCGGTGATTTCAATGCGGCTCAAGGCGGTGTTCCACTCGGCGCGCGCCGCCTTGTGCGCCGCTTCAAAATCCCACCCGGGCAATTCGGTGTTCAGGTTCAACCGCGCCTGCTCAACGGAACAATAGGAAATGGCCACTTTCATCTGCACTGTGGCGCCGGCGGCCACTTTGCCAAAATCAAGTACGAGCCCACTGTTCTCGCCTTTGATGCCATTGAGGTTCGAAAGCATTTCCTGCGTGCGCCAGCCGTTAAGCGATTTGAACGGACGGTCGGTCGTGAGCACAAAGAATACTTGCGTGGGCACCACCAGCCGGGAATCCGTCGAGAGTCGCGCGTCGGCAAAAATCAGACTGCCCTGGAGCATGTCGGGGGCGATGCGTTTGACATCGCAGTTAAACATCCGCGCCTCGTTCCACACGCCCGTGAGCGGCATGAGCACGGCGGCTGCGTCCGCCCGCTCGAAGGTGTAGCGATGGAAGCCGACGCGACGCGTGGCAGTGAGTTCGGCCTCAATGGCATAGCGATCAAGGTGCAGCTTTTGGTAGCCCGGCGTGACGGTTTGCGCCGCCGGATTAAATCCTGATTTCCAGCGTTCCGGCCCAGGAATCGGGTTTACCTTGCCAGAGACCGGCATCACCGCCAGACCACCCATTTGGAATTCGTGAATGTGGCTGAAACCAAGAATATTGGTTTGGGAGTTCTGGTAGCCGGTGTGATAGTAGCCAAAGATTTCCGTGTCGGGCGCGAGCCGCACCATGCCGAAGGGCCGCGCCGCCGCGGTCATGAAAAAATTGCGGCAGCGGTCGGAGCCGATGAGCGGATGTACCAAGTCCACCGGCATCTCGGCGACCGACTGCGCGAGCAAGTTGACGGCGCCGAGCAAAGCGAACAGTAACGTGGCAAACGCGGAATAGCATCTGTGCTTTGATTTCATAATTTTGTCATTCGGCCCCACTCCGGGATGGCGTGGTTTCAATAAGCTCGCCTGCGCTAATTCAACTTTGTCGGCGGCAGCGGCGCGGTGGATGGCGGAACAGACTGCCCGTCAAATGTATCCGGCTCCATCAGCTCCACACGGATTCCCTCGGGATCATGCAAGTTCAGTTGCCGCTTGTGATTCTTGCCGATTTTGACCTCCATCGGTTTGGCATAATGTAAAAAATATGCTGTGGCTTCCAATTTTGCCTTGGCCTTTTCGATGTCCGGCACTTCAAGACAAAAATGCGGCTCAACATTGGTCTCCAGCATGAACTCCACAAAATCCCGGCTCGTCGGCAACTTCACATGGAGCCAGCTTATCGCCTTGCCGTCTTTCGATCCGCGCCAACTCTCTTTCAGGCCAAGAATGTCTTCATAAAAATGTCGCGCTGCGGTCAAATCTCCGACCGCAATTCCCGCGTGCCCAATGTGGTCCGAGATGCGCGTGTCCGGCAGAAATTTTCCCTGGTCGCGCACCGTCCAGCCTTCCGGCGTGTATTGTTGAAATTCGATGATGTAATTTTGCGGATCCCGCACCGTGAACCCGAAATTCTGAATTTGTCCCCGGCTCACTTGGGCCGGCACGCGGAATCCTCTTTTCCCAAGGTATGCCCGCATCGCCTCGGCGTCCGCAACGCGAAAACAAACCTGATAGAGCCGGTCATCTTTGGCCAGCCGCCGGCCATCAAAAATCTCGATCCATTGCGCATCGCTCACTTTCATGAAGACCAGCATGAGCGAGCCGTCCTCCTTGTAATTCAGTCGCCCCGTTTCTGCGTAGCCGAGAAAATCCCGGTAAAACGCCACTGACTTTTCCACATCCGTGGCCTTCACCGCAACGTGCGAAATGCCGAGTATCGGCGGCGGTTCCTGCGCCAAGACCGGCTGCACCAGTGAAGCCAAAACGACGATCGGGAAAAAGAAAATGCAGCGCATGAAATACCTTTCAGTTAATGCCAGTGGTCGGAGCGGAATGGCATCGCAGGCAAACCCGCGCCGTTGTAGAGGTTGCCGTCGGGATTGCCCGCCCAGTCGTAGCGCACCGCTTCCGGCTGCGGCACGGTCGGACTGTTCACAATCACCCGCTCGCCGGCGATCCGTGCGTCGGCTGGCTGCCATTTTTTATCCGCGCCAGCGACCAGGAAACCTCGAAGCGCGCCATCGTGTGCGACCAGTCCGCCATCGGTGTGCTGAAATTCAATTTCTATCTCCGCGCCAGACGGTTTGCATCGGGCCATCTGGGGGCCTTGAAAAACGCCTTTCTCACCATACACTTTGGCCAGGGCAATCAAGGCAAGCCGGCGCCCCACTTCCTGCTTGTTTTTGGGATGAATGTTGGTTGCCTCGCCAATGTCAATCGTGACCGCCATTCCGGTATTCGGCACTTTCAAAACGTTCGCCTGGCCTTCGCGAAACCACGGCCAACTGTTGTTGTTGTAGTTCGGCAATTGCACATAATAGAACGGGAAGCCGCCCAGGGCCCAAGCCGCGCGCCAGCTCTGGATCATCCGGGTCTGCAATTCCGTGTAATCCGTTGCGCCCGGCTCGCCGCCGCCGGCGTTGTTTTCACCCTGATACCAGACTGCGCCGCGAAGGCGATAAGGAAGCAGCGGATGAATCATCCCGTTGTAAATCTGGCCGGGCATGAAGCGTCCAGAATCGGGCGCACCGGGATTATAAGGCTTTTGCGGTTCCGGCTGGTGCGCGGCCTTGGCGGCGGCATCGGCAATTTCCCACGCCTGGAGGTCCGCTTGGATTTTCTTTTCTCGCGCCGGCCACGCCGCCAGATCACTTTGCATCCGCGCCAAGTACGCCGTGTAGCCGGCATAATTTGTCAAAACTTCCAGCGGCATCCACGACTGAATCGGCGTGCCACCCCAGGATGAATTGATCAAACCCAGCGGAACTCTCAAGTGCTGCTGCAAGTCCCGGCCGAAGAAATAGAGGGCCGCCGAAAAATTGCCGACGGCGCCGGCATCGCAGACCTCCCATTTACCCCGGCAATCATCCAGCGGCGTGACGCTGGTATTATTGGCGACGGTGAACATGCGGATTTCAGGCCAATTGGCCGCCGCCTTTTCCGCCTCAAAGTCGTTGGCGCTTTTCACCTGCAACCCCATGTTGGACTGGCCGGAACCGAGCCATACTTCGCCGGCCAACACATCCGTCACAACCAACGTGTTCGCCCCCCGCACCGTCAAGACCTGGTGCGCGCCGGCTTTCAACGGCTTCAGTTCCACGCGCCATGCGCCATTTGCGCCCGCTTGGGTCGTGATTTTTTGTTTGCCGATTTCGACGGAAACTTGTTCATCGGGCGACGCCCAGCCCCAGACCGGCACCGGCGCGCGCGCCTGCAAAACCATGTGGTCGGAAATCAGCGCCGGCAGCCTCACGTCGGCGAAAACGGTGGCCGTTGCCAGGTTCACCAGCAACGCAAGCAACCGTGACGGCAATAATGGCATAGAGTCTTTTGGCATGGATTCATTCGTGCGTCAGGGGGCTTTATCCGTATGAACCGGTTTGAGGTTGCTACCGGTGATGCGTAATGAGCAAGTCAGGTCGTTGCTTTTTTTGCCCGGCAGTTCCACCGTTAAACCATCAACGGTTTGCGTGAACTTCAAGCTACTGGTGCCGCCCAACAGCCTGTTCATAAAATTGACCTTGTAGCCGAGCAGTTCAACCCGCTTGATTTTGTTCTCGCCGTCGGCGGCGGTCTTCGCGAGGGACCTGATGACGATCTTGCCGTCGTCTGGCCAGCCAAGTGCAATCGCGTAAAGTGCCGCGCCCTTGGTTGTGAAGCGGATGTCCTTGGCAGAGAAATCAAATTTCTCGTTGAAAGAGCCGCCTTTTGGCTTCACCGCACCTTCGCCATAAACCAGCCACGGGCGCGAACCGTAAATCGCCTCGCCGTTCACTGCGGTCCAGTCGGCAAGGCGATGGAGGATTGCCTCGGCGTCGGGATCCAGCGAGCCGTCCGCGCGCAGTACGACATTCAGCAAAAGATTGCCGTTTTTGCTGACGATGTCCACGAGCGTGCGTGCCACCCATTCTGGCGAACAATACATCTTGCCGGTTTGTTTGTCCTTATAGTGTTTATTGTAAAACCAGTCGCCGATGGAGGTATCGGTCTGCCACGGATACGGATCAATGCCGCCGCCGACACCACGTTCGTAATCCTGCACCCAGCGGCCGGCGGACACTTGCTTGCAATTATAGACGGCTAACTGCTGGCCGTGGTTATGCGCCAGACTGTCGTTGTACAGGCTGGCAATCTGACTCAAGCCGACTTCATTGGTAAACGGCACGCCGCCGTCGCTGTAAAGCAGGTCGGGATGATAATTGTCCACGAGTTCCTTGATTTCATAATACCACTCCTGCTGCCAGCGCGGGTTTTTGGAATACCAGCCGTTGTCGCCCTTCTCGGCGGGAAAATGATAAAGATCCCAGTTGTTGGAGTTCGCGCCATCATACGGCACGCCCGCCAGCGGCCCGGTTTTGTCCGACTTGTGAGCGTCTTGAAACCAAGTAAAACTAGCGCCAAGATGTTCGGAAACGCCAAAGGGCAGACCATTTTTCTTGGCCGCCGTCTGCCATTCACCCACCACGTCGCGATGCGGACCCATCTGCACGGAATTCCAGCGATGGATCTTGGAATTCCACAAAAAGAAATTGTCGTGATGCGTGCCCATGCTGACAAAATACTTTGCGCCGGCTTGCTTGTAGAGCTCCATCAATTTTTCCGGCTCCCATTTCTCAGCTTTCCAGAGCGGAATGATGTCCTTCCATCCATTCGTGGACGGATGACCGAACCGCGCAAGGTGGTCCTTGTAATCCGCACTTGGCCCCTTGTGCTCGCCGGTTTTCCGATCCACCTCATCCGAGACGTACATCTTGCGCGCATACCAGTCCCCCTCCTCCGGCACAGCCTGCGGTCCCCAGTGCGCCCAGATGCCAAACTTGGCGTCCCGGAACCATTCCGGACAGGAATAATTGGTCAGCGATTCCATCGTGCCGGTGTAAGGACCGGGGGTAATGGGGAGGTTTAAGGCCTGCGTGCCATAGGGCGCGAACAGAGCCAACGACAAGAGCAGGTTTGTTGGTTTCATTTTCAGTTTATTGGTTTATCACGCAAAATCAACACCGCCACACCCAAGGAAAATGGAAGAAAGCTTCCAAGTTATGTGTTCATCCTTTCAACTATTTAACGGACGTGAAAATGACCACGCTGCGCGCGGGCAGGCTAACGTTCAGGCCGGCCGCCAAATCGGCTTGCGTCAATATCCCTTTGGGCTGCGGAAATCCGCTTGTGTCCGTGACCCTGTCATCGGAAAAATAATTGTAGCGTGCCAATGGTGGGATCTCTCGACCCTCCGGCATGGTGATGTGCAGTTCGTGCGGTGCGTCCGAATCATTGACGAGCGCGAGGGAAAAGTCATTACCCACCGTCGCCGCCAGCGTGCGCAGTCCGGAGACCAGCGTCTCGGGAGTTTTCACGGTGGTGCAGCCCGGCGGAAAACTGCGCGACATCAGCGACCAGGTGAAGTACCACGGGCGCAGATTCAGGTCTTCGGGGTGGCCGATTTCATTGGCAAGGCTGTTCCAAAACCCCCACTTTTTGAAGAGGGTCTTGGTGACATCTGGCCACGCGTTATCCTTGTTTTTATTGATGTGCATCGCATCGTCCAAATCCCATGCGATGGTGCCGGCCATGCCGGCGCGGGCGCACTGGACGTTATAGTCGGCCATCCAGACGCCGTAATTGTGCTCGTAGATATGCGGCTGGCTGTCGTTGCCCCCTTGCGGCTGCACCGGACCGCCGGTCATGCCGGCTTCGCCCATGAAGAAAGGTTTCGCGCGTCCAGCTGGATCGAAACGGTCAATGTAATCTTTTTTCATCCAGCAATACTTTTCCAGATAGTCCGATTCGATTTCGGCAGCCGGGGCGTAATAATGAAAATCATACGCGGCGACTTCTTTCGGGCATTGCTGAACCGTCAGTTCAATCCAGAAGCCATCCCGCGGCAGAAAACAAACGTCCGGCCCGATGATTGTGACGTCCTTGGCGAGACCGCGTTGGGCAAACTCCTTGTTGAGCGCGGTGATGGCGGCTTGCCATTTTTCAAACGGGATGTGCCCCGACGAATTGCTGTTCGGCTCGTTCAACAGATTGAAATAAACGATGCAGGTGTAGTGCCTGGTATTGCGCAGATATTCCACCTCGTCGGCAATGATGCGATGCCAGCGCGGATCGTTTTGATCCATGTGGTATTGCTGGAGTTTGTCCGTTTCGATGTCCGGGCGATCCTGCTGCGACGAGGGATGATCCCATTCCCCGAGAATCACTTTCACGCCATGCGCCTGGCAATAATCCAGCAGGCGATACATTTTCTTCATGCGATTATTTTCCCAGTTGTAGATGGGTTTGCCCGCCGCGTCGAAACCGTCGCAGTAGGTGTAGGAGCGCGTCATCAACCGGACGATGGGCACGCGCATGAAATCGAGACGCTCGAAGGTTTTCTGCCACGCTGTGTCTGTGAGGTCGAACCACGGATATGGACTCCACTGCACTCCGAAGCCGAGAAAATTCGTGCAGAGCGGCGTGCTCGTATCCACGGTGATTTGAACAGGTTCCGCCAGCACGGGAAGCGCCAGCAACGCCACGCCGGCCGCGAACGGGAAAAGCAATTTTTTCATCGGAAAATTTTACGCGGGAAAATTAAGGACAAAATTGACCAGTTTGTCATAGTCCGCCGTCGCCACGCCAATATATTTGTCCGCGCAACCATAATAGACGAACAATTTGCCGTCCAAAACCACGTTGGCGGTTGGAAACACAACGCCATGGGGATACAAACCCTCCCACTCATATATTGCTTCCGGCGACATGATCGGGTCCGGCGTGCGGGCGATGACTCGACACGGGTTCTTCAAGTCGAGCATCATCGCGCCGACGTGATACACGCCGGCGGCATCCACCGCGTGATAAATCACAAACCAACCTTTCTTGTGTCGGAGCGGCGGAGTCGAACCGCCAATTTTGGTTTCCCAATAGAACTTTGCCTTCGCGAGCAAGGTGTCCTGGCCCCATTTCAAGGGATCCTCGCCGAAGCAAATCCAGATGGCCGGATGTTTCGTGCCGTACTTTTTCCCGGTCCACTGCATCGGCCGATGCAGCAGAACAAATTTTCCATTGACCTTTTCGGGAAATAAAATCACGTCCCGATCATCCAGCGTCGGGTCGGTGATACGACCCAGACGACGGAAGGTTTTCAAATCCGGCGACATCAGCAAGCCGGAGGACGTGAGGTTTTCACCAAACGCCAGCGGCTGCTTGCGATCGCGAGGATTGAACGCGGCATTGTTCGGCGCCAGCCAATACTTCTGCGGAAAATACGGGCGATAGGCATAAGTCACAAGAAAATGCCCATTGGTTTTGACGATGCGCGGATCTTCAATGCAGCCCGCGTCTTCGCCATCCACGCTCGGCGAGAGCACGGGTCCTCTTTGCGCGCGCTTGAAATGAAAGCCATCCTTGCTCGTGGCGAGGCCAAACCGGATGACATGCTCCGGATCGTCGCCCGCCGCGCGATAAAGCATTTTGAATACCCCTTGGTCGTAAACCACGCCGGGATTGCAGACCACGAGACTTTCCCACGGCTGTTTGGGATTTGGTGAGAGGATGGGATTCCCGGAAAACTTTTCGAGTTTCATAACATATTTTTTAACGCCAGATGAACACAAAGATGGCCGCGGCGAGGAGCAACAGCGCTGACAGCACACGGAAATTCTTGAACCACGGCACGCCGACGAGCTCCGCCGACTCCGCGCGGAAGAAAGTCGTATTCCAGACAAATCGCCCCACCACCGCCGCGCTCGGCGGCTCGGTCAGCAAGCTCACGAAGGCGATAATGAACAAGGACAGCACAAAAACCACCGGCGCAACATAGAGAAAATTCCAGGTTCCCATCGGGGTGTGCTTGATGCCCAGCATGAGGGTGACGCCGATCACCAGCCCGGACAAAAGTCCCACAAACGCGCCCGTGGCACTGGCGCGCTTCCAGAACAAGCCCGTGAGAAAGACCGCCACCACCGGCGGCGCCATGTAGGCGAGGATTTGCTGAAAATATTTTACGATGGAATCAAACTGCTGAATGTGCGGGGCCCAAATCGCCGCGACGGTAATGATGATGAGTCCCGCCGTGCTGCCAGCGACAACCTGTTGTCGGCCGGTCATGCCAGGGCGCAATTTGCTCACAAGATCCATCGTCACCAAGGTTTGCGCCGAGTTGAGCGTGGACGTCAACACCGACGTCATGGCGGCGAGGAATCCAATTAAAACCAAGCCTAGAATGCCCGGCGGCAGCATTTCAAAAACGAGTTTGGGGTAAACCTGATCGCCTTTCTCGAGGTTCGGATACAGCACGCGGCCGGCAATTCCCGGCAAAATCATCAGGGCAAAGATCACGAAGTTCAACGCGCCGGCCAATAAGTTTCCCCAGCGACCGTGGTTGATGTCGCGTGCGCTCAAGGTGCGTTGCACCATCGTCTGGCTCAATCCCCAAAAATAGAATCCCGCCAGCGGCAGGCTGATGAACAACGCCGGCCAGGGGACCGATGCATCGTTTAGTGGCCGAATCAGGCTCAAATGTCCCGGCGGCGCGGCGTGCATCACCACCGACCATCCCCCGGCTTTGGAAAAGGCGGTGACGGTGAGAATCGCCGAACCTCCCATCAACACGAACGCTTGAATGAGTTCGACCCGCATCACCGCCGAAAGCCCGCCGATCAGCGTGTAGGAGGCGGCGAGGATCGCCAGTCCCCAAATCAAGACCGGCAGGCTGAGTTGCGGAAACACCATGTGAAGCATCAGCGAACCGGCATACAGCGTGACGGCCAGATCGGCGAACATGTAGCCGGTCACGGTCAGCACGGACAGATACGTCCGGCTGCGCACATCGAAGCGCCCTTCGAGAAATTCCGGCAACGTGTAGATTTTATTCCGCAGATAAAACGGCAGGAAGAAAACGAGGAAAAAAACAATCGGCAGGATGGCCGCCGAAATGCCGTAATTGAAGACCGAAATGCCGGTGCTGTAAGCATCCCCCGACCAGCCGACGAGCGATGAACTGGAAACCACCGTGGCGAACATCGAAAGCCCGACCACAAACCACGGCATCCCGCGACCGCCGAGAAAATAGTCCTCCGCATTCTTGCGTTTGGAGTGGAATAGTCCCCAGGCAACAATAGCGACGAGATAAACCACCATCACTAAAAAATCCGTGGCGGTAATTTTGGCATTGAGCATAGCGTGTTCATGCCAAGGCTATCCGCGTCTGCACAACACGCCAACCGCCATTTTGCGCAAACATGGAACAAATTGCGCAAATTACGTCTGATTACACCACCATAGGCTGTCCATCATGATGCGAAGGGGCAGGCTGGGCACGCCGCGCGCTCGACGCTGCAGCATGCTGACGAGCAGAATAGCGGGCAAATCGCAGGAGCCTTTCCTGCTCCGACGCCAAACGCGGGTGGATCCAGGCGAGCATCGCATTGAGTTTTACTGGACGAAGTGCCGTGCGATAAGCCGACCAGGCTGTGCGCAGCGGATCCGGGGCATAACCCGGTTCGACCGCCTCCCGCCTTTCCCGCCGTCAGTTGCTAACCCTGATATTGATATTGCTGTTGAAAACGGTTGCTCGTGTCATCTTGCGGTTGGCGTAAAGACCCATGTGGGCACCGGCTAAACCCGGCTTGCCCAGGTACGGACCGGCGGAGGCGAGCGCGTCATTCTGATAAACATGGACCTGATTCGTTTTGACATCCGTTTCCACGCGCACCGTCACCCACTTTCCGGTGGGAAACACCGGACCCTCCGCGATTTGCTGGTAAAACGTGCCGGCGCCATGGGCATCCATGGAGTATGCTTGCAGCCGATAATTTCCCGGCGATCCCACCAGATTGACCATCACCGAGGGATGAAAAAATGTCCCGCCCGCAACGGTGGTTTCATCAAACAGGGTCACCACGTTCAACCAGGGGTTTGTGCCATAGGGTCCCAGCTCGGACGGGGACAGGTCATCCACCTTGACATCGAAACTGACGGTGATATTGCCGGGAATGAAGTGGTCAAAATAGATCTCCGGATGCAGATGAAACTTCTCGGGGTCGGCGGTCTTGAAATCCGGGGTCAGATGGCCCATGAATACGATTCCCCGCGCCGGGTCTTGCGGGTCAGGCAGGTATTCATAATGCCCCGGAATGGTCTGATGATGGGAATACACGAAGGCGGCTTCGCTGGAACAATCCCCTTTCCAAACGAAAGGCGTGCCCGGCGCTGCCGCCCCGGCAGTTCCCGGTGCGGTCCCGTGGGAGGTGGTTGAATCGGAGACCGGCACCAGGGAGCACATGGCCAGCCAATAGGTCTGCCCAACCGTGGCGCCCAGGTCGGTGAAAGAAATGCGCACATTGTTGTCACTCCAGGGCGTGGCAAACCTGAAGTGCAGCTGCTTCCACTCGGTGGAAAGCGGTAACAGCTCCTGCGTGTGATGCTCCCAGGGTTCGTGGTTCATCATGCAATTGACCTTGATGCCGCCGTCGCGATCGGACTTGGCCCAGAAAGTCAGTTCGTAGGTCCGACTTTTCTCGATGTGCGGTCCGGTCTGGTATAACTGCAAATGATAGGCTTTGGGGGCGATCGCGAGCACCTGAATTCGCAGGGCCGCGGCGCCGTCTGGTCCCTCTGGCACGCACTCCATCCGGCCGGTGGCGCCCTCGGATTGTTCCAGAACCCAGTTGTTCAGTCCGGCGGCGAAGTTGCCGTTGGCCAGCATTTCCACCGGGGCGGCGGTAGGAGCGAGCGGTGCCGATTTTTCCACGGCCTCGCCAGGGTTGCTAATTGCGAGTGCGGTCGGGGTTGCGGCGGAGCCGGGCTGTTCCCACCGCACATTATCCAAATAAACAGCCAACTTATCAGCGTCGCCGATATAAATCAAAATGCTGATCCTTTGCAGTTGGGTCAAGTTGGTCAGGGCATCGGTGTATTCCAACCCGGCTCCCAGCCCTTCGGTCCGATCTGACTTAAACGCTTTCCCGATCAGATCAAAATGGACATTCTTATTGATCCCCGGCTGGAGGCTGACCGGACGGGATTCGAACCATGCCCACTTCGGCCCGGTTTGGAGGGCAATCGCCACATCCACAGCCTTGGTTTGCGGATTCATCGCATCCAGCACCAGACTGCTAATCGCGGTGAGATCCTGGTTCGCCGCCTGGTGAATTACCACCTTTTCATTGCTCCGATTGGTGAAGGCAACCAAAAGGGCATGGGCACCTTCCGTTACATTGGTTTGAACGATGGTCAAGATAACTCCGTCGGTCGGATTATCCGCCTCCCAAGTCAAGCTCGATTCGAAGCCATCAACGGGGATTTCCTTGGCCCGGCCCGGACCTTGGCTCAAGGCCAACGTTAACAGCACCGGCAAACCGAAGCGGAGAACGCGGCACATCCCCTGCCCTATGGCCCTGATTGGCGTGGTCATCACTGCTTTTCTTGAAGGATGGATTGGATCGGATTTGATGCGTGTGACGTTCATGCCGACAAGAATGACATAGCACCGGAGAATGTGGTAACACAATCGTGCCATACACTTGTATTTTTGCGACATGTTTCCGAAAGAACTTTCAGCATGCTTGCATGGTGCACACCCCCGCATTAACCTGCCACCATGATCAGAGATCGCGGCAGTTCATCGAATCCGATTGGCACCTACACGCAATTGGTTGGCGGTCGCAAACAAAGCGCGGTCTGTTACGGCACGTTTACCAAGGACATTCCCGACATCAATTTCCGTCTGCGCCTATCCATCGTGGAGCATGAGGGCGATTTTCCCGCCCATGGGCATGAGTACTCCGAGCTCGGGGTGGTTTTGGGCGGTCGGGCGGTGCATCTCCTGCCGGGGCACGACCACCCGCTAGAAGCCGGCGACGTATTTGTCATTCACGGACAAAGCTGGCACGGGTTTCACGACGCCAGGCAGCTGAAGCTGTGCAACATCATGTTCGATCCACGGCAGTTTTTTGGCAACCAGCGGCAACTCGAAACGCTGATCGGCTGGCAGGCGCTGTTTGAACTGGGACCGCGCGCAAACCCACCGCTGCAAAAAAAGGAGCGCCTGCAACTGGCCATGCCGGAATTGACCTTTACCATGGGCATACTGACGGCGATGCTGGAGGATTACGAGAACCGCCCGGACGGCTGGCAAACAAGCCTCTATGGACAGTTCCTGATTTTGGTCACGTTTCTTTGTCGCACGTACGGACGTAAAACCAAGGAGCAAACCACTCCGCTGCTACGGTTTGCACGGGTAGTCTCCCACATCCAAGACAACCTCCATGAACCGCTCCACCTCCCGATGCTTGCCCGACTAGCCCATATCTCGGTGCGCCAATTTCAACGTGAGTTTCAGCGTGTCTATAATACGACTCCCGTTAACTTCATCCGCCAGTTGCGGTTGCGCGAAGCCTGCGAACACCTTAAAAACCCCGATGACGACATCACGACCATCGCCGTGGATCTGGGTTATAGCTCGGTCTCCTATTTTTCCAAGCAGTTCAAGCTCGCGACCGGCCTGGCACCTTCGGCTTACCGGCGCCGCGAGCTCGACGAGCTCGAAAAACAAAGCCGTCACAAATTGCTGGTGGAATCGTTGGGCAAGTTCCATCGCCTTGCGGGTGATAAAAGCCGGAAACCGGACGCCAAATCCATATGAATTACTTGAGTTTTTTGACAGCCGCGATCTTTTCGAAAGACCATAACCTCAAAGACAATTTAAGGATATTGGCTCGGAGAGGGGATCGCATCACCAAATTCGTGATCTGCACCCTGATCAGCGCAGCCATATGGGCCGGCACCGCCGGTGCGCAAACCAACCGCATCACCTTTAACGGCCAGAGTTTATTCCTGAGCGGCGCCAATATTGCCTGGAGAAATTACGCAAACGATGTGGGTCCCAATGCCAAGACGGACTTGAGTTATTTCAACCGCATCTTCAGCCAGGTTCGATCCCATGGCGGCAATTGCCTGCGACTTTGGGTGCATATTCATGGCGGAAACACCCCGGTTTGGAGCGGCAACAGGGTCACCGGACCAGGGGAAAACACGATCCGCGATCTGAAGAATGTCTTGGATTGCGCCTGGACGAATCAGGTCGGCCTGATTTTGTGTCTATGGTCCTTCGACATGTTGCAAGGCAAGTTTAACGCCGAATTTCCGGGTCTCACCGACCGTTCCTACGCGATTCTGACCAACACGACCTGCCGCGGTTATTACCTCACCAACGCCCTTGGGCCCATGGTCCGCGGCCTGAAAGGCCATCCGGCGATTGTCGGCTGGGAGATTTTCAACGAACCGGAAGGCATGACTCCGCAATTTGGTTGGAGTACTTACCGGGTGGACATTTCCTACGTGCAACAGTTTGTCAATCAATGCGCGGGGACCATCCATCGTGCGGATCCAGCGGCCAAAGTTTCCAATGGTGCGTGGGCCCTGTTCACCACCACCGATGTGACCCTACCCGGCAGCGCCCGCCCCGACAATTTCAATTATTATCGTGACGACCGGTTGATTTCCGCAGGCGGCGATACCGATGGAACCCTGGATTTTTACATGGTGCATTATTATGACTGGGCTGGTGGCGCCAAGCGCTCACCCTTTCAACACGACGCGTCGACTTGGGGACTGGCCAAACCGCTGGTGGTGGCCGAGTTTTCGTTTGTTGGCTGCACCAACTGCGGGACGAATTTCCACCTCGCGCTCCATGACCGTGGCTATGCCGGCGCGCTGGACTGGTCCTTTACCGATGAAAGCCCCACCGCCATCCTGGACCAAATCGCCGGCATGTCCAAAGCCTACCCTGCCGAAGTGCTCGTTGTCACCAATGGCCAGGTCCGGCGTTAAATTCTATTTCGGCTCAGCGGGCATCATCACCAAAGCAGGTTTTATCGAGTTTTACCGACAGTCGACTCTTTCTCCTGGAAGTCCATGAGCCACGGAGTGGCTATTTTTATCAACGCGGAACCCTTTTTTTGACATGACCACGTCGTAGGTGTTGCCGCGAAATTGGTAACCGCTCAACCGGGCCTCGCCCAAATCCGGCTCGCAACTGGGTTGAAACTCAAGGGTGCCGTCAAGTTGAGGGTGGATGCCGAAGACGCCCGTCACCACCGCAGCCACCCAACCACCGCCGGAAAGCTGCAATGGCCAGTCAACCTGATGCGACTGCAAGGCCAGTTCGTCAGCATAGGTGGTTTGCGGCCAATACGGGAACCGCTCAGTCCAGCGGGTGCAACGCTTCAGGATGTCCCATGCGGCGCCGCGTTCGTCCAGCCGGTAGAGTGACTCGACAATCCGCGCACTCATCCCAACGTATTGGCCGCCGCCGCCCCAGTCGCAATCCTCGCGGTCGTAGTGAATGCGGTCGGAAGGCGCGATGGAGTGAAGCCCGAAGGTGCCGGTGAAATCGCCTTGCTGCAAGTGCTTCACCAAGGCCCGGCGCTGATCCGCGCGAATGGAGGGGCTGCCCAACAAATCAAACAGGTGATAGCTCATCACGAGATGCCGGGAGTCGTCCGGAAACAGGTTCACAAACCAGCCTGCCGCCGGGTCCCACATCTTGGTTTGCAAGCCGTCGGAGATTTGCCGGCTCCACTGATTGAATTCCGCCGCACGCGGGTCGTGCCGGGGCTGTGCCCACGCGGCCAGTTGCCGGTAATAATCGCTCGCCAGCCCGTTGATCACAGGAACGGCGTGATAGTAATCGCTGGTGCGGATTTCCAGCATGTCGCTGGTATTCCCGCCGATGTCCAGCAGACCGTCGCTGCGGGCGTAGCGGCGGTGAAACTCCTCGCCGACCTCCCCGAGTTGCTCATACAGCGACTTCTGGCCATTGGTTTCATCCAGCCAAGCGGTATCGCCGGTTTGAACCAGATAGTCATTGATGATTTTCAAGAGGGCAAAAGGATCCTGCGCATACCAGCCGCCGCCCACGCCTTTACAGTTCGTATAGGTGGCATTGAAAATCCCGGCCTTCAGGTGCGTGCGCACCATGCCCTGGAGCGCCCCGGGTTCCAGCAGGGCGATGGTCGGGGAGGCAAACGACAAGTCCCACAGCACGGACCTTCCCCCCAGTTGTCCGAAGTCGTAGAAAGGGCTGACCACATAGTCGGGCCGGTTCAAGCGGCACATCAGCAGGGTCAGCACCGACCGCTGGTAAAACTCATCCAGCGCTTTGGAGCCCGTGTGAATCTGCGGCAACCGGCCGGCGGCCCACGCCAGTTCGTCACGGATGGACTGTTGCCCGCGCTCGATGCGCGCGGCCAAACCCATAATCTGGCGAGGCGGCTGCACAGAATCGGACGTAGTGGCAAGGGACAGGACCAATCGGAAAAGTTTGTGGTCATTGGCGGGAATCTCCAATTGCCAGCCCGTGTCGCCGACCTTCGGCAGGTCGCTGACGGAGGCAACCTGCCAGTCTTTGTCGCGAATCGTAAAAACGGGTGGACGGTTTGTCCCGGACGGCTGACCCGGTTGCAAGGTTCCGGCCAAGGGCGCAAGAACCGCGTCCGGCCGAGTATTCCGGGCTTTGCGCTGGTCGGGAATCACCGTCAGGTCGAGCGTCTCAGAACCGCGATTCGTAACGTCCACCGCCAGAAATATTTCGTCGGCTTCGGCGGAAACGCTTAGCTCTGAAGTGACGCCGAAGGAAATCAGCCGGCCTTCATGATACCTGTGATATGTGCCCGTGCGGGTGTAAAGGTTCGGTTGCCACGCGGCCTCCTGGCTCAGCAGGATATTGGGGTCTTTCTCTTTCTGGTTGAGGTAAAGCGGGTCTTCATATTCGTCCTGATTATCAAGAATCAGCGTGCCGGTGGTCCGCTCGCGAAAGGCGAGGCCAAAGCGATAGTCCAAGATGCAGATGGGGGGAAAGCGCAGCAGTTTGAAGCCGCAGACGGTCCAATCCCGCGGTGAAACGCAGCCGCGTTGGTTGAACACGCGCAGGGAACTGTCCGCCAGCGCGATCTCAGCGCGCGGCTTGGCCAGCGATTCTGGCGTCAGAAAGCCGTCCGTTGCCCAGGCCCTCGCGGTCTCCCAACACACGGCGGTGATCAAAAGGCTCAACACTGCTGGCCGTCGAAACTTTCTAAGATGAGCGTGGGCTTGGTTTAAAGTTTGCATGTCGTGACTTTGCCAGAAGCGGATCGGAGCGACAAGCGCGGGGTGGTCGCGTGGCGCGGGGACAATGGATTTGCGCAAAAGATACCAGGTTTGCGCAATCGAGAAATTGCCGCGCACCGCCCACCTGTTAAACTAAGATCTGAAAACCACAGCTGAAACAAGTCGCTATCCATGACTAATCGCGTTGCCCAGCAATCAGTAATGCGGGCGTTCACTCTGATCGAGCTGTTGGTGGTGATTGCCATCATTGCCATTCTGGCAGCCATGTTGCTGCCGGTGCTGGCCAAATCCAAAGACAAGGCCAAAGCGATCCGTTGCTCCAGCAATATCCGGCAGGTGGGCCTGGCCTTCATGATGTACGCCAACGACAACAAAGATCAACTGCCGCCATTGAACACCGGCAATTATAACTCTGGCACGGCGGCTCAGGGGGACTGGTGGTTCAACATTCTCGACCAGGGAAAATACGTTACCGCGAGTGGCCAGACCAACGATGTCTGGCGCTGCCCAGCCGTGCAAGATACGGACATATCCTCGGGCGTCATTGGCTATTACGGCATATCATGGCAAGGCTATGGCCCGCTGCAAGACGTGGCCAATGATGCCGGGGGTGTCATTCGTTTTGGCACGACCAGCAGCGGCGCCACGCTTGGCAGCATGAAGCTCCCCAATATCCATCGCACCTCCCAGATCTGGATGATGGGAGATGTGGGAGTTCCGAAAGCCGCTGTGTGGGGTGACTCTTTTCCTGGATGTGGCTACAACACTGAAATTGTCACCTTTCAACCCGATCCCAAAGCGGGGTGGACACAAAATTCCCCCGCAAAACAACCCGGTTGCCGCCACAATGTTCGCAGTCAATTTGTGGCCTGCGACGGCCACACCGAATCGTGGAAATGGTCCGACCTTCGCGCCGATCTAAATGATGTCTTCTGCATCAACTCCTACTGAATTTTCCGGCGGTCCTTGCGCTTGGTGATGGCCACGGCAAAAAATGGAACTGGCAAAGACGTTCTGGCTTGATTCTGAAACTCATCCTAGGACGGCAAATGGGGCATCCGCTCCGTGCTTCTGTCTGTCGGCGCCAGCAATTTCGAACCGCCCAAGGCAAGGTCGGCTCCGGCAAACCCTGGTTCCCGGGAACTGGAAAGCCGCCGGTTAACGCATCCGACGGAAAACCCCGGGCGACAAACCGAGGACGCTTTTGAAAACGCGGGAAAAATGGAACGGGTCGTGGAAGCCCGTCTCTTCCGCGACCTGTTTCACCAGCACGCCGGGCGACTGCAGCCGTTCGGCGGCGTGGTTCATTTTCAAGCGCAGCAAATATTGATAGGGCGACTGCTGGTCGTAACGGCGAAACAGCCGGCAGAGATACGCGTTGTTCACGTGACACTCGTCGGCGACCTGCTGCAGCGTGCCTAGCCGGAGAAAATGTTGCTCGATGTGCGCGCGGCATTGCTGGTAGGTGGAAAAGGCCAGGGTCTCCGTGCCGGTCATGGGCGCGCGCGCGTCCGCCATCCGCAACACCAGACACTCCAGCAGCTTGGCGCAGAGCACCGAACAACTGGGCCGTCCCTGTAAACCAATCTGGATCAGCTCGGCAAACAGCGGTTGCAAGGCGTTAGCCGGAAAAACTTCTGTTGCCTGTCCCAGCCCCAGGCCGGCAGCCTGCAGCAGCGCCTTCGCCTCCGTGCCGGTAAAATCCACAAAATACTTGACCAGCGGATCGCCGGCATGACCGGTGATATGATGGGCCACCCCCGGGCCATAGGCAAACAAGCGTCCCGGCTGGAGCTGAAAGTGGCGCGCCTGCAATTTCACTTCACCCCGTCCGCGCTGCACATACTCGAGCGAATAGAACGGAAAGGTTTTCCGATGGATTTCGTAATCCTCCGCGCAATGTTCCAACCCGCCGCACACCACGGCCAGCTTTGTGCCGCGCGGCGGCTGGAGGTTCAGATAAAAGCGCCGCGCGGCGGCCACCTGCGGCGAAAAAAACGCCGGCTCCTGCAGGTGCCGGAGGGGCGGCGCCGGTCGTTGGCGTTGCATCATTTTAGGTCAATTATATCCATGCACTGGCCAACTATAGCCATTCCGCCCCGCGTTTGTCTATGTCATCGTAATGCGCGTTGCCACCGCCATGCCGATTATCGGCAGGCTCAGGGGCAATCCAAAACATATTCATTTTATGAAAGAGCAAAAACGTGTGGTTGAAAAAGACGCCCCGCTGAAGAAGGACGATCTGATCGTCATCACCGGCGCGGGTGGATTCATCGCCGGCAACCTGGCCCGGTATTTCGTCAAAAAAGGCTTCACCAACATCCGCGCGGTGGACAAAAAGCCGCTCTACGAGTGGTATCTGCATGTTCCCGGCGTCCAGAATCTCTGCCTGGATGTGAGCCTGGAGGAGAACTGCAAGCGCGTCTGCGAAGGCGCCGTGGAAGTCTATAACCTCGCCGCCGACATGGGCGGCATGGGGTTCATCGAGCGCTTCCGCGTGGAGTGCCTGCGCTCGATTCTCATCAATACCAACATGGTCGAGGCCGCTTACAAGGCGGGCGCCCGCCGTTACTTTTTCTCGAGCTCAGCCTGCGCCTACAACACCTTGCTCCAACAAGACCCGAAGGTCCGTGCGCTCAAGGAATCCGACGCTTATCCGGCGATGGCCGAGCGCGGCTACGGCTGGGAAAAGTTGATTTCTGAAATGTTCTGCGAAGAATACTGGCATGAACGCGGCATGAAGACGGCGATTGCGCGCTTCCACAATGTCTATGGGCCCCACGGCACCTGGGACGGCGGCCGTGAAAAAGCGCCCGCCGCGCTCTGCCGCAAGGTCATCGAGGCGATGGACACCGGCAAGAAGGACATCACCATCTGGGGCAATGGGGAGCAGACCCGCAGCTTCATGTACATTGACGACTGCGTGAAGGGCATTGACATGATCATGCACAGCGACGAGCTCATCGCCACGCCGATCAATCTCGGTTCAAGCGAGATGGTTTCGATTAACACGCTACTGACCAAGATCGAAAAGATCGCGGGCGTGAAGATGAACCGCCATTACGATCTCCACGCGCCCCAGGGGGTGGCCGGGCGCAACTCCGACAATACGTTCATCAAGCAAGTCCTCAAGTGGGAGCCGAACACCAAGCTCGACAAAGGACTTGCGGAAACCTATGCTTGGATCCAGCAGCAATACCAGAAGCGCAAAGCTGGTGAACGCGTGGGTATTGGATAACAAAGCGTCAGGTTCCCCGGGTGGCGGTTCCAACCGGGGCATTTTTTAGGTGACGCCCGGAAACAGCGCAACCATTTCATGAAGATTTCGCCCGTCGAAAAGCTCCTCGGCTCCATTCCCAACCGCCTGCAACTCGCAGGGGGTTGGATTGACCAGCCGTTCGTCAACCGGCACAATCCCCGGCAGTTTGGCTCAATGGTGGTGGCGCAGATCGAGCCGGATTTCCGGCCGATGGACCGCAGCGGCATCGCCAGCGGCACGCGCCATATCGCGATGCGGATTTGGAAAGGCAAGTTGCCCAACCGTCCGCCGGCAGATTTGGCACGCGAGCTTTACGAAGTGGAAAACCGGGGCAAAACCGAGCCGAGCGGTTCGCAGGACATGATCGGCTTGGTTTATCCCGGCGTGAACCGGTTGGATTACAACTTCCAGGTTCAGGGCGGCGTTTTTCCCTCGCACATTGAATCGTGCAACTCGCCGCGCGTCGCCCAATGGTTGAGCCGCCTCCTGCATCTGATCCCCATAGAACCGCGTCCCGAAGGCTACAATCCGCTCGGTGAAAAGAATCTCACCTCAAAATGGGTCGCGCAGCTCGGCCAATCCGGCCAGGACTGCTACGACGCCATCGTCAGGATGGATGCCAAGGCGCTCGGTGCGTCGCTCAATCTGAACATGAAATGCTGGGAGAAGTTGCTGCCGCACGTCGTCCGTCATCCCGCGCTGCGCGTCGAATTGATGCCGATTCTCAAGGCGTATCAGCGGCAGTATCTCGGCGCAATGTATTCCGGCTGCGGTGGCGGCTATCTGATCGTCGTTTCTACGGCGCCGGTTCCGGGCGCGTTTCAGGTGAGAGTCCGGGTTGCCAAAAAGTGAGAATATGAAACTGTGTCAGTTTAAATTCCCCGCGCTGCTGCTCGGACTGTCGGTCACGGCAGCGGTCGCGCAGACGAATTCCCTAAACCTGCCGCCGATTGCCTCCGGGCCCTTTCAGCCGACGTGGGATTCGCTGTCATCGCAGTATCAGACGCCAGCCTGGTTTCGCGACGCGAAGTTCGGTATCTGGGCGCACTGGGGGCCGCAATGCCAGCCGGAACATGGCGATTGGTATGCGCGCAGCATGTATCTCCAAGGCAGTGCCGACTATAAATCGCACCTCGCCGAATACGGGCACCCTTCGACCAACGGGTTCAAGGACGTGATCCACGTTTGGAAGGCCGAGCATTTTGATCCCGACCGGCTGCTGGCGTTCTACAAGAAAAATGGCGCGAAATATTTCATGGCGCTGGCCAACCACCACGACAACTTCGATTTGTTCGACTCCAAATACCAGCCGTGGAATTCCGTCGCGATCGGACCGCGCCAGGATTTGATCGGCGGCTGGGCGGCGGCCGCGCGGAAAAACGGGCTGCGCTTCGCCGTGAGCGTGCATTGCTCCCGGGCGTGGTCGTGGTATGAAGTGGCGCAGGGCGCGGACACCAACGGCCCGTTGGCCGGCGTGCCCTACGACGGCAAACTGACCGAGGCTGAGGGCAAAGGTCTTTGGTGGAATGGCCTGGACCCCCAGGATCTTTACGCACAAAACCACACGCCGGGCGCCAAGCTCGAATGGAGTTGGAATCCGGCCAAAGGCAGCAGCACGCCGGACGCGGCCTACATGGAGAAGTTTTTCAAGCGCACCCAGCAACTTTGGGACGACTATCATCCCGACCAGATTTATTTTGACGACAGCGTGCTGCCGTTTAACGGCGTCACCGACGAAGTGGGCTTGAAGCTGGCCGCGCATTTCTACAATTCGAGCGTCCAACGGCACGGCCAGAACGAGGCCGTGATGAACAGCAAAGGGCTCAATGAGATGCAACGCAAGGCCGTGACCTATGACATCGAACGCGGCAAGGCGGCCGGCATCCTGCCGCAGCCGTGGCAGACCGACACCTGCATCGGCTCCTGGCATTACGACCAGGCGATTTTCCAGCGGCACGGCTACAAATCCGCCGCCTCCGTCGTGCGCATGCTCGCGGACATTGTCAGCAAAAATGGCAACCTCATGTTGAGCGTACCGCTCCAGCGCGACGGCACGCCCGATGCAGACGAAATCAAAATCGTCAGCGAAATCGGAGCGTGGCTGAGGGTCAATGGCGGAGCGATTTACGCGACGCGCCCGTGGAAAATTTTCGGCGAAGGCCCGGCGGCCACCGCCCAGGAAAAGGCCCCGTTTGACGGTTCGGGCGAAAAGGACGTCTCCAGCAAGCCCTTCACGTCCCAAGATATCCGATTCACGCAGTCGCCGGACGGCAAAATCCTTTACGCCATCATCCTGGCCGTTCCGGAGGACGGCCAAGTCACCATCAAATCCCTCGCCGCCAATTCGCAATACTGGCCTGGCGCCATCGGCAGCGTCCACCAGCTTGGAAAATTTGGGAAACTGAAATTCACCCGCGACGAAAACGGCCTGCACTTCACGCTGCCGAAAAAACAGCCGAGCCGGATTGCGCTCGCGCTCAAAATCCAATCCTGAATATGCCTGCACAAAAACTGGTCGTGGTCTGCGGTGGATTCGACGACATCAAGTCCCGTGACCTGCGTTTTCTGGAAGAAGCGTCCAAACTCGGCGATCTTTCCGTTTTGCTATGGTCCGATGCCACGCTGCAAAAAATCACCGGCCGGGCTCCAAAGCTATCGCTGGCCGAACGCCGCTATTTCCTCTCGGCCGTCCGCTATGTCAGCCGTGTGATCGAGCTGGGGGAACCACGCGAGGCGGATTCTCCGCAGGAACTCCCCGGCCTGCGCCCGCACATCTGGGCGGATTACCAGCTGACCAGTAATCCAGCGCGCGCAAAATTCGCGGCGGCCAACCAAATCGCCTACCGCGTGTTCACCGCGGACGACCTGAAAGGGTTTCCCGAACCGCCGCCGATGCCGTCCCCGCCCGGCAAGAAAAAGGTGGTCGCCACCGGCTGTTATGACTGGTTCCACTCCGGCCACGTCCGGTTCACGGAGGAAGCCTCGACCTATGGCGATCTGTACGTTTGCCTGGGCAACGACGCCAACGTGCGGCTGCTGAAAGGCGAAGGCCATCCGCTGCTGTGCCAGGAGGAACGCCGCTACGTCGTCGGCTCCATCAAATATGTCAAGCAGGCGCTGATCACCACCGGCACCGGCTGGCTGGATGCCGACCCCGAAATCCGCCGCTTGCAGCCGGACATTTATGTGGTCAATGAAGACGGCGACAAAGGCGGCAAGCGCGAATACTGCCAGAAACTCGGCATCCAATACCTGGTCCTCCAGCGCACGCCGGCACCGGGCTTGCCCAAGCGCAGCAGCACCGATTTGCGAGGCTTTTAACCCACTCAAAGAATTATGATCAAAACCGGCATTCTCAATCCGCACCTCAACTCGCTCCTGAGCCGCGTGCGGCACACCAACACGCTGGTCATCGCCGACCGTGGGTTCCCGTTCTGGCCCATGATTGAAACCGTGGACATTTCCGTGGTGGATGATTTGCCGACGGTGCTGCAAGTGTTGGCCGCCATCCGCCCCAATTTCCAGATTGGCAAGGCGTGGATGGCCCAGGAATTCTTGCAGCAGAACACGCCCAAGACGCGTTCGGCCTTTGCCGCTGCCTTGCGCGGCATTGAGTTGAACCATGAGCCGCACGTCGAATTCAAAAAGCGGATTCCCCACGCCATCGGTTTGATTCGCACCGGCGACACCACGCAATACGGCAACCTTGTTTTGGAAAGCGCCTAAGGCACCGACACCCGGTCAACCACGGCGCCTGGATCCACCGCGCGGATTACAAGCGCGTGCCTGCCGGCGGCGAGGCCGGACAGCGGAATTCGCGCTCGACTGAAATTATCTTGAACGGCCGCACTGCGGATGGCGCCATTTTCATTTTCCGCGCCGCTGGAACCGGGCACCTCGACCAGCGTTACCGGTTGTTTATCCACGCTCACAGCCACGCGCAGTTTCATTCCCGGATAAATCCGAAACGCCGGCAGAAAATCCACGAACGCCTCGGCGCCGCTGGTTCTATTGGTAAAATCGTATTCAAGCGAAGGCGCATTCGTGTCGCTCTCGGCCCAGGACGAATCGAGGCTAGCCGGCTCCAACGCCATGGCCCGACCTGACGGTCCGAGGCCTTCGATGACAGTCCACCGGGCGGACTTGGAGCAGGTCTGATGCTCGGCCGTTGCGGCGTCGCGCCAGCCTTGGCCAGTTGGCAAGTCGGCTGTCGAAACCGGGTGGCTTCTTGAATCCGCCGTGGTCTTTTCGCCCCATGGCCATCGCACCTGGCTGCTCCACGCCATCAAATTGCCTCCAGTCACGAGGCCGGGCATGATGTGATTCCATCTGCCACCGGCGATTTTTGTGTTGTAATTCTCCACCTGCGCCTGGAGATCGTTCCGCAGTTGTGCGATTTCATCCCCGTTCGTCGCAGCGCCACTGGCTTCCTGAAGTTTCCGGTCGGCCATGAAAATCAAACCGGCGTCTCCGAGAACCCGCGCCGGAAACCCGATCATTTCCATGTAGGCATCGCGCGCATCGGTGGGGACCCGGGCGGAAAGTGACTTTTCACGAGCGAGCAAATCCTGGTACTCGCGCTCCAGTTGCGCCGCACGCTCCGGAGTCAGCGCAAGCGCCCAATTGCGCTCCATCAATTCCGGCTTGCGGAGGGTTCCCAGCCGGTAATATTCCATGAGCAAATCCGTCGGCGGCTGGACCGGCTTCAGCCCGAGATTTGTCGCGATGAAGTCCTGAAGAAACGCTCGTTGTCCGCCGAAGCTGAACGCGTCGGGATTCCACGCGAGCTTCGAGAAATAATCAATGCCGAGCTCCGCCGGCTTGAGGTCGCCGACGTTGAGGACCCAGAGTCTGCTCGCGCCATTTTCCCACGCTTTATGTAGTTCCTCCCACATCAGCGCCGGCGCGGTGGTGTTGATCCAAGTGTAGGAATGCGGGCCGCCGTAATACGACAAGTGATAGTAAACACCCGCGCCGCCGGAGCGTTTGCGCTCGTCTGGATTGCTTAACCGGCGAATGTAACCAAAATTGTCGTCCACCCACACCAGCGTCACATCGTCGGGCACCTTCAAGCCGGCGTCGTAAATCGGCAGCACTTCCTTGTAGGGCACGAAGCATTGCGCGACCGGACCCCATTGCTTGCCGACATATTGATCCAGCAATTCGCGCTGCTCGCTAAAGACCCCGCCCATCAGATTGATTCTGCCCGGGATGTCATCCGGCGGCTTTTCCATTCCCTGGTCGTGAATACCGCGGATGCCGAGCGTCCAGACGGCTTCATACTGGCCGCGGGCCTTGGCCGTCTCTTCCCAGATGCCGTGAATTGCGCTACGGTTGAGGGCATAGTTCCAACGGCCCTGGGTGCGTTCGTTCCAATGCACGTTGTTGTAAAGCATCGGCTCGCAATGAGACGAACCCATCACAATGGCAAATTCGTCCGCCAACGCGGCGTTTTCCGGCACGGAGCCAAACGCCGTGCTGCAGCCATGCATGGCGGGCCAGAGGTAGTTCAGCCGCAAGCGCAACAGCAGCTCGAAGATTTTTCCATAGGTTTTCGGACCGATGTTTTTAAATTCCGGATCGAACGTCTTTGCCGCCCACGGATTCAACCCCCAATCCTCGTCGTTGATAAAGATGCCGCGATACTTCACAGCGGGCGGACCTTGCTTCAAAATGTCGCCACTCAACGCGAGCGTTTGCTTTTGCGCCACCGGCGTGTCGGCCCACCAACACCAGGGTGAAACGCCGATCATTGCCGAAAGTTGATAAATGCCGTAAATCGTCCCGCGCCGGTCGCTGCCGGCAATGACCAGCGCGCGGTCAACGCCCGGCAGCGGATTCATCACCACCTGCATCACATAGCTTTCCCATTGGCCGCTGATGCCATTCGTTTCCAATTTTCCCCGCGCGCAAAGCTGGTCAAGAATCCGGCTTTGGTCCAGCGTGCCGATGATGATGGGCAGTCTCCGGCCTGGTGAAAATTGGCTTTCCAATTCTGGTTTTAATCCCGTAACCCGGGAAAAATCAACCGCCAGATCATTCGCGGCCCGCAAAACCGCGCGGTCGGCGCTTGTCTCGACAAAAATCGGGGCGACCATCCTGCCGTCGCACAAAACGATGTTTCCGCCGCCCGGCGAGTCGGTGATGGCCAGCGGGACTGCGGAAGCCGAAAGACACAGACAGGCGACACTCGAAAGCACTATCAAGGACTGTTTCATCAGAAGGTCTCAACGTATCTGAAAATGCGGTCCAGGGCGAGGTCAAACGGTGTGATCTTGGTCACCTTCAGAAGGCCACCCCCGTCGCAATTCAACTCAGGTTGTTTTGAACAGTTTTCGGCGGACACGGTTTGCGGGCGTTGCCACGGAGAACGTTGCCAATATGACAAAAGTCGTAAGGCCTTTCTTCGCCTTTCCGCCAATAATCCTCTGGGATACTGAAAGGGTCCATGCTCGCGCCCTGCCTACATGGCATGAGTGGTTAATTGGGGATTGTCGGCGGAATGCCCGTGCTGCAAAATTAGAGTCATGACAAGCCCATGCCGCCCGTTTAGTGGCCGCCGTTTTCGTTTGGTTCCGGGCGCGTTGCTTTTCCTGGCTTCGGCCCTTTGCCTTCACTCGCAAGCAATCACAAACCTCGAGCAATTGACCCGGAGGATGAGCGTACAGGAACGGGAGCATCAGGATGTGGAACTGGAAGCGACCGTCTGTGCCGCAAGCCGGCCCAGCGTCGGCGTAGTGATCGTGGAGGACAACTCCGGAGTCGAATTGCTGGAAGTGGGGGATTGGGGCCGGGCGCTCCGTCCTGGAGACCGCATCCGCATTCAAGGCCATGATTGTTTATTGCGCAAACGGGAAACGGGAATCGAGATTTCAGCGATGCCGGTGGTGAACAACGATGGCACGCACCGCCAGCAAACCCTAACCGGCGAGGTGAGCCTGACCGCGGGACTAATCCCGTTACGGCTGGACTGGTTCAATGGTCAGGGGCCGTTCCACTTGGGAGTATCCTATTCGACGTCGAACCGACTGGCACAGAGCATGGAGTCATCCAATCTCTGGCATCTGGCGGTGGATGCCTTGGGGCGCACCAACTTATTGCCCGGCTTGCGCGCGGAATGTTACGAAGACTACTGGATAGCCGTTCCGGATTTCGATTTGCTGCGACCGGCAAAAACCGGGGTGACGACAAATCTCGACCTGGCGTTCAGGACGTGCGACGAAATGGTCGGCATTCGCTACACGGGATTTTTCAAGGCGCCGTGTTCCGGCCGGTATCGTTTTGATTTGAGTTCGGATGACGGAAGTTTGCTGTTCCTGAACCATCCGGAGGTGCCGATTGAGCCCACCGGCGCCGGACAACCCCCGGAACCGTCGCGGGGATTTCACAGCGCTGCCTTCACCAATTTGACCGAACGACGCTGGATCACCGTTGAAGGTCATGTGACGTTCGTTTCCAGACGGGGCACCGGACTGGCCTTTGAATTGCAGTCGGATCGCAACGTGATTTCGGTCTGGTTGGCGGATGCCGCGGGACTGGATTCCGCGCGGCTATTAAATGCTCGTGTCCAGGTTACGGGCGCCGGTCGGGGTGTGATTACGGCGGACCAACGCATTGTTTTAGGACGGCTGTTTGCAGCCAATGCGCAGGAGCTTGTGGTCAACGAGACGACCGCTGGCCAAACTCCATTTCTTATGACTTCGGTGGCGCAGGTGCAAAGCCTCCCCATCGAAGCCGCGCGACGCGGATTGCCAGTGCGGATTCGCGGCGTGGTGACCAGCGCCAAACATAATCTGAATGAACATTGGATGTCCATTCAGGATGAAACGCGGGGGATTTTTGTAAGCTTGCATTCCGTGACCAGTGGCGTTCCCGCATTGGGAGAATTTTGGGAAGTGCAAGGCCATAGCGGTGCGGGAGATTTTGCGCCGGTCGTCATCGCCGATAACATAGTTCTGCTTGGGGATGGACGTCTGCCCGAACCCGTGCGGCCCACCTGGATCGAACTGCTGAACGGCAGTCTGGACGTTCAATGGGCCGAAATCCAGGGTTTGGTCACCAAGGTTCACAGCAACAACCTTTCGCTATGGCTGCCGGAAGGCCTGTTGGAAGTCCAGGTGGACGGTCGTAATGAAACCCAACTTAAACCGTTTGAGAAATCCGTTGTGCGCGTTCGGGGGGTGCTCTATGCCACTTGGGACGCGCAGACCCGCGAAGTGCGCGTGGGCCGCGTGATGATGCGCAATGCGGAGATTAATGTGGACACGCCCGCGCCACTCAATCCCTTCGAGGCCGTCGAGAAAACGCCCCGCGAGCTGCTATTGTTTGATACGCACGCCACGCCCTATCGCCCGGTAAAAGTCCGCGGACAAATCCTCTATGCGGATGCCACGCAGATATTTTTGGAAGGCGCGGGAACCGGACTCCGACTGCTGCCGTCAGACCAGACGGACCTGCACCCCGGCGATTTGGTGGAAGCGGTCGGCTATCCCGATTTCAGCCGGACGGCGGTTCAACTGCGGGAAGTCCTGGTTCAAGAAACCGGCCAGGCCGCTTTGCCGGTGGCGCCCAAGTTGACGGCCGCCGGATTTTTGAGCGAAGGCTTGGATTCGACCCGGGTCCAAATCGAAGGACAATTGATGGGCTGGCATTACGAGCAGGCAGTCCAAGTATTGGAAATGGAGTCAGCCAAGCAATTGTTTCTGGCCCGGCTCCCGGCAGGCATCCCGGCTCACTTGAATTTGCGGGCCGGCAGCCGCCTGGCGCTGGCGGGGGTTTATGTCGGATCTGGGCGCCAGGCGGATCACAACTTCGGAGCCGGGTCTTTTGAATTGTTACTGAATTCGCTGGAGGATATAGTCGTTCTCGCCCAGCCACCGTGGTGGACCCTGCAACGGCTGCTCCTGGTCGTGGCACTATTGCTGGCGGTGCTGGCCGTTGGCGTGATTTGGATCCGGCAATTGCGACGTTTGGTCGTGCAGCGCACCATTCAGCTTCAGCAAGAAATCCGTGAACGTGCGCGCGTCGAGCAGGAGCGCGCGCTCGAGACCGAACGCGCGCGCATCGCGCAGGATTTGCACGATGATCTCGGCTCAAGTCTGACGGAGATTGCCGTGCTTGCCAGCAAAGGCCTGCGTGCGGATGGCCGGGAGCAAGCGGTGCCGGGCCTGTTCCAAGCCATTACCGGCAAGGCCCGCGAGCTGGTGGCGGCGCTGGACATCATTGTGTGGGCCGTGGATCCAAAGGACAACTCGCTGCAATCGGTCGCGGACTATTTGTGTGATTTCGCCGACGAGTTCCTGTCCCCTTCCGGGATTGCCTGCCGCTTTGACGTCCCGGTGGCGCTGCCGGCCATCGTGCTAGACGGGCATCGCCGGCACGGGGTCTTTTTGGCGGTCAAGGAAACCTTGAACAACATCGTTCGCCATGCCGCGGCAACCGAAGTGGAATTCCGGCTGGCGGTTGACAAAGCCCGCCTGGAAATCGTGATTGTTGATAATGGAGCCGGTTTTGACGCGAATTCACCACCGCCAGGCAAGGGTCTGGCCAGCCTGCCACTTCGCCTAGCCCAAGTTGGCGGATCTTACGCCATCGAATCCATTGCCGGCAAAGGCACCAGTGTAACAATTGACTTGCGCTTGTCCGGGCAGAACTGGCCCGGGCAACCATGAATATGACGAACGACCTATATCGTTTGAAATCACCTTGCATTAAGATCGCCAAGTCCGATCATGATTAATAACGCAGCAACTCCCATAGCCTCGTCGACGACTCCATTGGCTAATCCACCGGCGCTGACCACAGTGGCGGTCGTTGAGGATAATGAGACCCTGCGACAATACCTGGCCGAATTGATTTCCAAAACCGCCGGCTATTCATGCATTTGCACTTGTGGCTCGGCCGAAGAAGCCAAGGTGAAATTGCCCATGTGCCCGCCCCATGTGGTCCTGATGGATATCCATCTGCCAGGTGAATCGGGAATCGCCTGCACGGCCTTTCTCCGCGACAAAATGCCGCAGGTTCAGGTAATCATGCTCACTGTGTACAAAGATATTGACATGATTTTCCGCGCCCTCAAGGCGGGCGCCTGCGGGTACGTGCTCAAACGTTCGGATGAGCAAGAAATTTTGGACGCGATCGCTGAAGTCCGGGCGGGGGGAGCGCCCATGACCAGCCAAGTGGCCCGCATGGTCGTCCGTTCCTTTTTGAAGGAACCCGCCAAGGATTCCGATACCGAACGACTCTCGACCCGCGAAACACAAGTCCTGGAACTGGTGGCAAGAGGCCTTTCCAACAAGGAAGTCAGCAATACTTTAAACATCAGCGACGGAACCGTTCGTATCCATCTAAGCCATATCTACGAAAAACTGCATGTTCATTGCCGGACTGAAGCTGCGGCCAAATACCTTCGTGCGCAGCCTCACGGCGTGCAAAACACGGCGTTGGGTGCGGAATGAAATGACGGGCTGGTCATGCCGGAAGCAGCCCTCATGGGTTCAGGTCCAGCCGACAGATGGCACGCGTGCCCGTCGCGTCTGAAGTGAAGAAGATCGCGTCCGCTGTGTGATCATAGATGGGGTGCGGATGGCTGTCCTGCGAAGTCCAACTCGAACCGTGATGAGCGAGGGGAAACCATTGAATTCTCCCTTGCTTCCAATCTACCTTCAGTTGGCTGATCCAGGCCCCTCCCCACTTGTTGTCGCCCGGTTCTTCATAGTAGCCATCCGTAACCAGTTCGCCGGGCTTGCCGACCGTAAAGTGGCCGTAGCGCTTCCATTTTGCGGGCAACGGAATCTCCACCCGGCCGGTGCCATCTGGCAGCACGCGACCGACATAACTGACGCCATTGGTAAATGTGCCGTGGTATATGATCGCCTTGCCGTCGCGTTCCCACATTTCGTGGCACGTCCAGTCAAAACGGCTGCGACCGTCGCCTTCGGTACGCAAACGCAGATGCGTTATTCCGTCCCAAAGCCACATGCGCCGAATCCCGCTGTCGGCGCAGTATTCGCTGTTGTAAAGTATGAGGTTTGGATTCACCGGCGAAAATTGAACGTGCGTGATCCACGCTTTGAAAACCCGCTCGCAACAAAGTTGTTTTCCCGTGGCCGTATCGAACACGCGCAGATACGAAGAAAGATTTTCGTCCACGACTCTCTTATCAATGTCGTAGCCCGGCTTGATCGGGAGCGGCTTATCGTCATCCAAAGCCCGGGCATCGGTCGTTGGCACGCATAACCGTGAGCCGTCCGCCGAGACGTGCGTGAACGCGGTCATCTGATTGGTCGGCAACTCCGCCAGCAATTTCTGCCTGCCCTCGAGTGTCACCGACCGGATTTCGCGCCCCTGGAGATAATAAACTATTCCGTTGGCCGCATCCAGACTCACACTGCCCTTGCCAAAACCTCGATACGGATGGCCGTCAAAATAAACATAAGACTTCAGCACCCCTTCCGTGTTGGTGGTTAATTGCCGTTCGCTTCCGGTCATGAGATCGCGCGTGAACAGATTGGGATTCCCGGTCCGGTCGCTGATAAAAACCAGATGTCGTTCATCCGCCGTCAGGCTGGAGGAGGTGAAATACAGCAACTGGTTGTTGCCGGTGTTGGGGTCCGTTACCCGCACCGGTGAGGTCTCGTGAGTGGTGTACACGATCACTTGCGCCGCAAGCTTGAACGACAACAGGAGTGCCAGAACAAAATAGAAGTTCCTCATAATGGAGCGAGTTCAGAATTTCCCATTGTCCAACAGATGCAGATTGCCATCGAAAACCAATGTTGAGCCTGGCTTGGTTGCCATCGCCACCGACTGATATCCCCGCCGCAAATGCAGTGGATTGCCCAAAAGCGATTTGATTTGTGCATCCGCCAATGTGCCATCTTTCCAGCTCATCGCCACCTCAAAACCACCGCGGGCGCGCAATCCGCTGACTCGGCCGCAGCGCCAGACTTTCGGCAGCGCGGGGAGCAGCTCGATTTCGTAAACGCCATTCGCATCGCAGACCTGACTTTGCACCAACATTTCATTGATCGCCGCCGTCAGGCCCAGATTGCCGTCTATTTGAAAATCACAAAAGCCGGGAAAACGGGCGGTGCAATTGGGATTCACCGCTGCTTGCAAGTGCGTGTCCAGAATCATCAAGGCGGCGTCACCGTCCTGCAGCCGGGCGTAGGCATTGGCTTGAAACGCACCCTGCCAACTACCCACCTGCCCTCTTTTCCACATTTGCTCCGCGTCGAAAATCTTGCGCACGCCGGCTGCCAGTTCCGGCGTGCCGCGCGGCGTGATTTGCGCGCTGCAAATCAAGCCCCAACTCGACAGCGCCTGGTCATGCGCCTCGCGCGGCCAGTCCGCGAGATATTCCTGAAGCTCGCCCGTCGTCGGACTGATTTTCATGGGCGGCAAGCGCGGCAATGCTTGTTCAATTTCCACGCGCAAGTCGGAGCCGGTGCCGAGAATCTCCGAAGCGCGCAGGCAGTTTTGAAACAACTCCCGGATCATCTGCATGCTCGCCGTTGGACCGAGGCAGACCGAGCCGAGCGTGCCGTCGGGCTTCCGCCAGGTGTTCTCGAAATTGGTGTCCGGCCCGGTCACGAGCCAGTGGTGCTCCGGCTCCGCAATGAGCGTGTCGAGATAAAATCGCGCCGCGCCGGCGAGCACCGGCCAAAAGTCGCGCAGAAATTCCCGGTCGCCGGTGAAGGCGTAATGCTCCCACACATGCTGGCAAAGCCACGCGCTGCCCACTTGAAAAATGGCCCACTTCGCCTGACCGGAAACCGGACCAGCCGTCCGCCAGAGGTCGGTATTATGATGCGCCATCCAACCGCGGGCGCCATAAAGCCGACGCGCCACGTTGGTGCCATCCATACTCAGCTCCCGCGTCAATTGCAGCAGCGGTAAATGGCACTCGGCCAAATTGGCCGATTCGACCGGCCAGTAGTTGATCTCCGCATTGCAGTTGAGGGTCCAATTCGCCGCCCACGCCGGGAAAAGCGAGTTGCTCCAAAGGCCTTGCAGATTGGCCGGTTGTGAGCCTGGACGAGACGAGGAAATCAGCAAATACCGCCCAAACTGATAATACAACGCGGCCAAGCCGGGGTCCTGGCCTGCTTGATAGCGCTTGATTCTTTCATTCGCGGGCACCGCCTCCGCCAGCGGATTATGTCCCAGATCCAGCGAAACCCGGTTAAATAGTCCCTGATAATCAGCCAGATGATCGGCGAGCAACGCGGCATAATCTCGGCTTGTGTTCCTCAGCAAATCGCGGGCACATGCCTTTGCCGGGTTCTTGCCGTCGCGACTGGGACTTTTCCGCGGACCATTATAACTGGTCTCGGCCACAAACAGTAACGTCACGGAATCGCAATTTGTTGCGATCACACCCGCATCGGTATATCGCACCTTGCCCCCAGCGGCTTGGGCGACCAAACCACTCTCAAAGGTCATTCCCTTGGGATACGTGCCGGGATCATAATAATTTGTGCGCCGATGATAGCTGTCGGAATAGCTCGGGCAACGGCCCGTGATATAATAATAATTATGCGCGGCGCCGGTGTCATGCCGCAACTGGCTGCTTAAGGTGGCGATGAAGGAAATCCTGCCCGGCGCATTGGCCGTCAGGCGCATGACCAGGGCTTGCGCCGGATGCGAAGCGAAGATTTCGCGGAGATACTTGACCCCGCCCACCTCAAATGTTTCCCGGACCACGGCACGTTGCAAATCCAATTCCCTGAAATAATTGGTCGCTTCCCCCGTTTGTGAAAACGCCAACCTCAAGGTTCCCAGCGCGAGATAATTCTCGTCATAGCGCCCCAGCATGTTCGTGTCAATCAACTTCTGCGCCTCAAGTTCCCGGCCGGCGAGCAGCAGGCGCCGAATCTCCGGCAACACGGGGAGGCCAGTGGTATTGATATTTTCGTACGGCTCGCCCGACCAAAGAGTATCTTCGTTCAAATCAATGCGCTCGTTCTCTACGCCGCCCCAAATCGCCCCGCCGAGGCGGCCATTGCCGATCAATAGCGACTCCGACCATTTTGCCGCCGGTTGCCGGTACCAAAGGCACAGGTCATTTGCAGGGCGCGTGTCAGCCGCGCAGGTGTGCTTTCCGGCCAGCATTGATAACCCGATGAGGCCCGCCAACATGATGGTTCGATGCCTCACATGGGTTTCAAAGTCAGCTTGTGCAAACGAAACAACTCTTCGCCCGTGATCGCCCCGGCCGAAACACGAATCTCGTAATTGCCGGGCTCCAAGGTCACCCGGCCCAAGTCGTCCGTGACCTGATTACCCAAACGCACGTTCCCGGTAAATTCCTGGCCACCCAATTGAACCGTGTAGGTACCCCCGGCCGCGTCGTGAGCGGCGGCGATTTCCTTACCCGCGTCGCCTTCCACTTTCTTGTTCTTGGCACCCCGGGGCGCGTCGTAATGTACCGCCAATTCAAAGGCCGTTTTCTCCGTGAGCCGCACCGGCCAGATGACGGCGTCGTCTTTTTGGTTCCAATCCAACACCCGATCGCTGCCTTTAGAACCCGAATCAAATTGGAGCGTGCCGCGGATCTTGCCGTCAAATACCTGCAAGGTGTTCGTGGCCACTTCAGGCGAAAGCAGACGGGCCGGATCCGCACTGGGCGGACCGGAACATACCAGCGCCAGCACGGAGTCGGTCACATCCGGGGCGTTGGTGGGCACGGACACGATCAGATCCAAGCCCTGTCGCAAGGTATGCAAAGGCCGGCGCGGATCCGCCAGCAGAAAGGCCTTGCTCACTTCCGACTTCAAACCGCCAATGATCAGCTTGCCGTTGGTCGGCCACTCAAAAACATGCAAATAAACCTTGTTGCTTTTGCAGGTGGATTCGCCCCATGCTTGCACCGCGAGCGGTGTCCGCGTGGTGCCGCGAATGGATTCGCCATTCACCGCCCACCAGTGCCCGATCCCCTTCAGGATTAGAACATCGGCCGGATCAATCTTGCCATTGCCCATCGGGCCAATATTCATGAGTTCATTGCCACCCCGTGCGGCGGACTTCGCCAGAAGCCGGATAAAATAACCAGGCGGTTTGTGGGCATGATCGTTTTTATTGTAACCATAGGACTCATTGGTCGTCGGCACGCCTTCCCAATCTCCATCATGGGGCGGAAATTCCGCCGGCCGGTCACAGGTGCTGTCGTAGTCGCCCATGCCGTAAATCAACCGGCCATTGATGACGAGCGTCGGCTTGGCCTTCCGCACGGCGGCCATGATCCGGCGGTTCTCCTCATCCGGCAATTTGTGGGCGGTGTCGAACCACATGATATCCGGGTCGTAATTGCGGATCAGTTCCAAAATCTGCGGGATGGATTTTTCATCCACGTACCGCCGCGCCTTGGGCAGAAACGAAGGATCGTGATTCCACCAGTCGGAGCCAAACAACAGTTTGTCACCGCCAGGATTATTGTAATCCCAATCGTTGCCGGGACCATTTTCCTCGCCCCAGTCGAAGGCATGCGAGTAATAGAATCCGAATTTAAGGCCGTATTTTTTACAGGCGGCGCGCAATTCCTTCATGGGGTCACGCGCAAAGGGTGTGGCTTTAACGATATTGTAGTCACTGACTTGCGAATCATACATGGCGAAGCCATCGTGATGCTTCGCAGTGATGACCAGATAACCCATCCCGGTTTCCTTAGCCAAACGAACCCATTCGTCCGCGTTGAACTCAGTCGGATTAAAAAATCCAGCCACTTCCTGGCGATAGATCGGGACGGGGATTTGGGCCATGCGTTGGATATGCTCGGCATAACCGCCATAAGCCCGACCGTGCCAGATTCCTCCAAGACCGGAATAAACGCCCCAATGCACAAACATGCCAAATCGCGCTTCCCGCCACCAACCCAGCCGGGCATCGCGTTCGACGGGCGTCGCCACGAGCGATTCCCGACTCGGCGCCCGTGAGGGCTCATCCGCAGCCACGCGCCAACCCAACACTCCGGCCAGCACGCAAATGCAAACCGAATGTTTACATCTATTCATCCGAATCCTTCATGTTCCTTCTTCGCAAGTTGGCCCGCAGTGCAATCAAACACTGCGGGCCATTCGCCTCATACCCACTTCAATGTTGAATTCCCCCGACATTAAAGCATATCGAGTAATATCCTTGAAACCTCACGGATAACGCAGCTGGAAAAATACGTTCGCTTTTGCGGGATTGATCGGTATCGTGGCGGTATTACCATTGGCGGTACCGGACACCGGGAACCAACTGCCCGGCGCGTTCACGCTGACAGAGTTGCTGTAAAGCTGCCACCCGACGTGATCACCCGCCCACGAGAACTGAAGGGCGCCACCTGATTTTACGGCCTGGAAGTTCACGGTGGCCGCGTTCGTATTGACTGTGGCGCCTGACACCAGCAGGTCAATCGAATTGTTGACCGTATTGTTGACCAGCGACATGCCTATCGAGCCGGTCAAAGTTGGCGGCAGCGGTCCAAAACTTAGATTCGCATAGCCGTTGCCGCCAGTACCGCCAAGAGTGCCGGAATACTTGATCAACGGAAATTGCCCGTTCTGGTAAAAGTTTGCCGGAGGCAAAATGACGCCAGAATTGATGACCAAATTGGTGGCATAAATCAGGGGGGTGGTCGGCGACAAGTAGGTTGCCCGGCTGAAGCTCACGCTCCCGGCCTCAATGTTTTCCTGATCCAGTAGCAGGCTGGACATGGGTAACGTGGCCGCATTGCCCGCTTGAACCACATCCAGAACGCCACCGTCAACCGCCACATAGGCGCCACCGCTTTGATTCGCCGTAGAGATCTCCAAGGTTTCGAAGTTGGTAACCATGGTGCTGCCGGAATAGGTGTTGGCACCATTGAAGATGACGGTGTTTTGACTGTTTCCAACCGGGTTCACCGGCCCCTCACACACGACACTTCCGGTGCCAGAGATGGGAGCATTGAAAGTCAAGGTGCTGTATACATTGTTATTATAGTTAGCATTGACAATAGTCAAAGTGTCATTCAAGACCACCCTGCCGTAATAAACGTCTTGACAGGCGGTGTTGCCGCTATCGAAAGCCGACAGGTTGTTCAACAATTGTCCGCCGCCCGGACCAATGGTGATATTGTTCGAGAAAACGTTTCCATTCGGAGCACCAGGAACCTCGTTGTGGTTATACGAACTGAGGAAGGCGTTGTTGGAGATGACAATTGCCGCAGTCGCCCCGATGGACGACCCCACACCGGTATTGGCATAAACAATGCCACCGTTTGCCAGCGTCAGTTGCGACAAAGGCGACACGTTCCTGACCTCAAAAATCACTGTATTATCGCCAATCTTGGTCAGGTTGTGTCCTTGGCCGTCCAAATATCCCCCGGTAAGATTGATTGCACCGCGGTCAGGTCCCAGCTGCCAGGTATTATCATCATTGCCAATCGCCGCGTCGCCTGCCAGTTGCAGGGATCGGATACAAACCGGGTTGGCGTTGAGAGGATTAGACATTCCTACACTTGAGCTGACGGCACCTTGGTTTGTCGCTATGCCAAGGCCGCCGATGACCACTGGATTGGCGGGAGTGTTCCCGATGGAATAGCCGTTCAGATCGACGGAAGCCCCATTGGTCACAGTCAAGATCGCGGCCGTTGGATTACCAAGCGCACCGGAATTTGCCAGTTGGAGAATACCGCCATTAACCACTGTGCCCCCGGAAAAACTGTTGGCGGTGCCCAGCGCCAAAGAGCCGCTGCCACTCAAAGTGAGTTGGCAACTGCCGGCCACGGAACCCGCGCCCGTGCTGGTGGTGAGGGTATAGGCATTGGTAGTATTAAAATGCACGGCGGCCGGGTTGACCGTCACATCCAGCGTAGGCTCATTGATGGTGCCGCTCAGATTCGTTCCGGTGTCGGTGAAATTAACCGTGTCGCCGTCATAATAGAGGTCCAAATGCGTGCTGTTCCACCAATTGGAGCTGGTGATAATATCCCACGCATTCGCCGCCCCATTGGCCGTGTCGCCAACCCACGCGAGATTGGCCGGCGGGCGCGCTCCAGCGATGGTTAAAAGCAGGCTTTTGCCACTGACCGAGACGCTGGCCGTTTTGCCTGAAAGATTGGAATTCGAAACGACCTGGAAATTGGCCGCTGTGGCCCCAAACGTGTTACTGACGGTAAGCAGGGTGTAAGTGCCCGCAGAAGGAACATTGCCGATGTTGATCGAAGTAATGCCACTGGCGGACAGATTGCCGTTGACCACAATTTTGTCGCTGGGATTGCCGAGGTAATAGCCCAACTGGCCGCCATCCACCAAGTTGAGAGTGTTGCTGAAAGTCAGGGTGCCGATCTTGCTGCCGTATCCAGGAAGAATCTGGCTGCCCGCGCTGTTCGTGACATTGCCCACGACCGCGCCCCGGCCGGTCAGATTCTGATTATTGGCCAAGAGCAGGCCGGTGGAAGCGAAGTTGATATTTGTGCCGAGCGGGGCCGTGATCCAAGCAAGGGAACCGAGGGGCCAATAGGATTCACGAATATATTCCGCGTAATCCGGACTGGCACTCCCCAGATAAAAATTGACATGCGCCATCAGCGATGCCCAGCCCCGGGACGTGGAACCATTCGCATAAT
>Ga0316217_10000894_pt1 | contig 40467 bp, 39 predicted proteins | sample 1anoAmetaG_FD_203633 | JGI IMG/M metagenome (GOLD analysis project Ga0316217, IMG submission 203633) | Freshwater microbial communities from Trout Bog Lake, Wisconsin, USA - 1anoA | ecosystem: Environmental > Aquatic > Freshwater > Lake > Hypolimnion/Profundal zone | place: USA: Wisconsin...
GAAAGCCACTCATCTTCCGGATCGGTGGGCTGCACATCATAGTGGCCATAAAACAGCGCGGTGGGCTTGCCCGGCGCGTGCAGCCAGTCAGCGTAAACCAGCGGATGACCGACGGTGTCAATCAGACGGGCGTGCTCCATGCCGATGCGGGTCAGCTCGGCGGCAAGAAACTCGGCGGCGCGGCGGCAATCGCCCTTGTTCTCGGGCAGCGTTGAAACAGAAGGAATGCGCAGAAAATCCTTCAGTTCTTTCAAAAAACGGGGATGATTCTGACGTGCGTAGGTTACTGCAGTTGAAGACATAGATGTACTCCCTCTCAAAAAATTCCGACAGAGGAGAGTATAGTCCGTCGGGGCCGTTTCGCGGCAGTCAGACCTGTAGCAACGCAGGGCAGACCACCAACACGGTACTCTAGAAACAGATGCCTCCCATTCTCAACGCGCAGTCGGTGACCAAACAGTTCGGCGCCCGGCCCCTCTTTCAAAATATCTCGCTCACTGTGGATGAAGGTGCCCGCATCGGCCTCATCGGTCCCAACGGCGCGGGCAAATCCACGCTGCTGGCCATTCTTGCCGGGCAGGTCGATCCGGACTCGGGCGAACTGGCCGTGCGCAAGCGCGCCCGCGCTGCATACGTGCCTCAGGACTCGCGTTTTGCTCCCGGCCTCACCATTCGCCAGGTTCTGGAGCGGGATCTGGCTGCCGCGCATGTGAGTGAGAACGAGCGCGAAGGCCTGATTCGCGAGTTGGGGGGCCGCGCGGGTTTTGCCGACCTCACGGTTGAGGCAGCGTCTCTCAGCGGCGGCTGGCGCAAGCGGTTGGCAATCACCGAGGCCCTGGTCAGCGAACCGGATGTGTTGCTGCTCGACGAGCCCACTAACCACCTTGATCTGGCCGGAATCGAATGGCTGGAGGAGTTGCTCACCTCGTCCGCGTTTGCCGCCGTCACCGTCAGCCACGACCGCTATTTTCTCGAATCCACATCCAGCGAAATCATCGAACTGAATCGCGTTTACGCCGACGGCATGTTGCGCGTGAAAGGCAACTTCAGCCGCTTTCTTGAAGAAAAGCAGGCCTATCTCGAATCGCAAAATCGCCAGCAGGAGAGCTTGCGCAACCGCGTGAAGACAGAGATCGAGTGGTTGCGTCGCGGTCCTAAAGCGCGAACAACCAAATCCAAAGCCCGCATCGACACTGCCAATGCGATGATCGGCCAACTTGCAGAGTTAAATGCGCGCACCGCGGTCTCAACCGCCGGAATCGACTTCGAGGCCAGCCAGCGCAAGACCAAGCGGCTGATCGAATTCAAGAATGTAGCCTGCGACGTGCCGGATTCCGAAGACGAATCAGGAATTGAAAAACTTCAGCGGCGGCTCTTTAGCGGTCTCAACTTCATTCTTACCGCGGGCATGAAGGTGGGCCTGGTCGGCCCCAACGGCAGCGGTAAAACCACGTTGCTGCGGCTGCTGCGCGGCGAGTTTGAACCCGCCGAAGGAAGCATTCGGCGAACTGAGGCCTTGCGCCTGGTCTACTTCAGCCAGATGCGCGAATTGGATGAAAGCCTCACCCTGCGCCGCGCCCTGGCGCCGGAGGGCGATGGTGTAATGTACCAGGGGCGTTCGGTACACGTGGCAAGTTGGGCGGCGCGTTTTCTGTTTACCAGCGAACAGCTCAATCAACCTGTTCGCAACCTCAGCGGTGGCGAGCGTGCGCGCGTGTTGATTGCAAAGCTGATGCTTGAACCGGCGGACGTGCTGCTGCTTGACGAGCCTACCAATGATCTCGACATTCCGACGCTGGAAATTCTGGAAGAAAATCTCCTCGATTTTCCCGGCGCGCTGGTGCTGGTCACGCACGACCGTTACCTGCTGAATCGCGTTTCGTCCACCGTGCTGGGCCTCGATGGCCGCGGCCATTGGGGCCAATTCGCCGACTACGCCCAGTGGGAAGACTGGATGGAGAATCAGCAGATAGCGGCGCAAGCCAAACCGGAGCCCAATGCCAGCACCGTTGTCGCTGCTGACTCCGCCAACCCCGCCAGGAAAAAGCTCTCCTATCTTGAAGCCCGCGAATATGCGACTATGGAATCTCGAATGGAAGCCTCCGACGCCCGGCTCCGCGCCGCGCGCCACAAGGTCGAAGATCCCGCCATTGCCACTAACGCCGCCGCACTGCAGCAAGCTCTCGCCGAACTCGACGCGGCGCAGCGCGAAAACGACGCCCTCTACGCCCGCTGGGCTGAGCTGACGGAGAAAGCAGGCTGAAGCCTTCTCGTAGCGTGCTCGCGCGCCGTGAAGGTATTTTCCATGCCCTGCGTTAAAACACCACCCTAAAAGAAACCTGCAACGACCGCGGTCCGCCCTGCTGGAAGAGCGGGTTCAATCCTCCCAGCCCCTGGTTGAGCATCTCCTCCGACTGCAAGTAGTACGGCCCGTATTCGATGTAGCCCGCGGGATTAGTAAAGTTCGGATGATTGAACACATTGAACGCGTCCGCGCGGAAGTTCACTGCGGCTTTATTTGGAATTGGAAATTTGCGGCTGACGGCAAGATCCAGTTGCGTCAAACCAAATCCCGGGATGTCGTTGCGCCCCTCCGTTCCCTGACGAATCGTGGAAGGGATCGAAAATGCCGCGAGGTTCATCATCTTGCCTCCACCCCCGGTTGCGTCCGGAATCCACAGCGGCTGCCCTGCTACGCGATCCGGCCTGGAAGTTGCGTACCCCTCCGGATCCGGCGACGTGGAATAGACGATTGCATTGAACGGGAATCCTGTTCGCGCCACCAACACTGTCGCCACTGACCAGTCCTTCACCATCAGCGACAGAGGCTCCGGAACCTTCGCGGCAGGAATCAGGTAGGTCAACGCCCCGGAAACGCTCTGGCGGACATCAAACCCGGAAGAGCCATAATCGTACGCCGCGGAGATCACGGTGTCTGAAAGCCCGGCCACTACGTCATTGGAAGAGTTATCCAGCGAGTGCGACCATGTGTAACTCAGAAGGCTTTGAAGTCCCTTGGAAAAAGGCCTGCGATATTGCAATTGCATCGCATTGTAGTTGGAGCGCGCATCATTTTGCGTCAGCAGAAACTCGCCTTGGAAATTTGCATTCGGCTGATAGAAAGCCTCCTCGCGCAGCAAATCCCTTCCTGCCTGCCCCACATACGTTGCTGAAATTGCCTGTCTTCCGGCAAAAGATCTTTCGATAGCCAGGTTCCATTGATAGGAGCGAGGCCGCTTCAGATTCGGATCGTAGGCAAAGATTCCGTCCGGATAAGGCGGCTCAAGCGAGATCGTCGGAAGATACGGTGTTGCAGAAACAAGTGGAAGTGGTACACCGGCAAAAAAGCCGGAGGCCGTGTTGGGAAACGACGCTGCCAAATTCGCAACTGCGCCCATCCCGGTGTCGTAAAAAATTCCCGCGCCGCCCCGAATCACAAGCCGCCCATCTTTCGTCGGCGCGTAGGCCACGCCTGCGCGTGGTGCAAAGTTCCCGTGCGTCGTAGCCCACACCGGAGATCCCGCGGGCGCAAGTGCAAGTTCTGCGGGAGTGGCCGTGTTCTGCCATGCCGCCAATGTTGTTCCTTTGCGGGCAGAGGGCGCGGGAATGTTCTCCCATCGCACCCCGTAGGTAAGCGTCAGCTTTTTCGAAAGCTTCCAGGTGTCCTGCGCGTAAAACGAAAGCGACGTAGAAAGCAGATTTGCCGGAACCGCCACTTCCGAACTCAGGTAACCCGAGGGGTTTGTCATCAAGCCCTGCAGCGTGAAGGCAATAAAGCTCACGCCGTATTCGGGTGTGGCAATATCCAGGAACAGATCGCGCTTGTCCACGCCGAATTTCAGTTGATGCGTGCTTTCGGTCAGGCTCAGCCCGTCCACTATATTCATTTGCCTGGTGCGGTTCTGTGCCTGTGGCCCTATAGCGAGTTCATTGGTATCAAAAGTCTGAAATGAGGCAAAATTCGCGGAGGCCGGAAGCGGATCGAGAAGCAGTGATGCTGACACCGGTTCTGCCCCGCCATAAGTATCCAGATGATCCGTCAGCGCGGAGAATTGTGTCGAGTAATTTCCGCGCAATGTGTTCGATATCCCGGGACTCAACTGAGCCGTCACGCCGGTAGTCAGCGTTTGCGTGTTTGCACTCGTTGGCTGAACGGTACTCAGGCTATCTACTCTCTGAACAAAATTCGAGGGCGCGTAGTTGTATCGCCCGAAGATCGAAACCTTGCTGTTGATTGTGTGGTCGACTCGCAGGCTGGTCGCATTCAATGTCGCCTTGTTTGCGTAAGTGCCCGTGTAGGACGAGGTAAATTCGTCGGTCGTGCTGATGGCCAGAGGAAAGGCATTCAAAAACGGCGCCAGCGCCGCCGGCGCGTTACTGCGCGCCTGCCGCGAAGGAACCTGTTCCACAGTTGTTTGCGGAAGGTCAAGCCGCGCTCCTTCATAGGAGAAAAAGAAGAAGGTCTTGTCCTTCAACAGGGGGCCGTCCCAAAAGCTCCCAAAGTCGTTGTGATGCTCCGGCGCGCGTCCCAAAGCTGCTTGTTTGGCAAACCAGTCGTTCGCGTCCATCCCCGTATTGCGAAAATAATCGTAAACTCCGCCGTGCAATTTGTTTGTGCCTGAACGCGTGGTGAGAATCACTTGTCCACCCGGCGCGCTGCCAAACTCCGGCGCAAACGACGAAGTCTGAATCCGGAACTCCTGCAACGCCTCCACAGAGGCCAGGCTGCTCGTGCCTCCCAGCGCACTGAAGGCCTGCAATGTGCCGGTCCCGGATTGTCCCGACACCGAGCTGGCTGCAGCCCCAAAATTTGCCGATACCCCATCCACAATCCAGTTGTTGGAGTCGGTTCTCTGCCCTGAAATGCTGAACTGCCCCGGCGCTTCGGAATTGCTGATTTGCGCAATCACCACGCCCGGCGTCAGTTGCAGCAGCGTATTGAAGCTGCGCCCGTTCAGCGGAAGATCTTCAACAAACTGACGGTCGATCACCGTCCCCACTGCCGCATCCGTAGTATTCAGATTTGTCTGGTCGGCGACAACTGTAACTGACTCGGTTGCAGGACCCACTCTAAGAGCAAAGTTTCGCAGCAAATTGTCTTCAATGTTGAGGGTGATGCCCGTTACTGCAACAGCCTCGAAGCTGGCCTTGCTGATCTTCATTGCATAGTGGCCAGGTTTTAATTCGGCGATACTGTAAAATCCCTCGCCGTTTGTCTTTGTAACTCGAACAACTCCAGTGTCTGTGTTGCTGATCTCAATATCAACACCGGAAATTGCCGCATTGGCCTGGTCTGTCACCTGGCCCGACACTGACGCCGATTGCGCCGTAGCTCGCTGCGGCAACAGCCCCGCCACCGTCAACGCTGCCAGGAAAAGAACGATTGAGAATAGGCTGCGAACTCTGAACATTCTGCACATTGCCGTTTCCTCCCACACAAAGCAATTCAGTCATCCGTGGGATTGCTCATCTGTACGGCGGATCGCGCCAGCTTACCCCGGAGAGCAGCTCGCGGATTCGGGGTTGTTCTCCCCTCGTGGAAGACCGGGCCGAAGGCGCCTGCGCCTCGCGCAAAATCACTCCACGGCTGGGTTAGTAGCAGAATTATAGTCCCGCCCCGGCAGTGTTACAAGCTCGCGCGCTCAACTTCGTCAAAGCGAAAACTCCGGCATGGAAATCTCCTCGGAATCCCTTTTTTGCGGCCACAAGAAAAGCACATCGATTGATTCATGTTCAGATTTGAGCATGGAGAAAACGGCAACGCAGGAAACCGGGGCCCAAACTGGATCTACCGCTCGCCCCAGCTCAGCTTGCTGCGCAGAGCCTCAAAGAATCCGCCTTCGCTCATTCTGACCAGGTTGACGGTATGGCTGGACCTGCGGCAGCGAATTTCATCGTTCACGATCAATTCGACTGCTTGCTGTCCGTCTACGGTCAGCAGCGCCGGGGTTGACACACCTTCAACTCTGACACTGAGCCGGGCATCGCCTCGAACCACGATGGGCCTGAGCGTGAGCAGATGCGGGCAAATCGGCGTCACCACCATCGCATCCACGCTGGGAGTCAATATCGGACCATTCGCCGCCAGTGAGTAAGCCGTGGAGCCGGTCGGGGTGGAAACAATAACGCCATCCGCGCGGAAGCGGGCCACGCTTTTGCCGTCCAGCTCGACAGCAAATTCTCCCATGCGGGCAACATCGCCCTTGGATACAACGATGTCATTCAGCGCTTCGTAACTGGAGCAGAGCGCCCCCGCGCGCCACAACTCAGCGTGCAGCATGAAACGCGCGTCCAGATCATGCCGGCCGGCGCGCCAACTCTCCAAAGTCGGATAAAGATCCGCCAGACGAACCTCTGTAAGAAATCCCAGAGAGCCCAGGTTCACGCTGAGAATGGGCGTGCCGGTCGAGGCAAAAATCCGCGCTACGGAGAGCAGGGTTCCGTCGCCGCCCAGCACGATCACCAGCCCCGGCCCCTGTTCGGGCATCGATGCACGATCCACCGAAGGGGCAGCCGTAGTGTAACTCCCGCCCTCGCGGTCCAGCAGCGGCTCGTACTCGTGCCCGCGCAGCCATTCGATCAGCTCCGGCAAAAGCTTCGCCAGCTCTACTTTCCTCGGTTTGCAGACAATCGCGACGCGTACCATGCGGTTTTAGTGTAATGGATCGGGCCTTAAATGGAGTCAAGACAGAGTTCGCCGCGCATACAGCAGAAACTCCCGGTTACCCTCCATGCCGGTAATGGGCGACGGAATCGTCTCCACCACCTCCCAGCCCAGCGAGCGAACACAATCGGCCACCTTGTCCACCGCAAGCTGGTGCGCCTCGGGATCGCGCACAATCCCTCCCTTGCCAACGTGCTCGCGTCCTGCCTCAAACTGCGGTTTCACCAGAACCACGGCCTCTATCAGAGACGGCGCCGCCGCAAAGACCGGCCCCAGCAGCAAAGTTGCCGAGATAAACGAAACGTCCATCACCAGCAGCGTTAGATCCGCGCTTCCATCTTTTGCCATCAGCGCGCCCGGCTCCAGCAACCGCGCATTGGTCCGCTCCATCAGCAGGACACGAGGGTCATTGCGCAGCTTCATCGCAATCTGGCCGAATCCGGTATCCACAGCCATAACCTGCGCAGCCTTGTGCTGCAACAGGCAATCCGTGAATCCCCCCGTCGAAGCGCCAACGTCCAGGCAATTGCGGCCATTGACGGCAATCTTCCAGTGCTCCAGCGCAGCCTCCAGCTTGAAGCCGCCGCGGCTCACATAAGGCTGCTCCTCGCCCAGCAGGCGAATGGGGGCATCCGCGGGCACCGTCGCGCCAGCCTTCTCGACTTTTTGTTCGCGCACCAGCACACGGCCTGCCAGAATTAACGCGCGCGCCCGCTCCCGGCTGGGAACCAGTCCCCGCTCCACCAGCAAAATATCGACGCGCATCTTTACTTCGCCTGCCATTGTCTTTATCGTTTCACACGCCGGCCCAGGCAGCTACACCGCCGCAGGCTCAGAAGTAAAAACAGCCAAAGAAGCTATCCCTTGCGGAAAAACCTCTTTGGCTGTGTTGATCCACTTCGGATAAAACGTTAAGGCAACGTCTGGCACGCCTTCAAAGTTGCCAGAACCGAGGCGCCAGGCAGGTTGCAAGGCTGGCCGTAGCCGGGAATCCGGCTCCACATGTTGGCGTTTTGGCTGCTCCCGTTCTGTGTGCTTACGCGAACGTCCACAAGGTTGCCTTCCAACAGCAACGCCGTGTCAATAATGTCCGGATCGGTGCCGCCGGTGGCAATGATCGTCAGGTAATTGCTGTCTGGCGAGGCCGCATAGACTTTGCCGTAAGTCGAGTTCTGCGTGGAAACCACGGTGCGCGGATGTCCAATGACAGGCAGTGTCTTTTCCACTGTGTTGCTGCTCAGGTTCACCACGGTCACCGACTGATCAGCTTGATTGGCCGTATAAGCGCGGCTGCCATCGAACAGCACTGTCACTGAGGCGGGGCTGTTGCCCACCGGAATCGTGTACGTGGTGCCGAAGGTCGAGCTGTCGTTGCCGTACTCGTCCAGGCTCACATCGATAACGCTGATGGTATTGCCTGCGTAATCGGCCACAACCAGCAGGTTCTTGGCGGAGTTGTACTCGGCATAGACCGGGCCTGCAACCGCGGGTAATCCGCCGTCAGCGGGCAAACTGCAGGTCGCGTCAGAGGCGAAATTGCAGTTTGCTGGGGCATTTGCGGCGTTCACCGCGGTTGTCGAGAGCGGCAGCGTGGGATGGCAAGTCACCGTTTGGCCGGCCTGGTTTTTGAACGGAGTGCAGGCATCCAGCGTGTTGTCCTGTGCATTGATCACCGTAATGGTGTCGCTGCCGCGATTAAGCACGAAAAGTCGTTGGGAGTCCGGACTTTCGATGGCAAATGCCGGGCACTTGCCCACCGTTATCGGCGCATCGGTTGAATTGTTGGAGACTTCGATTCCGGTCACTACCCCGTTGGGCTGGGTCGACGGCGAGTTGTTGCACTCCAGGCCCGTAGGACTGGCAATATTCTGGCTGATGGCAAAGTAACGCGAGCCGCGGATGCCGGGCCCCACAACCATCACCGGAGTTGGCGCCAGAGGAAGCGAAAGCAGAAAAGTCTGAGGACTTCCCGTGAAAACATCTGCGAGGTTCCCGTAAAGATCTGTAGCCCACAATCCAGACGAAGGCGAGAACAGATTCAGCGGCTGCGCCTTGCTGGGCAACGTGGTGTAGGTAACGTTTTTTGCCTGCAAAGTGCTGGAAATAGGAAAGTTGGTTAGTGTTCCATCGCTGTTGATCGTGTAACCGTTGGAGCCGGTCTCGTCTATCGTAAAGGTCGTCGGGCCGGGGCCGATGGGAGCAACCGCCATGATCGTATCGCCAGCGTAGTCGATGATGGAGGCAATGCCAGGTGTTGTTGGCGAAGGGGCCGAAACCGCCACTGCAAACGACTCCGGCTGCGCAGCGGGGCCGCTGGGATTGACGGGCGTAACCACGGGCCGATAATTGTTGCCGCAACCAGCTACCAGCACTGCAACCAGAAATACCCCGCCCGTTTGAACCAACCGCACACGCGCCTGACTAAAATTCATTCGAAAAAGCCTCATTCCGATCTTTTCTGCTTACCCTCAGATTGTAAATCAGGGGACCGGGGGTTGGACGCAGGAGATATGCCCTCGGTTATGTTCAACAGCCTGCTTGCGGTTCAATTGGCAGCCATTCCCCCGCTACCAGCAGGTTACGATGGATGCGTGGCTCCGAAAAATCTGATTTGGCAATCAAAACTGATTCTGCTCCTGGTGCTTCCCGTCGCCGGCGCCAGCGTTGTGCTTCAGGCGCACTGGTGGGCTGTGAACTTCAGGCCTGTTGCGTTCTGGACGCTTGGCCTCAGCCTGCTGCTGGCTTTGGTGGTTCTGCGGTTGCGCGCTGCCACGGCGGGCGGAGCCTTTGCCGGAACGGCAATTTCCGCCTCTATGATGTTTTCAACGGCCACCTTTGCGCCCGGCGAAACCTTTCCTTACGCGCCCTGGCACACTGCATTGATGCCTATTCTGGCGGTTTTTATGCTCACAGCCATTGCTACGCGCCTGGGACGGGAACAAAAACAGAGGCTGGGCACTGCCGAGCGGCGTAATGGCCGGTCCGCGTCACAAGTAGCGGCCAACCTGGGCCTGGCCGCCCTTCTCTCGGAACAAATGGTGCAGTCCTGGCTGGCAGGCAGCAGTTGGTGCTCGCATCTCGCTCCCGCGCTTTTGAATGTCATTTGCCTGGCAGCTCTGGCTGAAGCCGCAGCGGATACTGTCTCCTCAGAGATAGGACAGGTCATCGGCGGAAGGCCGCGCATGATTACCACCCTGCGCCGCGTCGATCCCGGCACGGACGGAGCAGTCAGCCTCGCCGGCTCTCTGGCCGGTGCGGCAGTTGCCGCGATTGTTTCGGCGGCGGGCGCCTTGGCCCTCGGCGGCGGCGCAGTCTTTTTCTGGATCGGCAGCGCAGGCGGCGTCTTTGGCCTCTTCTTCGACAGCCTTTTGGGAGCCACCCTGGAACGCCGCGGCTGGCTGAACAACGACGCGGTTAACTTCCTATCCACCGCTGTTGCCGCAATTTTTGCTCTCGCAGTTTTGGCGCTGCTGCCTCACGCTGGCGCGGCAATGCAATCGCTGTCTCGCTGACCGGCCAGCCTGCTGGCTCGCTCTTCAGTGCAGATGCAGCCGCCACGCTGTATAGCTTAAAATCTCATGCGCGATGCGCTCAAAATCATGCGAGCCGCCCTCGACTTCCACGCGAGGCCGCGGCGAAGTCAGCACATCCAGCCCTTCGGCGGCGCAGATTTCATGAATGCGAAACAGGTGTGTTCCGTCGCTGACAATCACCAGCCTCTTCAATCCATTCGAGCGAGCTATCACAGCAATGCGCCGAGCCGACTCTTCGCTGTTGCGGCTCTCGGTTTCGGCGATAATCTCGCTCTCCGGGACGCCCTTGCCCCTCAGGTACTCGCGGCCCACGGCTCCCTCGTTGAACCGGTCGCCGCCGTTTCCTCCCAGAGTAATAATCAGCGGAGCAATGCCGTGGTGGTATAACTCAAGCGCGTGGTCCAGCCTTGCCCGATAAACCGGCGAAGGCCGCCCGTCATATTCCGCCGCTCCAAAGACAACAATTGCGTCTGAAGGCGAAGCCTGATCCATGCCTGCATAGTGTTCAATCTGCGCGAAGACCCAGAAAGACCAGGCCAGAAATCCGGCTGCGGAAATCAGCAGCAGCAAAATGATTATGCGCAGGGGCCGGTTGCTTCGATTTGGATTGTCCTTACGATTCATTGGCATTGATTAATCTACAGTGTCCAACTTCCAGCCACCGGGCAAATCTGTTTCTCCATGAACCCTATCTTTGCAGCGCCATCACAATCTCAGAAGTTGGAATGGCGCCTTCTCTCAGAATCTCCCAGCGGCCCTCTCCCAGCGTGAGATCCACAATCGTTGTCGGCTGCACGCGTCCGGTTGGACCGCCATCGACGATGAGCGGAAGGCGATTGCCCAGCTGATTGCGAACACAAGCCGCATGGGTGCACTCGGACTCTTCTCGCAAATTGGCGGAAGTCGCGGTGATAGGCAGCCCGAAGCACTCCACAACCGCGCGGGGAATGGCTGCGTCCGGCACGCGCAGCGCCACGTTGCCGGTATTTGCCGTTGACCGCAGCGGCAGCTTGCACCCCGCTCGCACAATAATGGTCAGCGGCCCGGGCCAAAAACGCTCCGCAAGCTTGTCCAGCCGCGCATCGGTATCGCGAGCCAGCTCATATGCCTGGGCCAGCGAGGCAATCAGCAGCGAAAGCGGCTTCTGCTTCTGCCGCGATTTAATTTGATAAATCTGCTCCACGGCATGTAGATTTACCGGGTCCACGGCAAGGCCGTAGAAGGTGTCGGTAGGCAAGGCAACCACATCCCCCTTCCGAAGACACGAAACGATATAGTCGATCCGGTCCGGTTGAGGTTCATCGGGATGGACGCGCAAGATCTCCGCGAACAAGAAGGTCTACCTCGGTTCCCAGGTTGCCATAAAAGCCCTGGCGATCAGAACCCCATTCTCGCGCAAGGAAAACTCTCGCGCCGGTCTGTCCGCCTTCCGGCAAAACGGCTTAGAATCGGCTAAGCAACCAAAGGTCCAGAGCCGATGCCTTATCGCATTGTACAGAGTAAACAAAACATACGCCTCAAGGATTTGCGCCGCGCCCTCGCCCACCCCGGCAGCGGTGGCGCCTATCCAGCTGGAATCGAAGGGCCAAACCTCCTCGCGGAGGCCCTGCTCGCAGGCCTGAGCATCCCCACAGTTTTCGTTGCCCAGGGTGCCGAATCCCTGCTGGACTCTTTTGCCTTGCCTTCCTCCACGGAAGTGCTGCTCCTGCCCAAAAACCTGCTCAACTCAGCCCTGGCCACCGAAACCCCTCAGCCAGTTGCCGCCCTCGTCGAACCGCCTGCCTGGAAATGGACAGACGTACTCGCCCCTCAATCCAAGGCCGCCCCGTTGCTCGTCGTCCTCGCCGGCCTCCAGGACCCCGGCAACCTGGGAACCATTCTCCGCTCAGCCGAAGCCTTTGGCGCGCATGCCGTCCTCAGCCTTCCCGGAACCGTCAGCCCCTGGAACCCCAAGGCCGTCCGCGCCTCCGCCGGAAGCCTTTTCCGACTTCCTTTCCTCTCCGTCACCGCAGAAGATTGCTTCACCCGCCTGCGCCAGGCCGGCGTCAAAATATGGACCACCGCAGTGAACGAAGCCCAATCCGCCAGCCTCACCGACCTGACCACTCCCGTAGCGCTCATCATCGGCAACGAAGGCAACGGCGTACCGGATGAAATCGCCGCCCATGCCGGCGGAGCCATCACCATTCCCTGCCCCGGCCCCGTCGAAAGCCTCAACGCCGCCATCGCCGCCAGCGTGCTGCTCTACGAAGCCAGCCGCCAGCGGTCAAACCCAAAGCCAAAAAGGAGCGCAAAATGACTCTCTTTGACGGCGAACAACAAGGCCCCAGCGGACCGGTTCGCACCGCACCCCTCGCCGAGCGCATGAGGCCCCACACGCTCAACGAACTCTCCGGTCAGGAGCACCTCGTCGGCCCCGGCAAGCCCCTGCGCATCCAAATCGAGCGCGACGACCCCGGCTCCATGATCTTCTGGGGCCCTCCCGGCGTCGGCAAAACCACCCTCGCCAAAATCATCGCGGAAACCACCAAGGCCACCTTCATCGAGTTCTCCGCCGTCATGAGCGGCATCAAAGAAATCAAGCAGGTCATGGTCGCCGCCGCACAGGCCTCGCAGATGCACTCGCGCACCATCCTCTTCATCGATGAGATCCACCGCTTCAACAAGGCGCAGCAGGACGCCTTCCTGCCCTACGTCGAGCGCGGGGCCATTCGCCTCATCGGCGCAACCACCGAGAACCCTTCCTTTGAAATTATTTCGGCCCTGCTCTCCCGCTGCCGCGTCTACGTCCTCGAACCGCTCACCGAAGAACAGATCACATCTCTCCTTCGCCGCGCTTTGGAAGATAAAGACCGCGGACTTGGCACGATGGAGTTGACCGCCGACGAGGATGCCTTGCAACTCATCGCCGGCTACTCCAGCGGCGACTGCCGCAACGCCTACAACACCCTCGAAGTCGCCGCGCAGCTCGCCCTGGAACCGTCCGCGGAAAAACTCAAGTCCGCGTCGGGACAGGCAAATGTGTCAGGGCACGACTTTAGTCGTGCCGCATCCGCTGTAAAAATGGGTCGGGCTTTAGCCCCGGAACCAACCCGCAAAGCCCATCACATCGACAAAGCCCTGGCCGGCGAAGCTGTCCAGCAGCGCGTCCTCATGTACGACAAGTCCGGCGAAGAGCACTACAACCTCATCTCCGCTCTCCACAAAAGCGTCCGCAACTCCGACCCTGACGCCGCGCTCTACTGGCTGGCGCGCATGTTTGCCGGCGGCGAAGACCCGCTCTATCTCGCCCGCCGCATCGTGCGCATGGCCGTCGAAGACATCGGCCTCGCCGCGCCCGAAGCCCTCAACCTCACCCTCTCCGCCAAAGAGACCGTTGACTTCCTCGGCTCTCCCGAAGGCGACCTCGCCCTCGCCGAAGCCGTCGTTTATCTTTGCCTCGCGCCCAAATCAAACTCCGTCTACACCGCCTACGGCGCAGTGCAGCAGGATATCGAGCAAACCCGCCAGGAGCCTGTCCCGCTGCACCTGCGCAACGCGCCCACCAAACTGATGAAGGAACTCGACTACGGCAAGGGCTACCGCTACGCCCACAACGAAGAAGGCAAGGTCGCCGACATGGACTGCCTGCCCGAGTCGCTCAAAGGCCGCCGCTACTACCACCCCACGCAGGAGGGCCGCGAAAAACTGCTGGCGCAGCGCATGGAAGAGATTCGGCGGATTCGCGCCGGGAAACGTGGCGGAACGTAAATTGCACCCAAGCCATAGGGATATAAATTCTCTTCTTTTACCACAGATTCGTTGAAATAATTGATAAAGTGAAAGATATGCCGGTTGTCTTTCACTATCGCGGTTTCAGGTTTTTCTTTTATTCAAATGAAGGAACTCCTCGCGAGCCAATTCACATTCATGTTGAGAAAGACAACGTGGAAGCAAAATTCTGGCTGAAACCTGAACTCCGCGTGGCCTACAATGATGGTTACGACGCTCGAACTCTCCGGGAACTGCTGGAGATCGTCGAGAGCAACAAAGATCGTATCGAGAGGGCATGGAATGAATTCTTCCGTTAAGGCAGTCGGTGTGCATTTCGACCCTGACAGAATGTGGGTTGATCTGAGCGACGGTAGAACCCTCGCTGTGCCACTGGCATGGTTTCCCCGGCTTCTTCGTGCCTCCGAAGAACAGCGCCAGAAGATTCGCATCAGCAGCCGCGGCCTGCATTGGGATGCACTGGACGAAGACATTTCTATCGCAGGCTTGCTGGCTGGCTTGGGCGACCAAACCCAGGGCCAAAGAAATGTCGCTGCCTGAAGCTCCTCCCTGTCAGTCCGATTTACTCTACCGTCGCACCATTACCACCCGGCCCAGGAAGACCGCGAAAAACTGCTGGCGCAGAGGATGGAAGAGATTCGGCGGATTCGCGCGGGAAAAAGAACCAATGCATGATTACCGCACATCACTCATTCAATAACAAACTGTCATCCTGAGCGAAGCGTAGCGAAGTCGAAGGACCCGCTGTTGTTCAAACTTTTCAATTTCTCAAATAGGGGACTGGTGTCGTTTGAACACATTTGTCAAAATTTTCAATAAATAAGAAAATTCACTGATTTTCTTATTTTGTTTCTATTTCCATGCGGGTGGCGCATCACATTCTCCATGTATGCCTGGAAATCACAAGCTGAGCTCAGTGCGACTTTTTTGGCAACTTGTTAACCGCATCCATCACAATGCCCGGAGTCAGCGCCTCAGGCAGCATCTGCGGCTGGCTCTCTCCCGGCGCGTACAGCGCATAAGCCGGAACCCCGCTGCGCCCCAGCGCCGTCAGCGCCTGTGTAATCGCCTCATCGTGCCGCGTCCAGTCCGCCTTGAGCAGTGCCACGTTTCCGGCGCGAAAAGCCTCCTGCACTTCTGAACGATTTAAAGCAACCCGCTCGTTCACCTGGCAGCTCAGGCACCAGCTTGCGGTGAAGTCCACAAACACCGGCCGGCCCTGCGCCTGATACCGGCTGACCGCATCCGCAGACCACGTTTCCCATCGCCCATGCCCAGCCTCTGACGGGGACAATGTCTCCGAAGCCACAACAAGCGCTCGCGAAGAGAAGAAAGCCAGCGCAACAACACCAACCAGAATCACCGCCGCAACCACAGCAGACCAGCGCTTGGCCGGCCAGCGCCCCAAAAACCATCCGGCAATCGCCAGCAGCAGAAAACTCGCCAGCAGCGCCGCCAACACGCTCGCCCCGTATGCCTGCGCCAGAACCCATGCCAGCCAGATCACCGTTGCAAAAATCGGCACCGCGACCGCCTGCCGCAGCACTTCCATCCACGCGCCGGGCCTGGGCAGCAGCCGCGTCCACGCCGGTTGCAGAGTGAGCGCAACATACGGCGCGGCCAACCCCAGCGCCAGCGCTGTGAAAACCGCGAAAGTCACCGCGGTGGATTGCGACAGCGCATAGCCCACTGCCGCTCCCATGAACGGCGCAGTGCATGGCGTAGCCACCACCACCGCCAGCACTCCGGTAAAGAAGCTGCCCGTGTAGCCCTGCCTGGCTGCAAGCGACCCACCCGCAGAGGTCAGCGTGAGTCCAATCTCAAATTGCCCGGCCAGCGATAAGCCGAGAAAGAAAAGCAACCCCGCCATCAGCGATAAAAACACCGGCGACTGAAACTGAAATCCCCAGCCCAGCGTCGCTCCCGCCGCGCGCAAACCCAGCAGCACCGCAACCAGCGCCCAAAAGGAAACCAGAATCCCCGCCGCATAAACCAGTCCGTGTCCGCGCAGCTTCGCCCGCTCCTCATTGCCGGAGTTGACCAGCGCCAGGCCCTTCAAAAACAGCACCGGAAAAACGCACGGCATCAGGTTCAGCAGCAGGCCGCCGAGAAAAGCCAACCCCGTAGTCCGCAGCAACAACGCCCACGAAAGCGGCGGAGCGGTGATAGGAGTCGAAGCAGGGATTGTGACAGTCGAATTTTGTTCGGTCGCAGCTTTCGTCCCCGAGGGAAGCTCAGATAAATTCTGGCCCGTCTCCGCAGCCACAGCCGCAGCCTTCACTCCCGGCGGCAGCGCCACAATCTCATACGCCCGCCCACCGGAGAGTTCCAATACGCCTCTCAGTTGTGTGGGATTGGCAGTTAGATTCGCGTCCTTCTTGAGGTCCAGAATCAATCCATTCGCGGTGGGCGTCAGTTTTTGCGGCGCGGGGTTATCGAGGATGTCTTGATCGGCGGGAAAGAACGATGCTGAAACCTCTCGGCGACCGGTTTCAACCAATAAGCGGAAACCATCCTTTGCCGGCTGGAAAACGGCCTTGAAGTTGACCGGGAAAGGCTTGGGAAGTGCAGGTAGTGATTTGGAGTTTCGATGAAGAAAAGTCGAATCAAGCGACTCGTCTATGTGTAATATCTCGTAAAGTTGATTGTAGATTCCCCTCTGCACTTCCAACTCCGCCTTGCCCGGTATGCAGCTCTCGCGGCAAACCAGCCAATCGACTTTAGCGTGCAGCGTAACGGGGCCAGCCTTGGCTCCATCGGCCACATGCAGCTTGAGCGGAAACAAAACCTCATTCTCGTAGCCAAAATCCATCAGCGGCCCTAGTGGCAACCGCTTTGGCGCGGGAAACTGCATCGGACCCGCAGTCATCCCTGCCGGCAGCGTCCACTGAATGTGCGGCGGCTCGCCCGCATCGCCGGGATTCTTCCAATAAATATGCCAGCCCGTCTCCAGCTTGAAGTAAAGCCCCGCATCGTTCAATTCGTCGCTGCTATAAAGATTGTCCCCAGGAACCAGCAGCTCCACGCGCACATGCGGCGCGTCAGCCGAACTCGACGCCGCCCGCGCGGGCAATCCCACGGCCAGCAGTAACGTCATCAGAAAAATAAATCGAAATCCGCGCATGGCAATCAACACCCGCTCCTCTACCTTTGATTCAGTCGAACGCCCCGCAGTTGCATCCCGCGCTTCATTGCGCCGTATGCAGATCCGTCCGCGCGGCATGTTTCCGAAAGATGCAATCATTCTGCACGCATTTGACCCCTGCGGCGCGGGCGCGAGCCACAGCCTCTTCGTGAACAACCTCATCCTGCAACCAGAGATACGGAATCTCCAGCCGGATCACATCCTCCACAATCGCCGGAACGTGCTCCGGCGCGCGGAAGACATCCACCAGATCAATGCCCGCGCCGGTCTGCTCGCGCGCTGCGGCCTGCGCGGCGTCCAGGTCCGGCAAACAGGGCAGGCCCAGAACCTCGGTCAGCACAGGATTCACCGGAAAAACGCGATAGCCATTCGCCGCAAGATAGCTGCCAATGTGGTTGCTCGCTCGCCATGTCTTGTTGCTGATTCCCACCACGGCAATATTTCGCGCCGTGCGCAGCATCTCGTCAATCACAGCAGGATCGTTGTCCATCACGTACCTCCTGGGGTTACGCTTCGAGATCGTCGTCCGGCTCGGCGGCAACGGCAGTGCCCCGCCGCTTGGCCAGCAGGTAGCCGCGCAAAAACGGCTCCAGATAGCCATCCAGCACCTTGTCCACATCGCCCACCTCAACCTTGGTGCGATGGTCCTTGGCCATGCGATACGGCTGCAAAACATACGAGCGTATCTGAGAGCCGAAGTTGATCTCCAGCTTGGAGTCTTCCACCTTCCTGCTCACCGCGCGCTTCTTTTCCAGTTCATACTCATAAAGCCGCGACCGCAGCATCTTCATCGCCTTCTCGCGGTTCTTGTGCTGGCTGCGCTCGTTCTGGCACTGCACCACAATCCCCGTCGGCAGATGCGTCATGCGCACCGCGGAGTCGGTCGTATTCACATGCTGCCCGCCCTTGCCGCCGCTGCGGTAGGTGTCAATGCGCAGGTCTTCAAGTTTGAGATCGACCTGAATCGTCTCATCGATCTCCGGCGACACAAACACCGACGCAAACGAAGTATGCCGCCGCTTGGCCGAATCAAACGGCGAAATGCGCACCAGCCTGTGCACGCCGCTCTCCCCTGCCAGTTGCCCAAAGGCGTACTCGCCGATGATGGTGAACGTGGCCGACTTGATGCCTGCCTCTTCGCCATCCTGGTAATCGTTCATCTCGGTTTTAAAGCCCTGTTGCTCGGCCCAGCGCAGGTACATGCGCAGCAGCATCTCGGCCCAGTCCTGGCTCTCCGTCCCGCCCGCGCCCGGATGCACGGTCACAATGGCGTTCAGCGCGTCGGCCTCGCCATTCAACATCGTCCGCGCTTCCAGTTCCTCGGCAAAGGCGCCCAGCGCCTTGATGTCGCGCTCCAGGTCGGCGAGCACATCTTCGCCCTCCTTTGCTAATTCAAAGTAGGCTTCAATGTCGCCCACCCGGCGCACGAGTGCCTCATCGTCGGCAACCATCGTCTCCAGGCGCTTCTTCTCGCGCATCAGCGGTTTAGTTGCGTTGGGATTGGACCACAGCGCCGGATCACCCAGCTTGGTTTCTATTTCGGCGAGTTCCCTGCGGATGCGAGCAGGGTCAAAGATACTCCCGCAGGTCGCGGACTTGATCGCGCACGGGAGCATAAGCGAATTCGAGATCGTTGATCGACATGCTTGGCTCTTAAGACCTGACTTTATGGTGAACTGTGAAGCAGTGTCACTCGATTAGGATAGCATTGCGCTTATATCAGAAGGTTTATTGCAACATACAATGACTTGACTTGTGTGCATATTTGTGTACACAATAATGGAGCGCAACGGTGAGTAAGGAACTCGAATTTGAGTGGGACGAAGCCAAAGCCAGAATCAATCTGGAGAAACACAAGGTCTCGTTCCTGACTGCCGCTGCAATCTTTTTGAACGAGCGATTGGAGCGCATCGACGATCGCGAGGACTATGGCGAACTGCGCTGGATCGCTTTGGGATGCGTGGATGATCAGATTTATCGTGTTGCCTTTACCTGGCGCGGCGAAAATCTGGTTCGTCTGATCAGCGCCCGGAAAGCGAGCAAAAATGAAAGAGAAATCTACTGTCGTGAAACATTCACTCAGCCAGATCAAGGCCCTGCGTGAGAAGGGCAAAGACCGGACGAGCACGAATGCCCCGGAGGCTGAGTCGCTTGGCGCGGAGTTCTGGCGCTCTGCGCGCGTGGTGATGCCCACTGGAAAGACCTCCGTTCACCTGCGCCTCGACAGCGACGTGGCGGAGTGGTTTCGCTCGCACGGCAAAGGACACCTGACGCGCATGAACGCCGTGCTCCGAGCCTACGTTGAAGCGCAGAAGCAGCATCCGCGATTGGGCTAACGAGAGCAGGATTAGGAACGGCGGTTTTCGAATTGGAATTTAAGCCGGGTGCCGGGTGCCCCAGGTCTCGATTTTGAGACCTGGGAGACCACAAACACATGACAGCCAAATGGCATTAAAGCACCTCAAGCGTTGCAGATAATTCCCTCTCAAGCGAGCACAATCATACCTGGGGGAGAAGAGTGTCGAACCGGAAACCGACCATCGCGACCTCTTTTATTCGTTTTTTGTTCGCCTTTTTCTGTCCTACCCCCACCCCCCCCTATCCCGATTTGGGCAAATTTCTCGCCCTCAAAACGAAATAAATATATGATTCTAAACAACATACAAAAGCGACCTGTTGCACAAAAAGTAAACAAATATGCCCAAAAATGCCCTGTTTTTCACCAAAAAACCGCGCTTTTCGCCTCAAAATCAGCGAAATCGCTCAAAAAACTACGGCTTTCCAGCGGGAGCGCGGCCCAAACGGGCACCAACTTCCTTCGCCGCCGACCAGCAATCACGAATGCCGGTTGCCACATATCTGGATCTTCCGACCTGCAAGAGCAAACTTCTCCCCGGAATCTCAAATCTTTGAGGCAGTTCTTCCGCGAATCTCGCGTACCATGCGGGAGATATTTCAGGGTCCCCACGCCGTTTGGCCAGCCAAGCAAAGCCTGCGCACAGCCGCGTCATTCCCTATTCCCAGGAGGTTTCGTGTCTCAATTTCGAATGGTTCTGTTTACTGCATTGTTGTTCGCCTGCGCCGCGGGGCAGTGCTTCGCGCAGTTCAAAACCGATCTGGTCAACCCGCAGGGCGCAACCGCGCCGTGTGTCGGCATTGGTCCCGTCGGCGCTCCGCTCGCCAAAAAATGTGTCGATCTCTTCGCGCGGGCAGGCTTCATCCGCCAGGATGAGCTCGGATACACCGGCCTCACCATTGGAACCACCGCGGAGAACGACGGCATCATCGTCGCCATTGCCCCGCAATCTCCGGCGGCCCTCGCGGGGCTCGAAGTGGGAGACAGAATCACCGCGGTCGCCGGCAAGCCGGTCGCTCCCACGCCGGGATTGATCGCTGCCAAAGCCGTCTTTGGCCCGAGTGACGAACCATTGAATCTGAAGATCAGACGCCACGGCGCCGATCTCGAGCTGAGCTTTCTCCGCGATGCGCAGAACGCGCCTGATGGACCGACGGCTTCCGGCTTCATGGTCACGGTGAAGCCCATGATCAATTGGCGGGGCCAGTTCGCCCCCTGCATCGGCGCAGGCCCGGCCGCCATGGCTGCCGTTGAATACTGCTACGGACATTTCAGGCCATTTGGATTTATCAAGGCCCGCAAGTACGCCTCCACAGGCTTCCAGCTTGACCTTGCCCGGGAAGACAAAGCAATCGTCAGCGCAGTCGATCCTGACTCCGCCGCGGCAAAGGCCGATGTGCGCGCCGGCGACGAGATCGTGGCCGTGAATGGTCAGCCGTTGTCCGCAAGCAATGGAGAAGCAGCAAACGAACTGCTCTTTGGCAAAGCCGGCGATCGACTGCGAGTCACAGTTCAACGCATCCAATCCGAGATAACTGTCGAACTCGCCCTGGCCCTCAAGCCAAGAGATTAGAAGCGATCGAATGAACCTGTTCTGAAGGGGCACAACTCTTGCTGTGCTCTTTCAAACCAATGTCCGCGGCCAACTGCTAACGCACCAGCTTACGCCACGACCAGGCGCTAACGACAGAACTCAGCAGGACGCAGAGCCAGCCGAAGATGTCGCCATGGGCGGTGTAGAAGGTCACATCGTCGCGAAATCCAAACTGCGCTGGCAACGCATCCACGGCATGGCGCGGAATGCTTTGCCGTACGCGGCCATAGGGATCGATCACCGCGGTCACGCCGTTATTGGTGTCGCGCAGAATCCAACGGCGATTTTCGATGGCTCTCATGCGCAGCATATTCAGGTGCTGCCACGGCGCGCTGGTGTCGCCATACCATCCGTCGTCGCTGATGTTGACCAGCACCTCTGCGCCGAGTTGCGCAAAGGGTCGCACCTCGTCGGCAAAGACCGATTCATAGCAGATGAAGACGCCGTAGCGATGGCCGTTGAGCCGGAAGACCTCTCGCTCGTCTCCGCGTGTGAACTCCGAAACCCGGCCCGTCAGCTTGCGCGCAAAAAACAGCAGCCGCTTGAAGGGGATGTACTCGCCGAAGGGAACCAGGTGAATTTTGTCGTAGCGGCCCACGCGCGCACCATCCGCGCCAACCACCAGAGCGGAGTTGTAAAAGTGCCAGCCGCCGCCCTCGCCGTTCTCGTAAGACATTCCGATGTTGCCCGAGACCACAGGCGCCTGCGCCGATTGCGCCACATCCTTCATCGCCTGCTGAAAGCGCGGGTCCGCCTCTTCAAAGGGCGCGGGCGACTCCGGCCAAACCACCAAAGATGGAGGAGGATTGTAATATCCGCAAGTTGGATCGATCATAGGCGCGCCGGTCTGCGGAATCCCTGCAATGTAGCTCTTGCATCGCTCGCCTGCCAGCCGCTTGAACTCGGTGATATGGCGGTCCCACTCGCCGGGCCCGGACCATAGATTTTCGCCCCCCACATCGAGATTCGGTTGGATCAGGACAGCGGTAGCCGTAGCAACGGGTTTCGGCGTCGGGAGCAAAACTCCGGAGGCGCCCGCCATCAGCAGCAGCACTCCAATCGCACGCACAATTACCCGGTCCCTGTGTCCGATATGCGGAGGAGTCTCCATCATCAGCCCGCCCGTCAAGAGCGCGTTGACGAAAACCAGTACAAAGCTGATCCCGTAAACTCCCGTCCACGGGGCAAGCTGATTGACCAGCCCGTTATCCACCTGTGAATATCCAAGCTGATCCCACGGCACAGAGGTGATGCGGGCGGCGGCCAGTTCCAATGCAACCCAAAGAAAAGGCGCAAAGGCCAGCGCCAGCCGTGTGCTGCCCGTCGCCTTGCGCACCAGCATCAAACCAAAGCCGAAGAAGCCGAAGTACAGCCCCAGCACCATGCTGTACCCAATCAACAGCAGCGTCGGCGCAGCCAGCGGCATATCGCCGTAACGCATCATGGTGTCGCGAACCCAGTAGCAATTGCCGCAGTACCAGAGAATGCCGCAGAGATAGGCGAGCATAAAACTCCGGCGCATCGGGCGCTTTCCATCCGCGCACTCTGGCGCAAGAATCGCCCACAGCAGCGGCGCCAGCCCAAACCACGCAAAGACCGATCGCCACACAGGCATCGGCCCCGCCAGCGGAAACGGCAGTTCCAGCAAGCCCGCGGAAAGCCCTGCCGCGGCCCATAATTTCCAGGCTCCGTGTTTCCAGAATGAACTCTGCATACAGGGCCGAGTTTATCGCAACGGGGCGCGCTAACGCGACTTAAGATGTTAATAGCATTTCAGGCAAAATCCCTTCAAAAAAGCCTGCCCTCATTTTGGGAAATATTGGATAGCATATTCTCTGCAAAATGCTGCATACCGGAGTGAAACAGGCTACAATTTGCTTATGCAATTGGCGATTTTTGCAATGCGGCTTTTGGAGGTATTGTTTTTTGTCGGACTCGCGGGCTCTACCGTGGTCGTGCTCATCAGTTTTGTCGAGGACGGAATTGAGCTTTTCGGCAAGGACGAGAAACCTGAGCCGCGTGGTTGATTGCCCAATTTTCGTGCACTCTTTATTTCCATTGACTCCGCTATGATTCAGAAATAAACTCAACGAAGTGCAGGCGATGATTTGAGCGCCTGCCGCACATGAAGGCTGGCCATCGCGCCGGCAAAATTTCGATGGCATCCAACCGAACGACCTTTGCACCTCCTTCCGACCGCGTCAAACTCATCGTGGCATCCTCGGTGATGCTGACGTTTATCTCATTTTGGCGCGCTGCGGCCATTGTTCTCAACGATTTGGGGTCTTCGGCCTTCTATGCCGGCGGCATCGCCGAGCAGATGGTAGGCGAGGCTGCGCCGTGGTTCATCCTCGGCATCATGCTGTTCAGCTTCGCGGTGCGCGCGGTCTACGTCGAAAGTTGCTCCATGTTCACCCGCGCCGGCGTCTATCGCGTGGTGAAGGAGGCTCTGGGCGGCGGATTTGCCAAGCTCAGCGTCTCGGCTTTGATGTTCGATTACATTCTTACCGGGCCGATCTCCGGCGTTTCTGCCGGGCAATATATTACAGGCCTGATGAACGAGCTGATGACTGTTGCAGCTCAAAGCAACTGGCTCCCTCCGGCCCTGATGGATGCTCATCATCATCCCTTCCAGTTTGATATGAACCACACTGCGGCGGTCTTCGCGGCAGTGGTGACCACTTATTACTGGTGGCAAAACATCAAGGGCATTGAAGAATCCAGCAGCAAGGCGCTGCGGGTTATGCAAATCACCACGGTCATGGTGGTGATTTTGCTGTTTTGGGGATCCTATTCGGTATTCTTTACTCCCGGCGCCCATCTGCCCCCGTCGCCCGTGCCCGCCCATCTCAGTTTCAGCAGCGATGCCCTGGGTTTCCTGAGGGGAGCGCCGCAACTTCTTCCGTTGCTGGGCCTGTTCGGCATTCTGATGGCCTTCGGTCACTCCATCCTGGCCATGAGCGGCGAGGAGACACTTGCACAGGTCAATCGCGAGATACAGCATCCCAAGCTGAAGAACCTGAAACGCGCGGCAATTGTCATTGCCATTTATAGCCTTATTTTTACCGGCGGCGCTACGCTGCTGGCTTCCATGCTGATTCCGCCCTATCAAATAGCCCACGTCTATCAGGACAACCTGATCGCCGGCCTGGCCATGTACATGGTGGGTCCGCTGTTCTGGCGCATCGTCTTTCGCATCTTCGTCGTGCTGGTCGGCTTCCTGATTCTCTCCGGCGCCATCAATACTTCAATGATCGGCTCGACCGGCGTGCTGATGCGCGTGGCCGAGGACGGCGTGCTGACAGACTGGTTCCGCAAGCCGCACTCCAAATTCGGCACCAGTTATCGCATCGTGAACTTGGTTTTCATCCTCCAGATGTTGACCATTATCGCCAGCCGGGGGGATGTCATCACCCTGGGCGAGGCATACGCATTTGGCGTCATCTGGTCGTTCACATTCAACAGCCTCGCCATGCTGGTTCTGCGCTGGAAGTATAAAGGCGAACGCGGCTGGAAGGTTCCTCCCAACATCCGCATAGGTAATTTTGAAATTCCAGTCGGATTGCTCTCGGTTTTCCTGGTGCTGGCTTCCACTGCTATCGTCAACCTGTTCACCAAGTCTGTGGCCACTATTAGCGGCGTCCTGTTTGCCGCGGCTTTCTTTATCATCTTCACTGTTTCCGAGCGCGCCAACCAGCGCAAGCACGCACTGACTGCTCATCAGATGAAAGATTTCTTCCAACTGGAGCATCAGGATACTGTGAGCCGCGAATCGGCCGCCATCCGGCCCGGCGGCGTCATGGTGACCATGCACGATGCGTCCAACCCGTTTGCGCTGAAGTGGACTCTATCCCACACCAGCACGGAAGAGCAGGACGTTGTGGTTATCAATGTGCGCATGATGGGCGCCGGCGGTCCAGAGTATCTGAGCGCCGTGGATCAGAGCTTCAGCGAACATGAGCAGATGATCTTTACCAAGGCCATCTCTGTTGCCGAGAGCTTTGGCAAAAAGGTTTCCCTGCTGCTGATTCCCGCTGGGGACGTCTTTGCCGCTCTTGCGCAAGGCGCTAGTTCGCTGGAGGTGGATTCGGTTGTCTCCGGAGTCTCCAGTTCCATCTCCGCCGAGGAGCAGGCTTTCCATTTGGGATTGGCATGGGAAGCATTGCCGCAGCCTAAGCGCCAGTTCAACTTCTATGTTGTCAACTCCACCGGCGAAGCCAAGGTGTTTTATATTGGCCCGCACGCGCCCAAATTAAGCGCTGAGGACGTGCAGTTAGTGCATCGTTTATGGGTTAACATGCGCCGCGATCCCTCCATGCAGGATCTGCATCATAGTGACATCATCACTTACGCCCTGACCCATTTGGCCGGTCAGTATGCCCGCGAAAAGCAGGAGATTCTGCGTGATCTGCGCAACTACCGAGCCACTGAAATTCCCTCAGGTGTGCGCCTAGGCGGTCAGGATCTTGCCAATTCTTCCGCGTCTTCCGATGATGTGTCCGGCCAACTTCCCTCGCCCCGGCCCTCGCGCTATCTTTAGTATTCTTTTACCCCTTAGCGCTCTATCTTTCTGCAGTTATCCCCGTAAACTAACTCTTGCTAGTTATCACACTGCATTTTATATATGTTTTTGTTTGAAAATTACGCAATAGTTGAGTATTGTGTTTGTCAGGGTGTGTGCTTGTTGGCGGGCGGTTGTTATTTTCACTCACCACGAATCAATTCACCTGTTCGTGTTTTAAAAGGAGGGAACGTGGGAGTTTCAGAGATTCTGGTCCAGATTGATCATGAAATTGCGCAATTGGCGCAGGCCCGTGCCTTGCTCGAAGGGTTCGCTGCTAAGTCCAAGAAAGTCGCTGCCGCTCCAGTTGCGAAGAAAGCTGTCAAGAAAGGAAAAAAGAAGAGGAACCTTTCCCCTGAAGGACGGAAGCGCATTGCCGAGGCCGTCAAGCGCCGTTGGGCAGAACAGAAGAAAGCCGCAGGCAAGTAACTGGAATCGCAAGATTGGAAAAGGCTGGCATTTTGCCGGCCTTTTCTTATTGCTTAAACCGTCTCTTGATTAGATGGATTCTCCCGGCGTCCATCGCACAACCTGAACACCGCCATCGACGATTGCAGCCAGTTGATCTGGCGTGCCTGTCAATGGTGGAAAGGTTCCAAAGTGGAGCGGCAGAACAAGCTTCGGCCCCAGTAAGTGGACGGCCATCGCTGCTTCTTTTGGATTCATCGTGTAATGCCCTCCAATGGGAAGCATGGCCGCTTCGGGATGGTATAGCTCGCCGATCAACCTCATATCCGAGAAGACAGCCGTATCGCCTGCATGGTAAAGAACCGGGCCATCTGCAATGGTCAATATAAATCCCGCTGCAACGCCAACATAGTGAGTCCCCTTTTCATCCTGCGCCGCGGACGAGTGTTTGGCTTCCACCATTGTTACAGCCACATCTTCCAGCTGCACCGTGCCGCCCAGATTCATCCCAATCGTGTGAGCTACTCCCTTGCTCTCCAGATAAGCGGCTAACTCATATATAGCCACCAGTGTGGAATGATGCCTGGCGGCCACCGGAACCACGTCGGAGATATGGTCCCCATGGCCGTGGGTAGCCAGAATGTAATGAATCTTCGCAGGCAGAATAAAATCTTTCGGGTAAGCGGGATTCTGTGCAATGTATGGGTCAATCAGGATGTTTGTGCCCTTGGCTGTTTGAATCAGCACCGTGGCATGACCAAGCCATGTGATGCGTGTTCCGTGCAATGAGATCATCGAATCTCCTTGTTCGCTGTCTGCCGGATCAATGCTGTCAGCGAGTGATGATGACTTCAGAAACGCCGTCCTTGGCCAGAAATTGGCGATATCCGGACCAGGAGGCAAAAAGCCGCTCGATGCTGCGGTTGCTAAAAGCGCGCTGGATAGGAAACTGCTGCGCTAACTGTATCTCCACCTCGTCGCCTTCGGTGACGTGAAAACGGCAATGCACGGTCTCCTCGCCTCGCGTCCGGGTGTGAAAAAACGCCAGCACCATACCATCCTGAACCGTGGCCTCGAATAACCGCTGGACAACCGGCATCACCAGTGGCTCGGGAAGATAATCGAGCGTTGTCCACAATAAAACCGCGTCAAATACACGGCCTTCAAAATTGAGCGAATTGTTAAGAAAGCCCTCGACATCCCACACCGGGCTGCCATCTTCACCGACGCCGGTCTGCCAGTCCCGGGTGCAGGCGTCCCGGACCACATCTGCGAGGAAAACATGGTGGCCCCGGCGGGTCAGATAGTGGATGTTGGCCGGCGAGGTATAACCAATGTCAAGCACTCTGAGCTCAGATGCAGTCTCCAGGCGCGCGCGCAAAGCCGCCCAGCCGCCGGAGTGGCGTGGCACCTTCGGTCCACTGAAGCCAGCGAGGGAAACTAATGGACCGTTTTCCTCTTTCTTGTCAAACCAACGGCTAAGCACGTTAATTCCCCTTGCAATCCGATGATGACTCTCAGTCGAACCAGCTCAAAGCCTCCCGTTAGTCAACGCTGCCACCCGGCATTGTGCCTGAGTTTTCCATCTCCCTGATAACAGCTTGTGTCAGATCAACTTTCCCGCGGAAGACCGCATTATCTTCCACTGCCAGTCGAAGGGCGCGTATATCACCAACCACCTGGCAACCCGCGCGCAACTCAATGCGGCCGCTGGCAACAATGTTGCCTTGAACTTTGCCCATGATCAAAATGTCTTTGGCGGAGAGATCGGCGGCAACATTTGCGCTGACGCCAATCGTCAATCGGTTTTCCGAAAGGCTCACTGTCCCTTCCACGCGTCCGTCCACAATCAAATCTTCACTGCCCTTGACTTCGCCCCGTATCACGACCGTCTTACCTATGCGTGCTGGGGAATTCTCAACTGCCATTGTGTGATTCCTTCCGGGGCCTGCGCCTGAACCTGCCACAGAGTGGGCAAACTGATTGAGTCAGATCCGGCCAATATACCTGGGGGCGTTATGGTAAAAGCCGTCTGCTCCAGTCTGTGAGGGTTCTCGCTGTGAAATTGACCCTGAACGAACTATACGCAACCCGGGCGCATTGCTTCAATCCTGCATTGCAAATTCGAATCCAAATTTAATTAGTTGTATTCACAGATTCAGCATTCCGAGGCGACCTTCTCCGCTAAACTGTGGAATGTGCGCAACTTCTTAACGCTTTTCGTGCTGCTTTCATGGCCCGGGGCTGCACTTAGCCAGCCTGTTGCCTCCGGCCTCTCCCCCGATCAGGCTCAGGCCTTGGTGACGCGAGCTTTGGCCACGGAGTTGCGCGCTTCCCAGGACGCCAGCCACCCCATGCTCTACCGGCTTCGCAAATCCAGCCCGCGAATGACCTCGACCAAAGAGATTGCCGAGACCCGCGACGGTGATGTAGCCCGTCGGATCGCCATCAACGACCAACCCCTGAGCCAGACGGACGAGCTACAAGAGCAGGCTCGCCTGGATGCCCTGCTCAGCGATCCCAGCCGGCAGCGCCATCGCAAGCAGAGCGAGGAATCCGACACCGGCATCGTTCTCAAGCTCTTGCGTATGCTGCCTAAAGCTTTCACTTACGAATACGCCGGCTCTGGCCAGGGTCCATCCGGCGCTGTGGTCAAATTCCGCTTCCATCCCAACCCCGGATTCACCCCTCCTGACCTGGAAACGCAGGCCCTGACGGCCATGAGCGGCGAACTTTGGGTTGACCAGGCCCAGGAGCGTGTAACGCGCCTGGAAGGCCATTTGCAGCAGGACACCAACTACGGCTGGGGAATCCTGGGCAAGCTGGACAAAGGCGGCTGGATTGTTCTCGATCAGGCCGACATCGGCGGGCATCAATGGCGCATCACGCGCTTCCAGATGAAGATGAGCCTGCGCATCCTCTTCAAGACCAAATATTTTGACAGTACGCAGGAAATGACTCAATACACGCCACTTCCCGCCGGATTGGACTACCGGAAAGCCATTCAGATGCTCCGCAGCACTCCCCGAAGGTGACATCCGGGATACATAAAATCTTGGAATTTAGGCGCAAAAAACGGCCCTGACCACTCGGAAAGGGCCGCTTTTCATGTCAAAAAAACGAACTGGCTACATCTTGATGAAGACGATGACCAGGGTAAACAGGGTGAGGGACTCGATCAAGGCCAGGCCTAGAATCAGGAAGGTGAAGATTCCAGCGCGCGCGCCGGGATTGCGAGCCAGTGCTTCGACGGCTGAACCGACCGCCCTGCCCTGACCGAGGCCGCACATGCCAGCGGCAAGCCCCATGCCCAAACCGGCGCCAATCGGCACCAGACTGGCAGCAGCCGAACCACCATCCGCGAAGGCCGGAATGGCGAAGCACAAAACCGCCAGGGCCATGAACACATACTGAAGTTTCTGCATATTTCTCCTGCTTCCCTTTGAATTGGCCGCCAGTGGGTGGTTGAGGCTCACCGAGCTGGCCCCCTCACGCTTGCGGCCTACCGTTTACCCGGAGCGGAAGCGTCTCCGGCGGAATTCTTAAAAACAGCTTCTAGCTTCTAGCTGCTAGCTGCCTGATGCAATTTCTGGCTGAATCAAATCCTATCGATTCAGAACCATCTTCCCGGCACTGAAACCATAACATCAATCCGCCGATCCTGTTGAACAAGCTAGTAGCTAGAGGCTAGAAGCTGAAAGCTGTTTTTAGTGCTCGTGCGCCACCGCCAGCGAGAGATAAATCATCGTCAGCAGCATGAATACAAAAGCCTGAATCAGCGAGATGAACGCGTGCAGTCCCATGGGAACCGCGGGCAAAAGGAACGGAACCATGGAAAATGCGACCAGGGTAAGCAAATCGCTGGCCAGCATATTGGCATAAAGTCGGACAGTGAGCGACAGTATCCTCGCCAGGTGGGAAATGAGTTCAATAATAAAAATCAGCCACGACAGCCACCAGATAGGCCCCAGAAACTGCTTCAAATAGCCCCACGGACCATTGGCGCGGAGGCCGTGGAAGTTGTAATAGAGGAAGGCCGGAAAGGCGAGCCCCAGGGGCACCCAGGGCTGGCTGGTCGGCGTCACAACCCCGGGAATCAGCCCTACCAGATTGTTGAAGAAGACAAAAAGAAAAATACAGGTCACAAAGGCCTGAAAGTGCTCGTAACCGTGGCCAATCACCTGTTCGGCCTGGCCGCCTATGATTTCATGAATAAACTCGGCGATTCCCTGCGCCGGGCTGGCCTGCTCTACAGACAGGCTTACCCGCACAATGAGAAAAAATAGAATGAGGCCGGCAACCACCAGCAACTCCAGCCCGAAGGCCTGATTGACCGCAACGGCCTTGTGGGCAGCAACCGCAGGGTGCAGGCCAATCGCCTGAAAAGCCTTGACCTCGATGCCTAAAAAAAGTGAATTCAGAAAACGAACCAGCGCAAATGTTTCCGGCATTGAACCTTGAATCCTTCCGTTTCCAGCTCGTTTTGCTCCTGCCCGCCACTTGGGCGCTCAATCGCGCAGCAGCCGAATCGCTTCCCAACCAATGGTGAAAACCGCCAGACCAAGGCCGCAGAGAAGCGCCACAACCGAGCCGTGCAAACATTTCAGGCTACCATAAATGACCCCTGCAAACACTGCGAGCCGCAGCACAAAGAAGAGAACAACCACGGGCGCACTCGTAGGCGTCTTCTGCTTGTCCATTCTCGCGTTGATGACGCGCGCCAGGCGCTGCCACTCCCAGATGCTGGCTGCCGAAATCAGCGTGCCGGTCAGCAGCATCGACGCGCTGCGCCATCCCGCGCCGATCCACACTGCCAAAGCAGCTACCATCCCTAGAATCAATGTATTGCGCAAGGCTCGGTGGAGCATCGCGTTCAGGTCTTCATGGGTGAGTTCAACGATTGGGTGGGTCTCCTGGTTCATGAAGGGTTGCCCGTACTTCCCTTTCCGGTCCCGTTCCGGGTCTTACTTCCCGGAGTGGAAGCTTTCTCAGCTGCATAAGCCGATTGGATCACGTAGTAGAGTCCAGAGATGCATCCCAGACATATCCCGGCAACCACAATCCACTTTGTGTGGAACAGGTAATCTGCTCCCGCGCCTGCCGCCCAGCCCACCACCACAGCCGAGGGCAGCACAAAAGCGATCTGCATCAGCTTTTCAGCCTCGACATAAGCACTGAGTCCGCCCGAAGGCTTCGCAGGCTGCTTATTATCCGGAATGGCGCGATGAAAGGGCATCCCTCGTGATTATCCACGATGACGCCCTTCCACGCGAGAGGCGGCCAGGCTATTTGCTGGGTTTGAAGGTACTCAACTCCGAGGCCTTGATTCGATATTTGCCTTCATCCTCGCTTACTTGCACAAAGTCCAGGCTTCGATCCGTTTCACGGCTGTTGTTTCCGTAATTATGCACCTTCAGCGTTGCCTGGGCTTCAAAGTAGTAAACCTTGCCTGCCTCAGCAGTGAAGGAAGCCAGTCCGACCATCTCTTTCAAATGGCCGAAAACGGACTGCCAGCCTGTACACAGATGATGTTCTCCCGGCTCAACGTCAACTGTGAAGTACGATTTTCCCTGGTTTGCGCCAACCCAAGTCCCATCCACACCGAACCGGGTTGAAGGGGTACCGCATCCTAGACAGCCCCAGGTCCTGTCCAGCGTTTCAATGAATACAATTTGTGCTTTGCCAGCCGCCGGAAGTGCTGGTGGGGGATGGTTCTTATCTGTCGTGACATCAAATTTGATTTTGTCATCGCCGCAGGCGTCCGGCAGGATCGTCTTGGCCCGAGCGCACACTGAGAAAACCAGCGTCGCACAAAGAAGAATAGCGAAGAGTCTACATTTCATGACAATCATTCTATATGGCTGAAGACATGCCCAGCCATCTGACATGCGCATGGCACTGTGCTTCTCCTCCAAAGCCTTCCTGCATCACCGCTTATGAAATGGGCGATATACTGGCATTTGAGCCAGTAACGCAGTTTTCACAAAGGAAGCCACCGTGTTCGATTCGGAATTTGAACGAAGCCTCTTCGATCTGCGCAAATCGAAACTCGAAGAGATCGAGAAGCTGGGCCAGGCCGCCTACCCCAACCAGTTCCTCGCCTCTCATACCGTTCCCCAGGTCCGCGCCAAGTGGGGCGCGGCGCAAGCCGAGACCCTCGAGACCGACCGCGTGACTGTGGCTGTTGCCGGGCGCATCATGGCCATTCGCGCCCAGGGCAAGGCCGGCTTCGCCACACTTCAGCAGGACGGCCAGCGGCTCCAGATTTACGTCCGCCTCGATGCCGTTGGCGAACAGGGCTTTGCGCTCTACAAACTCCTCGATCTGGGCGACCACATCGGCGTCTCCGGCTACCTCTTTCGCACGCGAACCGGCGAGCTGACGATTCACGTCGAGAAGCTGACATTCCTTGCCAAGGCCATGCTCGCGCTGCCGGAGAAGTTTCACGGCCTGGCCGACGTTGAGTTGCGCTACCGCCAGCGCTACGTGGACCTGTTCAGCAACCTCGAAGCCCGCGAAGTCTTCGTCAAACGCGCCAAGGTGCTTCGCGCGCTTCGGACGTTCTTTGACAGTCGCGGATATCTGGAAGTCGAAACTCCGATGATGCAGCAGATCGCCGGCGGCGCGGCTGCGCGGCCATTCAAAACGCATCACAACGCGCTGGATCAGGATCTGTTTCTGCGCATTGCGCCGGAGCTTTATCTCAAGCGCCTGGTTGTCGGCGGCTTCGACCGCGTTTACGAAATCAATCGCAACTTCCGCAACGAAGGCGTCAGCACGCAGCACAACCCCGAGTTCACCATGCTCGAGTTCTACCAGGCCTATGCGAACTACCACGACCTGATGGATATCACCGAGAAACTCATCGAATTTGTGGCGCGCGAGGTGAACGGAACCACCAAAACCGAGTTCAACGGCCACGCCATCGACCTCGCCAAGTGGAAACGGTACACAATGCACGAGGCCATTCGCGAGTTCTGGCCGAAAGAAATCGCTTCGCGAGCGAAACATCGTGGCATTGAAGCTGTACTGAAACCTGAGCACTTTGTCGTGGCGACTGAGATGCAGGCGCTTCTGAGCGTGGCTATCGACGCGCTGGATGATATGTGCGGAGACATTTCGGCTCATTTGATAGCCGCCAAGACTCCGGAAGAGGTTGATAAGCTCTCCGAAAGCGAAGATCGTTTCAAGAAGATTCGCAGCGCGCTTCAGGTGGTCTTGACTGACTCACTCGATGGCGCACCTATGGGCAAAGTGGTCTACAACCTCTTTGAGGCGGTCGTTGAACCCTTCCTCATTCAGCCAACCATCATCTACGACTATCCAACTGTCGTCTCCCCGCTCTCCAAGCAGAAGCCCGACGACCCCGAGCACGTCGAGCGCTTTGAATTCTTCTGCGGCGGCTTCGAACTGGGCAACGCCTTTAGCGAATTGAACGATCCCGTCGAACAGCACAAGCGCTTTGCCCAGCAACTTGACGAGCGCCAGCGCGGCGACGACGAAGCGCATCAGATGGACGAGGATTACGTGCGCGCCCTGGCCTATGGACTGCCTCCCACCGGCGGCGAAGGCATCGGAATCGACCGCCTGGTGATGCTGCTGACCGGCTCCAAATCCATCCGCGACGTGATTCTGTTTCCGTTGATGAGGAACAGGGAACAGGGGACCAAGGGACCAGGGGACCAAGAGACCGCCGCACAATGAAAGTCGAGGAGCATCCATGGGACAATCATTCAAAGATCTCCTCGTATGGCAGCACGCCATCGAGCTTACGACCGAGATTTATAGACTGACGGCGACCTTTCCGGATGCGGAAAAATTCGGCCTGACCAACCAGATGCGCCGCGCCGCAGTTTCCATCGCAAGTAACATCGCAGAGGGTTATGGGCGAGCCACTAAAGGCGAGTACATTCAGTTCCTGGGCCACGCACGCGGCTCTTGCTCCGAACTCGAAACACAAATTGTTATCGCTGGAAATTTCGGCTTTGGTACACCACTCAACCTCCAAACTTCTGATGCTTTATGCCACGATGTGAGCCGACTCTTGAGCGCCCTTATGAAATCTCTCCGCGCCCAGCAGCAGGCACAATTGACGAGAGTGGTTGGCGGACCGGTTTCTTAGTCCCTTGGTCCCTCGGTCCCTTGGTCCCAATTTTGTAGGAGCTTCATTGAACATACTTTTTGTCGGCGACATCTTCGGCAGCGCGGGACGCAGAATCGTGCGCGAACACATCGGCCATATCCGCCAGGCTCATGCCGTTGAACTGGTCATCATCAATGCGGAAAATGCTGCCGGCGGATTCGGCCTGACTCCGCAACTCGCCGAAGAGCTTTTCGATCTGGGCGCGGACGTGCTGACCACCGGCAACCACGTCTGGGACAAGCGCGAACTGATCGACTACATGAACGCCGCGCCTGCCGATTGCCACGAGCGCGGGCGCAGAATAGTGCGGCCGGCAAATCTGCAACCCGGCGTTCCTGGATGGGGCGTCTATGAAGGGCAGACGCAGAGCGGCGTAGATTACGCTGTGGTTCAACTGCAAGGCTGCGTCTTCATGAACACCACTAACGACCCTTTCCACGCAGTAGACGCACAGCTCAAAGGCATCACGGCCAAAGTCATCGTGGTGGACATGCACGCCGAAGCTACCAGCGAGAAAGTTGCGATGGGCTGGCATCTGGATGGCCGCGTCACTGCGGTTCTGGGCACCCATACCCATATCCCCACCGCCGACGAGCGCATTCTCCCCGGTGGAACCGCCTTCCAGACCGATGTAGGCATGAGCGGCCCTTACGACAGCGTGATCGGCGTCGAAAAGGATTTGGTGCTGCACAAATTTCTCACCGGAATGCCGGGCAAATTTGAAGCCGCCAAGGGCAACCCCAAGATGTGCGCCACGCTTGTCACTTGCGATCCCGCCACTGGCCGCGCCTCGCACATTCAGCGCATCATGCTGGGCGAATAGCAAAATCTAACTGCCAATTATTTAATCAGCGTAGCTTTCCCTTCAACGCTGGTTGCCTGAACCGGCTTTCCCTGTGCCTCACTCGGGGTTCGCTCAACCGCCTTCTCCTTCGATTTCGGCGCTGCGGTGTGCGACGCCTTCAGCAGCTTTCCCTTGCCATTGAAGGTCATTGTCCAACGCATCGGGTGCGGAATTGCCGCCACATCCGTAAAGGAAAGCACAGCGCCTCCGCGCATTGGAATCACTTCCCTTCCCGTGGGCGCGGCCGGCAAATTGCGAAAATCGTCTTGCTCCGCTGGACCAATCTGGGGATGAACCCCGGCCAGCGCCGCGTAGCACATCGCCGTTCCCAGCCACTCAGGTTCCTTCTCCGCGTGCTCTTCCGCCCGGATGTGGTTGAAGGCCGAAATCGTCAGTGCGTTGATAGGCGCCGGCGAAAAAAGCGAATATCCCCGCCGAACAATCGGAATGATGCGCACCCGCCCGTCGCCGCCGCGCGGAATCGACGCCGAAAACACGCTTACGTCGCCTTTGCCGTTGTTGCGCGTGAACTGTAAGAAAAGATGATGGGGCAGCGCGGGGCAAACCACCTGCTGATAACTCCACTTGCCCTGGTTGAACTCAAGCCCGGCAAACCCCGCTTTCTCGCCGATGGCCGACTCCCCATCTGCCGCCAAATCGCGATCCTGCTCGCTCATCTTTTCATAGCTGCGAAATTCAAGCGGCGTGGCAGGCCCCTCCGTCCCATTGCCGGGCGGAAACGGCATAGGACGCCTGACTGCTTTGCGCGCATGGCTGGGTTGAACGGCGGCTTCATCCGGGCCTGTCTGGGCTTCGGCGAAAACGCATATGGCCAGGATGCTGCCGAAGGCCAGCCAGGCTGTAATAGTTCTAAATCGTTCCATGCTGCCCTTAGCCTACCACTGCGAGGATGGGCCTTTGAATCACGTTAAAAAAACACAAAAAGGGCAGCCCGTTACGAGCTGCCCTTTGATGGCCCAGGAGTGTGGTCAGGCGCGCCGGAACCTCACGGATTCCGACGCAAAATCATTGGATAATACAACATCAATGGGCTGCCGGCTTGTGTCCCGCAGCCGGTTTATGCGCCGGAACAGTCTTCTTCTTTTCCGGAACGATCACTCCATCGCGAAGCACAATCTGTGCGGTTTGCGCCGTAGTCGCTGTGGCCGCAACCTGAGTGTACGTGTCGTATGTGCCATCCAGCTCCGCCTGGTCCTTGCCGCTCAGCCCGTAATCAGAACCACTGGCCGGAGCTTCCTTGCATGAGACCGGCGTCTTCAAATTAACAATAAAGTCGGCGGCCTTTGCAGTCTTCGCATCATCGGTCACCGCAACCTTGATCACCGAAACGAGAGGCTCAATAGCAATCTTCTTGATCGGTGTTTTGGGGTCTGTGAAGAGCTCGCTCAGTTTGTCGGTGTCTGCCTTGACGCCGGAAGTCAGAATGTAGTCCTCCTCCGCCTTCAATTCAGCTCCCGGAGCCTGGAAGTCCTTGCACGCTACAGGGGCCTGCAACTTGACGAGGAAGTCGGTCGGCTTGACTCCCTGTGTCACGATAACCTTGATCACCGATACAGGAGCTTCGATCACCGTTCCAGGGACCGGCGTTGCCTGGTCTTTCAGCACCGCCCACATCTTGTCAGCGTCGTCCTTGTTTCCAGCGGCCAGTACGAACTCCTTGTCGCCCAGATTCAATGTCATCAGGTTCGGAGTGTTCACGATCAGATCGTGAATCTGCTCAGCAGGCGTCTTGGCCTTGGCGATAATCAGGGTTCCCGGAGGGAAGGTAGTCAGGGCTGCCTGCGCCTTGACGTCATCCAGGCCCTTCATGTCACCGTGATACTTCTTGTAGTAATAATCGAGCGACTTCTCGATGGTGGCCTTGTACCCGGCAGGAACAAAGTTCCAGACACGGGCATAAAACCAGATCGCTTTCACCAGGTTTGCCTTAGCCGTATCGCTCGGGTCTGGCTGCGCATAGGCCTGGGCCAGCAGCATGGAGTCCTGCAAGCCGATTCCAGCCTTGGTCTGATCGTTCGTAAACAGCATCAGTTCCTTGGTGTATTCGTCGATTGCGCCTTTGAAGTCCTTCCTGGCGACTGCATCGTCGAAGGCGATAGCGGAGTGGAAAACCGGGTAGGAGCCGCCGGTCTGAGCCTTCCAGTCCTTGTCGGCAACGCCATCCGGTTTGGGCGTTATAAGGCCTTTGCGGGCAAGTGCCGCTGCGTCATCGCAGGTTTGCACGTCCTGCGTCTTGCCGCATTGGTTCTTCTTGATGAAGACCGAGTAAAGGATGGCCTTCAGATAATTGGGGTCCTCCTGCAGCAGCCTGCTGGCCGCGCTGAGCGCCTTGTCGGCATCGCCCAGGCCTCCCTGTTGAGGGGACGAGTAGTAGGTGTCAATCAGGTTATCCAGAACCGCCTTCTTGACGACGCTCTGGGGATATTGCAACAGAAAGCTCTCCAGTGCCGCTGCTTTGGCCTTGGGGTCGGTTAGTCCAATGGCGCTATTGTAAGAGTTGTACTCTGCCGGATCCTTGATGACGATCGAATCCTGGGCACGCAGCATCGGCGCGCAATAAACGCTGAGGCTTGCCAATACCATCACAGATGCGAAAACTATCTTCTTCATTCAGTGCTCCTGGGAACTGCCAAAATGGAAATCAATGCTCAAGCACTCGCTCAGGGAATGCAGAACCGCTCATTCAGCGGTTGAGCGCCGGGCGGTCGGCTATGCCATCCCTCTCGGCTTCCAATGCGGTCTTGGTTGGATTATAGAAAGCCCCGCCCCTCGTGACAAGCGAAGTCGTGCGGAAAGTCAATTCTTCCAGTGGAAAGGCAGGTACGGCACTCCCAAAATCCTCCATAGGAAACCCGCCGTCAATCGCATCGAGTACCTGCCGATGCGCTCACGAGAGCATGGCCGACCGCGCCTGCCCTGTAAATCTGCATGCAGCGCCCACTCGGCCCCGAGTAATCCAAAAGCCTTGGCGCGCTTCATTTCAAAATTTTGTGTACGACAATATAATAATTTGTAATAATTGTGGGATGGCCACTCCCGTTAAACGCGCCTCCCACGTCTTCACCATCAGCTTTCCCGAGGAGCTTGCAAATCAGGTGATCGCCGCCGCCCGTGAAGAGAGCCGAACCATTAGCGAACTCTTTCGAGAAGCCTTTCGCACCTACAGAAGGCAAGCGGTCACAAACTTTGTATCGGCGCCGGAATCTCCGTCATTTATTTCGGCCGAAGGCCGCATGAAGGTAAATTCCCGGCAGTAGTGCTTTCCCGATTCTCTATTCTTCTGCCTTCCACACAAAGGTTCCCGGCTGGGCCAGCCCGATGTGCGCCAGCACTCGGCAGACAAACTGCCGCGCCATCGCGTTGGAATCAATGGGCTGGTTGTAAAACGACGGAATTACCGGGTAGATCACCGCGCCCGCCTCGGCCGCCAGCGTCATATTTCTGAGATGAATGCGATTGAAGGGCGTTTCGCGCACGCATAAAATCAACGGGCGGCGCTCTTTGAGCGTAACGTCCGCTGCGCGGGCAATCAGCGAGTCAGCCATCCCATTGGCAATCGCCGCCAGTGTGCCCATCGAACATGGCAGCACGATCATTCCATTGGATGGGTAACTTCCGCTCGCAATCGCCGCGCCAATGTCCGCGTCGGCGTGCTGCACAGTCTTGTTACTCAGGCCCGTAAAATCTGGGTGCCCCTCCCTCGCCACGTTTTTGTCTTTGCGGCTAGGGCGGGATTCAATAGATTCAGCGCCGAGCAGTTTTTCCAGCAGATCGTTTCGCCCGCTGACTCCCAACTCCTCCGCCATCACGCGCAGCGAGTTTTCCGAAGCGACAAAATGAACGCGCTCCACGCGCGCATCCGCCTCCAGCGCGCGCAGCATCGCGCGCCCAAAGACCGCTCCGGAAGCTCCGGTGATTGCTACGGTGAGATTCATCGATTCGAAGCTCCTGACTGTAGTTCGCGCCGTAGGCGCAATGGTTATTAGCCCCGCGCTTCAGCGTGGGGTTGCCGGCCCAAACACAGAGGCCGGAGTCCCGTAGGGACGGCTCCTACTCCCCCAACACCCTCTGGAAGATAGCGTCTACATTCCCCAGTTGCCGCGTGTAGTCGAAGGTCTTCGCCAGCTTTTCCGGACTGAGCAACGCGGTAATCGCCGCATCCCGCGCCACTTCGTCGCGGAAAACCAAATCCTCTTTCCACGCCCGCATCGCGTGAGCCTGCACCAGCCGGTAAGCATCCTCGCGCAGCATCCCCGCTTCTGCCAAATCCAGCAGCAACTGCCCGCTGAAGATGAGGCCGCCGGTCGATTCCAGATTCTTCTTCATCCGCTCGGGATAAACCAGCAACCGGGCAATCAGGTCGGTCGTCTTGGCCAGCAGATAATCCACCAGAATCGTCGAGTCGGGGAAGATGACGCGCTCCACCGACGAGTGCGAAATATCCCGCTCATGCCACAGCGGAATGTTTTCAAATGCCGCCTGCGCATTGCCGCGCAGCACGCGCGCCAGGCCGCTGATTTGTTCCGATGTAATCGGGTTCTTCTTGTGCGGCATCGCCGAGGAGCCCTTTTGCTTCTCGCTGAAATATTCCTGCGCCTCGCGCACCTCGGTGCGTTGCAGATGGCGAACCTCAACGGCAATCTTGTCCATCGTGCTGGCAATAATCGCCAGCGTGGAAATGTACGCCGCATGCCGGTCGCGCTGAATCACCTGCGTCGTCACTGGCGCAGCCTTCAGCCCGAGCCGCGCGCAAATCTTTTCTTCGTGCTCCGGCTTCAAATGGCCAAAGGTCCCCACCGCGCCTGAGAGCTTGCCCACGCGCATATCCTCAGCCGCAGCATCAAAGCGGACCAGGTTACGCTCCATCTCGGCGTACCAGTTGAGCAGCTTGAGGCCAAAGGTTGTCGGCTCGGCGTGAATACCGTGCGTGCGCCCAATCGTCGGCGTGTGCTTGAACTCGACCGCCCGGCGCTTCAGCACGTCCAGCAACTCCACCAGATCCATGCGAATCAGCGCCGAAGCTTCTTTCACCTGCAAGGCCTGCGCCGTATCCACCACGTCATTCGAGGTCAGCCCATAATGCAGCCATCGGGATTGTCCGTCCAGGCCTTGGTTTTTGAGGCTCTCGGCTACGGCGGTAGTGAAGGCAATCACGTCGTGCTTTACCTCGGCCTCAATCTCCTGAATGCGGGCCACGGTAAAGCCTGCCTTTTCGGCGATGGCATGAGCCGCTTCGACGGGAATCACTCCATCCTCGGCCAGCACAGTGCTTGCCGCCGACTCCACCTGCAGCCAGCAGCGGTACTTGTTCTCATCGGTCCAGATGCGGCCCATAGCCGGGCGGGTATAGCGGTCAATCAAGGCAGGCTCCTCGCCAGAGCCGCATTGTGCGGCCCTTCTCCAACCCTATATTGTACGAGGGAAAAG
>Ga0316217_10000895_pt1 | contig 40453 bp, 25 predicted proteins | sample 1anoAmetaG_FD_203633 | JGI IMG/M metagenome (GOLD analysis project Ga0316217, IMG submission 203633) | Freshwater microbial communities from Trout Bog Lake, Wisconsin, USA - 1anoA | ecosystem: Environmental > Aquatic > Freshwater > Lake > Hypolimnion/Profundal zone | place: USA: Wisconsin...
TTGCCGCTGGCGGTGTCGTCGAAGACCACCAGATCGTTATCGGCATAGAGAGCTGAACTCTGCCAGTTGTTGCTGGCGGTGTCCCAATTGGCGCTGGTGTTGCCGCTCCAGATGACGGTGGTTGGGCCGCTGGGGATGATGTTGGCATCGATGGTGACCGCGATGCTGCCGAGGGTGGTGTTGCCGGAAGTGTTTTCGCTGAAGGGCGTGAAGGTGAGCGTTTCGGCATAGCTGCCGGGCGTGGCTTCGTTCAGGCCGACGGTCAAGGCGCTGTTGTTGCCCGCCGTCACGCCATGGAAGGCGGCCGTGCCGCTCAGGCTGAAGTTGCCGTTGCCGCTGGTGATCGTGAAGTTGCCGCCTAAATTATCCTGGTAGGCCGAGAGATAAGAGTTCACGAGATTCAGGTTATCGGTCAGGTTGCCGGTGGTGGCACTGACATTGCCGAAGTTGAGGAAGTAGCTGGTGGCATAGTTGTTGATGCTGTTGCTGCCGCTGCTGCTGAGACCACCGGTGCCACCGGCCAAGGCGATGGTGGGATTGGCGTAGTTGTTGGCGGTCTGGGTGATGGTGACGTTGCCGGGGGCGTTGGTCCAAGTGTTACCGGTGTTGGTAATGCTGACGGTATTGGTGTTGACGCCGACGGTGGCAGTGTAAGTGCTTTGCACGTCGAATGCCCCCTGGGCGGCAAGGCTGCCGCTGTTGCCGTTGAGCAGGCCGCCCAGGTTATAATTGGCGGGATCCGAACCGCTGGGTGCGGTGTTTTGCAGGTTGACGCCGCAGGTCACCGTGCCGGGGTGAACAATGGTGTTGTTGGTGGCATCGGCGGACATGGTGACGCTGGCTAGGTGGATCAGGTTCAGGGCTGAACTGGAAACCGCCACACGGTAGCCGCTGGGAATCGTGCCCTGGGTATAGCCGGTGGTGAGCGTGCTGGCCGAAAGCAAAGTGTAGTTACCGAGGGTAGGGCTGCCGCCGATGTTGACCGTGCCGCCGGTGAGGCTGGCGTTGCCGGTGACGGTCAGCGTATTGCCCGCGCCGAGGTTCAGGTTGCCGCTGGTGAGGGCGAGAGATTTGACGGTGTTGGCGTAACTGGAGACATCCAGGGTGCCGCCGCTGATGGTTATGGCGGAAGCGCTGGAGAGTGTGTTGGCCGCGCCGGCATAAAGGGTACCGGCGCTTAGCGTCGTATTGCCGGAGTAGATGTTAGCGCCGGTCACGGTGAGAGTGCCGGCGCCGGATTTGACCACGGTGCCGTTGCCGCTGATAGCGCCGGCATAGGTCTGGTTGCCATAGAGGTTGAAAGCCAGAGCCGCATTGTTGGTGATATTACCGGCCACCGAAGCATCGAATCCGCTGGTGCCGTTGCCAAGCTGCAAGGTGCCGGCGTTGATGGTGGTGTTGCCGGTGTAGGTGTTGCTGCCGTTGAGCAAGATGACCGTGCCGTTGCCGTTGAGGCTGAGCGTGGCGCCGGCACCACCGATCGGACCGCCGGTGAAAGCGTAGGTTACGACGTTGTTATTAAAGGTGACGGCGGCCGGGCTGACGCCACCGGCGGCGATATTGATCGGCGTGGTGTTACCACCAATGTCGCTGAAAACCACCGTGGTGCCATTGCCATAGACCGCGCTGGTGGTGGTAATCCAGTTGGCACTGGTGGTATCCCAGGAATTGCTGTTGTTGCCGATCCAAGTAGGCGAACCGACGTAAGCGGCGGAGAGGGTTTCCGCGGTGGTGTTGCCAGCCAAAGTCAAATTGTAGAGCAAGGTGTTGACGGTGATATTGCCGCTGGCGAGTTTCCAATCCGCGGGGTTGTTGGTGGCAGTGGCGGAAGTGATCAAGGTGTAGTTGCCTGCCGCCAGGCCGGTGGTGCCGGCGATGGGACTCAGCGCGATGGTGCTAGCGCCGGCACCGAAGGTCAAGCCGTGGACGAGGAGCTGGTCGCTGCTGGCGTTACCAATGTCAAACTTCAAAGCCGGCGTGACCAACCCGGTAATGCCCGCGAGGCTGAGATTGCCACCGATGGTGAAGCTGCCGATGGTTCCATCAGCCAGACTAAGCGTCGGTGCCGAGAGGCCGCTGCCGTTGAGGGCAAAGGTCGTGGCGGTGTTACCGCTGCTGACGGAGGTGCCGGCATTGGCCAGGAAAGTGGCTCCGGGGCTCACGGTAACAGAAGTATTGCCAAGGGATCTGCCAGCGCCCAGTTGCACGGTGCCGCCGTTGACCGCGGTCACCCCGTTGTAGGTGCTGTTGCCGGTGAGGATGATAGTGCCGCTGTTGACGACGATGCCCTCGGTGCCGGCGCTGTTAGTCAGTACTCCGGATAACGTCCAAGTACCGGTGCTGTTTGCAGAAAGGATTTGGAATGCGCCAGCCGGAACGGTAATTCCTTCGCCGAAGGTGCCATTACCAGCGCCGCTGAGCACCAGTCCGTAGTTCGACGTGATATTACCGGTGTTGGTCAGGTTCAGGATACCGGCGTCCGAACGGATGCCGGTAACATTACTGAAGGAAATCAAACCGGAGCAGGTATTGTTGCCGCTGACATTTTCCAAGGCGCCGCCGCCGCCGGCTTGACCAAGCGGACCATAGCCAACGAGGGTGATCGGCATCGTCAGGGTGATGTTGTTAGCGCCCTGGCTCTGGAGTTGGAGAACCGAACCATAGGTTCCGCCGGCGTTGGTGGCCACGCTTGCACTGCTTCCCAACGCGCCATTGCTTTGAATGTTCAAGGTGCCGGCGGTAATCGTGGTAGCGCCAGTGTAGGTATTGTTTCCCGTGAGGGTGAGGGTTCCACTTTCCGCCGCCGCGCCGTTTTCTGTCACGGTGCCGGTGCCAAGACTGAAGTTGCCAGAAATAATGACGTTACTGCCGACATTGCTGACGGTAAGGCTGGTGGCGGTGAGGTTGCCGTTGCCGATGGTATAGCTGCCGCTGCCGGCCGCGGCGATGGTCACCGCGCCCACGCTTTGGCTGGTGCCGCCAAGGTTCAGGGCGCCACCATACAACTTCAACGCTCCGGTGCTCAACTTTCCCGATCCGCTGATGGCCAAAGTTCCGGCGTTGACGGTAGTCGTGCCGGTGTAGGCGTTGGCCCCGCTCAAAGTGGTGGTGCCATTGCCGGAGAGAGTGAGCGCCGGGGTATTGGTATTGGAGATGACCGAACCGATATTGAGCGTGCCATAATCGATAACCACCAACTCTTTACCGGTGGCATTGGCGGTAATGTTCCCACCCGACATCGTGGCATTGGTGCCGGGAGTGACCAGGATGCCGCCGGTGTTGATGGTGTTGGTGCCGGCAAGGGTCAAGCCGATTGCCGAACCGCTGTTGAAGCGCAGGGTGTTGACGGTGAAACTTGCGGCCGGCGCATCACCGTTGCTCACATCAAGGTTATTGGTTGCGGTGGTATAACTGCTATTGCCGGTGACGCCCGCCCCGAGCGCACCGATGGTGCCGCTGGTGTTGGTGGCCCAAGCGGTTCCCCCGTTGGCGGTGGCAAAAGCGGTGCCGTTGGTGGCGGCACCAACCAGAATGCCGTTGGCAGCCCAAGTCGTGCTGGTGGTGGCAAAGTTACCGGTACCGCCGGTCGGCAGGGTGAAATCGACCGTGTCACCGGCGCTGCGGGTAATGGCTCCCAGGGTGAGGCTAAAGTTACTGTTGTTGGTAAGGATGGCCGAGGCGCCGCTGCTGACGGTGGTGCTGGCAAAGCTCTGGGTAACGCTGCCGGTGGTGGTATAGTTCAACACCCCGCCGCCGTAGGTGCCGCCGATCGTCAGGGCACCGGTGCTGATGTTGGCGATGGTGCCACCGATATTGAGCGTGCTGCCATTGACGGTGGTAGCGCCGGTATAGCTGGTGTTACCGGAAAGGGTCAGGGTGGCCGGGCCGTTCAGGCTGATGGCGTTGCTGCCCATATTGAGGTTGGCGGTAACCGTGGCGGTACCGAAGGTGAGGCCGGTGGTGGTGAAGCCGGTGGCGGTGATGGAGCCGTTCTGGATGGTGTTACCGCTGGCCGGCGGCGCGGAAATGGTCAGGGTGCCGACGGGCACGGTGCCGGTGCCCAGGTCCAAGGTGCCGCCATTGAGCGTCAAATTCTGACTGGCATTGCCTCCCAGGGTTCCGCAGCCGCTGACACCCAGAAAGCCGCCGTTGATGGTGGTTCCACCGGAATAGGTGTTAGCGCCAGTGAGGGTGAGGCTGCCGCTGTTCACGGTAAGTGCGATGGATTTGGAGCCATCCTGAATGATGCCGCCGAACGTCGAGGTGCCAATTTGATAGACCAGATAGCCGGCGTTGCCACTGTTGTCGGTGATGGTTTGGCTGGCGGGAGTAGCGCCGGCGCCAACCGTTAAGCCACTGACGGTAACCGTTTGCCCGCCGACAGCCAGTGTGCCGTTGCTGGTGCTGTTGCCGAAGGTGACGGTTCCCGTGCCGAGGGACAGGTTGCTATTGCTGGCGCTCAGGGTGGCGTTACCGGTGATATAGGTTCCACCGGTATAGAGCAAGTTGCCACCAATCGTCGCGCCATAGCTGGTGACGTTCAACACATCCGGCTCATTGTACGTGGTCAGCGTGGTAATGTTGATTCTGCTGCTGCCGCCGCTGCTGCCGAGGGTCAGGCTGTTATGCATGTACACCGCGGAAAAAACTTGGGAGTTGTTGCTGCCCGCCAGAATCGACAAGGTGCCGGTGCTACCGCTCATCACGGTGACGGGGTCGGTGTAGGTCTCGCTTGAGCCGTTGTTGATCTGCATGCCGGCGCTGGCGTTGCCGCTGCTGGCGCCAAGGGTGATCGGGCCAGTGCCAAGGAGAGGATTGCTGCCATTGATGTTGCTGAGCAGAAACACCATACCGGAAAGGACATTGGTGCCGCCGGTATAGGTGTCGACGGTGGTGGTACACCCAAGGGTAAGGTTGCCGGTGCCGACCTTGGTCAGACTGCCGTTGCCGCTCAGGACACCGTAATAAGTTGTGGTGGCGTTGTTATTGCCGACGGTCAGGGCCACGGGATTATTGCCGGTGTCGGTCAAGGTGAGGTTGCCGGTGCCGCTGGCGCTGCTCAAACTGCCCAAAGTAAAGGCATGGGAAGTGACCGCGGCATCGAAAGTAATATTGCCGGCAGTCGGCGCGGTCAGGGCGCTGTTTTGCAAGGCCAGGCTGTTCTTCACATCCAGCGTGCCGCTGGTCACCGTGGTGGCCCCAGTAAAGGTGTTGTTCCCGGCAAGGGCCAGCACGCTGGAAGCGTTGCCGGCCACGGTCAGCGCGCCCGTGCCGCTGATATTGCCGGTTGTGGTTTGATTGCCATAGAGGTTAAAGGCCAGGGTGGCGTTGTTGACGATCGTGGGACTGGTGGAAATGTTGCCATCGTAGCCGCTGGTGTTGTTGCCCAATTGCAGGGTGCCGGTGTTGACGTAAGTGGTGCCGGTGTAGGTGTTGTTGGCGGTCAGGATCAGTTTGCCCGCGCCGGATTTGGTCAAGGCGGTGGGCGAACCGTTGTCGGCAATGACCGAACCGATGGTCAGGTTGCTGAGGGTGCCGGTGGTGCATTGCTGGATGACGATCAAATCCGCCCCGCTGGCGCCTTCCAGCGTGCCGCCGGTAATGGCGGAGCTATTGTTACCGACGTTAGCGTTCTCCAAGAGGCCGCCGGTGGTGATGACATTGATACCCGACAGGGTGACGGTGTAGTTTCCGGCAACATTGAAGCGCAGGCTGTTGGTGCTGTTGCCGGGACCGGGCGAATCGTTGGTGGTGACGGTGGTGTTGGTGGCGTTACCATTCCAAGTGTCGTTGGTGTAGCCGCCGTAGTTGGTAAGGAGACCGCCGGGGGTTGATGGCGCGACGACCCAGCCTGAAAGATTGTTATTCGCAGCCCAGCCACCGATGATGCCATTGATATTGGTGGTGGTGTTGGTGGTAACGTTGCCAACAGTGAAGTTGACAAAGCCAACCGTACCGCCAACGTTGCGGGTGATGTTACCCAAGGCGACGGTATTGGTGACGGCGCTATCCGTGACGGTGGATGCTCCGGCATTGATGGTGGTGCTGGCAAAAGTCTGGGTGACGGTGCCGGTTTCGGTATAGCTCAAGGTGCCGCCGCCCAACACCAAGGCGCTGCTGGAACTGATTGAACCGGTGGCGGTGCTGCCGCCGAGATTGAGCGTTCCGGCATTGAGGGTGGTGTTGCCGGCGTAAGTATTGACTCCCTCCAGGGTGAGGGTTCCACCCGAACCGGTTTGCGTCAGTCCGCCGGTACCGGCAAGGACTGCCGTGACAATGGCGGTGCCGGCGGTATTGGTGACCGCATAGGACGATCCGGTGAGGTTGCCATTCTGGATGGTATTGCCGCTGGCGGCGGCCGCGGCGATGGTCACCGGGCCGACGGTCTGGCTGGTGGTTTGCAGGTCGAGCGTGCCACCGCTCAGGATCAAGGGCGCGGTGGTGGCGCCCAGCGTGCCACTGACTTGCAGAGTTCCGTTGCCGACGGTGGTGGTGCCGCTATAGGTGTTGGCCCCGGTGAGCAGCCAGGTGCCGTTGCCGGCTTTGGTGAGGGAGGTGACGTTACCGCCGGTGCCGCTGTCCTGGATGATCCCGGCCAGGGTGTTGGCGTTGGTGTTGTTGCCGGTCAGCGTCAGCGTGCGGGGGCTGGCGGCGCCGGTGGCGGTGTAGGCGCCGGTATTGGTGAAGTTGACCGCGCCGGTGCCGGAGGCATTGAGCGTGGAACTGGCCGCGAGGTTAAACAGGTGGTCGGTGCTGTTGCCGCCGCCGGTGTAGAGCAGCGTGCCGCCGTTAAGGACGAGATTGGCGGCGGCGTTGCCCGCTTGGCCGATGTTGCTGGCGCTGCCGCCGTTGGCCAGCGCGGCGACGCTCAAGGTGCCGGCGGCGAGGGTGGTGACGCCGGTGTAGGTGTTGCTGGCGGAAAGAACCAGGGTTCCACCGATACCGTTTTCCGTCAACGCGCCCGATCCAGCGAGGATTGCCGTGATCGTAGCGGTGTTGGAAGTATTGCTGATCGTGTAGGACGATCCGGTGAGGGTGCCGTTTTGGATGGTGTTGCCGCTGGCCGGTGCCGCGGTGATGTTCACCGCGGCGACGGTCTGGCTGGTGGTTTGCAGGTCGAGCGTGCCCCCGCTCATGGTTAGCGCCGCGGTGGTGGCACCCAGCGTGCCGCTGACGTCCAGCAAACCGGCGCTAACCGTGGTAGTCCCGCTGTAAGTGTTGGCCCCGGAGAGCACCCAGGTGCCGGCCGCGGATTTGGTCACGCTCGTGAGGTCGGCGACCGTGCCGCTGTCCTGGATGATCCCGGCCAGGGTGTTCAAGTTCGTGCTGGTGCCCGTCAGCGTGAGCGTGCGGGCACTGGCAAGGCCCGTGGCGGTATAGGTGCCGGTGTTGGTGAAATTAACCGCGCCGGTGCCGGAGGCATTCAGCGCGGAAGTCAAACCGGGCGCGAGGCTGAACAGGCGATCGGTGCTGTTCCCGGCACCGGTGTATTCCAAGGTGCCGCCGTTGAGGACGAGATTGGCGGCCGCGTTACCCGATGCGCCGATGTTGCTGGCGTTGCCACCGTTGGCCAGCGCCGAGGCGACCAACGTGCCCAGCGAGATGGTGGTGGCGCCGGTGTAAGTGTTGTTGCCGGAGAACGTGTCGGTGCCGGCGGTGGTACTCATCGTTAACGTGGCCGCCCCACCGAGGTTCGCCGAAATCGTGCTCGTGCCGGAGCCTGTGAACAAATAATATGTCGACGTGGTGAGATTACCGTTGGTGAGGGTTGTGGGCACGGTAAAATTCCCCGAGCCGACGGTTTGGCTGGTGCCGCCAAGGTTGATGGTGCCAGAGCTACCGCCAGTTTGGAAGTTCACGCTTGACGAACCGAGTGTCCCACTTCCGGTGATATACAAGGTGCCGTTTTGGACTTGGAGATAGTAGTTGGTGTTGTTGCCGCTGAACGTGACATTGGTGCCCTTCACCACCAACTGGCCCCCGGTGCCCAACAAGTTGATGGCCCCCCCGACGGTGGTGTTCCCGGCACCGGTCAACGTGACCGTTTGACCGCTGGCCACGCTGAGCGGACAGTTCAGGTTCAGGATTCCGGCGTTGTCGATGTTGCCCGTGGGGGTCACATTGAGCGTCAGGTTACCGGTGCCGTTCTGGAGCATTAGATTCCCGCTGGCCGCCACATAAAGCAGGTCGCCTGCCGTGCTGCTGACAGCGTTGGCGGCGGTGCTAAGCGTAATCGAACCAGCGGTGGTGTTGGTATTGGTGATGACCAGGCTTTGCGTGATGTTAACGTCGTCCAAGGTGCCGGTGGTCAGGGCGGTGCCATTGACGGTGAAGGTCGTGCCGGTGTAGCAGCCGGTTTGGAATTCGGTGTCGTTGCCGGCGACGGGCAAGCCTCCGGCATAGCTGGCCGCCAGGGACAAATCGGTGGCCGTGAGGTTGACCTTGTTGAGCGTATCCGCCGCGCACGCCGTGCCCGGACTGAAAAAGTTAACCGCGCCGATGGCGGCGACCGCCGCCGAGGTTACCAACCAATATCCCCGTGCCGACTTCTTGGATAATTTCCGGTTAGACATGTGCGCTGCTCCTGCCAAAAAAGATTGGACGCCGGTGCAGCCCGGCAAGTATACTCAACGGCAGTAATCAGCCCAGCAACTTGCCTGACTCCACCAGCGTCGTTCGGTCTATGACAACACCATTCCATCACATACCAAAAAGAATTGCGCTCGTTTCCATCAATGTACAGATTTCCTCTTGGCCTAGTCAAGTGCGAACGGTGTTTTTTCTTAACTTTAGAAAATTCCCGTATAACTTGTAAGCGACAAACATATGTCGTTATATGATCTAAAATTAACAAAATGAATTGACTGCCAGGGCATAGATTTTCTTGCATGTTCTTGCCACATCGTCACCCGTAAGCAGGTATTTGGCCGCAAACGGGGTATCATCCCCGCTTATGTTTGAAGAACCCGAACAAGAACCCGCCGAGCGTCCCAGTGATCCTTCGGCCATGGCCCAGGAAAAAGCCGACGCGGCGAGCATGCACGCCGAACTGGCCGCGGTGTTTGAAGGCTGCCGCAAGTTTGACGCCCAGCTTTATCCCGGCTTCGATCCGCAGCTTGTCCGCGATATCCAGCGCGGCATCGGCAAACTGGAAAAAGCCAAATCGCCCGACAGCCCGGTCCTGCCACCAGCATCAGCCAGCGAAGCCGCCGAACTGCTCAACCTGCCCACCACCCGCGATTTGCCCACCAACGATTACCACATCCATCGCCGGCCCGGCGAAGTGATGATCGTCCGCTGGCTGGCCGGCGATGAAGTCGATAACTTTTACCAGCGCCTTCAAGCCCATTTCGACGCGGCCATCGAAGGCTTCAAGGAAGACGACCGCCAGGCCCTGGAATGGAAACAAGACCCCAAAACGCAAGCGTACCTGAAAGCTCTGGATGCGATCGACATTAAAATGCCCGACCGCTACTTGCGCGATCCCATCCGCCAGCACAAACTTTTCGTGCTCTCCACGCAGTCGGCGGACGAAATCAACATCCAATACCTGTGCGAAACCATTATGGGAGTATCGATAGCCGACCTGGTCGGCCCCAAATCGCTGCCGCCCGATGAACCCAGCGAACACGATCTGGCCTGGTATTTCAAACTCTTCTCCTTGCGTGGCATGGTGGAAGATGTTGAGCGGATGTGCTTCTTCACCTTCCTGCAAAAGACCGATGAGACGTTTGACAGCGAGTAACGCCGCGCGATTGATTCGACACTGCGGCGTCACGACGTATTGGCGGTTACCGCTTTGCTCTCGGCCGGTTCGATCGCGATTCACCAATTGCTTTCCGCAACGAGGTAAAATGAGCGGTGGCTAGCGCTGATCCTGCACCCCAAAAGAGCCGGAACGTGCCGCCCCGCGCCGGGCCGACACTGCCCGGCTCTTACGCCGCGTATGGTCGTTTCAAACCGCTATGACTATTTAGACTAACCACTTCGCCGCTTGCCGACCGCCATTCATGCATCAGCCGTTGTGATCTATAACTCGTTTATTTACCATGACTTGCAAGCAATTTGGCAGGCGTTTTGGCATCAGGCACGGGGATTGCGGTTGCTTTGTTCGGTGACTTATCTTTACGCGGCTGCTGGCAGCCCGCGCGAATGGTTATTTTGCGCCTATGACTATTCAAAATAACCATCTTTCCGCTTGAATGTCATAATTCAATCGCGAAGGGTTTTTCTACGTAAGTCATTTCCCAATAACAACTTACAAGCAATCTTGTCGGCGTGGAACAGCCCGGCCCGGTAATTGCATTAAAGACCTATCAGTCCCGAAATGCTCGATAAGCAGGGCTGGCTTCCAAGCATTTAGGATGAAGAATTGGTGGCTGCCGGCCGTGTTAGCTGGTGCCTTTTGGTACTGCAAAAACCCCGGGCTTGATAAAAGCCCAGCAGGAGAAGTGAGTATGAAACGGAAGAATGTATTGGCCAAGAAGCATTTGTGTTGGGCTCTGTTGGCAATGGGGGCGGCCACCCCGGCTTTTGCCGATCTGGCCACGATCAACACGCTGGGAACGTTCAATGGCACCAATGGGGCGAATCCCTACACCGGTGTGATCCTCTCCGGCAGCACCCTGTACGGCACAACAGACGAATATGGACCCAGCGCTGGCGACTACGGCACGGTCTACTCGCTACCCGTTACCGGTGGCAATATCACCACCCTAGGGGAATTAAATGAGAATGGCAACGCGGGGGTAAACTCCCACACCGGCGTGATCCTCTCTGCCGACGGCCAGACTCTGTACGGCACGACGTCCAGCGGGACAACCCAGCAACAAGGCGCGGTCTTTTCCCTGCCCGTTGCCGGTGGCACACCCACGCCGATCGTCACGTTCACGAGTCTCAATGGGAGTACGCCTTTCGGCAACCTGATCCTCTCCGGCAACAACACCCTGTACGGTACGACAACCAAGGGAGGCAGCGGAGGCTTTGTCTTCTCGGTGTCCGGTAACGGTAGCAATTTCACCAACGTGGCGGCGTTCCCTTGGCCAACGGCCGGCGCCCCCTGGAGCAACCTGATCCTCTCGCCCGATGGCACGACCCTGTATGGCACGTCGCAGCAGGGTGGGAATACCTCGCTCAACGGTGGCGAAGGCGACGGCACGGTCTTCGCGGTGACCGTTGCCACGGGGCACCTCTCCATCCTGGCCAATTTCAATGGCACCAATGGGATGGTGCCCAGCGCCCTGATCCTCTCCGGTACCACCCTGTACGGCGCGACGCAGACCGGCGGTCCCAACAACGCCGGCACTGTCTTCTCCGTGCCGACCAACGGCAACGGCAGCACGGCGGCAGTCACCACCCTGGCCACGTTCAATAACCTTCCGGGTGATCCCGGGTCTGGCCCCAACGGCCTGGTTCTCTCTGCCGACGGCACTACCCTGTACGGCACGACGTACAGCGGCGGGACCAACTACGGCTGGGGCACGATCTTCGAGATGCCCGTTGCCGGTGGCAATGTCACCACCTTGGCCAACTTCAATAGCGCCGATGGGGAGTACCCCGAGCCCAACCTGATCCTTGCCGGCAACACCCTGTACGGTACGGCGGAAAGGGGCGGAACCCTTTCCGGCATCAACGATGGCACGGTCTGGAGCTTGGTCATCCCCGCCGCCGTCACCCCCACCACTTACACCCTGGCGGCGGCAGTCACCGGCAGCCGTGTGGTCAATGGCCGCATCACCCAGGGCCAGTACGCCAACCTCACCGCCACCGTCAACAACACCGGCGGCAACGGCACGGATAATCTGGCCTACGATACCCTGACCATCACCGGCGCCAACGGGATTTTCATGACCCCCGGCACGGGCAACCTCACCTCCGGCGGCAATGGCACCGCCACCGGAACCTTTATCGCCTCGACGCTGGGCCTGAACAACTTTAACCCAGGTGTCGGCAACGCCACCAATGCCACCATCGGTAATGCCGCCACCAATAACGGCAGCACCTCCGCCAGCGTGTATGTCGATGCCCTGGTGCAGCATATCAATGCCGCCACGATCACCGACACCGGCAACGCCAACACCACACCTACCGCGTTCTATCGCCAGAACAATAGTTGGGGCGGTGACAATCTGGGCAACGTCACTGTGACCAAAGAAGCCCCCGGCAGCTACGTCCCCGCCTACGTGAACGGCATCAACGGCGGTAGCGGCACTTCCGTCGGCACCCTGAAAATCACTGTCAACGGCGACGATAACAAGTTCGGCGCGGATACCTCGATCATCCTGCTTGGTTTCCAAGACGTGAACCACCTGGGCACCGGCTCCGGCAGCCTGGCCACCATCGAAGGCGCATTAAACACCGCCGGCATCGAATGGCGCGATTACACCGGCGCCACCAGCAGCAATTGGCCCGGCATGAGCGGCAGCCCGCTGGACAACGGCAGCATGTTCGAGCAAGTGGCCGACTACGACATTGAGCTGGCCTTCGCCCCCAACACCTTGACCAGCAGCCAGTCATACTTCGACTTCAACTTCACCGACCAGCTAGGCACCGCCGGCGATGTGGTGAACATCGCCGTGGTTCCCGAGCCGGCAACCCTATCATTGCTGGCAGGCGGCGCTGGCTTGCTGCTGCGTCGCCACCGGCGACGCAAGGCAGCATAATTCTGTATCCTAAAAACCCAATGAAGCAACCGCCTCCGGCTCACCACCGGAGGCGGTTCTATTTTCGCGTACGCTGGTCATTTCAAACATCTGTGACTATTCAGACCAACCATTTATCGACCGAAAAGTCACAATTCAATCACCAGCCATCGTTATCCATAACTCATTTATTTACCTACGCTTACAAACAATTATTACGGGTGTTTGGTTTCAGGAACGTAAATTGCAATGATGCCATTGATCAGTCGCGGCATGGCCCGGAATGCGGGCTGGCGTTCCCGCCATGGCGACTTTGCCTTGCCCGGTAACACACAACGTGTGAAGGGTTATTTTGTGCCTATGACTACGCAAAATAACCATCTTGCCGCTTGAATGGCAATATTCAAGCGCCGCTGGTTTCTGTCTGTAACTCATTGCCAAATCACGACTTACAATCAATTTTATCAACATCGTCCAGGCCGGCACGATGATTGCAATGGATGTCCATCGGCAACCTAGTGGCTGCCAACGCAGTGTTGGCGTTGGCAAGGTTGCAAAGAACATCGGAAGGAGAATCAACTTGCGTCACTCTAATAAGAAACTGGCCCTTGCGGCCGCGGCGGTTTTGGGACTGTCAGCGGCAACCGCCAGGTCTGCTTTGGCTGGTTATACTCTAACCACGCTGGCGTCACTTAATGGCACCAATGGTAGTTCCCCAAATGGCGGCGTGATCCTCTCCGGCGGCACCCTGTACGGTACCGCATTCGTCGGCGGGGTCAACGAAGGCACGGTTTTTTCGGTGCCCGTTGGCGGTGGCAACGTCACCACCCTGGTCACATTCAATAACGCCAACGGGGGACGCCCCGAGGCAGGCGTGGTGCTGTCCGGCAGCACTTTGTACGGCACGACGTATGAAGGTGGCATCAACAGCGACGGCACGATCTTCTCTGTGCCCCTTGGCGGTGGCGCGCCCACCACCTTAACCACGTTCAATGGCACCAATGGCAGTTACCCGTATGCCGGCCTAACCGTCTCCGGCAGTACCCTGTACGGCACGACGTCCCAAGGTGGCTCCAAGGGCGGGGGTACGGTCTTCTCGGTGCCCATTGGGGGCGGCACGCCCACCACCCTGGCCACGTTCAATGGCACCAATGGGTCTGAACCCTACGCCGGCGTGATCCTCTCCGGCAGCACCCTGTACGGCACAACGGAGATGGGCGGGGCCAATAGCGACGGCACGGTCTTCTCGATACCCGTTGGGGGTGGCAATATTACGACCCTGGCCACGTTCAACTACAACAACGGGGTTCAGCCCCATGGCAGCCTGATCCTTTCCGGCAGCACCCTGTATGGCACGGCGTCCGGGGGCGGGACCAACGCTGCCGGCACGGTCTTCTCGATACCGGTTGGCGGTGGCAATGTCACGACGCTGGCCACATTCAATGGCAGCAATGGGGTCCTCCCCGAAGGCGGCCTGGTCCTTTCCGGCAGCACCCTGTATGGCACGACAGAAACCGGTGGGGCCAACTCCGAAGGCACGGTATTCTCAGTACCGGTTGGCGGCGGCAATGTCACCACGCTCGTTTCGTTCTACGGCAGCAATGGCAGCGGCCCGTATGCCGGCCTAACCGCCTCCGGCAGCACCCTGTACGGTACGACCAACGGCGGCGGTGCCAATAGCGACGGTACGGTGTTCGCGCTGTCGCCCGTCACCGCCACCACCTACACCCTGGCGGCCACGATTTCCGGCGGCAACCTGACCAACGGCCGTTTGACCCAGGGACAAACCGCCAATCTTACCGCCACAGTCAACAACACCGGCGGCAACGGTACGGATAATCTGGCCTACAGCCTGCTCACCATCACCGGTTCCACCGGGATTGCTATAACCCCCGGCAGCGGTAACATCGCCCAGGCCACCAGCGGCAATGCCAGCGGCATCTTTACCGCCAGCATCCTGGGGCTGAACACCCTGACGCCGGGCATCGGCAACGCCACCAACGCCACGCTGGGCGGCAACGCCAGCTTGGGCGGCAGCACCAACGCCAGTGTCACCGTGGATGCCCTGGCCGAACATGTCAACGCCAGCGCCATCACCGACACCGGCAACGCCAGCACCACACCCACGGCCTTTTATCGCGGTGGCAATCTGACCGCCAGCAATTATGCCGGCGGTTACAATCTGGGCAGTGTCACCGTCACCAAGACGGCGGCAGGCAATTACATCCCCGGCTACGACAACGGCATCAACAACGGCACCGGCACGGCGGTCGGCACGCTCAGCATCACTGCCACCGGTTTCAATAACCAGTTCAGTCCCGACGAATCGGTCATCATGCTGGGCTTTAAGAACGTCAACCACAACGGCACCGGCAGTGGCAGCCTGACCACGATTGAAGGTGCGTTGACCGCCGCCGGGATCGATTGGAAGGACTACACCGGTGCCAGCAGCAATTGGCCGAGCCTGACGGTCGGTTCCGATCCGCTGACCGGCACCAGCGTTTACCAGAACGTGGCCGATTACGATTTGGAACTGGCGTTCAATGGCAGCAGCCTGACCGGCAGCACGTCGTACTTCGACTTCAACTTCGCCGGCGATCTGGGCACGGCCGGCAATGTAGTGAACATTGCCGTGGTCCCCGAACCGGCCAGCCTGTCGTTGCTGGCGGGCGGCGCTGGCCTGCTGCTCCGCCGCCGGCGGCGGGCGGCCTAATCATTCATACTCGTTTCTCTGCATCCCCATCAGGGCTTCATGCCAAGAAGCCCTGATGGGGAATAGATATCCGTACCCTCGAAGACAACCAATATGCGTGGCTTTAGGTTAGACAGGGCACTGGTCCTGACATTGTGCTCAGCAGCCGGAGAATGGCTGGCCTTTGGCTTGCTTTCAAGGGCGAGTCTATTGATGACTCCACTGCTTGCCCGCACCGACTGGGGCTGGATGCGTAAGCATGACGGCCAAGCCGACTGGCCCGGTCTTTCGGCTGATCCGTATTAAGCTTCTTCGCGGTTCAACAATCTTGTCCTGGCATCTTGGCGGTTTATAGTATTATAGCTGCCAGGCGCACGCATGTTTTTTCACATGGATCAAACCCAGTTATTCCCGGCGCATCTTCGTCCATTGAGCCGGCGTTTACTGCTTGGGACGGTCCATTTTGCGCCGGGATGAGCCGTTTTCGCCACCGGAGGCGGTAAATTAGCCCGAAATAGAGGCATATTAATGATAAATAGACCCTTGTTAAGGGGTCGTTAGACCCCAAATAGACCATGATTAAGCCGAAATAACGAATATTGGCACCCTTGGAATTTTGACGCCAATGCGGTTTGTTCGGAATGGGAGACCCATTTTTAGGAATTTCAGGCCCCTTTTGCACAGCGAAAAATCTGGGCAAAAAAGCACGTTGGTTGGCTAAACCCTTGGAACACAAGCACTTACGCTAAAAATCAGCGTGCGCATATTGCGCAGCGGCAGCAGGATGCGGGGCGGGCCGCCACCACGCTTTGGCAAGCGCCGCGTCCTGCGGTATCATCTTGGTCATGGACACCGCCCGCATCGCGCTCATCCGCAAGCTGCTGGAAGGCAATCCCGGCTTGCGGATTGAAGATCATATGGGCCAATACTTGGGCGAACAGCTCGACAAGGCTGACGGGCCGGCACAAGTGGAGGTGCTGGGCGTGGATGCGCGCATCGGGGTGCCGCGGCGCGCCACCGTCGATTTGGCGACTATCCGCCGGCAACTTTTAACCTGACTTCCTTGGAGCTGTTTTATGATTTACGCGGCCCATGCTTATGCCCGTGCCGGTCTGGTGGGAAACCCCTCCGACGGCTATTTCGGCAAGACCATCTCTTTCATTATCCGCAATTTCAAAGCCAACGTGCGGCTGTGGGAAAGCCCCAATTTTGAAATTCTGCCCACCTATGGCGATCACACCAAGTTCGCCACCGTCAAGGATTTCCTGCGCGACATCCACCTGCATGGCTACTATGGCGGCATGCGGCTCATCAAAGCGGCGGTCAAACGCTTCCACGATTATTGCCGGCAACAAAAGCTGGAACTGCATCGCCATAATTTCACCGTCGAATTTGACACCGATATCCCGCGGTTGGTGGGCATGGCGGGCAGCAGTGCCATTGTCACCGCCACGTTTCGCGCGCTGATGGCTTTCTATCAGGTGGAGATTCCCAAGTACCTGTTACCGACGATTATTTTGTCGGTGGAAAAGGACGAACTGGGCATCAACGCCGGCTTGCAGGACCGGGTGATTCAAACCTACGAGGGGCTGGTCTATATGGATTTTGACAAGGCGCTGCTCGAGAGCCGGGGCTATGGGAATTACGAAGAACTGCATCCCAAGGAGATGCCGCCGTTGTACGTGGCTTACGATCCCGAGCGGGCGGAAATCAGCGACGTCCCGCACCGCAACCTGCGGGCGTTGTACGACAGCGGCGACAAAGTCGTGGTGGAAGCGATGGCGAAATTTCGCGCCCTGACCGATCGCGGCCGCACCGCCATCCTGGCCGGTAATTGGGACGAGTTGCACAAGGTCACCAACGAGAATTTTGATCTGCGGCGGACGATCATGAACATCGCCCCGGAGAATTTGCGCATGGTGGAAGTGGCCCGCGCCGCCGGCGCCAGCGCCAAATTCGCCGGCAGCGGCGGGGCGATCGTCGGCGTCTATCACGGCGGCAAGCAATATCAGGAGTTGGTAGACGCGTTGGCGGAAATCCGCTGCACGGTGTTAAGGCCGTTGATTGTTGAGGCGTAAGCGGCGGTTGGCGGATAAACGGTTCACACGGCGGAAGGGTTGGCTTCCGCTGATGCGACAGCATCAGCAACCACCGCCGGCAATGCCTCCGCCGCGGGTTTCACCGCCACCGCCTCCGGCGGTTTGCTCAGCGGAAATTGTGCCCGCAGTTGCCGGCAGACTTCTTCGCCGCGGCGCTTCCAGGAATCGGACATCTTGCGCAACTCGGTTTGCGCTTTCCGCAGCGTGGTTTGGGCCAGTTTGAGAATCAGTTCTTGCAAGGCCGGATCGTGCAGGGCCAGATCGCAATCGACCGTTTCGCGCAAGATGGTTTCGGTCAGCACGATGTAATCGTGCCACAGGCCAAGGTAATCCTGCATCTGCTTGAACTGCTTGAACAAAGCCGCCGGTAGGGGAGCGCCATGCTCGCGGGCCATTTCCAACGTGTAACGCAGCGATTTGCCGGCGATGCGCAACTGGTGCGGATCGTTTTTTTCCTGCCGCTCGGCTACCGGCTGCTGCGTTTGGATCAACTGCTCGGCCTGTTCGGCAAAAGCATCCAAACGCAGATGCACGGAATGCTTGAGCAGTTCGGTAATCTGGTCTTCGCCTTCGACGATATCCTGGCGCACGCCCCACCACGTGCCCAGCTTGGCCAGCACGCGCGAAGGCGGAATATCGTCCTTGGCCAAATCGACCAATTCCTGCCGCCGATTGGCCAGCCGCTCGCGCAGCCAATGCACCGCGGCGGCATAGGACGGCGATTGAATCGCGGCCAGATGTTCCAGCATCACATCCAGATCGCGCAACGGCCCAAGCTGTTGCCGCAGTGTTTTACCGACGCGCTCGAACGGCTTTTTGCAGCGCGTGGAAAGAATGGGATCGAGCAGATCGCAGGCGGCTTTGAGCCGCCGCGTGGCCACCCGCGCATAATGCACGCTATCGACATCATCGCCGCGCAAGGCGGCGGGGGTCAGCTTGCGCAGTTCCTCGACGCGCTTGTCGAGGTAATCCAACAGGGGAAACGGCCGATCTGGTTTTGCGTCTGGCATTTTGATGATGTTCGCATTCTAACCTGAACCGGTTAGCAATGAGAAGTTCCCGCGCGATTTTCGCGCGTAAGCGTTTGGGTATACAACCGTCCCGGCGTCGCATCCGCCCGGTTTGCGCAGCTTGCCAAAATGCGCGGCACTGGCGTTTGCCAAGGCGAATCCCTACAATTTGCCAGTCTCAATGAGCGACAAAACCGAACATCCGCCGTTGCCCCAGGCTTTTGCTGATTTGGGCGTTAGACCATCGATCCTTCGCGGACTGGCTGAGGCCAGCTTCGTCACCCCGTCGGAAATTCAAACGATGCTGATTCCGCGTGCCCTGGCCGGGGTTGATATCCTGGGGCAGGCACGCACCGGCACCGGCAAAACGGCCGCGTTTGCGATTCCCATTTTGCAACATGCCCAGCGTGGGCTGGCCACGCAGGCGCTGATTATGGTGCCAACGCGCGAGTTGGCAGTGCAGGTGGAAGCGGAAATCCAGCGGCTGGCCAAATACACCACCATCCGTAGCGTGCCGGTGTATGGCGGGCAGAAAATCACCGCGCAGCTCAAATTTCTCAACAAGGGTCCGGAGATTGTCGTGGGCACGCCGGGGCGGTTGATCGATCTGCTGGACCGGCGGATTATCAGCCTGGAAAACATCCGGTTTGTGGTTTTGGACGAAGTGGACCGGATGCTGGATATCGGTTTCCGCGATGATATCCGCAATATTCTTTCGCGCATCAAGGGGATGCGGACGTCGGAGGATGAGCAGGAGCCTGCCGCGGCGGCAACGCCGGATCAGCCGGGGCAGGCTGCGCCGGTGGCGGGCGAAGCGGCGACGCCGGCGGGACACGGGCGGCAGATGATGTTTGTGTCGGCGACCATTTCCGATGAAATCGAAAAGCTGGCGCGACGCTATATGCGCGAGCCGATCGAGAAGCTGATCGTGGCCGGTTCCGACGCCCGGCCGACAGTGGCGGAAGTTGAACAATGGTATCTGGCGGTGCAGCCGTGGGATAAATATCGGCTGCTGCGCACGTTGCTGGAACAGGAGAATCCCGATCTGGCGATTGTCTTCTGCAAGACCAAGCGTGGGGCGGAAAAACTGGCCAAGAAGCTGCACGCCGATGGAATCGAATGCCGGGAAATTCACGGCAACCTGGCGCAGAACAAGCGCGAACACGTGATGAAAGGTTTCCGCGGCGGGAAGTTTGACGTGCTGATCGCCACCGACTTGGCCAGCCGCGGCATCGACGTGGCGGATATCAGCCACATCATTAATTACGACATTCCCGATGATCCGGAAGTGTATGTGCATCGCGTGGGGCGGACCGCACGCATGGGTGCCAAGGGCAAGGCGTTTACGCTGGTGGGCCGCGAGCAAGGCGAGCAACTGACCAAGGTTGAAAATCTGATCAACATGGTGATTCCGCTGGCGAAGTTGGAAGGCTTTGAGCCACGTCCCGAGCCGGCGGATTGGACGGTTTTGCCGCCGGGCATGACCCCGGATTCACCATCCAAGCCGGTGGTCAGCCGGTATGAGCGTCCGTATGGGGTGTCGGCGGGAGCGGCGACGGCGGATCCTGCCGAACGGCCCGCGGTGGCGCTGCCGCCGCGAACCATCGGCAGTAAGATTCCCATCAATCGGCGGCATAAACGGCGGCGATAAATCGCCGCCAGAGAGCCGGGCCGTCCTCGGCCCGTCTTTTCCCCGCGCGACGAGAAATCAAATGACCCCCGTCATGCCGGGGGCTATATGTCTGCACAACAACGCGATTTGTTCATCGGTGTGTTCGGAACATAGCGTGATGCGCAACCGGCTCGATCCGCGCGGAACGGTGGGAGGACGCACCGCTGCCACCAATATTCCCGCCTCACGCAATTGCGCCGCGGCATTTAACGCCGCATCTTCCGAGCCGAGAATAATTGGGATGATCGGCGAATCGCCGGCGGGCAAATCACATCCAGCCGCACGCAGCGATTGCCGCACCTGCTTGGCCAGCGCCCGCACACGCTGCTGGCGATGCGGCTCACATTTGAGCACGTTCAACGCGGCGGTGACGGCGCTGGCGATGGCCGGTGCCACGCCGGTGGAATAGATATACGCCCGGCCAAAATTGGCGACGGCCTGGCAGAAATCGTCGCTGCCGCAAACCGCGCCGCCCATACATCCCAGCGCTTTGGAGAGCGTGACCACGGAAACATCCACCGCCGCCGACAGCCCTAATTCGGCCGCGTATCCCGCGCCGCTTGGGCCATACACACCGCTGGCGTGGGCTTCGTCCAGCAGCAGCACGAAATCGTGCGTTCGCTTAAGTTCGGCAATCGCCGGCAAATCAGCGGCATCACCATCCATGCTGAAAATCGATTCGGTAATGACGATTTGCAATTGATCGGCCGGGGCATCGTCAAGCAGCCGTTTCAGTTTGGCGATGCCATTGTGCGGAAACACGCGCAGCGGCAAAGCGGTGGCGCCGATGGCATCCAGCAGCGAGGCATGGCTGAGCTTATCGATCAGGAATCGCCCACCGCCGGCAGATTGCTTGGCCAGCACCGTCAGAGTTTGCACGGCGGCGTGGTTGGCCTGGTAACCGCTGGGCAGCAGCAAGGCGGAGGCGGTGGATTTCCATTGGGCGACGGCGCTTTGTGCCGCCACCAGTTCGGGCGATAAGCCAGTAATCAATGCCGAAGCCGTGGCCCCAGCCTGATGCACCTCGCCCATCGCCGCGATAATTTGGGGATGAAAACTCAGCCCCAGGTAATCGTTACCGCAGAATTGCACATAGCGGCGACCCGCGATTTCCACGTGCGTGGCATCGAGATGATGCGCCGCAGCCGCTTGGCGCAAGAGGTTGGCCTGCTGGCGCCGGCCAAGTTGAGCGGCCAGGAGATGGCTAAGCCGCGAATTCACCAGATAGAATACCCCGCCGGAGGCCGGAGCTAATGGGATTGGCCCTGCTTGGACGATTCGACAATTTCGGTGTCCTCGACGGCCTCATCTTCGCCATCACCGTCATTGTGAATTCCCAGCGTTCGTTTCATCTTCCGGCCCACTTTGAACTTCACCGTGTGTTTCTCCGGCACGCTCACCGGGGTCAGCGTTTTGGGATTCTGCGCGGTTCGGGCGTGGCGGACTCTGGTTTCAAAGACTCCGAAGTCGCGAAATTCCAGCCGATTGCCTTTGCTCAACTCGGCAATCATCGCGTCGAGAAACTGCTGGATGATGTCCTTGACCTGATTGTGCGGCTCCCCGGAAGACGCGGCAATCCGGTCAATCATTTCCTTTTTGGTAATCGTCGCCATCGCATGCCCTCATATTATGTTTAACGTCTGCCAGGACATAGACTTGCGCATAGTATCGCGTGAATTCCATCCAATTGCAAGACAAAATATGACGATTTCGCCGGAAGAGGTCGCGGATGCCCGATGACGGCCAATTTGAACGACTCCTGATGCAACAAAAAAGCCTCCGGCGGCTTAGCCCGGAGGCGGATAATTCCTGCGCTGCCGCCTAACTCGGGATATTAATCCCCAGGCGTTCGATGCGGCGACTGAGTTTCTGAATATTGATGCCCAACAGCCGGCCAGCGGCAGATTTGTTGAAGTTCACCTTTTTCAGCGCCTTGGCGATGGTGCAGCGCTCCACATCCACCAGGGAAAAATCGTCCGCAGACATTTCGTCCGCCAACAGCGGTGATTGCAACCGCGGCGGCAAGGCGTCCAAGGTTACTTGCGCACCGGAGGCAATCACGTGGGCGTGTTCCATCACGTTGGCCAGTTCACGTACGTTACCAGGCCAGGAATACTTTTGCAGAGCCTGGGCGACCTCCGGTGACAGGTGTTTGGCCGGCTCTTGGTACAGATCCGCCTGGGTTTGCAGGAAATGATCGGCCAGTGCGGGAATGTCTTCAATGCGCTCGCGCAACGAAGGAACTTTCAAAACCACCACATTGAGCCGGAAAAACAAATCCTGTCGGAACGTGCCTTGGGCAATCATAGCCTCCAAAGAGCGGTTGGTGGCGCTGATGACGCGGATATCGACCAGGTGCGGCTGGAAATCACCCACTGGCACCACGCTTTTTTCCTGGAGCACGCGCAGCAGTTTGCACTGCAAGTGCAGGCTCAATTCGCCGATTTCATCGAGAAAAAGCGTGCCACCATCGGCGGCACGGATAAAACCGAGCGAATCGCGATCGGCGCCGGTAAAGGAACCTTTGACGTGGCCAAACAATTCGCTTTCAAACAGAGTGTCGCTCAGGGATGAGCAATCGACCGGGATAAACGGCTTGTTATTGCGGTTTGAATTCTGATGAATATACCGGGCAAGCATTTCCTTACCGCTGCCGGTTTCGCCAAGGATCATCACGGTGGAGCGGCGCGCGGCGATGTCTGTCGCCGTCTTCTTCAAGCCCGCCATCGCCGGGGAATCACCCACCAGGCGAAAGCTGTTGAAGAAAGCCGTGGCATCCAATGTGGGTGCGGTCGTCATTTGATCCATAACACACTTTCCATTCAGCGATAAAACACGGTCACTGCGTTGGCTGGTTGGCCACACCTAATACGGATCAGCGGAAATTCCGGGCCAATCCGCCATTGAATTCGCGCCGCCAAAAGCGCGGCGACCACGGCGCGTCATACCCCAGCCGGCCCAAGTGCGCCGAAAAGACAATCGGGCCAGCCGTGAAGAAACCGATGCCTTCACCGGTGCAGGCTCTTGGCGCGGCTGCGATGCTCCAGCTAATGAGCCAGATGACGTCAGCGGTTTGATTTGTAACTCAAACCAACGCAACTTCTTTCTCTCTTTCCATGGGCCATTCTGGGTTTCTTCAGCAGGCTGCCCAAGTGAAAGCCTGCGAGGAACGCATACCGTCAAACGATGGGTGATGGAACACCGCACCGCACTGGCTGGTAAGCACAAGACTCAGTTTATCGCCTGCCGGGAGCGAATGCAAGGGAAATTTGCGGATTTATTTTGATTAACGAAATTTATTTTCGATACGACTTTGCGACATAGGCTTGACTGTTTGCGACACGCTTTGACGCTGCCATCCCCAAACACGTGTCTTACCGCAGGAAAAACGATAGTGGGCCGCTACACCGATCAAACAACAGGTTGCTTTGAACATCCGTAGAAACGCTTTACTGACCGGCGTCGGCCTGACTCTGTTAAAATAGGCAAGATGGCATGCTTGTTGCTTGGATGGCGCGAAATCAAATTTGGAAGTCAATCACCATTTCACCGGGTTTGCGGCGGTCGCGGTATTTCAATTTGGGCTGTTCGGCGCTGACCTGATTGCGCGGGGCCACGCTGGCGGTGATAAACACGTTGCCGCCGATCGTGCTGCCTTCGCCGATGATCGTTTCCCCGCCGAGAATGGTGGCCCCGGCGTAAATGGTGACGTTGTCTTGGATGGTGGGATGCCGTTTCTGGCCGCGCAACTGCTGGCCGTAGGCGGGTGCCAAAGCACCCAAGGTCACGCCTTGGTAGACCTTCACGTTGTTGCCGATTTCGGTGGTTTCGCCGATCACCACGCCGGTGCCGTGATCGATAAAGAAACGCTCGCCCAATTTAGCGCCAGGGTGAATATCGATGCCGGTCAGGCTATGCGCATGTTCGGTCATGATGCGCGGCATTAGCGGCGTGCCGAGATTATAGAGTTCGTGCGCCAGCCTTTGCACGGTGATGGCGAAAACGCCGGGATAGCAAAAGATGGTTTCATCAGTGCTTTGCGCCGCGGGATCGCCGTCGAAAGCGGCCTGAATATCCTTGGCCAGCAGTTGCCGCACCGCCGGCAGACGCTCAAAAAAAACGGCCACGACATCGGCCGCTTCGCCATCGCATTCGCCGCCGTTGGCATGCTGGCCATTTTTCTCGGGGATCTGGCGGCGATAACGCAAGCAGCAACGAACCTGCTCGTAAAGCACATCGGATAATTCTCTGACCAACTCGCCGATGCGAAACTGCACGTTTTGGCTGGTCAGGCTTTGCTTGCCGTAATATCCGGGGTACATCAATTGGCGCAGCAGTTCCAGCGCCTCGATGATAGCGTTGCGGCTAGGCAACAGCACCCGGTTCAGGTGCTGAATACCCGGCTCACGTTCGATACTGCCAACCATGGCCGAAACCACGTCTGGCAGGTGCGTATTGAGTTGCTTGCAATCCATAATTCGCGACGCAAAGCATAGCCCTTGCGGACGTTGGCAGCAAACCCCTAAAATCCGCCGCCAACATGGAAGCATTAATGATCGGTGTGTCCGGGATGCGCGGCACCGTCGGCGGAACGCTGACGCCGCCGGTGGTTGGGCAGATGGCGGCGGCGTTTGCCGCGTGGCTGAAACAGGGGCCGCCACCCAAAGCGGGCGGGCATTATGGCGTGGTTTTTGGGCGGGACAGCCGGCCCAGCGGGCCGTGGGTGCGCGATGCCGCGGTGGCGACGCTGTGCGCCAGCGGGGTGGAAGTCATCGATCTGGATGTGGTCAGCACCCCTGGCGTGGCGATGATGGTCAAGCATCTGAACGCCGACGCCGGCATGATCGCCACCGCATCGCATAATCCCATTCAATGGAACGGGCTGAAATGTTTGAATGGCGATTGCATGGCCCCGCCGGCGGTGGACGCCAAGAAAATCGGCGAGCTATATCACGCCCAGGCCACGGCATGGGTGCCGGTGGAAAAACTCATTCCGCCCAACCACAACAGCGAAACCCATGCGTTGCATAACAAGCGTGTGTTGGATCACGTGGATGTGCTGGGCATTTCCACCAAGCGCTTCAAGGTGGTGCTGGACAGCGTCAACGGCGCGGGCTGCGTGGCCACGGCCATGATGCTCAGCAAACTCGGTTGCCGGGTAGTGCATTTGCACGGCAAGCCGGACGGGCAATTTGCCCACGAGCCGGAACCGACGGAAAAGAACCTCACCGGCCTGGCGGACGAAGTTCGCCGGCAGCGTGCCGCGGTGGGCTTTGCCCAGGATCCCGATGCCGACCGTCTGGCCATCGTGGACGAAACCGGCCGGTATATCGGCGAGGAATATTCGCAAGCGTTGTGCGCCCGGTGGATATTAAGCCGGCGCAGCGGCCTGGCGGTGACCAATCTTTCTTCCAGCCGGATGCTGGACGACATCGCCGCCCAGTTTGGCGGGCAAGTGCTGCGCACGCCGGTGGGCGAGGCCAACGTGGTGCAAACCATGCTTGCCAAGGGGGCGGTGATCGGCGGCGAAGGCAATGGCGGCGTGATCGATCCGCGCATCGTGCCCGGCCGCGACAGCATGGTGGGCATGGCTTATGTGCTCCAATTGATGGCCGACACCGGCAAAACCGTCAGCCAGCTTGTGGCGGAAATTCCCCGCTATGAAATCGTGAAGACCAAATTCCCCTGCCGGCGTGAAGACGCCAACCGTGCCGTGGAGGCGCTGAAGCGGGCGTTCAGCACCGAGAAGATCGACACGCAAGATGGCATCCGCATCGACTGGCCCAGTGCCTGGGTTCACGCCCGCCCCAGCAATACCGAGCCGATTATGCGCATCATCGCCGAAGCCGGTACGCGGCAGCAAGCGGAAGAAATCATCGTCAAGGTGCGGGCGGTAGTGGACAGGGCGCTGTAGGCATTGGACAACTGCTGAGCCGGGCTGCCCCCCACTTCCAATTCCGAATCTCCGGCATATCTTGCCCATACTGCGTGATGTATTCTTTATGCTCAATCAATTTGTCGCGGATGAACTGCTTGGTATACGCGGCCACTGGGCCGAGTTTGGGCACGCGGTCGATCACGTCGCCTGCCAAATGGAACCGGTCCAGATCGTTCATCACCACCATGTCAAACGGCGTGGTCGTGGTGCCTTCTTCCTTGTAGCCGCGAACATGAATGTTGTGGTGATTGCTCCGGCGATAAGTCAGCCGATGGATCAGCCACGGATAGCCATGGAACGCGAAAACGACCGGCTTGTCCCTGGTGAACAGCGTGTCAAAATCGGCATCGCTTAATCCGTGCGGATGCTCGGATTGGCTTTGCAGCGTCATCAAATCGACCACATTAATCACACGGATTTTTAGGGCGGGCATGTCGTTACGCAGCATCTCCACGGCCGCCAGGGTTTCCAGCGTGGGGACGTCGCCGCAGCAGGCCATCACGACATCCGGTTCGCCGCCGCGGTCGTTGCTGGCCCATTCCCAGATACCGATGCCGGCCGTGCAGTGCTTGATGGCTTCGTCCATGTTCAACCACTGTGGGGACGGCTGCTTGCCAGCCACGATCACGTTGACGTAATGCCGGCTGCGCAGGCAATGGTCGGTCACGCTTAACAGCGTGTTGGCATCGGGGGGAAGATAGACGCGGATAATGTCGGCCTTCTTGTTCACCACATGATCGATGAAACCCGGATCCTGATGGCTGAAACCATTGTGGTCCTGCCGCCAAACATGGCTGGTCAGCAGGTAATTCAGCGAGGCGATGGGCCGCCGCCAGGGAATGTGCCGGGTGGTTTTGAGCCACTTGGCGTGCTGATTGAACATCGAATCGATGATGTGAATGAACGCCTCGTAGCAATTGAAAAATCCATGCCGGCCAGTGAGCAAATACCCTTCCAGCCAGCCCTGGCAACAATGCTCGCTGAGGATTTCCATGACCCGGCCATCGGGGGCAAGGTGATCGTCGGTGGGATAAATATCGGCTACCGATACGCGATAGGTGGCTTCAAAGACCGGCGACAGGCGATTGCTGGCGGTTTCGTCCGGCCCGACAATACGGAAATTCCGCGTCCCGGCGTTCAGCTTCAACACGTCGCGCAACAGTGTGCCGGCCACCTTGGTGGCCTCGGCTTCCACCGCGCCCGGCGCGGCCACCGCCACGGCATAATCGCGGAAATCCGGCATCCGCAAATCACGCAGCAGCACCCCGCCGTTGGCGTGCGGATTGGCACCCATGCGTTTGTCGCCTTCCGGCGCTAGTGCCGCCAGTTCCGGCATCAACTTCCCATTGCCATCAAATAATTCCTGCGGCTTATAACTCCGCATCCAGATTTCCAGCAGCTTCAAATGCTCGGGATTAGTGGCCAATTCCGCCAGCGGCACCTGATGCGAACGGAAACTTCCCTCGGTGGGCAGGCCATCCACTTCCTTCGGCCCGGTCCACCCCTTGGGCGTCTTCAAAATAATCATCGGCCAAGCCGGCCGATGCTTAAATCCATTCTTCCGCGCCTCGGCTTGAATCTGCCGAATTTGCCCGAACACCTTATCCAAGGCAGCCGCCAATTGCTGGTGAACCACTTCCGGCTGATCGCCCTCCACCCAATAGGGTTCATGCCCATACCCGCGCATCAAATCGCACAACTCCTCCTTGGGAATTCGCGCCAGCACCGTCGGGTTGGCAATCTTGTATCCATTAAGATGCAGGATCGGCAGCACCGCGCCATCTTGCACGGGATTAAGAAATTTATTGGAATGCCAGCTAGTCGCCAGCGCCCCGGTTTCCGCTTCACCGTCGCCGACCACGCACGCGGCAATCAAATCGGGATTATCCAACACCGCGCCATAAGCGTGCGCCAGCGAATAACCCAGTTCGCCGCCTTCGTGAATGCTCCCCGGCGTTTCCGGAGCCACATGGCTGGGAATTCCCCCCGGAAACGAAAACTGCTTAAACAGCCGTTTGATCCCCTCTTCATCCTGCCCGATGTTCGGATAACACTCGGTATACGCTCCCTCAAGGTAAGTATTGGCCACCAGCCCCGGCCCGCCATGCCCAGGTCCGGCAATATAAATCACGTTGAGGCCCAACTGCTTAATCACCCGGTTCAAATGCACGTAAAGCAGATTCAACCCCGGCGTCGTTCCCCAGTGCCCCAGCAGCCGCGGCTTAACATGTTCGATTTTGAGCGGTTCTTTCAGCAGCGGATTATCCAGCAGATAAATCTGCCCCACCGAAAGATAATTGGCCGCACGCCAATAGGCCTGCATTTTGGTTAACAGATCGGCCGAGAGTGGTGCGTCCATGTGGTTCTCCTGTGTGGGGCATTATATGGGCAAGTGGTGGCAAGTAGCGCTAAGATGGCGCGAAGTTTTGCATACCTAGCAATGGATTCTGGCATGGTTCATTTTGTAAATCCTTCTCCTTTCTGAGAGATCGCCCCGTATTCCGGGCATCGGTCGGGCGTCAGGAATAGCGCAGCGGAGCTTGATCGGGATGTATGGATAACCCATTTGTGGAGAAGGCCGCCCAATCCTTTACTAGCTGAATTTACGCAGCGATGCGTTGCATCTGCCCGCCCGTTCCTACGGATATTTCCGGCAATTTCCAGCGAATGCTTCACGGCTCGGCGCAGGCCTTCAAGAGTTCGGCGACATCGGGCATGCCGGCAACACCCAAATCCTTCGCGGAAAGGCGTTTCCAGTTGGTGGTGGCAACGGGCAGCAGGCGATTGGGCAAGGCAGGATCGGCGGCGCTGCCGACCAGTGCTTCATTCGGTCTGGCGTAGTTCTGCCAACGGAATTCCATCGCCACCGGCATCAGGACGTTGCCGCCGACGCGGTTGCCGACCGGCTGGTTGAAATCCGTTTCCGGCAAGGTCTCGAAGGCTTTCACATCGAGTCCTCCGGCGACAATGCGGGCGCTCAAGGTTTCATCGCGCAGTGCTTTTTGCAGCCGCGCACGGGCGGCGCTGAACACGTCTGCCTTCTGCGGCAGGTCGCGCCACCCAGTGCGACGATTGTCGAGGTGGGCGAGGATGGGACAGCGCAGCGCGATATTTTCGCGCACCACATGGTCACGCCCACCGCCGATGAAGATCGCGGCCGTGCTACAGTCGATCAAGTAGTTCTGCTCGACGCGGACGGCGCAAATGCCGTCATCGAGGTAAATACCGCGCGGTGCGCCCACGACGATGTTGTGCCGGACGAGGTTACCGGGCGCGGTGTAGATCGCGTCGCCAGCCCAGAGATAAATGCCGCCGGCGTCGCCGCGACCGACATCCTGGACGAGATTGCCCTCGATGCGATTGCCGGCGCCCATGACCCGGATGCCCATGGTTTCGGTTGCCGAGTCACGCACCAGGTTGTGGGCGATGATCGCTTGACTGTCGCGGATCGACATCCCGTCGCTGGTCCATTGGGCGGCGAGGGTGTTGAAGTGTTCGATGAGGCAGTGCTCGATGCGATTGCCGGCCGGCCCAGGCTCGTCCACACCGCCCGGTCCCCAGACGACGATCCCTCCCCCCCGGGCATCGAGAATACGCAGATTCTCCAACTGATAGCCAACGCCCTGGGAAATTTGCACCGTCCAAGCCGGCCCGTTCCGCAGTGTCAGCCCGCCCACCGCGAATTTGCCTCCTTCAAGGCAGAACGCCGCTTCCTTCGGCGGCATATCGCCGAGGTCGAGCACCGCGTCGGGGCCGTTTCCCTCAATGACCAGCGGCTGATCCGGTTGCAAGCACAGATGCACCGCCACACCTAACTTGTGCGGTCCGGTGACGACCAGCCGCCACTCGCCCGCCACCGTGCGCTTGGCCAGCACCGCCGGGAGTTCTTCGATGCGGCTGAGCGTCTCCTCTTGTCCGTCGGCGTGATGCAATGTCAAGGTGGGAGCCTCGGCGGCGAACGTGGCGTTCAATGCGCAAACTGCCAGGCAAATGAAGAGTCGGAAGATCGGTTTCATGGTTGGATTATCGCCCCGTCAGCAACGGATTGTCCAGCAGATAAATCTGCCCCACCGAAAGATAATTGGCGGCACGCCAATAGGCGTGCATTTTGGTTAACAGATCGGCCGAGAGTGGTGTTTCCATGTGGTTCTCCAGTGGTGGGCATTATAAGCGATGGTGGCGTCCGGCGGCGCTAAGGTGGCGCAAGTTTTTTGGTTGCCTGCGGCGTGGTATAATTGGCTTTGTTGTTCTGGCGTCGGCCACGTCTTGCAGCCGGTAACTCAACGTCACGTGCTGTAAGGTAAAGACAATGGGACTTGACTTGGTAAAAGCGTTCGGCTGGATCATTAGCGAACTCGCGGCAGATCGGCCGGCAGAGGATTCGATGGTCCACCTCATCGATCAATGTGCCGCTGCACGTCCACACAGCGACTGGCAACGGCTTCGCAACTTACCCTATTCCGACCGCTCGTCCTTATCGGAATGGATTGAACAGCCGTTTCGACTTCACCCGCCTGAAAAACCACTGCGCGGCCTATGGTTCGGCATCTTCAATCCCATCTATGACGGGCACGCAACTGCCGACTTTTACATTTCGGGGTCAGATCGCTTCGACGCTGATCCAAACGACAATGGGTGGGCTGTTGGACCAGTCTGGCGGCCGAAGAATCGCTGCGCGCGATCCGAAATAATGGCATCGATTTATCGTATAGCATACGGAGAAGGTGGCCTCGCCAACGAAGCAGAATACCCTCTTTGCTTGGCCTACGCCGCGTTGATTGTTCGTGAGCTGCTGAATGGCGTCGATCCTCAGTTGATATTAAAAACTGTCGGCCCCGTGGGTGTGGCGGTTGGTTTTGACAGCGGGGACTTCATTCTATTGGGGCGGTTCACAAACGACGGGTTGGCACCGCTGTAGTGGCCGTCCGTAGGCGGGCGCTGCACGCCGTCCCTTGACGAAAGGACACCATCGCCCGCCTGCGATCCATTGGGCACCACCATGGGAATGGTCCGCTGAAGTGCCGATCACGCGATTTGCGAATACGAAACGTCCTTGACGGCACTTCAGTGGGCCCTACGAAATCTGATAAGCTGGTCAACACTATGACCCATCGACCCGAAAAACTTGCCACCGTTCCTTACACCATGTCCCTGGGCGATGGGCGAACACTATTGGTTGCCATTCCCGCAGCCATGGTGGTTCATGATCGCTCCGGCCAGATATCCTTCACACCGGAGGGCGTCGATCTGATGGATAAGATTCGCGCCTTGGCGATTGCCGTGCCGACGGCACCGACGCCCGGGTATTTGCAGGCGGTGCGTAAAGCGTTGGGTTTGACGCAAGCGGAGTTTGCCATCAAGCTGCGCCTCAGCACCATTACCATCAAACGCTGGGAGACGGGAACGCTCCGGCCTGGTGCGGCCGCACTCGACAAGCTGCCGGATGTCGTGAATCAAATGTGCCGGCGCGGGGTGACGACGGCGGGGTAATACAAAAGGCGAAACGTGAAGACGTGAAACGTGATAGAAGGCAGCGCATTTGTCGCGTTTCACGTCTTCACGTTTCAGTTCTACAACTGTGCCGAATCCTGCGAATCGGTCAGATTAATCCCGCACTCCAGTTTGCCCTGCCCGGCCCAGCGGCCGCTGCGGGCGTCTTCGCCTTCGCCTACCGGGCGGGTGCACGTGATTGGATTGCAGCCGATGCTGGCGTAGCCCTTTTCCCATAACGGGTGGTAGGGCAAATCGTGCTGCTGGAGATACTGGTAAATGTCCTTGCTGCTCAGCTTCAGCAGCGGCGATACCGCATAGCATTTGTACCGTTTGGACCATTCCACAAAATTGGCCTGCTTGCGCGTTTCCGCCTGGGCGCGGCGAATACCACGCAGCCAAGCCTTGGGGGCTAATTCGGTCATCGCCCGTTGGAACGGTTCGTTCTTATTCGCGGCACAGCAGGCGTGAACATCTTGCCGTTGGGTACGGTCGGTTTCACCGTGATCTTGCAGCCAGGCCATCGGATCGTTGCGCGTGCGGTAAATCCATACGTTCAAATCCAGGCGATGGCGAAGCTGTTCCATAAAGGCATGGGTTTCGGGAAACAAATAGCCGGTGTTGACGAAGATCACCCTGATATGCGGCTTGATGCGCGTGGCCAGATGCAGCAGCACCGCCGATTCAGCGCCGAAGCTGCTGGACATCACGGCGGCATCGCCAAACTGCGCCACCGCCCACTGCACGACCTTGCGCGGCTCAGACGATTCAAACATCTGGTTCAACGCGGCCAGATCAAGTTGGGATTCCACAAGCGTACTCATTGGCCCATGACTATAGGGGATTTCCCGCGGGTTTGCAGCGGAGTTTTTCCATCAGTGCCAAATAAAATGCGCGCGGGATGGTGCGGCCGCGGGCGATGCCCAAATTGATGTCTTTTTTGTTGGTGCCGTGGAAATCGCTCCCGCCGGTTTGCAGCAAATTGTATTTGCGGGCCAGGGCGGTGCATTTATCCACCCAGGCTTGGTCATGATCGCTGTGGATGACTTCGATTCCCTGCAAGCCCAGATCGATCAGGTTTTTCACGATGGTTTCAAGCTGGGCATCATTGGTGGTGCGAAGCTGGACGGGATGGGCCAGCACCGCGATACCGCCGGATTGGCGGATCATGGCGATGGCTTGCGGAGGCAAAAGCCGCTCTTTATCGAAATAGGCCAAGCCGCCGGGGGCTAGATATTTATCGAACGCCTGTTTGATGGAGGACACGTAACCTTTGCGCACCAGGATGGCGGCGATATGCGGCCGGCCAACCACGTTGCCGCCGGCTTGATTCTCCACTTCTTCCATGGTGATGCTGACACCCAATTCTTGCAGCTTGGCGATAATCTTGGGATTGCGATTATCGCGGCCGGCCAGCAGGGTTGCGGTCATATCGCGCAGCACGGGGCTTTGCGGATCGATGCCATAACCCAGCAAATGCAGCGTAGCGGGATCGGGAAATTCTGCGGAGATTTCGATGCCGGGCAGGAAATCAATGCCAACAGCCTGGGCGGCGGTGGCGGCTTCTTCCACGCCGGCAATGGTGTCGTGATCGGTAAGCGACAAGGCCGACAATTCGCAGTCGGCGGCCAGCTTGACCACTTGCGTTGGTGAAAAAGTGCCATCTGAAGCAGTGGAATGACAATGAAGATCGATACGGTCATTTTTCATAATTTCACAGGTTCGGCCACCGGTGGCAGCGGCGCAGGTAATTTGGGAATCTCCGGTTCGACGTACTCACGCCAGATCAGCAGCGTAATCAAAAATCCCGCCGCACAACCGATGAGGTGGGCGGAGGAACTAATCTGCTTGCTGACCTGATCGAAGGCGGTTTGCAGAATGACGATAAACACCACACGAGAAAATCGCTGGCGATTGTGGACGGCACGGTCTTTGAGATAGCGGCGCAATTCGATAGCGCCGGTGGCACCGATCAAGCCCATGATCGCGCCAGAAGCGCCAACCAACGGGGAAGGTTCAATGAGCACATGCAAATAGTGATACAGCGGCACATGAAAATATTGTAAGAGCCAGCATCCGCCCACCGCGTACAGGCCGGACAACATGTAAATGAAAAGGTATCGCCACCAACCGGTGCGCCGCTCGACGAACGGGCCGAGCAGCCACAGGCCGAGCATATTCATGGTGATATGCAGCCAGCCAAAATGCAGGAAATTCGCCGCCAGCACACGCCACAAGCGGCAGTGGATATCGTCCGGCGGCAACATCGCGCCCAACTTATAGATCACGTCATCGTTCTCCGAACCGCCAGCGCAAATCTCGATGCCAAACATGATTAAATTGGCGGCGATGAGAATCATGGTAACCCAAGGTTTGGCCCGCTTGGGGCCAAGGTAGCCGTCATCAGCAAGCCGACGGACCAGATCACGTTCGATCTCTTGGAGATAGAAGCGGGCTTGTTCATCCAAATTAGCCGCGGGAAAAGGCGGGACTTCCAGCCGCTGGATGGCTGCCAAGCGGCGTTCGGGCACGGTGGATTCGACCAGTTGTGGTTCCAGCAGCGCTTTGGCTGCAGGCAGATCACCCAGCGCCGCGTGGGTGGTGGCCAACCAACTATTTTTTTGCGTTGGTGGCATGTGCCGCAACGGGCCGGCGAGCAGCGCCTGCACCGCCGGCAGCCGCCCGGCAAACGCCATCGTGGTCAGGTCGATCCACCACCGATGTAACGTAAATGTCGGCGCGTCGATTTCCGGCAGCAGGTAATCGTGCGCATCATAAAGCAGCACCGGTGTATCACCGGATTCGCCCAAACTGCGCAGATATAAGGCGGCAATGTCCGGATGGGCGGCTAAATCACGGCCATCCATGGTGGCATGAACCCATTCGACCAAACCGTGCCAATGGCAATCCAACACCAGCAGCGCGGCCTGTGCCGAGATGGCAAACCGCGAAGGGTGGCCGGCCACCGTTTCATATTCGGCACGGGCCGCGGCAAAGCGATCCTGATGAATGTAGGCCGCCGCGCGGGCCAGCCGCCGTAACAGCGGCCAGCCATCAAACGGATGCAGCAGCACCGCCACCGTGCGGAACCACATGGCCGGAGCCAATTGCCAGCGGCTGACCAGGGCCAGGGAAATCCGCAGCAACAGCGAGGGCAGGACAATGAACCCCAGCCACGGCACCAGGGCGATATAGCCATAGTAAGCCCGCGCCCGCCAATACGCCAGGCCGATCACCAGCAGCAACCACGTCGCCACACCGACCCAGCCCCATTGGATATTGCGTCCGCGACCGATGGCCTGCCGCAATACCAGCAGTCCGTTCAGCCCCGCCAGCGCGGCCATGATTGGATTTAAGTCCATCGTTGGCGGATAATAGCCGCAATGAGCGGCCAAGCGATAGGTGTTATTGCCGATTGCCGATTTGATCATTCAAGTGGCAAGTTCACGTTATTCCTTGCAATTGGCAATTGGCCAGCGGCCATTGGCAATCCCATGGCTTGCGGATGAAAATCGCCAAAACACCCCTGCAAGAGTTGTTTCAAGGGCACGGCTTGGTATACAACGTTGAGTTTGTAGGCTAGTGAACGTGGAAAAGAAGTGATTATTGACGGGTAGGAGAACCATGATTAAGCGGATTGTGCTTGGTTTCGGGATCGTTGGCGGACTAATTGCGGCGGCGGGTTGCAATAACTATTCGACGCCGGAGCTTTTCGATCCCCGGTTAATTGCCCAGTCGGAGCGGGCGGCGGCGAATAATCCACCGTGGTCGCTGCCGCCGCTTTCCACCACGCGCAAATTGGAACCGACGGTGACCACGCGGCCCACCTCCCGCCCCACCACCGGACCGGTGATGGAACACGATCCGCGCGTGGCGCTGACGCTACAGGAGATTATTCACCGCGCGGTGATGAATAACCACGACGTGAAAGTCGCCAGCTACAGCCCGGCAGTGGACGGCACGCGCATAATTGAGGCGGCGGCCAATTTCGATCCGACGTTTTTCGACAACGTTACCGGCACGCAGAAGAATGACATGGCACCGCTCACCGAAGTCAATAATCTGTCGGGCGGGGTGGCGGCGGCCGGGACGCAGGGAACCATCCTGAGCGACCAGAACATTTCGACCCAGGTGCTGGAACAAATCGGCGTGAAGCAAAACCTGGGCTGGGGCGGGCAGGCTCAAATCCAGTATGAAGAGACCTATTTCCATTATGTCCCGATGCAATCGTATTACAATCCGTATTATTCCAGCGATCTGACGGTGCAGATTACCCAGCCGCTGCTGCGGAATTTCGGCGCCGATGTCAATCAGGCGCGCATCACCATCGACCGCGACAACGCCCGCATCAGCCAGTTTGAATTCCGCAAAGCCGTGGAAACCAATATTGCCGATGTGGAAAAAACCTATTGGCAACTGGTGCAGGCGATGCGCGTGGTGCAAATCCAGGAGGACTTGGTCGCCGAGGGTGAAGAGACCTATGCCACGCTGTATAGCCGATTCAAGAGCAAGACCGACGTCAGCCAGTTGCAGGTTTCCCAGGCGCAAACCTCGCTGGAAACGCGTAAGGCGCAGTTGGTGCGTGATCAGGCGCAGGCGCGCAATTTATCAGATCAGCTTAAGCAATTGATGAGCGATCCGGAATTTCCCATCGCCTCCACGCTGCTGATTATGCCCGCTGACGAGCCCGTCGCCGTGCCGGTGAATTTCGACGTCAACGAAGCGGTGGGTGTGGCCTTGGAAAACCGCTTTGAGCTGGGCGAGCAGCAACTCAAAATTGATGCCGCCACCATTACCATTGACGTGGCCAAGAATAATCTGCTGCCGCAGGTGAATTTCGTCGGCTCGTTCGGCGGGCAGGGTTTGATGCCCAACTATGCCGACACCACCGGCAAAATGCTCCAGTTCAATCACCTGGAATATTCGGCTGGCTTGCAAATTGAAATCCCCTTGGGCAACCGCGCGGCACGGGCGATCTGGCGGCGCACGCTGCTCCAGCGCATGCAAACCATCGAACAATATCGCGCGTATGTGGAGCAGGTGGCGGTGGATGTGAAAATTGCCGCGCGCAACGTGACCAGCGCCTGGAGCGCCATCGAGCACAGCCGCCAGGCCCGCTTTGCCGCCGAAGAGGCGTTGCGGAATCTCAAGAATTATCCCGCCGACCAGGCCAGCCGGCCGGAAATCGTGCAGTTGAAACTGGATACGCAGGATCGATTGGCCTCGGCACAACAAGGCGAAGCTCAGGCCATTAGCGATTACAACATCGCCATCTCGGATTTGGAAAAAGCCAAGGGCACTATCCTGCGCTACAACAATGTGCTGCTGGAAGAACAGTTGCCCAAGCTGCCGGACCCGGATAAGGCGGGATTGTATTGATCCATCCATCAACCGGCAGCCTGCAAAGCCGCGGCGTTGAGCTGCTGTTCCAAGCGCTGCTGTAGAATTTGCGGATCGCGCTGCATGGGCTTGGGCATGCGCAGTTGCACTGCCATTTGCCGCCGGATGACATCGGCGGCTTCGGGGTAACGCTTTTGCTTTTCCAACGTCCAGACCAACTGCTCGTAGCCTATGGGGTTCAATGCGTTCAGCGTGAGGTAGCGGCGGGCATCGCTTTCGGCCATGGCCAAAATACGCTGGACCGCCGCCGGATCGCCATCGGTGACGGCCTGCAAGTATTGCCGGGGATAGGTTGCGCCGCGAATGGTCAGCGCGGCAAAGCTGTTGGGATTCATCGCCAGGCCGTGCGCCGCCAGGGTTTGGCTGTCGGCCCACACGCCGGCTTGTTGGTACGAAAGGACCGCCAGCGTCAGCAAGACAATGGCGGTAGGGATTTGCAGCGGCTTGCCGGGCCAGCGTGCCAGCGCCGCCGCCAGCACCAGAGCCGGGCCAAGCATGGCCAGATAAACGTAGCGATCCGCCACGGTGGAATAATACTGGAAGACGAAAGCCGTTAGCCCCAGCATCGGCAGCACGCCCAGCACGAACAGCAAACCGCCGATGCGCCAGGCGCGATTGCCGCTGCCAATCAACGCCACGGCAATGCCGGCCGGAAAAATCCATGTCCACCACAACGGATGCGTAGGATCATTCAGCACTGCCGCTGGTGATCGGCCATAATCGAACGTAAGGTGAACCGGGGCAAACAATTTGCTCAGATAAAATGACAGGCTATCCAAAGCAATCCACGGCCGCACCCACAACGCTCCGGCATCCACGTAAATGGCAGGCTGCATCAACTTGGCCAATAACGCCCCCGCCGCCCCCAGCACAAACCATGGCACAAGCAATACCATTGCCAGCCACCAGTACCGCCGTGAGAAACCGGCGTGTACCACCAGCAACATCAGCGGCACCACCACCACCGATGGCTTGGCCAGCAGCGCCAGCGCAAACGCCAGCAGCGATACCAGGCCATGCCCGCGCTGGAGCGGCCAATCTTTAGCCTTGAGCAAAAGGACATATTGCCAAATGGCCAGCAGCGCCAGCATTCCACTGAGCGTATCTTTCAGTCCCGTAGCCCAGGCCACCGCTTCGGTTTGCAGCGGATGCAATGCAAATAGCAGCGCCCCCGCCAGCGCCGCGGTGCGGTTGCCAACCAACTGCCACAGAATGCGCATGACCAGCAGCGCGCTGAGAAGATGGGCTAGCAAACTGGCGGCATGGAACATGCCGGCTCGCCATTGCGGATCGGCCACGTGTGCCAGCAGCCACCAGGTGGTGTTGATCACCGGCATGTACATCGAAACATTGGCTGGATCGGTGGGATTCCAGTGGTGTGCCAAACCAGCGATGGTGGGCGGATTAAAATTGGGATTCTGCCAGATCAACTGGGGATCATCCCAGTCCACGAATTCGTTGCCGAGCACCCGCCCAAACACCGCCAGCACCGCCAGCAGAATCAGCAGACTGGGCACACTGGACAAAAAGCGTTTTGACATCACACCGCCCGGACCGACGTTTACAAATTCAAAAATTCGCGCATGTGCTGATCGAACACCTTTTGCGCTTGCGGATCGAACATCGGCAAGCGCAATTCGTTAATCACCTTGGTGCCCATGCCGATCCATTCACGCCAGCAGTCGAAACAAACTTTATCCTGAATTTCCTTGCCGATCGGCTTGCTAAACGGCGGCTGGGCCATCTTGGACGCCACCTTGCCGCAGCGCGAACATTGCACCTGACCTTCGCCGACGGCCTGCGTGCCGTGCTGCCGCACCGATTCGGGTATGGCTGCCCCCAGTTCTTTGAGCATCTGGATCATTTCCCCGCGCGGCATCATATCGCCCCGCTCCTGGGCAATTTTCACGCCTTGCAGCAGCCGGGCAATGGCCGTCTCCCGCTGATTTTCCTTCAGCAGCGCCTGCGCCAGCAATTGGTAAACCTTGCTGATATTCGGGTTGAGGGCGATCACTCGTTCAAACGATTGGATTGCCTGGGCGGTCTCCCCCGCGTCCAGCAAGGCCCGGCCCAGCGAAAAATGACCGATTTCGTTATTGGGATCCGCCGCGGCCATTTTCTTGAACTGCTCAATCCGTAAATCCACAGCCATGAATTCTCCGTAAACTGTGGATTATAGGGAAGCGATGGCGGAGTGCCATGGCACGCCGAAATCGCAATGAAGTTCGATCAACCACCAAGGCACCAAGACACCAAGCAAATGCGCAGACAGTTCACCGCCCACTCGGCTTGCGACGACGTTGTGGGATCGTGACATAGACCAGTTCGTCTTGGCACAGCACACAAGCATCGTAAACGGCTGTAAAACCCGCCATGGACGCCGCCTGTTTTCAGTAGCCCATCTTCAATTGCTGGGCCTGCGCCGTTAGTTCCTCCAGCGTCTGGAGCCGGCGCTGATCGGTTTGTTGGCGATAGGCCAGCAGATCGCTGAACCGCACGCGCCGGTGGGTGCCCACCTTGCGGGAAGGAATCTTCCCGCCATCCAACGATTTGACCAGAAACGGCCGGGAGACTCCCAGCACCTCGGCAGCTTGTTGCGAAGTCAACTCCGTTCGGGTGGGCGTCAACGTCACCGCATGACCGGCGGCCATTTCCGCCAACGCACGCACCAAAAGGCGCACCGCCGCTGCCGGCAGCGTGATTGCTTCGCCAGTCTTCCCGGCGATTTGCAGTTTCAAGTCGCGCCGGGCATACCGCGCCAGCCGACAACTCGATTCGCTTGCCAGCTTGGCTTCGGCTTTGGTGGGCGCGCCAGATTCATGTAGCGTTGCAGTGGACATCGGTAAACTCCAGTTGCTTCTGCTTGACTATAGCGGACAAACGCAACACAAGCAATATTCGCATTAATCGAAACGTGAATGCCTATCGGCCATCTAGCCGATTTCACCGACGATTTGGCTCGACTGGGCGGCAAGCAACTCGTCCAAGGTGAATCTCGTGCCGCATTCGGGGCAACGTGCTTCCATCAAACCGCGAAGGTTGTACCCACATTTCGGGCACGGAATATCGGCTCGCCCCGAATCGCTTATGCGGCTGGCGCGTTCGGCCGGGGTTTCTTGCCAGAAATAGACTGTGGCGATGAGCCACAAAGCTGGTACAAGGATGCTGAGCACAATCCACTTGCCCACTGGCAACCCGGAATTCAGCAAAGACAGGCGGGCAATCACCACCATCAGGACACCAAATGCTGCCACAACAATTGGACCTAATCGGCGTCGCGCGGTCCACTGCACCGCTTTTCTCCAAAGGAGTGTCCAGTAAATGGCGACGAATGCCCACGTGACAAAGCCACCCAGCAAAAACGCGAACGCGTCGTCGAAATACATATTCGTCCGATCCAGCGTCATCACGATTGCACAATAGCAGATTCCGCTGAAAAACCCTCCCTTTTCGGTGGGACGCTATTGACTGTATATACGACTAATATATAATACGCCGGTCATAACCCGGA
>Ga0316217_10000896_pt1 | contig 40352 bp, 32 predicted proteins | sample 1anoAmetaG_FD_203633 | JGI IMG/M metagenome (GOLD analysis project Ga0316217, IMG submission 203633) | Freshwater microbial communities from Trout Bog Lake, Wisconsin, USA - 1anoA | ecosystem: Environmental > Aquatic > Freshwater > Lake > Hypolimnion/Profundal zone | place: USA: Wisconsin...
GGGGCGGCGAGCTGGTGCTGCCGCCGGTGGCCGAGTCCGGGGCCCGCCTGGGGCCGCTGCTGGGGGACCGGATGGCGGCCCTGGTGCCGTTCCGGGAAGGCCAGGCGCCCTGGGCGCTGCACGGCTACGTGTCGCCGCCGGAGGTGAGCTTTCGCGACCGCAACCACCTCTACCTGTTCGTCAACGGCCGGGCGGTGCGGGACCGGCTGCTGCTGGCGGCCCTGGCGGAGGGCTGGGAGGGCTTCTTCCCCAAGGGCGCCTATCCGGCCGCGGTGCTGTTCCTGGACATACCGCCCGAGGCGGTGGACGTGAACGTCCACCCCACCAAGGCCGAGGTGCGGTTCCGGGAGCCCCAGCGGATCTTCCCCTGGGTGAGCCGGTCCCTGCGGGAGGCCTGGACCCAGCTGCGGGGCGACCTGCCCTCGGTGCTGGAACTGCCCCCGGCTCCGGCCGAACTGGAACTGGACCGGCCGCTGGGCCCGTCCGCGGCCCCGCACACCCACCTCTGGGCCGGAGGGCCGGACCCCGGACGGCCGGACCCCGGAGGGCCGGACCCCGGACGGCCGGACCCCGGCCCCGATCCCGCCGGCACCTTCCCGGCCATGGCCGAGGCCTTCGGGGCGGACCGGCCGCCCCGGACGGACTACCGCCCCTATGCCGGCTACGGCCAGGCGTTCCCGGCAACCGGGGTGGCCGAGGCGGCCTTCCCGGCTTCGCCGGTGCGCTACCTGGGGGCCTTCGACGAGACCTACCTGCTGGCCGAGGTCCAGGGCGAGCGGGAGCCGGAGCTCTGGATCGTGGACCAGCACGTGGCCCACGAGCGGATCCTCTACGAGCGGCTGTTCCTGCGCCACCACCGGCCGGCGGTGCAGCCGCTGATGCCGCCGCAGGTGGTGCAGGTGGGGCCGGAGGCGCTGGCCCGGCTGGGCCCGTTCCTGGCCGAATTCGCCCAGGCCGGGCTGGAGGTGGAGGCCTTCGGCGAGGCCGCGCTGGTGGTGCGCGGGCTGCCGGACTTCCTGATGGACCGGGATCCCCGCGGCCTCATGGAGGATCTGTTGGCCCGGCTGGACCGCCAGGGCAGGCTTGACCTGGACTTCTTCCGCCGGGAGCTGAACGCCGAGCTGTCCTGCAAGGCGGCGATCAAGAAGCACCACTTCCTGCCGCAGTCCCTGGCCCAGCAGCTGATCGAGGACCTCATGGCCTGCGAGGTGCCGCAGACCTGCCCCCACGGGCGGCCGGTGATCAAGAAGTTGACCCGGGGCGAACTGGAGCGCAGTTTCGGCCGGCGGGTGTAGCTGCCCGGAGCCGCGGCGCGCCGGCCGCGAAACGGTTTCCCTCGGGTCCGCCATCGCCTATCATGAGGGAAATCCCCCGGAGCCCTGATGGACCGCATGCTGTTGCTTGGAGATGCGGGGAAGCTCGGACGGGCCGTGGGTGAAGTCTGTTCCGGAAGCTACGTGGTGGAAGGCCGGGGCAGGGCCTCGGGGCTGGATGCGGAGGATCTCGCCTCGGTGGACCGGCTGCTCAGGGAGTTGCGGCCGGATGCGGTGGTCAACGCCATCGCCATGAACGGCCTGGAGGCGTGCGAGCGGGATCCGGACCGCGCCTTCCGGGTGAACGCGCTGTTTCCCCAGCGGCTGGCCCGGCTGTCCCGGGAACTCGGCTTCACCCTCATCCACTTCAGCACCGACGCGGTCTTCAGCGACGCCGGGGGCGGCGGCCCCCGGATCGAGTCGGATCCGCCCTGTCCCATGAACGTCTATGGCCTGACCAAGCTGGGCGGGGATTGCCTGGTGCAGGCGGAAGCCGAGCGCTACCACATCCACCGGCTCTCCGTCCTGTTCGGCCCCCCGGGCAGGACGGACCAGTTCCTGGAGCGGATGCTGGCCCGGGTGCGCCAGGGTGAGCGTCAGCTCCGTCTGGCCGCCGACGTGACCTGTTCCCCCAGCTACACCCTGGACGTGGCCGAGCGGGTCCTCGCGACCCTGCGCGAGCGGCGCCCGCCCGGACTCTACCACACCGCCAACGCGGGCCGGGCCAGCCTCTTCCAGTTGATGGAGGAGGTCAAGCTATACCTGGGCCTGGAGGTCGACCTGGAGCCGGTGCCGTGCGGCGTCTTCGGCGGCTCCATACCCAGGAGCCTCGGCGTGAGCCTGGCCAGCGCGATCCAGGAGCCCCTGCGGGACTGGCGGGAAGCGCTGCGCTCGTTCTGCGCCTCGCTTCCCGGGGAAGGCCGCGGCCCGGCATGAATGGAGGGACTCGAATGGAACCGGTTCCGGCTGGGCTTTCGCCCGTGGCGTTCTTCATCCAGCATGTCTACCGGTTTCCGCGGCAGACGGCCCAGGCGGTGGCCCAGTACCTGGGCCGGCTGGGGGCGGGCCCGGTCGCCCTGTACGGCTGCGGGTCCCTGTCCAAGGTCCTGCTCGAGCACCACCCCGAGGTGCTGGCGGGCTGCGGCGCCTGGTTCCTGGACAGCGAGGCCGGGCCGGGGGAGACCTTCGGCGGGTTCCCGAAGCGGCCGCCCGCGGCCCTGATGGACCACCCCGCCAGCCGGGTCCTGGTCATGAGCCTCTATGCCGAGGCGCAGATGCGGGCGGCTCTGGCCGGCCTGTTCCAGGGGCCGGTGGACGGCCTGGGCGAGGCCCTGCTCACCGCGGAGCCGGAGTTTCTCGGGGCCTTCGCCCGGGACATCCTCCAGCAGGTCTGCCGGGAGCATGCCGAACGCGCCCGGGCGCGGCTGTCCTCGCCCCGGCGGATCGCCATCGTCTGCCCGGTGATCATCGTCAAGGTGCTCCGGCTCAGCCGGGCCCTGAAGGCCCGGGGCTTCGACGTGATCCTGATCGCCGCGAACCCGTGCCTCCAGGGCCTGGACGGATTCCCCATCGGCGAACTGGAGGACCGCGGCTGGTTCGACCTGTTCTTCTGCTTCCCCCACCTGTTCGCCTCCATGACCGTGCAGCTTCTGGAAGATGCCGGGATCGAACTGGTCCACCTGATCACCTCGGTCTGCAGCGCCCAGCCGCTCGCCCACATCGTCAAGTGCGCGCCCTGTCCGGTGTTCACCGAGTACGACGACATCCTGGAACTCTGCTTCGAGGATCCGGGCCAGTACCAGAAATTCTGCAACGTGCCCCGGGAGCGCATGGCCGAGGAGGCCGCGGCCCTGGCAACGGTGTTCAAGGAGAGCGCCGGCCTGGTCTCCCGCCACTCGCCCCGGGCCATGGACCTGCTGGTCCGGAAGTACGGCTGCCAGCCGGACTGGATCCCGTTCGCGCCCTATCCCCTCGCCAACGCCTCCCCGAGGCCGGCCAGGCCCCTGGGCGAGCCCATCCGGATCGTCTACGCCGGCTGCCTGGCCAGTTCGCCGGATGCCAACAACTATCCGGAATTCCAGAGCTTCCTGGAGATCGGCCGGATCCTGGACAGCCAGGGCATCTCCTTCACCATCTTCAACGGAACCGACAAGAACGGGCAAGGCTTCGAGGACTTCATCCGGCTGGACCAGGAGTGCCCGCTGTTCTCCTACCGTTTCGGTATGATGGAAGACGAGCTCATGGAAAAGCTGCGTGAGTTCGATTTCGGCTGGCATGTCTTTGATTATTCCGGGACCCGGAACAACCCGCTGTACAACGCCCTGGGCTTGAGCACGAAGCTGTTCTTCTACCTGGATGCCGGATTGCCGGTGATGGTCAGCCCCGAGATCTCCTTCGAATGCGAGACCGCCGTGAGCCAGGGTTTCGGCCTTGAAATTGCATTCACTGATGTTCCCCGACTGCGCGACATCCTGTCCGGGGTCGACTATCCTGCGCTGAAGGCCCGGGCCTTGGAACTCCGGGAGGAATGGTCCATGGAACGCCAACTGCCAAGGCTGCTTGGCCTGTATGCCTCGGGAATCGCCCGGCGCTCCGCCCGCACCTGAATCATCCTGCTTGGAGTCATGCTTGTGAGCCAGTCGGCGAAGGCCAAGAAAACCTGCATCCTGGTGGCGACCTGCATCGGCAGGGCCTATTCGTACCTGCTCAACCTGTCTGACGAATTCTATGAAACCTATCGGATCGTCGAATTCATCACCGAACGCCATAACCCGCTGGCTTCTGAATTCAATATCTCGGATGAGATGATGAATGATTGTGGCCTGTTCCTGAGCCTCACCCCCGGGTGGGCGGACTGGGGCAACGAGCAGACCTACCTGGATGTGCTCGCCAGGGTTCCCGCGCAGGTGCCGAAGATCTCCCTCCCCTATCCGGTCTTCCTGCCGCTGTGGCCCTACCACAGCGCCGAGCCCCGGAACGACCTGGCCGCGGGCCGGCTGAGCCGGTACAGCACCCACACCGTCTTCTTCCCCTACGGGGACGCCTATGTCTTGTCCCTGCTGAAACAGGGGCTGGGCAAGGCGGAAATCATGAAGCGCTACCTGGCCATCGACTGGGAGTCGGCCCTGGACCTGGATGGCCTGCTGGCGAAGGTCCTGGAGATCCAGCGGGAGAAGGAACGGACCACGGACGTGAAGATCATCGATTTCATCGAGGACCGGTTCCGGGAGAAGCAGCTGTTCGTGACGATGAATCACCTCGGCAACGATCTCGCCATCCACATCGTCGACCAGGTGCTCGGCAAGCTCGGCTTCGCCCCCCTTGATCCCGCCCTCTGCCGCACCTTCAGCCAGCTGCTGGCGCCCGAAACGCCGATCCACCCCGGCATCATCGATCACTTCGGCCTCGAATACGTCAGCCGGGACCATCGCTACCGCCAGGATGACCACCAGATGCTCACCTTCGAGGAATACCTCGCCCGCTACATCGATTTCGTATGACCTCCGGCCAGCCCCAGGGGAGCATCCTGGATTTCGCTTTCCGCCATTGGAGTCCGGAACGGGTCTTCTGCCGCTTCGTGCAGCGGGGGGAGACGGTCCCGATCACCTTCGACCAGCTCCACCAGGGCGCCTCGGCCTATGCCCAGGCCTACCGGTCCCAGGGGCTCCAGCCGGGCGACCTGGTCTTCATCATCATGGGGCATTCGCCCCACCTGCTCCACGCCTTCCTCGGCGCCCTGCTGGCCGGATGCGTCCCCTCCTTCCTGCCCTTTCCCTCGGAGAAACAGGATCCCGCCCACTACTGGGAGACCCACCGGACCCTGTTCCGGAGGACGGGCGCCCGCCTGATCGTGACGGAAGCCCGGTTCGAGGCCGACCTGCGCCGGGCCGATCCGGACCGGCGGCTGCTGCTGCGGGAATCGGTGCGGGTGGCCGATGCCGTCCGGTTGGCGCCGCCGGCGCTGGATCCGGAGGCCATGGCCTTCCTGCAGCACAGTTCCGGCACCACCGGGCTGAAGAAAGGGGTAGTCCTGACCCACCGGCTGGTGGTGGAGCAGGCGGTCCGCTACGCCGGGATGCTGGGGCTCGGCAGCGCGGATCGGATCGTCAGCTGGCTGCCGCTCTACCACGACATGGGCCTGATCGCCTGCTTCATCCTGCCGCTGATGTTCGGCGTGGAGCTGATCCTGCTGGATCCCTTCGAGTGGGTCTACGAACCGGCGCTGCTGTTCCGCATGGCCCAGGCCCATGGGGCCACCCTGGCCTGGCTGCCGAATTTCGCCTTCCAGCACCTGTGCCATATGGTCGACCTGGAGACCCGGTACGAGCTCGGCGGAATGCGGGCCTTCATCAGCTGCTCCGAGCCGTGCAAGGACGAAACCATGGAGCGCTTCCTGGCCCGGTTCGGCCCCATGGGGGTGCGCGTGGATCAGCTGCAGGCCTGTTACGCCATGGCCGAGGCGGTGTTCGCGGTCACCCAGACCCCGCTGGGGCGTCCCCTGGACCGGGTCGTGGTGGACCGCCAGGCGTTCCAGGGGAGCCACCGGGCCCAGCCGCCGGAGCCGGGGGCGGCGGCCCTGACCTTCCCCGTCACCGGGGTTCCGGTGCCCGGGCTGGCCCTGCGGATCCTGGATGGGGAGCGGCGGCCGCTGCCAGAGGGGATGGTGGGGGAGATCGCCATCGCCGGCCCTTGCGTGTTCTCCGGCTACTTCGGGGATGCTGAATCCGGCCGTTGCTTCGCCGACGGGTTCTTCCTCACCGGCGACCTCGGGTTCATGACCGAGGGCCGGCTGGTGGTCTCGGGGCGGAAGAAGGACGTCATCATCAGCCGCGGCAAGAACTACTATGCCCACGACATCGAGCTGATCGCGGGCGCGGTGGCCGGGGTGAAGCCGGGCCGGGTGGCGGCCTTCGCCGTCTACAACGAAGCCAGCGGCACCGAGGATGTGATCGTGGTGGCCGAACGCGACCCCGGCGCCGCCGGGCCGGACCCGGTCCTGGTGCGCGAAATCAAGCGGCGCCTGGAACTGGAATTGGATCTTCCGGTCCGGGCCCGGATCGTGCCGGCCAGATGGCTCTGCAAGACCACCAGCGGCAAGGTGAGCCGGGCCGACAACCAGGCCAAATACCTGGCCGAACTCAAGCTCGCGGGCGACCCGCGGCCGGGAGCGTGACCATGGACCCCCAAGCCATCCTGGCGGAGCTGCAGCAGGCCTTCCGTACGACCTTCCTGGATCCGTCCCTGGTGGTGGGACCGGAGACCACCAGCGCCGACGTGGACGGCTGGGACTCCCTGTCGCACGTGCGCCTGCTGCTCATGGTCGAGCGCCAGTTCCGGATCCGGATTCCGGCCCAGGAGGGGAGCCGGCTGACCTGCGTGGGGGACCTGGCCGCCCTCATCGCCCGGAAGCTTGAACCGGGATGCCAAAGGTCCGACTAGCCAGGATGGTTTGGCAAGATCAAGATGGTCTGGTTACCTGACCCGAGTGGTGTGGAATGCTCAAGAAAGTGCTTCTGGTCAAGCCTTCCTGCAACAGCGATCCCCTGGGGGTGGCCTGCGTGGCCTCCACCCTGGATCGCGCGGGGATCGATTACGACTACCTGAACCCGGTGGACTACCCGGTGGTCGGAGAAGCCGGACTCACCTTGCCGGCCGTGCTGGCGGCGCTGGATTCGGACCCCGCCCGGATCGAAACCCTGCGCGGCAAGCTGGTTCTCCACTTTGCCGACGGCAAGGTCCTGCGCCAGTTGACCCCGTGGGATGGAAATTGATATTTGGCTCTGCCCAGCACGATGGTCCAAGGAGGCCCATGACCCAACGCGTCCTGCTAGTCAAGCCGCCCTATGTCTACTACCCCCTTGGGCTCGCCTACGTGGCTTCGACCTTGGAACGCGCCCGGATCGAATACGACTATCTTGACGCCGCCCAGGAGCGCCCCGACCTTGCGCGGCTGCTGGCAGGCGACCGGTATTCGGTCCTGGCCTCCGGCGGCCTGGTGGGCGATTTCCCGTTCCTGGAGGAGCTGTTCACCCAGGCCCGGGCGGTGGCGCCGGAGGTGGTGCGCATCATGGGCGGCTGCGTGACCCGGGATGTGGACGCCCGGGTGCTGTTCGAGCACATCCCGGTGGACTATGCGGTCGTCGGCGAAGCCGAGCGTAGCTTGCCGGAACTGCTCGCCGCTCTCAGCGAAGATCCGTCCCGGATCCCGCACCTGCGAGGCATCCTGCATCGGGACGCTGACGGTCGCCCGGTCCGGCATCTGCCCCAGCGCCGGCTGGATCTCATGACGGACCGGGTATTCCCGTCGCGGAAGTTTTTCGATCACGCCTGCTGGCCGGTCGCCAGGTTGCCCATCCCCGTGCTCACCGGCCGGGGCTGCGTGGGCAAATGCACGTTCTGCTCGCCGACCCACCGGCAGTTCGTGCCCCGCCCGCTGGCGGATGTGTTCACCGAGATCGACGAACTGCTCAGCCTGGTGGCCATGCCCCAGGTCCATCTCATGAACGAGGTGGTCTTCTCCGATCCGGAGATGATCATGGAATTCTGCCGCGAGTACAAAGCTCGCTACGATCTGCCTTTCTTCTGCGTAGTCCGGGCCGACTTCGACCCGGACATCCTGCCCCATCTCAAGGCGGCTGGCTGCGTCTCCTTCAACCTCGGGATCGAGTCCGGCAGCGACCGGGTGCTGAAGGCCATGCATAAAGGGATCACGGTCAGCCAGTCGCGGGCCTTCGTCCGGCGCGCCCAGGACCTGGGAGGGTTCACCATTTCGAGCGGATTCATGATCGGCAACGAGGACGAGGGGGAGGAGGATGTCGAGCAGACGGTCCAACTTCATGAGGAACTGAATATCCTCTCCGGGATTTCCCCCACCGTCCCGTATCCGGGCACACCCATCTTCCGCCGAGCCCTGAGAAGAGGAATAATTAATGATGAATATGATTTCCTGCGCCGGCTGAGCAGTATCTACCTCATCGATTTCCGCTCGGAGTTGTGGTTCACCCGGGACGACCAGGGCCGGACCCTGCAGCCCAACCTCACCCGCATCGCCGACGACCGTTTCCCGGCGGTCATGCATCAGGCCTACCAGCGCATGTACCGGCACTATGCCCTCCGCGAACCCCGGCTGGAACTGGAAGGGGACCGGCGGGTCCTGCGCGGGGCTTGCCCGGTATGCGGGGCGCCATTCCAGACCGAATTCACGACCGACCTCACCTACCTGAACCGCCTGGCCTGTTCCGGGGTGCAGGAGGGGCGCTGCTACAACGATTTCGAATTCCACGCCGATCTTTTCGACCTGCCGGGCCTGCGGGCCGACCTGGAGTCTCTGGCGGGGAAGCTTCGGGACTGCCGGCGGATCTTCCTCTGTGGTGAACCCCTGGTCATCAAGCATATGTTTGACCAGGACCTGCTCGGCTTCCCGCCGGATCGGATCCAGGGCGTCGGGACCGAGCAGCCGCACCTGCTGGGACACTGCCTCTACGAGGCGCCGGGCGGCTACCGGAACCCCAGCACCTGTTTCCTCCCACTTGACGCCCTTGCCGCCCTGGAGCCCGATGCGGTGGTCATCGCGGACGCATCGATGCACGCCCTGGAACTGGAGGACGACCTGGTCCTTTCCGGGGTCCCGCGCGAGCGGATCCACCTCCTGCTGCCTCCCGGTCGCTTGCCCTGGCCCGCCCACCGCAGGTTCCGCGCCAGGCGGCTGGACCGGTTCCCGAAACAGGAAGCTTTCGCCATCTGGCCGGCGGGGCTGCTAGGCCAGCGCCTGCTGGGGGAGCGGGTGCTGCCTGCGGACCGCTTGGTGACCTATGCCGACTCCGCCTGCACTACTGACGGCCATACCGCCCTGGGCCACCCCGTTTGCCATCCCTCCCGACTCGGCGACTTCGACTTCCCGGTCCTGGTGATCGCCTCGGAACCGAATTTCCAGGATATCTTCAAGGCGGTCCAGGCCGATCCGGACCTGCGCTCCCGGCGGATCCTGCGCGTTTCGGAACGGTATGAGCTGTTCGAGATGGTGCCGGTCTGAAGGACCGGCCCAGGCGCCGCCGCCGGGCCCAGGCCCTTGCGAAGTCCGTCAATATTTCACGATCCGCGTGCTGCCATAGGGGATGTCGCATTTTTCACAAAGCGGCATTCCGCGCAGGTCACCGCCCATGAATCTCTGCAGGAGGGTCTCGTAGGGGGCACCATGCATGATGTCCCGCAGCGTCTGGGTGCGGATGTCGCCGATGATCATCGCCCCGGCATTGTCCAGGCAGCCGCAGGCGGTGACCCGGCCGTCCACGAGGATTCCGGGATTGTTCATCAGGACGCTGCACAGGTCGGGTTTCTGTCCGCGGATGTCCTTGAAGGTGTGGATGCCGGTATCGGCATCCACGGTCGCCACCTGGAACTGGCCGCCGAAATTGTGGGCCAGCTTGAACTCCATCTCCTCTTCGCGAAAGCCGAGGGAGCCCACGAATGCCTTGGTCTTCTCGATGAACCGGGGGTCGTCAGCCAGCGCCACCCCGCTGATGAGCAGGGTGGTCGCCGGCGCCCGCTCCCGGAACAGGTTATGGACCAGCTTCAGGTTCCGCACCACCTGCTCGAACTTGCCGCCCACGTAGGTTCCTTCGTAGCTCTCCTGGTCGAACCCGCAGAAGGAGAGCTGCAGGTAGTGCAGCCCGAATTCCGCCAGTCGCTCGATCCGCGGCTGGTTCAGGGGGGTGATGTTGGTGGAGAGCACGACCTTGAACCCCCGGGCCAGCTCCAGGAGCTCGAAGATCCCGGGGTGCAGCATCGGCTCGCCCCAGGCGGTCTCCAGCCAGATGCTGTCGACCCCGAACTGGCGCAGCTGCGCGAGGATGTGCGTGAACAGGGCGGTGTCGATGAAACCGGTATTGGGCGTCTTGCCCACGTAGCCGCACATCCGGCAACCCAGGTTGCACTTGGCGGAAACCTGGATCATGACGCCGGTGGGCCGGCGGTCGCGGGCGTCGAGCTCCCGCAGCAGTTCGGAGTTGCGCTGGGCGATGAGGGCATTCTGATTAATCATGGCTTGTCCTGTCCGTGCTGCGGCACCCGGGGCGCCGGCTCACCGCTTGACCACCAGGCCCTGGCCGGTGGGCAGTTCGAGTATCTGGTAGCCGCGCCTGCGCATGAATTCATCCTCGGCATCCTTCTGCTTGCGGAAGAAGCACCAGCCGTAGTCGTCGAACACGATCATGCCGCCCGGGACCACCCGGTCGAACAGCTGGTCGAGCACCCCGAGTTCGGCCGCTGGGGAGTTCAGGTCGATGTGCAGGAAGGCGATCCGTTCCGGGGCGACCTCCTGCAAGGCATCGGGCATCACCCCCTGGACCACCCGCACGAAGGGCAGGGGGGCGAACCGGTCCCGCACCGACTGATACAGCCCCGGGATCCGGTAGATGTCGTTGGCGATCGCCAGGAAGCCGGGGTTCTGGGGGAAGTCCTCCTGGGATGAATACTTGTCCGAATAGCCGGCGAAGGTGTCGTAGAGGTAGAGGGTCTTGCCGCGCCCGCCGAGATCCACGGTCCGGGTGATGACCCAGCTCATGTCGCCCTTGAACACCCCGCATTCGACGTAGTCGCCGTCCAGCGGCAGGGCCTGGCGGGCGGCCCAGACCAGCGTGTGCAGCCGCCAGGCGATGCTGCCCGGCGGGGCGTACTGGTCATAGACATGGGAGCCGCGGATGGACTGGAACGCCTCGGCGAACCCGGGCTCCTCCAGGAACCCGGCGCTCTTGTCCAGGGTCAGCATGCGGTCGCCCCAGAACTGGGTGGCGTGTTGGGGCGCCAGGATCTGCTCGAGGATCCGGTTGAACAGCGCGGCGACCTCCTCCTGGGTGGAGGCCTGTTCCTGCAGTTGCTGGAGGAGCTGTTCGGTGCGGGGGCTCGGGAGGCTCATGGCTGGACCTTGAAAAGGGGCGCTGGGGGCCCGGGTGCCTGCGTGGAGGGTGGCCGGAGCGCCATTCATGCCTCCGGATTGGCTAGGCGGAAATGGGCGGTCAGGCTGCCGAAGGAGGCGATGGGCGACCGCAGGGCGGGATGCCGGAGCTCCTCCAGGAATTCCGGGTAGCGCGGGTGGGACTCCACGAAGATGGCCCGGCGCCGGTAGTCCTCGACGGGGTAGGTGCCCTCGTTGCGCAGCTGGTTGAAGCCGACCGTATCGAAGCCCAACTCGATGGCCAGTTCCATGATCCGGCTCATGTCCCGGAAATTGCATTCCTGGACGGCGTAGTTGATCCCGATGCTGCCGATCCGGCCCTCCCGGTGCAGTCCGGCCAGGAACTGGAGGTTCTCCAGCGCCTTGGCCCAGCTGGCGCCCCGGGTCAGCTTGTAGACCTCGGGCGAGGCGCCATCCAGCGAGAAGCTCACGGAACCCTGGATCAGGAGGGGATGGATGTTGGGCAGTCGGTCCCAGTGCAGCTTGAAGAGCAGGCCGTTGGACACCAGGTTCAAGGTCACCAGGGCGTGCCTGGCCGGGTCGAACCGCTTCAGGATGGCCAGGTAGTGCTCGCTGGCGAAGGGGTCGCCGTTGCCGGACAGCAGGATGGTGGCCGGATGGGTGGCGGCGTGCTCCAGGACCGGCTCCACCAGGGTCGTCATGGCCCGCTCCAATCGCGCCGCCTGTTCCGGCGCCAGCTTGTAGAGCTCGGTCCGGCACTGGGGACAGGTGAGGTTGCAGCTGGCGTCATGGCAGAAATAGAACTTGATGGGCGGGGCCTGGTCGCGGTCCCGAGACTCGACCAGGTCCTGGATCCGGGCTTCGGTGAGGTCAGTGCGCCGGGGCAAGGTTCCGGACAGGATCATGGGGCACTGGGTCCGGCTGCAGTGGGAGAAGTCCCCGTCGAGGATGGAGCGGCGCAGTTCCCGGGCGGTCTCGGACTGCCAGATCCGGTCCCAGGGATCCCGGTAGATGTTGCCGATGGCCACCGGCAGGAAGCTCGGGCAGCAGGTCCAGACCTGACCTTCCCAGTCGGTCATCATCTCGTCGAAGGGGATGGCGCAGAAGCGGTCGGACAAGTCGCCGATGTATACGCCTTCCACCAGGGGGGTCTCCTGCGGCGAATGGCGGGTGCGCAGCATGGCGGCCAGCACCTTCTGGGGCAGCAGCTGGGTGCATACGGTCGAGAGGAGGCGCTTGACCAGGCCGATGGCGATTTCCCAATGGCCGGATTCCAGATGCAGTTCGGCCAGGACCAGGCGGGCGGCGTTGGACACCGGGGCCTGGGCGAGGTAGCCATCCACCAGGTCGCGGCTGGCCTCGAGCGGCAGTCCCAGGTGCCGGAGGCGGTCCAGCAGCAGGCGGAACAGGAAATAGCGCCCGCGCAGGCGGCTGTCCGAGGAACCGGAGGGCCGGTCATGGATGGCGAGCCAGCTCAGGCTGATCGGGAAATAGAGCTCGAAGATCCGTCCGAGTTGATTGGCTGCCGGTTCTCGCCGGGCCTGCGCCCAGTCGTCCAGGAGGCGCTCCAGGTCCCGGTCCAGCATCGGCAGCCCATGGGCCAGCAGGCTCACGGCGAACCCTGCGTCGATGGGGACCAGGCGGGCCTCTGCCCAGGCGCTGCTCCAGGTTCCGATGGCCTCCAGGGAGGGGGGGGCGGGGCTATGCATGGGGGGACCGGGGGGCCACGGGGGTGGCGGCGGGGTAGTGCCGGTGGCTGGGATCCCAGGGACCGTCGGCGGCCAGGAAGTGGGCCAGGGTCCCGGGGCAGGTGGCGCCGAACGAGGTGCCCCGGGAGGCGTCCAGGTCGTTGGTGAACTGCATGAAATGGGCCACCTCCCGCCGGCGGGTGGGCGGATCGTAGTCGGTGTCCTCGATCTCCTGGAAGGCCGCCTGGAATTCCTGCTGCAGGCTCAGCAGCCGCGGCGGCAGGGGCTGCCCGCTGGCCTGCCGGCCGGCGAAGAAGGCGGCCACCCGCTCCCGGGCCTCCCGGCGGGCCTCGGGGGGCAGCAGGCGGCAGTCCACATGGTCGGCGGCGCGGACGATGGTGGCGCACACCTGGAGCTCGCGGGCTTCGGCCCACTCCAGCAGGTCGACCATGGTCAAGGTGTTGTAGACGTTGAGCACCGGGAACAGGATCAGGTTGGCGAGGTTGGGCAGCTGGCGGATGCGCTCGATGTTGCGCTGGAAGGTGGCCCACCTGCCCGGGAAGCGGTTGTATTCGTAGCTGGCGCCGAAGCCGTCGACGCTGACCTTGAGCACGACCGAGCGGAACCGGGAGAGGGTCTGGAACAGGGGGTCCGGGACCACGGTCAGGTTGGTGACCAACTCCAGGTCGATCTCCGGTGCCCGGCCGGCCCGGCAGAGCTGTTCCAGCCAGGCCACCAGGGTGCGGTTAATGGTGGGCTCGCCGCCGGCCAGCTGGATCACCATGGCCTGCTCGCTGATGGCGTTGATCTCCTCCAGCAGGACGGGGGATTCGGACCAGGACTCGCCGGCGGGGAACCGGCCCTGGAGCCGGGCATGGGGACCCTCCGCCCATCGGGCGTGCACGGGGTCCCGCTCGATGCTCGAACTGTACAGGGGTCTGCAGATGACACATTTGAGATTGCACAGGTTGCCGATCCGGAGGTCGAAGTAGCGGGGTGGACCCAGCGGCGCCTCGGTGAGGCTGTCGCGGAGGACCTTCCGGGGATCGCGGGCAGCCTCCTCGGCGCTGCCGAACCAGAGCTGGTTCATGGACTGCCGGGAACTGCCCCAGCCGTGCCGCTCATTGCGGGCGCAGGCCGCGCAATGGGGCAGGGCCTCGCCCCTGAGCATGGCCACCCGGACCTCGCGCATGGCCCGGGAATTCCAGATGGCCTCGAGGGTGTGGGTCTGGGCGTTCAAGGGCTTCCCGCCTTCGTCCCGGAGCAGGGTGCCGGATTGGCAGCAGAGGGTCGCAAAGCCATCGGGGGCCAGGTTCAGGTGGATCCAGGGCAGGATGCAAAGGTTCGAAGGTTCGTGACTCATGGGAATCCCGTTCACGGAGAGGGGCCGGTCGGCCTGGATCAGGAAAAATAGGTGTCCACGACCTTGCGGCGGAGCGCCTGGATCGGCACCAGCTGTTTCATGTTGCACTGGCGGCAGGAGTTGTCGAGTTCGCCGGTGAGCAGGCGCCGGCGCAGGTCCCGCACCTGCTCGCCGTTCCAGAGCTCGGTCAGGCCCCGGGTCTCGTCGAAGGGACCGACCTCCATTTCGTGGAAACAGCAGGGTCGGGCCTTGGCGTTGCCGAAGATCTGGATGGTGTCCCAGGGGTCGGTGCAGTCCCGGGTCTGCTGGCCGTCCGCACCCGCGCCCATGGCCTCGCCGCTGCCGGTCCAGCCCTCGGGATTCGGGCCGAAGTCGCGGACCAGGTCCTCGTCGGCGCCGCCGGCCAGGAATCGGCGCATGGCTTCGATCCGGTGGCGCAGGCCGGAATCGATGGCGAGGGTGAGCCCGTGGCTCCGGGCGAAAGCCAGGGCCTGGTCGAACTGCAGGAACCTGGCGCGGGCCGCCCCACCCCGCAGGGACCAGAGGCTGGTGACGTTGTCCTCGGCGAGGCCGTAGTTGACGAAATCCTGCAGGTTCACGGCCTTGATCCCGACCAGGTGGGCGAAGGCGAGCAGGCTCTCGAAGCCGTCCATCATCTCGGCGTAGATGGTAGCGGCCAGGCACAGGACCGGCCTCCCCTGGCCGCGCCGCTGCATTTCCAGCCTGAGGTTGACGATGTTGAGGACGATCTGGCTGAGCTGGGTCCCCTTGCGGATCCTGGCCATGGCCTCGGGCTCCAGGCTGTCCAGGCTGACCTCGAGCCGCTCGAAGCGGAGCAGGGTCTCCAGTTCGTCCTGGCTGTATTTCTTGGCGAGGTTGGTGGTCATGGTGGCACCGCAGCCCGAGCCCAGGAGCTGGTCCAGGGCCTGGCTCCAGCCCGGATAGAAGGTGGTCTCGCCGCCGCCGGTGACGGCCAGCTGGGACAGGCCGTTGTCGCGCAGGAACTCGACCACCCAGCTGAACTGCCGGGGGCTGAGCTCCCGGTGCGGGGGCAGCCGGGACTCGGGCCAGTTCTGGTGGCAGTAGATGCATTTGAGGTTGCAGCGGCTGGAGAGTTCCAGGGAGCCGCGGGTGATGCAGCCCGGGTGGGACCCGGTGAGGGCCTCCCAGTCCGGGCCGGCCAACCGTTCCGCCCGGTCCGCGGTCCAGGCCGGGAAGTCGGGATGGCTGTACGTGCGGCGGATCCGCTCCGGGGCCACGAGCTGTTCCGCCTTGGCGCCCAGGCGGGCTTCCTGGCTCTCGTCCACGAGCAGGAGCAGGTCGAACGCCCAGGCGGTGGGATCCGCCGGCAGCCCAGCCAGCACCGCCGCCACCGTGATTCCGGGCAGCTGCTGCAACTGGTTGCCGACCACCCGCGCGGCCGGCTCACTGCCGCAGACGAGGTAGCGGCCGGGAGCGGCGTGGCTCCGGACGAAGTCGAGGATGGCGTTGAGGTGTTGCATGGCGTCCCTGTTCAGTGGCGGCCCGGGTCGGAGGAGTTGCGAAAGCTCAGGTAGTGGTAGGCCGTGCCCCAGGCGCTGCGGACCCTTGGAGACTGCAAGTATAGGCTGGTCAGGTCCTGCGTCGAGCCGGCGGCGAGCCCCCGGAACAGCGCGCCCAGTTCGTCGGCCAGTTCCCCGAACCGCGGATCCGGGAGGCCGCGCAGATGGTCGAGCAGGGCGTGGGGGCGCCCGGTCAAGACCTCCGGGCCGACCCGGCCTTCGGCCAGGTCGGAAAGGGTTCCCACCAGGGCCTGGGCGTCCGCTACCGCGGCGGCCGGGGCCGGGATCCCCCGGTCCAGACGGTCGGGCTGGAAGCCCGTCACGAAATAGGCGAGATGCTCCTTCCATTCCTCCAGGAACCGGCGGTTGCCAGCTTCGGGCACGTTCTTGTACCAGGTGAAATGGTCGCGGGTGGACCAGGCCGGCGAGCTGGCCTGGGCTTCAATGCCCTGGGCCTCGAGCACCGCCAGGATATCGGGGTAGGACCACAGGTAGCGGTCGAAATAGATGGGCGCCACCATGGTGTCCCGCCACCAGGTGGCGAAGTTCCGGGAGGCCTTCAGCTTCTGGAAATCCTCCAGGAAGAGCACCTCGGCGACGGCCAGGGCCCGGGGGGATTGGCAGTCGGCCACCCCTAGCCGGTCGTAGGCGCCGAACAGGACGGCCCGCTTGAGCATCTCCAGCAGGCCGCCGATCCGGTCGTTGAAGGAGATCACCCCGAAGCCGCCGGGCTTGATCAAGCCGAGGATCTTTGCCAGCATGCGGTCCCGGTCGTCCAGGGTACAGAGGAAGCCTTCGGCGATGACGAGGTCGAACACGTCCTGGCTCTGGAAACCTGCGATGTCCGCCTCATGGAAGGCCTCGATCTGCTGCTGGAGGCCGAAACGCCGGAACAGTTCTTCGAGCCGGGGGGCGACCAGCCGGTTGGGCTCCGCGAACGTCAGCCGGGCGCCGAAGCTGGCCAGCACCAGGGCGTTCTCGCCGGAGTTGCAGCCGAACTCCAGGACCCGCTTGCCCTCCAGCAGCGCCAGCGGGATGCCCAGGTGCCGCTCGTACAGGTTGCGCCGTTTGCGGACATGGTCCTGCCAGACCGCCGGGTCCTCCACCCGGATCAGCACCGGATTGAACGCCTGTTCCTGGTAGTAGTCCAGCATGGTGGGGGGCTTAGGATCCAAGGGAGGCCTCCTCGGGGACGGGGGATGCGGACGGCCGTGGCAGCCGGTCCTTGAAGGCCTGGATGGCCAAGCGGTTGTGCTCCAGCATGTGCAGGCGCAGCGCGCGCACCCCCTGGCGCATGGCCGGCAGGTCGGCTTCCCGGATCAGCCTGGGCAGGTCGGCCAGGGCGTCCGCGGCCACCGTGATGCCGGCGTGGAACTGCTCCACCAGGGCCGCGGTGGTGCCGATCTCGCGGTTGATGAGGATCGGCAGCTCGCCGGCCACATAGCCCATGAACCGGTTGGGCAGGGATTCCTGGAGCGGGTAGTCGATGACCATGTCGGTGGGCGAAAACAGCAGGATGCCGAACGCGTAGTCCCCCATCCTGGCCAGCAGCTGGTCGAATGGCAGGCCCGGGTTGTAGCTCACCCTGGACGGGAAGAGGCTGCGATAGCCACGGTATTCCCGTTCGCTGGCGGGATCGCCGGGGAGGTGGCCGGAGTTGAAGATGTCGATCTGGAACTCCCCGGATTCAGCCAGCTGTTCGACCGGGCGGACAATGTCCTGGAACACCGAGTTGAGGAACCCGATCCCGGGGCGGTAGTGCTTGAATTCCGGGAACGTGCCGGCGCAAAGCAGTTTGCGGGGACCGGCGGCGGGCGGGACTGCGGCCGGGGGGGGGCCGTGGCCCAGGAGGCGGGGGAAGTAGCTCTGCCGGGGGGCGGTCATCAGGCTGCCGGCCAGGGCCTGCCAGCCCGGCCCCGGGGTCTTGTCGAAGATGAAATCCGCCTGGAGGCCCATGAGGGCTTCGGCGCTGCGGTTGGCATCCACCGATTGCGGATCGAAGCCCCAGCCGTCCAGGATCTCGGCATCGAACATGACCATGTAGTCGTAGACCTCGAAGGCCAGGAACGCGGTGGGGAGGGCCCGCTGGACCGCCACCGCCACCGGCTGGGCCTGGAACTGGGCCGAGCCGCGCACATAGACGCACCCGGGGCGCAGGGTGCGCAGCAGGCTGAGCAGGAGCGGCAGGGACTGCTCCACGTCGAAGCTGGGGTAGAGGGAGGAGACCTCCAGGTTGGAACTGGGGCCGAGGAAGAGGCGGATGGTGGTGGCCGGGGGCAGCGCCTCGGCCAGGGCGCGCTCGTCGACCACGGACCAGATGTCCCGGTTGGGCACGATGATGACGTTGTCGACCCGCGGCCGGCGGCTCCGGATCTTGGCCAGCAGGCGCGGTTCCAGGACCGTCTCCACGAACCTTGCCTGCAGCTCCCGGTAGGCCTCCAGGGCATGCACCCGCTGGATCCGGTCCGCCGGGATGCCGGCCCGGAGCAGGTCCTCGGCCATGGATTGCCCGTAGAGGGCATTGCAGACGATGGCGTAATCGAAGTTCCGGGCGGCGGCCTGCTCGGCGGTGATGACCTCGTAGCCGTGAAGTTCGCGGATCTGCCCGGCCTGCCGGTCCACCAGGGCCACGATCTGCAGGTGCGGAGCCTGGTGCTCGATGGTCCGGAGGAGGAACCGGGAGCCGGGGCCGGCTCCGGACAGGAGCACCCTGCCGGGCGGCAGGTGGGTCGTGATGAACCGGACCTGCACCTCCACCCCGTCGTAGGCGCTGAACCTGGCCAGGGCCTGGCCGGCCAGGGCCTCGCCCAGGCCCGGGTCCTGCCGGCACCGCTCAACGTAGCGGTGGAACAGTTCCGGAATATCGTTACTGTAGCGGGGACTCACGGCCGGCCTCCCGGGAGCGCGCCGGCAAGCCGGGGCCAGGCCAGGCCCGGGATGGCCGCCCGCGCCTGGGCCAGCCGCTCCGGGGAATCGATGGCGCAGCGGTAGCCCTGCAGGGGGAAGCCGAACACGCCCCCCTCGGCGATCAGGGCGGGAAACACCTGCCGCGGGAAATCGGCCGGGGCATCGCCGGGGATGCGGTCCAGGACGCCCGCTTCCATGAGGTAGACCCCGGAATTGACCCAGGGCGAGGCGACCTTGGCCCGGGCTGCCTCGTCCGGGCGCTCCAGCAGCTGTTCCACCCGCTGCCCGGGGCCCAGGCGGACGATGCTGTTGGAGCGGGCCCGCTCGTGCAGGAGCAGGGTCAGGGTGGCCGACTTCTCCCGGTGGAAGGCCACCATGCCGCCCAGGTCCTCGTTGGTCAACACATCGCCATAGTGGACCAGGAACGGGTCGGGGCCCCGCAGCAGGGGGGCGGCGTTCCTTGCGCCCCCGGCGGTGCCGAGCAGTTCGGGTTCATGGAGGTAGGTGATGGCGAGCCCCAGGGCGGAGCCGTCGCCGAACGCGTCCGGGATGGCCCGGGGCTGGAAGTGGAGGTTGATCACCACCTCCCGGAAGCCATGGTGGGCAAGGTTGGCGAGGATGTAGGCCAGGATCGGGCGCCCGTCGACGTCCAGCATGGGTTTGGGCACCGCCGCGGTCAGGTCGCCCAGGCGGGTGCCCATGCCGGCGCAAAGCACCATGGCTTTCATGGCATGGCGCCGGTGCCGGCGGGCCGGGCCGGCGCCCTCATCGCGCCCCCTGGTAGACGCAAACGGCCATGAGGTAGTGCGCCATCCTGGCGAAGCCCGTGTGCACCATCTCGTCGTTCATCGAAAACAGGAAGACATGGGAAAACCGGGTCTCCAGGGTGGCGACGAACCGCTCGGGATCGAACAGGTTGATGTGGCCGGCCCGGCTCGGGGGGGAGGCGAAGGCGTCCGAGGCCAGGCTCGGGGTGCCGATCACCGCCACGGCGCCGGGTGCCAGGGCGGAGACGCAGTTGTCCAGGAAGGCCGGCTCGTCGTCGGGGTGGACATGCTCGATGACATCCAGGCTCAGCAGCCCGTCGAACGGGCCGGCCCCCTGGGTGGCCTCGGCGAAATCGCCGCAGGCGAAGCCGAGCCGGCCATTGCCGTGAGGCTGGACCTGGGCCCTGGCGTAGTCGATCTGGGCCTGGTCGAAATCCACCCCGAGCACCCGGGCGGGCGTGTCCCGGACCAGGAGCATGGCGCCCAGGCCCTCGCCGCAGCCGACCTCCAGGATCGAACGGCACTGCCGCATCATCTTGGCGGCGAACTTGTAGCGGGCCAGCATGAAACCCATGTGCTTGGGGTCGCGCAGCCAGGTCTCGGCGTTGATCGGACCCAGGGTGAATCCCGCCGGATGCTCCAGCTGGGTGACGTGGTTCCAGGCGTTCCTTGAAAGAGTCATGGCCGGCCTCAGACGAAGGGGAGGTGCAGGGGATCCGCGTCCAGGAATTCCAGGAGCAGCTTGTTGTTGCCGTGGGCCACGCAATGGTGGTTGCAGTGCCGGGACGGATCCACTTGCATGAACTGGGCCTTGCTGGCCAGCCAGGCGTCCTTGAAGCGGCGCTCCTTGATGGAGAACAGCAGGCCGTCGGGATTGTAGGCCTTGTCCTGGCAAGAATAAATGTTGAGGTCGGCGGCGATCACCGGGCGGATCTGCAGCATCGGGCACCAGTGGTAGCCCTTCTCGAAGGTGTGCAACTGGGCGTCGAAGGCGTCGGAGATCTCGGTGAAATGGCCGAAGTCGCTGGCCGCCCGGGCCAGTTGGTCCTGCACCAGCTCCAGGTGGGGGGCGTGATAGGCGGCGTTCTCCTCGCCCCGGTTGCTGACGATGACCGGCGAGATCTTGATGCTGTCCGGGCCCAGGGGGGCGAGCTGGCGGATCAGGTCATGCAGGTGGGGGGCATTCTCGCTGCCCACCACGATGACGATGCTCAAGTTGCACTTGCCGCCCAGGCGCTTGAAGGCCTCCATGTTGGCCAGCACCTTGGCGAATTCGGTCTCCTTGACGTGGCGGGCCTTGGCGTAACTGGGGCCGTCCCAGCCGTCCATGGAGACCCGCACCCAGGTGGCGTGGCGGGCGAAGAACTCGCCCACTTCGCCGTTCAGCCGGGCGCCGTTGGTGAGGCTGGCGAAGGCGATGCCCGCCTCGGCCAGCCGCCGGGCGGCCTCCAGCAGGTGGGGGTAGACGAAGGGCTCCCCGCCGCCGCTGAAGGTGACCGCCTGGACCTTCATGTCGATGAGGTCGTCGACGATCTCCATCATCTTGGCGCGGGGGATCTGGTCGCGTTCGACCATGGTCTGGCCCAGCTGGAAGTCGTCCTGGCGGTAGGCGCAGAACCAGCAGTCGTGGTTGCAGATGTTGGTGGGCTTGATGCGCACGTGCAGGGGCGGCAGGACGGCCTCGACCGACCCCGGCAGCGAGCGGATCTTGTCGGCATAGTTGAAGATCTTGAGGGCGGTGTTCAGGATGGCCATGGTCTACTCAAAAAATATGAATTCATAATCACCTTCGTAGCCAAAGTGGTGGAGCAGCCAGACCCATTCGCGATCATCCAGGAAACTCTCCGCCGTAAGGGCCCAGCATTGCAGGTTGAACAGCTCCCGGTCGTTCCGGTAGCTTTCGACAAGCATGAATTGTTCCGAACCCACCCGGGTCATTTCACCCAGCGCGGTCTGCAGTTCCGGGAGCCGGAGGTTGTGCAGGGTGCCGATCGCCAGCACCAGGTCGAAGGCCTTGTCCTCGAAGGGAAAGGGCTCCCGGGCGTCATGGTGGAACAGGTGCGGGCGGATGGCCTCGGGGGCGTCCCCGAGGCCGTGGTCGGAGATGTCGAACCCGCGCAGGGTCGCCCGGGGCAGCAGCAGCTGCAGTTCGCGGAGCAGGTGGGCCTTGCCGCAGCCCACATCGAGGACCCTGGCGTCCGGCCCCAGGTGGTAGACCTCGATCAGGCGCTCGGCCACCGGTTTCCAGCGGCCGTCGTAGCGGTAGCCGCCGTAGCCGTAGCGGCGGTCGCCGTCCCAGTAGTCGCGTCCGTAGGCCTTGGCCACCCCCATGGCCTCCACCTTGGCGTCCACCATGCGGGCCAGGCAGTCCCGCCGGGTGGACCGGTGGAGGGGGGTCACCAGTTCCAGGAGGCGGCTCATGGCCGCACCTGGGGCGCCGGTTCCGGGAAGTACTTCCCGGCCACCTTCCGCAGGAGCGCGTCCGGGGCGGTCAACCCGCGCATGTTGCAATGCCGGCAGGAATCATCCAGGTTCCCGGTGAGCAGGCGCTCGCGGAGGTCCTGGGCCCGGGGATCGTGCCAGAGCTCCTCCAGCGTCCGGCCGGGGCCGAAGGGGCCGACCTGCATCGCGTGGAAGCAGCACATGCGGGCGGTGCCGTCGCCGAAGATCTGGAGGGTGTCCCAGGGATCGGTGCAATCCCGGGTCAGCGGGGCCCCGGGATCGGGGTTCCAGCCAGCGCCCCCGCCGCTCCAGCCCTCCGGGCTGGGCCCGAGGCCCGCCAGCTCCTGGACGCCGGCGGCGTCGAGGTAGTCGTTCATGGCCCGCAACCGCGCGTCCAGGCCGGACCCGATCTTCAGGACGATGCCGCGCCGCCTGGCCTCGTCCAGGGCGTCGCGGAACCGGGTGAACTGGTCCCTGGCCTCGGTCCCGGTGAGGCTCCAGAGGCTGGTGACGTTGTCGGCGGCCCAGCCGTAGTTCACGAAATCCTGGAGGTGGATGGTCCCGATTCCCATCAGGACGGCGAAATCGACCAGCCTGGCGAATCCAGGCACCATCTCCGCGTAGACCACGCTGGACAGGCTGAGTGTGGGGCGGGTCAACCCGCGCTTGAGGAGTTCCCCCTTGAGGCTGGCGATGTTGAAGACGATCTGGCCGAGGTTCGCGCCCTTGCGGATCCGGGCCGTGACGTCGGGATCCAGGCAGTCCAGGCTGACGTCGAGGTTGCTGAACTTCAGCAGGGCCTGCCACTCCGCATCCGAGAATTTCCGGGTGAAATTGGTGGTCATGGTGATCCCGGTGCCCGCGGCCAGGAGGGTCTCCAGGTAGCGCTCCCAGCCGGGGTAGAAGGTGGTTTCGCCGCCGCCGGTGAGGGCCACCTGGCCGATGCGGTTCCGGCCGAAGAAGGCCACCGCCTCGGCCAGCTGGTCCGGGGTGAGGTTCCGCTGCGCCGGCTGGCGTTCGGCCGGGAAATTCTGGTGGCAGTAGATGCAGCGGAGATTGCAGCGGTCGGTCAGCTCCAGGGTGCACCGGGTGACGCAACGGGGGTCGGGCCGGGTCAGACTCTGCAGATCGGTAGTCACTAGAGGCGCCTCCCGCGGGATCATCGAGCGTTCAAGGCTAGCACCTTGGCGACCAGGGCGTCCGGGCTAAGCCCCAGGTGGGCCAGCAGGGAGGCCTGGGAGCCGTACTGCTCGGCGAAGGCGTCCGGCAGCCCCATCCGGGCGAACCGCTTGGGGGCGGGGAAACCGGCTTCCGCGAGCACCTCGGCCAGGATGGAGCCCAGGCCGCCGATGCGGCTGTGCTCTTCCAGGGAGACCACCACCCGGGCCGGCGCCAGCGCGGCCAGGAGCGGCTCCAGTTCGATGGGCTTGAGGGTGGGCAGGTGCAGCACCCCGGCGGCCAGCCCATGGGCGGCCAGCTGGTCGGCGGCGTCCAGGGCCATCTGCGCCATGGTGCCGGTGCTGACCAGCAGGATGTCGCCGCCAGGGCGCAGCAGATAGGGCCGGCCCAGCACGAACGGCTGGGCCGGATCGGTGACGACGGGGTCGCCGCCCTTGCCCAGGCGGATGTAGGCCGGGCCGGGCAGGTCCACCGTGAGCGGCATGAGCCGGCGCATCTCGGTGGCATCGGCCGGGGCCAGGATGGTCATGCCCGGCAAGGTGCGCAGGATGCCGATGTCCTCGGTGGCCAGGTGGGTGGGCCCCAGCGGGGCGTAGACCACGCCTCCGCCGCTGCCGATCAGCCGGACCTGGGCCCGGTGCAGGCAGAGGTCGAGGACGATCTGCTCGAAACAGCGCCGGGTGATGAAGGTGGCGATGGTGTTGAAGTAGACGATCCGCCCTTCCAGGGCCATGCCGGCGGCCATGCCCACCAGGTGGGCCTCGCTGATGCCCTCCATGAAGAAGCGGTCGGGCATCTCCCGCTTGAAGTCGTCCAGCACGCCGGCGCCCAGGTCGGATCCGATGAAGACGATCCGGTCATCGCGCTTGGCCAGCTCATACACACAGTCCAGGCAGGTTTTGCGCATCAGGCAGGCTCCAGGGCGGTCATCAGGGCCTGGATTTCCGCCTCCGAGGCCCGGGTCTTGTGGTGCCACTTGGCGTTCCCCTCCAGGAAAGGCACCCCCTTGCCCTTGATGGTGTGGCAGATGAGCACGGAAGGCTGGCCCGGCTGGAAGGGCGTCCGCGCCAGGGCGGCCCGCAGGGCCGCCGGGTCGTGACCGTCCACCTCCTCGGCCGCGAACCCGAAGGCCTGCCATTTGGCCGCCAGGGGGTCCAGCGGCAGCACCTCGGCGGAACTGCCGTAGGACTGCATGTGGTTGTAGTCCACCAGCACGGTGAGATTGTCCAGGCGGTGTTTGGCGGCGTGCAGGGCGGCCTCCCAGAGGGAGCCCTCATTGCATTCGCCGTCGCTGTCCACCACGAAGACCCGGCCTTGGCCCCGGATCGCCAGGGCCATGCCGACCCCCATGGAGAGACCATGCCCCAGGCTGCCGGTGGAAGCCTCCACCCCCGGCACCTTGCCGTATTCCGGGTGGCCGCCGAGGATGCCGTCCGGCTGGCAGAACCGCCCCAGTTCGGAGGCCGGGAAGAAGCCCTTGTCGGCCAGGATGGCGTAGAGCGCCAGGCAGCCGTGGCCCTTGGAGAGGATCATCCGGTCACGTCCCGGCCAGCGGGGCCGGGCCGGATCGAACCGGAGCACATCGTCGTAGAGCACCCGGAGGATCTCCACCAGGGAGAAGGCCGAGCCCAGGTGGCCGCGGCTGGCGCTGGCGAATGCCTGGACGATGGCCACCCGGAGCGCCTTGGAGCGGGCGTCCAGAGGGAGTGCCGGGGGGCGGGCGGGGTCAATGGGTGGGGGCGAAAGGGTCATGGTGGTCTCGAAGCTGGTGAAGCAAGTTCCGGGCCTTGGCCAGTTGCCGGGTCTGGCGCTCGGCGGTGGAGGCTCCGGGCGCCGCGAACCGGCGCCGGCCCAAGGGGCCCGGGAGGAATTCATTGAGCAGGATGAGGCACCACTTGATGCCGAAGAGCGGGTAGGCCAGCTGGACCCGGCGGCGCAGCCCAGGCTGGTCGAAGCCGGCCAGGACCGTTTCCACCAGCCGCAGGCGCAGGCCGGCCGCCAGGTCCATGCCCGGATGCAGCAGCAGGTCCGCGAGCAGCTTGGCGGGATCGTCCCAGCCGAAGTACTCGAAGTCCAGGAACACCAGGCTGCCGTCCCGCCGCAGGGCGTTGTGGAAACCGAAGTCGGACGGACTCAGGGTGCGTTCCCCCGGGGGCAGGTCCCGTTCGAAGGGGATACCGGCCGCCGCGCACCCCGCCTGGCACGTGGCCAGGGCCGCCTGCCAGGCGGGGACCAGCTCGTCGGCGAGAAAGCCGAGCGCGGGCGCCCCGGCCACCAGGGTCTGGAGCCGGGATTCCACCTGGTCCGCCACGGCCCGGAAGGAGAACCGGGCTTCGGAAGCGGGGCCCAGCCGGCTGGCCGCTGGCGTCAGGCGGAGCTCATGCAGGCGGATGAGGAACCCGGCCGCCTGGTCCAGGTCGGCGCCGGTGGCGGCCAGGGGGTGTTCCCCTTCGATGTACTCGAACAGTCCCAGGCCGGCCCCGGGATCCGCGGCCTGGGGCCGGGGCACGCAGGTGAGGCCCTGGCCGCGCAAGAAGGCGAGGGCGCCCACTTCGGTGCCGAGCCGGTCCCGGGGGTCGTCCGGGGCGGTCCAGTAGACCTTGAGCGCGAACGGCTCGCCGCCGGGGGCGGTGACCTTGTAGACCTGGCTGTTCCGGCCCCCGGCCAGCAGGGCGAGGGCTGCCGGCGGCCCCCCCAGCAACCGGGCCAGGGCCGCGGCCGGGAAGGGCGGGGCTCCGGCGCCGCCGAAGATCCGCTGGCCGATCTCGTCCCAGGACCGGGCGCAGGCGACCTCCGGCAGATCCGACGGGGCGCCGGCCCCGGGACGGTAGAGGATGCCCTGGACTTCGGTCGGGAAGTCCGGCTCCCGGAAGGTCTCCTCCAGGTCATCGATGAAGTGGGTGCAGTGCGCAGCCCGGATGTGGGCAAACTTTTCCCTGCGGGTGGCGCCGAACCGCACCTCGAGGGGCATGAATCCCTGGGCCCGGAGCCAGCCCAGGGCAGCCTCGCGCATGGGCGTCCGGGTCGGATCGACCGTGGCGAAGGGGGTCTTGTGGCTGATGACCACTACCTTCACGCCGGCCTCCCGGCAGCTGGCGAGGAAGGCCCTGGCGCCCGGAGCCGGTTCCGCGGCGTCGATCCGGGGGCCGTAGGCCTGACCCTGGAGGGCCTGCCAGGCCAGGTCGCCTTCCGGTCCACGGCGGACCTGGTCCCGGATGGCCTTCTTGTCGGCCGGGCAGTCGGGACTGATGAGGCCGGCCGCCAGCGCCAGGTGGTGGAAGATCGAATCGTAGCTGATCAGGGTGTTGTCGAAATCGATCCCGATGACCATGGCGGCTTGCGGTCCGGTCACTTGAGGTTCACGGTCTGCATGAGCTTGATGTTGGAATAGCGGGGATTTTCCAGGGGGTCGGGGAGCAGGCCGCCCTCGAAGGCCCGGCGCAGTTCCCGCACCGCGTCCTCCAGGGTGTGCCGGGGCGCGAATCCCAGTTCCCGGTGGAGCTTCTCCGAGGAAATGTGGTAGGAGCGGTTGTCGTCGGTGGGGGTGGTCCGGATGGCGATGTCGTCGCCCATGACCCCCTTCACGATCCCGGCGATCTCGGCGATGGTGTGGTTCTGGTAGCCGGCATTGAAGATCTTGCCGTCGATCGCCGAGTCCTCCCATTCCAGGGTGGCCAGGTAGAGGTCGGTCATGTCCTGGATGTGCAGGTTGGGGCGCATCTGGGCGCCGCCGAACACCTTGATCACCCGGTTGACCTGGGCATGGGTGGCCATGATGTTCACGGCCAGGTCCAGCCGCTGCCGGGGCGAATAGCCGCAGAGGGTGGCGGGCCGGAGGATGAGGGTGACGAAGCCGGGGGCCCGCCTGGCCAGGAGGACCTCCTCGCACATGGCCTTGTACTTGGAGTAGTCGGTGAGCGGCTCCAGGGGGAGCTCCTCGGTGACGTCCTGCCCGGGCTTGACCCCGTAGACGCTGGAGGAGGAGGCGTAGACGAACCGTTTGACCCCGCTGTCCCGGCTGATGTCCACCAGCCCGAAGAAGGCGTCGTAGTTGATGCTCCGGCCCAGTTCGGGGTCAAGCTCGAAGCTGGGGTCGTTGGAGATGCAGGCCAGGTGGATGACCGTGTCGCAGCCGGGCAGGATCCGCCGCAGCAGAGCCTGGTCCCGCAGGTCGCCCCTGACCTGGGTGAGGCCGGGGTGGTCCTTCACCGGGGCAAGCACCTGCTCGCCGTAGAGGTAGAGGTCCAGCACGCACACCTCGTGCCCAGCCGCCAGCAGCTTGGGCACCAGCACGGCGCCGACGTAGCCGGCGCCGCCGGTGACCAGGACGCGTCTGCGACGGATGGGTGGGGTCATGGCAGCGCCTCCATCCTGAGCGAAGCCAGGACCTGGTCGGTGAGGTGGTGGAGCAGGACGGCATGGGCGGATTCCACCTCCCCGTACTCGGTGCTGGCGACGTGGAAGTTCAGGTCGCCCAGGGCCCGCAGCGGATTGTCCGGCTGGAATCCGGAGAAGGTGACCAGGCTGGTGCCCTTGGCCCGGCCGGCGGCGCAGGCGTGGAGGATGTTGGGGGAACGGCCCGAGGAACTGATGGCCGCGAGCAGGTCGCCGGGCTCGGCCCAGAGCAGGGTGAGGTTCCGGTAGGCGTGCTCGTAGCCGAAGTCGTTGGTCTGGGCGGTCAGGGTCGAAGGCTCGGTGAACACCAGGGCGCGGACCCCCAGGCTGTGGGCGAGGTCGGTCTGCAGGTGGCTGGCGATCGCGGCACTGCCGCCGTTGCCGATCACCATCGCCTTTCGGGCGCCCGAGCGGACGTTGAGGATCAGGCGCTGGGCTGCCCGGAAGGCGTCGTCCAGGGCCAGGGGCGCGCCGGCACGGTCGGTAGCCTGGGTGGAGTCCAGCAGGTCGGCCAGGCGCCGGGACCAGGCGGAAACGGGGCGGGGTTCAGGGGTCATGGCGGTCACGATCCTAGGATGGCGGTTAAGTGCTCGTTCAGCTTATCAAGATTCAGGTGCTGGCGATGGCCGACCGTGGCCACCGCGAAGGCCCCCACCACATTGCTGAGGAAGCCCACCACTTCGGCCGGGGCGCCCTGGGCCACGCAGAGGGAGGCGGCGGACAGCACCGTGTCGCCGGCCCCCACCCGGTCCAGGATCCGGTTGGAGAGCGAGGGGGATTTGAAGATCCCGGCGTCCCGGTCGAAGATGACGTTGCCGTGGTTGCCCCGGGTGATGAGCATGGTCGAGCAGCCGACCTTCCGGGCCACCTCCTCGATGATGGAGGTCGTCTCCCGCCGCCGGCTCCGAACCTCCAGCCGCAGTTCCCGTTCGGACAGGCTGACGAAATCCGCCCGGGGATACTTGGAAATGGTGTTGAACCCCTGGTTGTCGGCGTTGGCCTGGGTGTTCACGGCCAGGAAGCGGGCCTCGCGGCAGAGGATCGCCACGGCCTCGGGCACCAGCATCCCGTGCCCGTAGTCGGTGACGATCACCAGATCGTGCTGGGCCACCAGGGCGTCCAGCCGCTCGCAGAGGATCCGGGCCTCTGGTCCGTCCTCTTCCATATGCTGGAGATGATAGACCTCGAAGAGCTTCTGCAGCGGGTACTGCTCGACGTAGCGCCGCTTGCGGATGGTCGGGGCGCCGTCCTGATGGATGAAGATCGGCTCCACCCGGGGATCCAGGTGCTCCCGGATGAAGGGTTCGGTGGGATCCGGCTGGCCGTCCTGCCGGCCCAGGACCGTGAGCACCGTGACCTGGTCGCAGAAGGCCGCCACGTTGTTGGCCACGGCGAGGATCCCGCCGGCGAAGCGCTCGGAATGGACGAAGCGGGTGGCGAGGATGGGCTCCTTGCCGGATTTCCCCAGGGTCTCGCAGTAGTGGTACTCGTCGACGATGGCTTCCCCCACCACCAGCACCTTCAGCTTGCGGGCGCCGCGCAGCCAGGCCACCACCGACCCGGCGGAATGCCGCGCGGCGAACTGGTCCAGGTAGGCAGAAACTTCCGGGGTGTAGGCGGATAGCGGGTTGGACAGGGGCTGGGTGATAGCCGGCTGGAAGGGCGGGGCGACGACCAGGGTGCCCCCGGCGGCCCGGATGGCCTCGGCCTCGGGTTCCCGGGCGGAGCTGCCGTCGGCCTGGACGAAGCAGTCGGGGCGCAGCTGCTGGATCGCCAGCACCCCGTTGGGCCCCGGACCCACCACGACGAAATCGACCATGCCCAGGGCGGCCACGGCCTGCGCCCGGGCATCCTCGTCGAACCGGGCCTGGACCGCGGCCCGGGGCAGGTGGCGGTCCGGGGTGATGCTCACCACCAGGAGGTCCCCATGCTGGCGGGCCAGTTCCAGGTAGTGCACGTATTCCGGATGGATCACTTCGAAGTCCGCGTGGCAGTGCACGACCCGGCGGCCATCGCGGCAGCTGGCCAGGTGTTCGGCCAGGGCTTTCATGGACGTCCGTTTTGCGAGGGGATCGGGGTTGCTCATGGCGCGCCTCACTTGCCCAGGTACTTGAACCAGTCCCGGGTGGCTTCGGCCACCGTGGCGGGATCCCACACCGGGGCGTTGCGCCAGAGCTCGATATGCTCCAGCATCCTGGACACCCCCTCGGTGAAGGGCACCTGGGCCTTCCAGCCGAGGGCCGCCTCGATCTTCCGGGTGTCGGCGAAGGTGCAGTCGGGTTCGCCGGGCCGCTTGGGAAGGTGCACCACCTCGCCGCCCAATTGCGCCACGAGGGCATTGATGCTGTAGGATCCCCCCGAGCCGACGTTGAACACCTCGCCGGCGTGGCTGGACTGGGCGGTCCGGACCATGGCGTCGGCCACGTCGGTGACGTAGGTGAAGTCCCGGGTCTGGCGGCCGTCGCCCACCACCGTGAAGGGCTTGCCGGCAAGCTTCTGGGCCAGGAACACGCCGAATACCGCGCCATAGGCGCCGGTGGTGCGGGACCGCGGGCCATAGACGTTGAAGAACCGCAGCGACACCGCCGGAAGCCCATAGATCTTGTGCCAGTTGAGGATGATCTCCTCGCCCAGGTATTTGCTCAGGGCGTAGGGGAACATCGGCCGGATGGCCGCGCCCTCCGGGGTGGGGACCTGGTCGGGCAGGCCATAGCAGGTGGATGAGGCGGCATAGACCACCCGGCCCACCCCGGCCAGGCGGGCCGCTTCCGCCACCGCCATGGTGCCGTCCACGTTGGTCCGGTGATAGGCCAGGGGATTCTGGATGGAAGGGACGATATCGGCCAGCCCGGCCAGGTGGAAGACCCAGTCGACCCCATCCATGAGTGGCCGGAGCCGCGGGAAATCGGCCACATCGACCTGCTCCACCTGGAGGTCCGGGTGGGTGCGGAATCCGGCCAGGTTCTCCTGCCTGCCGGTGGCGAAATTGTCCACCACCCGCACTCGGCAGCCGTCGGCCAGGAGCCGTTCCACCAGATGGCTGCCGATGAAGCCCGCGCCGCCGGTGACCAGTGCTTGTAGGGGCATGTTGAACCTTTCCAGAAACGATTTCGACGTGCAAGACCAATGCCATGAACCCGGATCTTTTCAACATGCTACTCCGGGTCGCCCAGGCAAATAGCGCCGGCCTGCTGCTTTGGTGGGAACATGCTCCGGAGGGGGTGTCATGGCAGGTGCTTTGTCCCGGGCGGTGTTCCTGGACCGCGACGGGGTACTCATCGAGGATGTCGATCTGCTGGTGAGCGCCGGGCGCATCCGGGTCCTCCCCGGCGTGCCCGAGGCCCTGGCCCTGCTGAAGGATGCCGGCTACCTCCTGCTGGTGGTGAGCAACCAGACCGTGGTGGCCCGGGGGCTGGCCGACGAGGACGCCGTGCTGCGGTTGCAGCAGGAGGTGGCGGCCCGGCTGGCCGCGGCGGGGGCGCCTGCCCTGGATGGCTTCTACTTCTGCCCGCATCACCCCAAGGCGACCCTGCCCGCCTACCGGGTCCGCTGCGAATGCCGGAAACCGCAGCCCGGCCTCCTGGTCCAGGCGGCTGCGGAACATGGGGTGGACCTCTCGGCGAGCTATATGGTGGGTGACCGGCCTACCGACCTCCTGGCCGGGGAACGGGCCGGCTGCCGCTCCATCTGGGTGGAGACCGGGCAGCACGCGGCCGCCCCCATTGAAACCCAGGAGCCGCTGGCCCCGCCCAGGCCGGATCACGTCTGTCCGGGCCTGCTCCAGGCGGCCCGCTGGATCCTGGCCCAGGACCGGCCCCGACCCCGGCTGAGCGAGCGGGTGCTGCCCCTGATCCAGGACCGGTTCCAGCGCTGCGGGGCGGACCCCGGCCTTGGCCGGGCCTTGGCGGAACTGGCCATGGCGCGCTTCGGGTGCTACACCGGATGGGAAATCTTCCAGGCCTACCTGGAGGCCCGGATGGCGCCTGGCCAATACCTGCTGGCCGGGGCGGGGCTGGCCTCGGTGGCTCTGCTGGCGGCACTGCAGGACCGGGGCTCGATCATCCAGGTCGTGGGGCTGATCGACCGCCGGCAGGCGGGCATGGAGGCCATCCTGGGCTGTCCGGTGCTGACCCCGGAGGCGGCGGCCCGGGATCCCCGTTCCGGCGTGATCGTCTGCGCTCCGGACCAGGATAAATCCATGGCCGGGACCTTGGCGGAGGCCGGCGTACCGGAGCGGCTGCTGCATCTCCTGACCCGCCGGGGGGACTTCCGGGCCTTCCATGACGCCATGCTGGCCGACTCGGTCGCCGGCTCGCTGCTGGCCCGGATCCGCGCGGAACGGTCCCGGGTGGAGCATGTGATCCTGGTCCCCAGCCGGGACATCTGGTCGGTGGTGGATGAGGAGTGCCTGGCCGAGGTCCTGCCGCCGGCGACCACCATCCGCCTCTACTATGGCCCGCCGGGACGGATGGACGGCTCCGAGCGCTACCCGACCTTCGACGTGCACCAGTGCCTGCCCCTGATCCTGCACCTCCTGCGGGAACTGGACCCTGCCAGCGTCTATGCCCGCGGTTCCGCCCAGTTCCAGTGCCAGGTCCTGGGCGCGGCGGTGAAGGCGCTCCTGCCTGGGCTGTTCCTGACTTCCGAGGTGTATGACTACGCCGGCATGTTCGACGACCAGTACCTGGCCACCTGGGCCTGTCCGCCCGAATCGGCGGCGGCCAACCGGGATGCCGAGGCCTTCCTGGGGCGCACGGCCGATTTCATCATCGACAAGACTCCGGGCGCGGAGTGGGAAGCTGCCGCCGGAACCCTGTTCCGCGCCCCCCGGATCGCCTATTTCCCCACCCTGGGGGTGCGGTTCGAGCCCTGCCCGGCGCCGGCCCGGGAGCCCGGTCCGGTGCGCATCCTTTGCGCCGGCAGCATGCCCTACTTCGAGAACTACCGCCCGGGACTGGGCTTTCCGAACTGGCTCTACCAGAACATCATCGATCCCATCGTCGCCCTGGCCCGGGAGGAGGGTTTCCGGGTGGACATCTTCAATGCCAGCCACGATCCGCTGCTGGACCACTGGCCGGCCTTCGGCGGCTACGCCGGCCTGTTCGATCCCGGGCGGGTGGGCTACCACCCGCGCATCCCGGTCGCCGAGGTCATGGCCAGGATCCCCTCCTACGATTTCGGGATGTTCTATTTCCAGGCCAGCGATGTGCCGATCGACTATCCCCTCCAGCAGTCCCTGCCCAACCGCTGCATGACCTACATCGCCGGGGACCTGCCGATCATCGTGAACCGGGAGATGAGCTGCATGGCCGACCTGGTGGAACGCTTCGAGGCGGGCATCGTCCTGGCCAGCACCGAGGTGGACGAGCTGCCCGGGCGGCTGCGGGCGGCAGATCCTGAAGCCATGCGGGCGGGGGCCGAACGCCTGCACCGGCATCTGGTGGAGCGCAACGCCCGCGCCCTCGTGAGCTTCAAGGCGGCGCTGTCAGAGCGGAATGACCGGGTTCGCTAGGCCGAGGTCCTCGCGGATCGCCCGCTGGATCTCGGCGGCATAGCCCCGGCTGGCGATCAGCACCGGGCCGGAAAAGCTCCGCAGCCATTGCGGCGGCCGGATCGGGACCCCCCCCAGGCGCCGGCCCTGGAGGTGCGGATTGGAATCCAGGAAGGCGGCGATCGGAGCATCCCGCAGGGCGGTGGTGGCCATGAGCCGGCAGGCCACGGTGCCTGCCCCCCAGACCGCCAGCGGCCTGCCCTCCCTGGCCAGGCGTTCGGCGAGCTCCCGCTCGGGTGCCGAACGGGCTTCGGACTGGGCCTGATAGTGCCGGGCCGCGGCGGGCCCGGCGGGATCCGGCACCAGGACCGGCGCGCCGGGTCGCGCGCCCTTGCGGAAGGCCCAGGCCACCACCTGCATGGTCGAGCCGCCGCTGTGCAGCCGCTGCACGATATGGCCGAAGGCCGGCTGGAACCCGGATCGGGCCATGAGGTTCTCCAGGCTGGCCCGGGTGAAGAAATTGATGTGCTCTGTGCTGAATTCCTGGAAGGGCGCCTCGTTGCTGAGATGGAAGCCCTCCAGGTCGGGGACTTCGAGGTACAGGATGGCGCCGGGCTTGAGCGCCGCGGCGAGGTTGGCCAGGGCCCGGTCCAGGTCGCGCAGGTGTTCCACCACCCCGACCGCGATCACTGCATCATGGGGACCGCCGGGGATGGGGTCGAAGATGGTGCCCTGGGCCACCTCGAGGCCGTGACGTTCCCGGGCGGTGCGCCCGCACAGGCCGGAAGGGTCCACCCCCAGCAGGTTCCGGAAGCCCTGGAGCCGCAGTTCCGCCAGCAGGCCCCCGGTGGCGGTGCCGATCTCGGCGATGGATGCCTGCCGGTCCGCCAGCTGCCCGGCAAGTTCGCCGGCGATGGCGCGGAAGCGGGCCTGGTCCGCCGCGCTGGGCAGGCCCAGGCGGGTGGTGTCCTCGTACCGCGAGCAGGCCTGGTAGTAGTGGTCGAAGGCCGCCTGGGCCGGGATCGCGTCCGCGTAGACCATCCGGCAGGTGGCGCAGGCCACCACCCGGTAGCCGGCGTGCAGGCTCACGTCCTCGATGGGGGCGAGCCGATGTTCGCGGATCAGCTCCTGGACCGGATCGGCGCAGACCGGGCAGGCTCTCGGGACTGGCATGGGCAGCGGCATCGGTTTCCCTCCCGGGTCACGGGGTTGCGTAGAGCGCCAACTCCCAGGCGTCGGTGCCGTGGTAGCGCAGGAACAGGCGGTGCTCCGGCATCAGGGAACGGACCAGCAACGGGATGGACCAGAGATGATCCTGGACGTGGTAGAGGCAGATGGCCAGGCTGGGCCCGCGCCGGAGCAGGGTGGCCGCGCCCTGGAGTGCCTCCCGCTCGGCGCCCTCGATGTCCATCTTGATGAAGTCCGGCGGATCCTCGGCCAGCACCTCGTCCAGGGTGCGCCGCGGCACCTCGACCCCGCCGCCGGCGACGGAGGTGGCGTTGAGGCTGCCGGTGCCCTGGAAGCGAACGCTGCCCGGGCTGGAGCCGAGGGCGACCCGGTGCAGCTGGATCCGCTCCCGGGCCGGCGAGGCCTCGCGCCAGGCCATGAACTTCCAGGCGCTGGCCGGATCGGGCTCGAAGGCGTGGATCCGCCTGGCGCCGGCGCCCCAGAGCTCCAGCATCCGCCGGCAGGTGTCGCCGTCGAAGCCGCCGGCGTCGGCCAGGACGTCGTTGCTCCCGGGCCGGATCAGCCCTTCCGGGAAGTAGATTTCCTCGGGGTCGGCAGCGGGCAGCAGGTCGAATTCCAGGGTGAGCCGCCACAGCGCATGGCGGATGAACATGTCCCGGGACCGGTCGTCGGCGAACAGGGCGAGCGCCGCCAGCACCTCGCGCCGTGCCGCCAGGACCCGCAGCGGCAGGTCCAGGGAATAGTGCGGCACCAGCCCTTCCGGATGGGCCCAGGCCAGGTGGGTGAAGTGGGCGACCCGGCTCACGCCCATGGCCTTCAGCGCCGCCTCGGTGTCGAGGAAGCGGGGCGGCTCGTCCTCGGCGCGCCAGATGGTCACCACGAAGCAGGCCTGGGTCCCGAAGCGTTCCGCCGCCGCAACCGGCGCCATAACCGGCAGGCCGTCCAGGGGGCGGTCCCACTTGCCGGGGTCGTTGTCACAGAAGGCCACCACCTGGAAACGGGAGCCCGCCAGCGCGGCCCGGACCTTGCGGCCCAGGTTGCCGGCCCCGTACAGGACCAGGGGCGGGTGGTCCGACCCGGCCCGGGCCAGCCAGGATCCGGCCATGCGTTCCTGCTGGGCGGGCCCGGGCTGGTCGAGATATTCCATCAAGCGGCGGGTGAGATCCATCCGGGCCCCTGCGAGGAGAACCCAAGTCTACCCAGATCCTCGTCTTGTGCACCACGGCGGCGGCTCCCGGCGGCTGCTATCATCACCCGCATGCCGATCGCCCGGGCCCATCCCATCATCCAAGCCGACCTGGACCGCATCCTGGCGGCCGACCTGCCCTGGGACCGGTTCGCCGGGAAGCGGGTCCTGGTGGCCGGCGCCGCCGGGTTCCTGGCCGCCTACCTGGTGGAGACCCTGCTGCGCGCCAACGAGACCCGGGGCGGGGCCCCGGCCCAGGTGCTGGCGCTGGTCCGGAACCCGGAGGCAGCCCGGGCGCGGTTCGCCCGCCACCTGGGCCGGCCGGACCTGGCGTTCCTGTTCCAGGATGTCTGCGCGGCGCTGCCGGAACTGGCCGCCGACTTCGTCATCCATGCCGCCAGCCCGGGCACTCCGACCGCCTTCGGCCGGGACCCGCTGGGCACCTTCGAGGCCAACGTGCTGGGCACCCGCAACCTGCTGGAGCTGGCCGCCCGCGGGGGCTCGGAGGGGTTCCTGTTCCTCAGCTCGGGGGAGGTCTATGGCCTGGGCAACGACACCGTGGTCCCCACCCACGAGGACGCCTTCGGCTACCTGGACCCGGCCCGGGTGCGCTCCTGCTACGGGGAGGGCAAGCGGGCCGGGGAGACCCTCTGCGCCTGCTACGCGGCCCGGCGCGGGGTGCCGGCGACCATGGCGCGGATCTTCCACACCTACGGGCCCGGCATGCCCCTGGGCGACGGCCGGGTGTTCACCGACTTCGTGGCCGACGTCCTGGCCGGCCGGGACCTGGTCATCCGCAGCGACGGCAGGGCGAGCCGGGCCTTCTGCTACCTGGCGGACACGGCGGAGGGGCTGTTCACCCTGCTCCTGAAGGGGACGCCGGGCACAGCCTGCAACGTGGGCAACGACCAGGGCGAACTCACCGTCAAGGAGCTGGCGGACCTCCTGGCCGGGCTCGAGCCGGCCCTGGCGCTGCAGGTCCGGTTCGCGCCCCGGACCGACGGCGACTACCTGCCCAGCCCCATCCAGCGCGGCTGTCCCGACGTGGCCCGGCTGCGGGCCCTGGGCTGGGCCCCGCGGACCTCGCCCCGGGAGGGGTTCCTGCGCACCCTCCGGAGTTTTCGATGAGCCTTCAGGAACTGCATGACGGGTTCTTTTCCGGCGCCCTGGACATGGCTACCTACGCGGCCGCCATGCAGCCGCTCCATCGGCAACTGCTGGACTACGCGAACCTGCTGCCCGCAACCGACGTCGCCCGTATCGAGATTGCCGACGGTCAGGTCGTCCTCACCTGCCGCTCGACCGGCTTGAAGTTGTGCTACGAGGATCCCCTGGACCGTTATGCGGTGTTGAGCCTGTTGAATTTCGGCAAGTACGAGGCCGCGGACACCACCGCCCTGCTCCGGTTCGCCGAAGGCCTGGCTGGCGCGGAGCCGTTCACCTTCCTGGACATCGGGGCCAACATGGGCTGGTACGCCCTCAGCCTGGCCCAGCGCTTCCCGGCCGCCACGGTGCATGCGTTCGAGCCGGTGCCGGCGACCTTCCGGATCCTGGAGCGCAACCTCGCCCTGAACGGCTTCGCCAACGTCACGCTGCACAACCAGGGCCTGGCGGACCGCCCGGGGACCCAGACCATCTATTGCGACCCCAGGATCTCCGGGCGCGCCTCGGGCCGCAACCTGGTGGAGGATCCCGCGGCCCTGCCGGTGCCCTGCGCCTTCACCCGGCTGGACGATTTCGTCCAGGCCCATGGGGTCCGTCCGGACCTGCTCAAGGTGGACGTCGAGGGGGCGGAGCTGCTGGTGTTCCGGGGCGGCCTGGAGACCCTGGCCGCCCATCGCCCGCTGATCCTGGCGGAAATGCTGCGCAAGTGGGCCCGGAAGTTCGGCTACCACCCCGACGAGATCATCGCCCTGCTGGCCGGGCTCGGCTACGTCTGCACCTTCATGGAGGACCGGCGGATGCTGGAGCTGGCGGCCATGACCGAGGCGGTCAACGCCAAGAACTTCTTCTTCCTGCACCGGGACCGGCACGCGGCCCTGCTGGCCGGCCTGGTCCGCTGAATCAGTCCCGGGCCGGCGGCGGGATGAGCATGTTGTCCGCCAGCTCCTGCCGGTCCAGCAGCGGGAACAGGTCCTCCATGGGCCGGGTGGCCATGCTGCCGTCGGCCCGCTGGTAGGAGACCGCCCGCGGCTGGGTGGGCTGGTCCGGGTCGATGGCCACCACCACCACCAGCGGGCCCGGGTGCTCCAGCAGCTCCCCCACCCGCGCCACGATGCCGTCCTGGCTGGCGAGGCGGGCCGAGGGGATGCCGAACGCCTCGGCCAGCCGGCCGGGGTCGGGCAGGGTGAGCCCGCTGCCGGCCTCGCTGGCCACGTAGCGCCCCTGGAAGTAGCCCCGCTGGGAGTTGCGGATGGAACCGTAGCCCTGGTTGTCCAGGACGAAGAAGGTGATGGGGAGCTGGAGCCGGCGCACCACCTCGAGTTCCTGGAGGTTCATCTGGAAGCCGCCGTCGCCGTCGAGGGAGATGGTCCGCCGGCGGCCGGAGCCGATGCAGGCGCCCACCGCCGCCGGGATGGCGAACCCCATGGGCCCCAGCCCCTGGCTGTTGAGCATGCGCACCCCGGCCGGGAGCCGGATGGCCTGGCAGGTGAGTTCGCTGCAGGCGCCGCTGGAGCCCGGCACCAGGAGGTCGCCGGCCCGCAGGTTCCTGGAGATGGCCTCCACCAGGACGTAGTTGTTGACCGGCGTCGAGGCCGCCCAGTACTCGGGCAGGACCACCGGATAGCGCTGCTTCCAGGCCCGGATCCGTTCCAGCCAGGCCGGGCGGTGGCCGGCCCCGGGCGGCGTCCCCCGCAGGGCCGCCCCGAGGGCCCGCAGGAAGTCGCCGCAATCGGCGCAGACCGCCAGCTCCAGGGGCATGGCCAGCTTGCCCAGTTCGGCCGGGTCGACGTCCACCACCAGCTTGCGCGCGCCCCGGGCGAAGAACTCGTGCATGTAGGCGACCTGCCCGTAGTCCAGGCGGGCGCCCAGGACCAGCAGCCAGTCGGCGTTCTGCTGGGTGAAATTGGCGGCCCGCTGGCCGGCGGCGCCGGGCCGGCCGGCATGGAGCGGGTGCTCGTCGGGGATCAGGTCGGCGGCCTTCCAGGTGGGCAGGACCGGCACCCCCAGGGTCTCGGCCAGCTCCAGGAAGAGCCGCGCGGCGCCCGCCAGCCGGACGCCGTTGCCCACCAGGATCGCGGGCCGCTCGGCCCGGGCCAGCAACTCCAGGACCCGGCCGGCGGCCTGGGCCAGGTCGGCGGGGGCTTCGCGGGCGGGCTGGTAGCCTTCCAGGGTCTCCGGGTCGATCTCGGCGGCCTGGACGTCCAGGGGGATGTCCAGCCACACCGGGCCCGGCCGGCCGGAGGTGGCGCAGTGGATGGCCAGGTCCAGGTGCCGGCGGATCGTCGCGGGGTCGGCCACCACCGCGGCGTACTTGGTGATCGGCCGGGCCATGGCGACGATGTCCAGCTCCTGGAAGCCCATCTGCCGGACGCCCCGGGGCCCGGCAAAATCCGCCCGCTTCACCTGGCCGGAGAGGATCAGCACCGGGGTGGAATCCAGGAAGGAGGCCGCCACCCCGGTGAGCGCGTTGGTGCCCCCGGGGCCGGTGGTGACCAGCACCGCCCCCAGCCCGCCGGTGCCCTGGGCGTAGGCGTCCGCGGCCACGGCGCAGCCCTGCTCGTGGAGGTTGACCACGTACTCCAGGTCCGGGTTCCGCCCCAGGCTGTCCACCAGGTGCATGCAGCCGCCGCCGGGCAGCATGAACACGTGGCGGACGCCGGCCTGGGCGACCCGCTCCATGACGTAGTCGGACAGCTTCATGGTCATCCGAAGAAATGGGTGATGACGGTCTTCCGGTAGGGGTTCCGGTTGATGGCCTCGTCGGTGTAGAAGGAATCGTTCTTGAAGTGGGTGGAGGAGATCTCCTCCAGGATGCAGCCGGCCGGGGCGGAGAAGGCGTGGCGGATCCCCCGCTCCACGGTGATGACGTCCCCGGGCAGGGCCTGCCGGTGCTCGCCGTCGAGACTCAGGTCCAGGATCCCGTGCAGGATGTGGAAGGTCTCCTCCTTCTTCTTGTGGTACTGCTCCGGATGGGTCTGGCCCGGGAGCAGGACGATGATCTTCTTGCAGTAGGCCCGGTTGACCACGTTGATGATGGTGGCCCCGACCTCCTCGAACCGCTCCATGCCGTAGTGGTGGCTGATCTCCACGTCGCACTTGAGCGCCACCGCCGTGTGGCTGGCGTCGAGGATGGCCCGCACCCGGTCGACGATGGTGTCGACCTTGGCCCGGTTGTCCTTGCGGATGACCTGGGCCAGCTGGATCGGCCCCAGCGCGGGGACCGCCTCCATGGTCTGGAAGTCCACGTACTTGCCCAGGTCCTGGGCGGTGAGCTGGCCGGGCGCTGCCGGCATGGCCAGGAAGATCTGGCCGGGATCGATCCGGGCCCCCCTGGCCAGGGGCACCTTGGCGAACACCCCGCGGCAGAGGCTGCGCAGGCTCTCGCGCTCGGTCTCGGTGACCGGCGGCCGGCCCTTCTCCACCCCGCCGGCCAGCAGGGCGCTCCGGGCCGCGGCCAGCCAGGCCTCGGCCTGGGCCGGATCGCAGGAATAGGCGTTCAGGGGCTGGCCGGGGGCCGGCAGCCCGACGTGCTTCTCCAGCACCCGGGCGCCCTTGGCCAGCGCCATCCGGACGGTATCGCAATCCTCCGGGGTCTCGTGGGAGGACAGGCCGACCTCGTGGTTGCCGTAGCGCTCCTTCAGCAGCTGGATCTGGTTCAGCTGCATCCGCTCCGGCGGGGTGGGGTATTCCGCCACGCAGTGCAGGATGGTGAAGTCGCGCAGGCGGTGCTCGAAGAAGGCCACGACCCGGTCCAGGGTCTCCAGGCTGCCGCCGCCGGTGGAGAGCAGGATGGGCAGGCTGGACTGGGCCACCCG
>Ga0316217_10000897_pt1 | contig 40254 bp, 62 predicted proteins | sample 1anoAmetaG_FD_203633 | JGI IMG/M metagenome (GOLD analysis project Ga0316217, IMG submission 203633) | Freshwater microbial communities from Trout Bog Lake, Wisconsin, USA - 1anoA | ecosystem: Environmental > Aquatic > Freshwater > Lake > Hypolimnion/Profundal zone | place: USA: Wisconsin...
TAATGCAACTCGTTATATCAACTTTACAAGTGCTACTTCAGGCACTTTAAGTACGATTTACACAAGTTCTACCAAGTTACAGTACAACCCAAATACAGGTACATTAACAACAACTGCTTTTAGTGGTTCTGGTGCTTCTTTAACATCTCTAAACGCATCAAACATTAGTAGTGGGACAATTGGATCAAGTTATGTCTCTGGCTCATATACTGGAATAACTGGAGTTGGTACTTTAACTGCAGGAACATGGAATGCAACTGCTATAGGCATTGCTTATGGTGGAACAGGACAAACAACTGCTAGTGCTGCCTTTAATGCTTTGTCTCCAATTACAACAACTGGTGACCTAATTATTGGAAATGGTACAAATAGCGCAACTCGATTGGCTATTGGCACAAATGGCTATGTTTTGACTTCCAATGGTACGACTGCATCATGGCAAGCAGCTTCTGGAGTTTCACTTTCAACTGCACAAACATGGACTGCAACTCAGACGTTCAATGGCACATCGAGCACATTTGGCTTAACGCTTTTAACATCTGATGAAACTGTTAATGTAGTTGCTTCAGCCCCATCAAGCACAACAAACTTCTACATTCAAAGTGGATCAGTTCAATATTACACATCCAATGCCGCTAACAACTGGACCCTCAACATTGCGTTTAGTTCAGGCACATCCCTAAATACAGCATTGTCAACAGGACAGTCTGTGACCTTTACTTTGATTACAACTCAAGGTTCTACTGCTTACTACAACTCAGCGGTTACGATTGATGGCACATCAGTAACTCCTAAGTGGATTGGTGGTGCTCCTAGTGCTGGTAATGCAAGTGGAAATGACGTCTATAGATATGTTGTAATAAAAACAGGAAGTGCCACATACACAGTTTTGGCAAGCCTTACACAATACAAATAAGGATTAGCAATGCCACTTCAGCAAACTTCAGGTAATGTAACGCAAGATGCCTATGGTGGTGGCATTCCATTTGTGCCTACTTATGTAGAAAATGTTTTTAGTACCTATTTATATTCTGGTACAGGTGCAACACAATCTATTACAAACAACATTGATTTAACAGACAATGGTGGAATGGTTTGGATTAAAGATAGAACAAATGCCTACAATAACAATTTATTTGATACAGCACAAGGCGCAACAAAACTTATTAAATCAAATACAAGTGCTGCAACTGCAACTGATTCAAATTCTTTAACTTCTTTTAATACAACAGGTTTTACTTTGGGTTCAGGAAATACTAGTGGCAATCAAGTAAATACATCAAGCAACAATTTTGTTTCTTGGACATTCCGTAAACAACCTAAGTTTTTTGATATTGTTACTTATACAGGTAATGGTTCTTATCAAACAATAAATCATAATTTAGGCTCTGTACCAGGATGTATTATTGTTAAAAGAACTGATATTAGTGGTGCTTGGAATATTTATCATATAGGTTTGGGTGGTGGTAGTTCTGCTTCAGGTTTGTATTTATTATTATCAAATATAGCTGGAGTCCAAAGCAATAATAATTATTTTCCATCTGATCCTACATCTACTAATTTTACAGTTGGCCCTACAAACGATCAAAACGCATCTGGTGGAACATTTGTTGCCTATATATTTAGTATTGGTGGCACAGGTGGTTTTGGGCTAACAGGAACGCAAGACATCATTAAATGTGATTCATTTACTACTAATAGTAGTGGAAATGCGACTATTAGTCTTGGTTGGGAGCCTCAATATTTTTTATATAAAAGATATAGTGGAAGTAGTTTTTGGTATGTATTTGATGAAATGCGTGGATTCAATAATACATTTACCCAAGCTCTTTATCCAAATTCCACAGGTTCTGAAGGTAATATAAGTCCTCCAACTGAAATACCAACAGCTACAGGTATCAATGTAATTGGTGATACAGCATCATCTAGCTACATCTACATAGCCATACGCAGAGGCCCAATGGCTACTCCTACTACTGGGACAAGTGTTTTTAGTCCTAATGTAGTATCAGTCAGCGGTTCCGCAGATACAGTCACAACTAATTTTGTTGTTGATTTATCTGCTAGTTCTGACAATATCAATAGTGGTACAAATAAAGCTAATTTTATTGATAGATTAAGAGGTTCTTCTCAAACAAGTAATGTGTATTTAACAACTTCACAAACTAATAGTGAAACTAGTAATTCTCATGGAATGACATTTGATAATAATACTGGTTATGTTGATTATTTCAATGTTAATACTATTTCTAGTTCTAGCACTTTTAGTTATTGGAACTTTGCGAGAGCACCTGGATTTTTTGATGAAGTTGTATATACCGCAACTAACGCAACAACAACATTGCCACATAATTTAACTGTTGCGCCTGAAATGATGATTGTTAAAGATAGAAGTGCAGGCTCTTGGTATGTTTACCATAAATCATTACATGGTGGAGTTAATCCGCAACAATATTATTTAGCTTTAAATGTTACTAACGCTCAAAATGCAACTGCAAATACAACAGTTTGGGGAAATACTGCCCCTACATCTACTCAATTTACTGTAGGTAATTTATTTGGCTCTACTACTGATAGCATTGTTACTTATTTATTTGCTACTTGTGCTGGTGTTTCTTATGTAGGTTCATACACAGGAAACGGTGGAACTCAAGCTATATCATGTGGGTTTGGTGCTGGAGGGGCTAGGTTTATATTAGCAAAAGCAACAAGCACGACAGGTAATTGGTATGTGTTTGATAGCGCAAATGGCCTTACATCAAGTTCAAGCCCCTATTTGTTGTGGAATTCAACTGCTGCACAAACCACAGGAAATAACGGTGTATATGCCTCAAGCGGAGGTTTTACATTAACATCTTCGTCACCTGTCAATACATCAGGTGGGACATTCATCTTCTTAGCAATCGCATAAGGACAAAAAATGCAAATCAGAATTAGATCAACAGGACAAGTGATGTATGAGGAAGCCTTTAGGCAACACATACAACAATCTGGTGGCCCATCATGGGGTCAAACCACAACAGATATTCTCAATGAATTGGGTGCTGACGTTGTATTTGATGGCCCACAACCCACTCTGACACCTCCTTACCAAGTATCCGTACCCAACGGTGTGGTTGAAGAAAATGGTCAATGGTACACATCATTCATTGCTGGGCCTGTGTTTACAGACACAACAGAAGATGGTGTGACCACAACTGCTTCCCAACATCAAGCTGCTTATCAAGCTCAGATGGACGCAACACAAGCCACAAGCGTTCGTGCTCAACGTGATGAAAAGTTAACTGCTTGCGATTGGACACAAGCACCTGACAATCCAATGGCTAGTGCAACAAAAACTGCTTGGGCAACTTACAGACAAGCATTGAGAGATTTGACTAAGGAAACAGGATTTCCTTGGACTATGACATGGCCTACTGATCCTACTGGAGATAAATAAATGACTATTCCTCGCAATCTATCATTTCTAGCAGAAGGTGCTAGTTCAACTGGTGTATTGGGTACTGCTAATGGTGGTACTGGATTAAACACATTAGGAACAGCAGGACAAGCGTTGGTTGTTAACTCTGGTGCTACTGGGTTGACTTATTCAACTCCTAGTGCTGGTGCTATGGCTTTAATTAGTACACAGACTGCATCTGGATCATCTTCAATAGCTTTTACTGGATTAAGTGGATATGATAAATATTTTTTAATTTTGCAAAATATATTGCCATCGGCAGCAAATGGAATTTTAGAAATGCAAGTTGGAACAGGTGCTGGCCCAACATATATAACTTCTGGATATGCAAATCAAATATCGGAAATTACAACCACATTAAATGCTGTAAGAAATGGAGATACAACTGTTTTAGTATATGCAAGTTCTCAAGTAGGTTCATCAAATAGTGTTAATGGATTTTCTGGAAAATTAGTTTTTACAAATATGACAAGTGGTGGAGCTACTGATGTTACAGGTGTATTAGGATGGGCAGACGCATCAACTACTATTGTTAGCGCACCTCTCTCTGGCTTTACTACAAATACAACAGCAAAAACAGCAATTAAAATATTTTTCAATACTGGAAATATTACATCTGGAAAAGCATCCCTTTACGGAATATCCTCATAAGGACAGAAAATGACACTAAACAACCAAATCATTGCTTATTTAACAACCAATAACATTGCTTATTCTGTTGGTGACTACCAAACAGGACAACCTGAAGGCCAAGCAGATCAAATATTGCATTGGGATGCAAAACTAGGAACACAACCTACACAAGCTCAATTAGATTCAGCATATTCAACATACCAAGCGCAATTAACTGCTCAAGCACAAGCAAAAGAAGCTGTAAAGGCATCTGCTTTGGCTAAGTTAACTGCTTTAGGCTTAACTGCTGACGAAATCAAGGCAATAGTAGGCACTTAAAAGGAATTAAATAATGTCTGAGCAAGGTTATACCCCGTTAAGAATTCCTTTTGCGAACATGAGCAAGGAGTATTTACATTCTTTGTTTGAGTACAAGGATGGCAAACTATTTTGGCGCAATGATAAAGCAAAGGGCAAAATCAAAGCGGGAGATAGATCGGGGTCTTTAAGCACTAGAGGTTATTGGAGAATAACTGTAGATTACAAAGAATATCCTGAGCATAGGCTTATTTTTATGATGCACTACGGTTATTTTCCAAAAGAAATTGACCATATAAACAATGATTGTTTAGATAATAAAATAGAAAATTTAAGAGAAACTACAAGAGTTAACAATTCTTTTAATAGAAGGTTGTTTAAAACAAATACAAGTGGTTGCAAAAATGTTTCTTGGATTAAATCAAGAAATAAATGGTTAGTGGAAGTAAAAGCTCATGGAAAACGAAATCAATGGTGGATAAAAGATTTTGAACTTGCCGAGTTAGTTGCCAAAGAAGCAAGGAATAAATACCATAAGGAATTTGCAAATCATGGCTGATTCATACACACCATTACGAATTCCTTTTGCTAATATGTCATTTAGCCCAGATGTTCCAAGTAATGCTCTTTTGCCTAACGAATACAACTCAGGGTATAACATTGAAGCAGATGTCAGGGGATTAAAGAAAGTTGACGGAGAACAATCAATTCTGTCAGCAATACCTGGCAACGCAATCTTTATTGAGGGCGGTTTTCGCAACGGTAACCTTTGGTCATTCATTGCCGCAAACTCTTCAGGAGCCTGGTATCTGATCAACCAATCAGGTATCAGTACGATTACTCCTGCTTCTCCTTATACAACTTCTAGTATTTACACGGGCTATAGCTATTCAGGAACTACAGCCGCAACAGCCGCACCTATTACTGGCTCATGGATTGGACAAGTATTTTTTATCAATGATGGGATTAATCCTCCCATGTACTTCTATCCCAATGCCACGCAAATCTATATGTACGACAATGCTCCAGACAATTATGTTTGGAACTATGAGTCATCAATAGGTGTTACTGCCGTACAAGCTTCTTTTGTTAGAGAATATTCTTCTCCTAACATTGGCAACATTTTGATTGCTGGTAACCTGACTAAAACTCAATCCAGCATCACGACTTTGCACCCCACTTCTGTTAGATGGAGTCAGTCATTTGCAAATACGGGAGTACCTGCAACATGGGCTCCTACTTTGACAAACACAGCCAATGAGTTAGAAGTTCCTGTTCGTGGACCTTTGATTGATGGATTTTCATTAGGGGCTAACTTCTTTGTTTGCTCTTATTGGGATACAGTAATCTTTTCTCCTATTGCTTATCAAAGCTTTAGTGCTCCTTTGTTTGGTATTTCTTTGTTTAAAAAAGGCAGAGGATTACTTAATCAAAATTGTTGGGACAATGGAGACGATATTGTTTATGGCGTTGATGCCAGGGACATTTGGGCTTTTGACGGTACTAATTTTTATTCCTTGGCTAACCAAAAGTTAAAGAATTACTTTTACGCAAATTTAAATTCTAACTACATTCAACACGTTCATGTGGTTAATAATACAAAGAAGAATCAAGTAGAGATTTACTATCCTTCTTTAAGTTCTTCAGGGTTCTGCGATCAAATGCTTTCTTATCGATACGATTTGAAAGTATGGAATGCTCCTAAAACAATCAACAACTCAGCAATGGCTGTTGAAGCTCCTGTCTATAACGGTAGTTCATTTAACACCGCTACTAGATGTACTGTTTATGTTCCCAATACGGGAGCAGGAAGCCGTCAATTGGTCCAGACAGGTATAGGTACTTCTTTCTCTGGAAACGCTATCTCAAGCCTATTTGAGAGGGATAACTTGGCTTTGCTTGATGATATGGGCAACCCAGTAACTTATCCTCACCATATTTATGTTCACAGGCTTTTCCCAGAAGTTTCAACCACTACGCCTGGCAACAATCCTTACATTAGCATTACTGTTGGTGGGGCTAATTCGACAGCTCAACCTCCTGTATTTGGGGACACGCAAACTGTAGCAATCGTTACTGATAACCCTTGGGTGATTACAAATCAAAACGATGTTAGAACTGTGGCTTTAAAGGTGAGTTCGTCAGACGCTATAAATACTTGGAACATTACAGCAATGACATTCTTATCGACTGTTGTTGAGGATTCATTCTAATGACCTACTTTGTAAACTCAGGTAGCAGTAACACAGACATTGTGTCTGCGGTTAACTATATATTGGCAAACCTAAACACCAATTACTTGTCTAATTCCAACACGGGGATTATCACGACAAGTACGACTGCTACTTCAGCTACATCAACCACGGGTCAAACAACCAGGTATTTGTACAGATATTTAGATGTTGCATTTGCTGATAACTATGCAGGTAATCAGAATTTCTCCTCAACGCCTTTGTCTACTTCAAAGTTCTTTGGGCTGAGAAATACAAATACGAATGCTTGGGACAGCAATCCTACTGACTATGTTTGGTATCAGGTAGCTGGTGGGTTTCCTACAGGTACTTTTCTTTGGTATCAGACCTTTGGTGGCCTACAGATTAATCTGGTGGTTTCTGCGTTTGCTCCAAGCCCTGCTTATCAAATTTGCCCTAATGCTGTTCCTATTGATTTAACCATCATTTCGACAGCAACAAATCTATTGGCTAGAACAGCCTATACGATTTCTTACGACACATTAGCAAACACTCCTGCTTCTTACACAACAACAGGAAACTCAACTTTTCCTCCTCCAGGCACTTGGGATACAACCAATCCTGAGACTTGGGTAGCAAACCCTCCTTCATACAATGCCGCACAAAATCTTTGGGAAATTGACGGTATTTACAATCCATCAACCAATTTAACCACTTGGGCGGCTCCTTACTTAGCCACACTAAAAGTAGGGACTTTAAGCGCAATTACGACAAATACGGGCAGTTTGAACGTCACAGGCACGTTTCAAGCCAATAATGCGGCATTAAGTGGAACTGGGATGACAGGTTCTGGAGGTGTTTTATACCCTACTGGATACTTTGCTTTTGGTAATTCATCATCAAACATTACCAATTCAGCATCAGGTGTGTTTATTAATGGGTTTACTACCAATACCACAGGTTCTTTTGCTGGTGGATACATTACAAGTACACCTACAACTCTTTTGAGTTTTTCAATACCAGGAACAAATGTCTCTTATCCTGCAATATTAACCACTTCAGGTTGTGTTAATGCTCAAATTCCTAACACTACTTCTGCTTATGTATTGATTGATTTGAGGTTTGGAACATATAACACGACTCTTGGTGTTTATGAGTTTAGTTATTATCCATCATTTGCTTTAGGTACTTTTAATATTGGTACTAGTGGTTGGGTAACTGTTCCTTATTCATTAACTGGAGTAGGTAACTTACCAGCAGGTAATTACAACTTCATAGTGACAGCAACTTGTACTTTTTATACTGCCGCAGGAGTTTCATTGGGTACAGGATACATTCAATATCTTGATGTTTTCACTTCTTTTTTACAGCCATTGGTATGAAAAATTACACAATATACAACCCTGCCAATGGTGAAATCATTCGATCAGGCAATTGCCAAGATCAAGATTTTGAATTGCAAACCATTGCCAATTGTTTAACCATTGAAGGTAAAAGCAATTACACAACCAATTATGTTTTGAATGGTCAGATTCAAACATACACACCTGAGCAACAGACAGCAAAGTCTCAGCCTCAGCCTTGGTATATGCAATGGAGCAATCAGACGTTTTCTTGGGTTGATAGCAGAAATACTGATCAAATAAAACAAGACAAAATCGTTTCTGTAGATGCCCAAAGATCAGAATTGTTAAGTAATTCTGATTGGATTGTTATTAGGGCTACAGACCAAGGAACACCAATACCACAAGCTTGGAAAACATATAGACAAGCTTTAAGAGACATTCCAACGCAATCAGGTTATCCATTTAATGTGATTTGGCCTGTTGCTCCAACTTAAACTAAAATTAAGTTTATTTAACAAAAAAGGTTAATCATGGGATACCAAGCATCTTCAGGCACAGGACAACCTAGCGGCAAATCAGGTGGGATGATGCAACCTCCTCCTGTACAAGGTCAAGCAAATACTTTGATGAGCGTCACGCCTCCTGGTCAAGCACAAAACACAGTAACGTCTGGTCAACCTATAATGGGGCAACCAAATCAATACATGAATACGGTAGGTGCAAATACTCAACCATTATTCAATAACCAAGCATATCGCCCACAAATTAGTGGTGGGAAAGGGAAGGGATAATCATGGGTGGACTATCTGGCGGTAAATCATCTGGCAATCAAAGCACGAGTGCTCAACTAACGCCACAGCAAACCGAAACACTTAACCTAGAAAATAATTTTCTACAAAGTTATATACCTACTTTGACTGGCACTACTTCTGGTGCTAATCAGGTTTATCAAAGTCAAGCTCCTAATGTTAACCAGGCGGCCTCCAACGCTGTAAACACAGCCAATACTGCTGGTAACATTCAAGGCAACTATGGTGCAGGTGCATTAGGAAGTGGCATCTCTGGACTAGAAAGCTTATTCAGTCCTCAGTACGAACAAAGCCAGGTTGCTGGTGCTTTGGCTCCTGCAATGTTTGGTGCTCAACAAGCCAACGTAGGTATGAATGCTGGATTTGCTGGTGCAGGTGAGCAAGGCTCTGCTAGAGAAGCATTGGCTAATCAGGCCACACAAGCCCTTAATACACAGATGTTGGGCAACATTGCCGCTACTACTGAAGCAGGTATTTCAAACGCAAGAGCGAACGCTGGTCAAGCCCTAGGGACTCTTGGAACGACCAATTTGAATGCGGCTCCAACTACCATTGGTTCGACTATTGGATACTCAGCCGCACCTTTAAGTAACTATGGACAATATGCAAGCACTATTTATGGTGCACCTTCTCAGACTCCTAATTATTCTGGCACTCAAGGGTCTACTTCTAGCGGCACTTCTAAGGGTGTGGGCAAAAGCGATATTAGACTTAAAAGGTTTGTTCATGCGCTTAATTATGGGCTGAGTGAAGTTCAAAAACTAAAGCCTGTTTCATGGCTTTGGAAAGATTCACAAGCATATGGACCTCAAGCAGAAATAGGTTTTGTTGCTCAAGATGTTCAACAAGTTATCCCTGAAGTAATTCACGAGATTGAAGGTATTTTGCATATTGACTATGCAAAGCTGACTGCTGTCTTAACCAACGCAATCATTCAACAACAAGCTCAGATCGATGCTTTATCTAAGAAATTAGATGAAAGAGAGGTTGTATGAACTTTGTACCTGGACTACCTCAAATCACCCAACAAAATCAGGGGATGAATTATGGAAATTGGGAGCAGTATGCTGGTTTCAATAGAACCAATCCTTTTGGTGGTACTGGCGGTGCTTATGGAGCTACTGGAGGAATAAAGCCTAATACAGTTAGAGCTATCCCTGCTCCTGTTGAAGATAAATCTGTAAACGCTGATGGCTCACCTGTTGCGCCTGGTGTTGATTATTCTTTGACTCCTAATGCCAATACAACAATGGGATCACAAGTAACACCCACAATGGGCTTTAAGATGCCTTCAAGTGGAGACTTAAAGCAAAGCATTTACAGTGCATTTGGAGTTGAAAATGACTGACGCAGTAATGCCAACAACAGATTATTCTTTGATGGGTGGTGTGCCTCCTAAGCAAGAAGGCATGAAAGTCTCATTGCCTCAAAATAATTCTGCCACGCCTGTAACTGGATGGGACCCTTCTCCTGAAGAGGTGAAAGTAAATGCAGAAGCCAAAGAAAAGCATGATGCTGAACACGGTCCAGTTATCAAAGCATTGATGCAAGGTACAAGTCCTAATGCAACGCCTGAGCAAAGAAAAGTTGTTGCTGATCATTTAAACAATGCCAACTTCAATGTGCCTACTGCTGATAAAACTCAATGGGGTGAGTTGATTAATGCGTTTGCCAAAGGTGATTGGGCTGGAGTCAACAACGCCTGGAACGGTGGTAACGATAAATATCTTGAAGGTTTTGATGCCGTAAAGAATAAGTATTGGAAAGTCTACAACCAACGTGGTGAACTCAGAAGAATTGAAGACGCTAACTACAAGCCTTTGAGTCCTGAGCAAGAAGCCCAGGTTGGCGGTATCACGACTAAAGGGGACATGAGTCCTGCTCAAACAGCAATGTACAAAGCATTGCAAGCCAACTATTCAAATGTTGCGGCTGTGCAATCAGACTTATTTAACAAGACCTTAAAGACAGCCAATGTTGCGGCTACTGAAGCTCCTGCAATTATTGATGCGACTAACAGGTTAAAAGAAATTACTCCTCAGCTTTACAAAGCTTCTGTTGATCCTGCTACAAGAGCTTTTGTATCAGGTATTCAAACCATTGGCACAGGAAATACAAAAGGTATTGAAAGCGCTGTTGAGATTATGAAGTCTGCCGAAAACGGCAACAAGGCTTCTAGCGAGATCGATAACAGTACTGCTAGAGACATTGGTGCTCAACTAGGACTTCACTACATTGAGAAAAAAGGTTGGCTTGATCAAAATGGTAATGTAGTTACTGCCAACGACATTGATCGCAGAGCTAACAACTTAAAGAGAAACGAAAGTAGTGAAGAGAAGATCAATGCAAGAAAAGAAGATTTAGCAAATAAAGCTCAGATTCTTTTTGCTAAAGACCCAAAGACTTTAGATTTGATCAATCAATACATTGACGCACAATCACAAATCGGTATTTCTAAAAGCAAGTTAGAAGATGCTGGTGGTATTCCTGGCATAAAACCATCATTGCCTCATGCAGTAATGGATAGCTTTTCTGCTGGAGACATCAAGAATATTCACGATGAAGCCTACGCAAAAATAGCTAGTGCATGGGTGCAGTTTGTGCAAGACAAGAAAGCTACACTTGCACCTGGTCAAACACCAGACACAACACAATGGTTGCTTGAGTTTAACAAGAACCCAGAAATTGCTAATTTGAAAAAAGAAGCCGCACAAAAGGCTGTTGAGATAACCAACAAAGTTCCTACTACGCCAACAGTAAATGGCCCAGTAGTGCCTGGTTTGGTTAGCAGTTCAACAGCTAAAAGCTTGGGTACGCCAACAGTTGAAGTGGCGGCTCCTGAGCCTAATGCGCCTTCTAGAACACCGACTATCACCAAGGCTACTTCTTCTACTGATAAGAAGGCTAAATTGAAAAGTATATTGGGAGCAGAATGATGGGTGAAGAAGACCAAAGATATGGACCGTCAGACACCAATCCGATTCATAAAAATATTCTTGATGCTTTAGAAGCAGGGTATAACCCACAAGACATTATTGACGTTTACAAAACCAGTAAAAAGCCTGAGCACCAAGAATGGTACAGAAACTATGCTGAGAAACAAAAAGAACGTGATGATGACAATACTGTAGTTTCTCCTGCTGGTCCTGATAATAGAAATACTTCAGGGCCTGGCAGTCCCATGATGGATTGGGTTGATACTAAATTGCATGGCCTGTCTCCTACAGAGCTTATGTTAGGCGCTGGTGGCCTAGCTGTCACTGCTGGTACTCTTGCTGGAGCAAGCACTCAAATTGGTAAAAACATCATAAGTAGAGTTTTACCTTCTGCTCAAGACATTAACAAGCGTGAAAGCAATGAAGTCTTTAGAGAGCAAACTGCTAAGATGCGTAACGCCAATGTTACTAATCCAGCAGAAGAAGAGCACCAAGCTAAATTAAGAGATATGGAACTTGCTATCAAGCAAGAGAAGCTCAATCAAGAAAAGGCTAGAACTGCTAAGTTAAGCGCTGTTCCTGCGCCAAGCCAAACAACTCCTGTATCACCTGCCCAAGCTAATAATTCTGTTGAGTTGCCTGATACAAGTCAAGTTAAGGTTGAGACTACACCTACTGATGATGCGCTTGAATTTGTTAAGAGCACCATCAATCCCCCACAAGCAGGGGCACAACCTCCTGCAACGGCTCCTGCTCCTGTTAACCCAAGCACAGCATCAAGCCCACAATCTATAGGACCAAATGTCTCTCAGGACAATTGGGCTAATCAAAACAATCCTACTCCTGCTGTACAACCTAAATCTCCTGCTGAGCAAGTGGTTGATACCGTTGAAGGCAAGGCTCCAGAGGCTCCAGTACCTGCTCAAGCGCCTACAGGTCAACCAGTACCTAATACTCCTGCAAGCGGTGACAATGCAAGTCCTTTGCACGAGCCTGGCGCTTCTGCTGGTGAAAAGCCTATTGATACTATTAAACAATCATCAGGCAACCCACAATCAGAAGGTGAGCCAACTACAGAAACAAACACTACAGCGCCTAAGTCAAAGTCAACCAAGACTATTCAGTTAAATGATACGCCAGAACAATGGCAGAAGTTAACAAAAGAAGGTACAACATTCTTGCCTGGCTATGGACCAGGTGATAACAACTTGTACAACACTTTTGGTGCTGAAGGCAGAAAAGCTTTGCTTGAGAAGTACAACAACGGCAAACCTATTGGCTCTTATGAAAATTATCTTGCTTTTAAAGATAAACTTGCCAAGGGAGTTCCTAGTTCCGATGTGCCTGAGTTGATGGCTAGATTCCCGACAGAAGATGAGGCTGGTAACTTTGGTGCTTTAGGCAGAAAAGGCTTAATCAAAGGTGCTGGTACAGCAGGTCTATTGGTTACTGCGGCACAATTGTCTCATGCGGCTGAAGAAGCCAAAAAAGGAAATTATGCACCTGCTAGAGAAACAGGGTTTAATTTAGCTTCTGCATTGCTAGGCAGAGTTGGACCTTTGGCAACTTATCATGGAAGCCTTAATGAAGGTGAAGAAAAAGCACTTGCTCAACAAAGATATAAGTATGAAATGTCTAAGAAGAACGGTGCAGGTCGTGGTCAAATTAACAGAGAATAAAGATGGAATTGTCTACAGTAACCCATGAGCAAATCTATGAGCGTCTATGTGAAGTTGAAAAGAAAGTCACAGAGATAGACAACAATACAACGATACTTGTAGATATTGCTAAAAATCTAGAAGGCTTTATCAATGTATGCAAATTCATTGGTAAGTTGGCTATACCTATTCTTTGGTTGGCAGGTTTAGTCAGTGCTGTTGCTATGATGTGGCAAACATTTAGAGGTAAATGAAATTGATCCATTTACCCTTGTTGCCCTTGCGTCAGGAGCTTTTAAGCTTTGCAAAGACGCTTGTGAAATGTACAAAGAAGGTAGGCAAATTGTTACTGACATTGCCAAGGAAGTTGATGGAGTTGTCAAAGACGTTAAGAGCGTACAAAAGAAAGCCAAGGGGTTACTTGGGTTCCTAAGTAGTGTCTTTAGCAAAAAGGAGGAAGTGCAACAAGAAGTTGCACAACCTACCAAAAAGGTCAAAAAGAAGAAAGAGCCTCCTCCAGAGTTTGATGAAAACCTTATTTACCAACAAGTAAGTGATGCTCTCATCAAGTTCTTCCAGGCATACAACGCCCTGAAGAATTACGTCAAAGAACAAGAAGAGTTTGCTCTTCATGCGAACAATGAAGAAGGTCAAGAAGCGGCAATTAAGATCACGATTGCAAACCTTCAAATGGAAAAGCTAAATACTGAATTGAGTAATTACATGGTGTATCACGTTCCTGTTGAACTAAAGGACTTGTACACCAGAGTAAATGAACAAATTGGGCACATTGCTAATGTACAGGCGCTTGCAAGGCGAGAGGAAATGCTTAGGGAGCGACAAGCAAAATGGCAACGCAAGCAAAGAGCAGATCAAATCAAGGGAAGAATGGCGGCTTCAGTAATTACAGTGCTGTTGCTGATGTGGATATGGTTAATGATTCTAACTCTGACTCACTCGCCATCTTATTGATTGTGATTTTGTTGGTTATTCTTTTGTTTCTTGTTCCATTGATTGCTTGGATGTATGTCGATGTAAGACAAATGGAACTCAGAGTAAATAAAGCTTTGACAAGGATTGAAGGCAAATGATTAAAAAATGGATTTTTGTATACATAAACTATGCGATATGGATACTTTTTCCATTTTTGTTTACAGGTTGTCACGACTCTTTTCGATATACCTGCCAGGACCCTGCTCACTTTCAAGATGCTGAGTGTCAGAAACCTTTATGTGAGTTTAATCAAACTTGTCCCGAGTATTTAGTAGCACCAGTATTGGAGAAAAAAATTGAAGGAACTACTCTTAGCATTCCTCAACAGCAACAAGGAACGGTTAACTGCCGATGAAATAGAAGTCCGAATAAGGGCTTTTGTGGTCATCATGGTGACCTTGATTTTGTTCTTTATTGTGGTTACGCTGATCTACAGCATTATGTTTGTCACACAGCCAATTAAACAAATGGCTCCGATAGACCAGGCTTTCTCCAAGATGTTGAACGACATCGTATTGCTCATTGTGGGCGGTATAGGCGGTATTTTGACCAAGGGAGCTACAACTGAGGCTAGAGCCATGTTGGATGCTGCAAAAGCCAATACAGCGGCTTATGTGGCTCCTCCGCCTCCTCCTCCAGCTCCTGTGATGATGTTTACCCCTCCCCCAACACCCTCCCCCAATACGGGGTACACCCCTCCTCCTCCTCCACAGACTCCTCCTACGCTAGAAGCTGACCATGAAAGGGAGAGAATGGCACAAGCAAGGGCAAGCGTATGAGTTGGTTGGCCTGGTTCTTTGATGACCTTTTTTACTGGATTGCACTTATTGCACTTGTGGCAGGAAGTGTTGCTTATTTGCTAAGTTACCTAATAGGGATTTTCCCTATGTTAAAGCCCCATGCCCTCTTGATGAAGGTTGTGGGATTGGCGTTAGTTATCACTGGAGGTTTTTATGTCTCAGATCATCATGGTTATGAAAGACGTGTTGCTGAAGATAAAGCAGAAATTGAACGACTTAATACAGAAGCTCGGGCAAAAGAAGTAGAGCTTAGTCAAAAGCTATCAGTAGCAAACAATCAATTGAAGAAAGCTAAGAATGAAATTAAAGTTAAACAGGCTGACATTGATGCTAGGGTTGACTCTGGCGAGTTGCGCCTCCCCTCCTCCTGTGGTGTACAAGCCAGTACAAGTGCCTCCAATGGAGATCAAGCCAATGGAGCCGAATCTGACAGACAGGCTATTAAAGATATTGTCGCAATCGCCTCAGACGGAGACAAAGCAATCGTCAAGCTCAACGCCTGTATTGCCCAGTACAACCAAGTGATGCAGACTGTCAATGAAGGAGTTAAGTAATGGATAGATTCTTAGTTGGCATTTGTATCGCTGTAAGTTTTCTGATGCTTTATTTGTTATTGAGTGGCAACATATGATTACAGCAGAACAACTCCATGCCTTAAACATAGGTCCTCAATGGGTAGAGCCACTAAATGCAACCATCCAAAAGTTCAGCATTTTTACCCTTAAAGAACAAGCCGCCTTTATCGGACAGCTTTCGCACGAGTGCAACCATTTCACAGTCCTTCAAGAGAACCTTAATTACAGAGCTGAAACCCTACAAGCCCTGTTCCATACTCACTTTAAACCAGAAGAATATGCCCTTTTTGCCCATCAACCTGAGAAGATTGCAAATAGAGTCTATGCAAACCGATGCGGTAACAGAAATGAAGCAAGTGGGGACGGTTTTCGCTACAGGGGAAGAGGTTGTATCCAGCTAACCTTTCACGATAATTATTGGCATTGTGGACAAGCCCTAGGACAAGACTTTGTTGCCAATCCTGACCTAGTTTCTACGCCCTTATGGGCTGTTATGAGTAGTGGTTGGTTTTGGGCTACGCATGGGTGTAATCAATTGGCCCAGGCTGAAAATGAAGAAGGTTTGTGTAAAAGGGTTAACGGGGGGCTAAATGGTTTAAGTAGCCGAATAGAGTTAACTAAGAAAGCTTATCAAGTATTGTCAGGTGGGTAGGTAAAAGGGGGAAAGGAGTCCAAGCCAAAAGAACCCCAATCACCTACCCTAAACTTAAATATTAAAACGGCACGTCTGAGTCATCCTCGGGAATATCTCTGCGTGTAGGCTCATTGTGATCTCTGTCCTTGGGCTTTACTGACAAGCTGAAGAACTTCTTTCCGTCCTTCTTGCTTTCTCTTACCCAAGCACTTAACCAGTACTCTACACCATTGACGTTAACTTGTCCTTTGTATTCTGCATCAGTATCTTTTGTTTTTTTATCGTTCTTAAACAAAGTACCACGGTTTGTATTGTCATATTGTTTGAATTCCATTCTTACGCTCCTTTTAAGCTTTCGCCATGTTTTTTGATTGCTGATCTAACTTTGCTGTCTAACTTGTCCCACAAATAGGTTTTCTCTTCTGCATCGGTAACCTTTTGACATTGTGCATAAGCACCCACAATGTCATCATTCTCAAAGAATAGGCTCTCTATGCCGACTTTAAGGTCAAGTAGATACTTCTTACGGTCATCCTCAACTAAATCGCTTGTAGACCTTGTAGGCTTGTGTGTGGGGGTATCTTTGCCTGTTGTAGCGTCAATAGAGTCATGCTCAACGATACAAAGCGCCTGGACCCACAGATACCTGGTTAAATAGGTCTGTACAGCACCTAGATTCTGGACAGGGTGGCATCCCTTCAAGGCGGCCTCACTCATGGGGGAGGTTAGTGTAATCACCGCATCGTCTGGTTTATCAGAGTTAACAATGGTCATTGTGGCTGTTTCAAGCCCAAAGGAGATCGTGGCTGTTAGGCCATGTAGTCCAAATAGTTGGAGGGCAGGTACAAGAAAGTCAGCAAGCTCAAAGTATTGATAACCTGCAAACTTATTTAGACCGCTTTTCTTGAGAGGCTTTTCGTGGAATGTCGCTCTCACTAAGTTCAGCTTCTGGTATGTATTCACTCTTAATCCTTGTTCTATAAAGCAGATTTGCTGCTATCACTTTCCAATCAAAAACGGTACTGCAAGCACCGCACCTAATCCAACCTTGATATTTTACTTTCGACAGGTCAGGGTACTCTGTCCTCAAGGCTTTGGTGTGGCGTTTTAGACCACAATATTTGCCTGAATCAGAGCACTCTTCACGCATACCGATCTAGCTCGGCAGACACGATCTTTCTTTGAGTTTTCTTATCAAAGTCTTCAAACAATAACCATTGTTCTTTTAAACATTTAGAGCACTTCAATTGATCTTCTCTAATCTCTAGATCATTGATGCAGTACTCCAGCCCGTAAAACTCTTTGAGTGTTTTACTTACGAAATCTTCGTAGTGCTCTTTTAATTTCATCTTGGAACTCCTTAAAGTAATTAACTAATCTTTTCTTAAATGTCCATTTGTAGGGGCCTTCAATCATATGGCCCTCAACACTCTTTGACTTCTGCCACTAGACCCAGCTCTTCTTTCGCCAGTATCTTCAATTAAATTCTTCTTGAGCAAAGGTCTGTATCGGGGGGTGATAGAGTTTGCTTTAATGGGGTACAAGACGTTTTCTACTTGTTCGCTGATGCACCCATTGGGAAAGCTTCTAATGGCCTCTAAAACGATTATTTCAAGCTTAATAGCATCAACGGTGCTTGCCGCCTGTTTAGAGGTTTCTGGGTCTGTTTTACGAGCCAAGCCCTTGTCTGCAAATCCAAAAACTTTTTCTATTTCTTTAAAAATGTTCATCTCAATACCTTTCATAAGCCAAGTCATAAATCAAACAAGAGTCATCATTCAACTCTTCCAGCTCTTCTTTAGTTAACTCAGTACCATCAGTAAAGAGTGCAAACTTAACATAATATGTCTTCTCTCTTGCCTGGTAGTCAACTTCACACTCCATCTCAATTGAATCAAAATTAACTTCTTTGTTTAGCATCTTCTATCTCCTTGTGTTCTTTAATCCAGATAATCAAATCAACCATGTCTTTGAATTGAATTCCTGTGGTTTGTCTAATTACGTCTAACAGGGATTCTCTAGACCTCGCAAACCCTCTACTCCATGCGTCATCAATGTCTTTAATGTCGTACATCACTCTTCTCCGCATTGTTTAAGATTTTCCCAAACCAGCTCTTCGATCTCATAGAAATCTTCTTCGTCAAACAAGTCAGAAACATTTAAACCTTGATAGAAGACTTCTCTAATGTCAACAGAAGCATCAATATCAGGCTCTCTAGGCAAGCCCCATTGATCTCTAGCACTTCTCTCTTCTGGCTCAAAGTCAAAGTGAACCTCTACTTCTGCATTGTTAAACCAAACTAATTCTTTTCTCATGTTGGACTCCTTAAAAGTTAATCAGCTTTCGATCTGCTGATGTAAGAAGTTTACTATCATAAGTTAACTAAATCTAGTGTTTGTTGCAAAATAACACAACTAAAAACCCTAATAGGGTTTGTACTCATATTTAGTAAATATGTAGCACCCATAGGTTAACTGAACTATGTTATAGTTAATTCACTTTTTATGGAGATTAGAAATGGTAGACAAGAAGATAGATCACATTAGCGTACAGGAATTAGAGAGGAGAGCAGGTACTATGTACAAGGTAGCAAAGGTGCTTGGGGTATCTGTAGTTGCGGCATACAAGTGGCGTGTAAAGAACAAAGTTCCTGCCAAAAGAATTAAATCTTTAATGCTATTAAAACCTGAATGGTTTGAGCCAGAGCAAGAAGTCAAAAAAGATGCAATTTCTGTAAATTGATATATTGGAGTCATTGCAGTCGTACGCAATAAATTGAAGCCATTTAAGAAACCTTCTCTCCCCTATTCTTTAGGGGGTACGACAGAGGAGGCTCCTTAAGTGGCTTTTTTTATTCTCCGATGCAATCGTACTCCACACGATAGCAAAGCATTTACATGGATGGCTTGGAAGAAAACATAGGGCAACGACACACCCCGTTGATAACCTTTACGAACTGTGTGCGAGGTATCGTAGTAGACATAGGGCCAAGGTGAGACAAGACCTATGTTGATTGAATCGCACCCCTCTGGGGAAGTTAGTTACCTCTGGTAATGGACTTGGGATGATTGGCTAATCACCCTTGGGGAACCTATGCCTAAAAAAGGAGTAAGAAAATGGAAATGAGAGTAATAGAGAAACTATTCTTAAGACTAGAAGAGAAGTATGGAGAGTGGGATCACTCGGAGCAAAACAAAGTAGTCTGGTTAACTGAGCTTAAGAGCTTTGCACACAACCTTCACTTGATCAAACTAGGATTAATAAACTTAACAGACAAAGCACCTACTGCCAAACAGTTTAAGGAGAGTTGCAATATCTCTTTAAAACCCAGAGGTGAGATGGTTGATCACAAGAGATGGGCAAAAGTCATACTACAGAGGCATGAGGCTGGAAAGGACGTTAAACCCATATCACTTCGATTTGCTAGGGAGGCTTTGAAAGTACATGACGCTAGACTTTGAAACCCTTACAGAGCACATGATCGAGCACTATGCGACTATGGCTCTCACACCTGGCTGGTTAGATTACTCACGCAATGCTGTGGGTAAGCTACAAAGAGAATCCCCTTACTTTAAAGACCTAGGAAAACTTGTTAAGCAGAGAATGGAGTTAATTTATGAACAAAGACAAAGCAATCACGATACTGAGAAGGCACTTTGACAAGAGTAGTACTCATCAATGGAAGGAGATCGAGGAAGCCCTTGATTACTTAGACTTGAGTCAACCTGTAAACGATGAATCTTTAGTGCGTCTTCAATTCGACATTCAAAAAGCAATCCATGACTTTTGTTCTACTGTTTAATGTTGAAATAACCCCTGTAGCCAAGGGTAGAGCCAGGTACGCCAGAAGGGGAAACTTTGTCTCAACTTATACCCCTAAGAAAACAAAAGATTACGAAACTGTAATTCGAGAGCAAGCAGTACTTTTTATGGGGGAAGAAAAGCCCTTAGAAACGCCTGTAAGCGTGAGTATTGAATTCAGTATGCCAATGCCTAAGAGCACCCCTAAAAAGCTCCTAGAAGCCCATTTAAACGGCTCTATCAGGCACACCAAGAAGCCCGATCTTGATAACTTAGCAAAAGCAGTACTTGATGCAATGAATGGTGTTGTATTTTTAGATGATTCTCAAATAGTTAAGTTAACTTTATCTAAAAGGTATAGTAAACTAGGAAACATACAAATTTTTGTATCTGAAGATTTAGATTAGGAGTCCAAAGTGAATGACAGAGAAGGCCAAAAGAGAATCACGGTGTACGTCAATGAAAGTATTGATGGCATCAAAGATAAGTTGCATGAGGCCACAGGAGTTAAGTTAACTTATAACCAGACATTTGATTTTTTGATTAAGTATTACTTAACTCATTCAACAGCACCCAAGACCACATGGTCCACATTGGTAGGAGACAAGAAATGATCACATTGTTTTTTATTGCGATGTTGTGTGCGCTTTGTTCTGCGATACCTTATGTGTTTTCGATTTGGTTTCTTTATGGTTTATTGATTAAGGATTGATATGAGAAAGAAAGTAGATTTGATTAACAGTCCTCCTCACTACACTTCACACCCGTCTGGCGTAGAGTGCATTGATGTGACCAGGCACATGAACTTTAACTTAGGTAATGCAGTTAAGTACATATGGAGATGTGATTTAAAGAGGGATGATGTTGAGGACTTGAAGAAAGCTATTTGGTACTTGCAAGATGAAATCACCAGAAGAGAAGGTTCCTAAGCCCAAAGGGGGAAAGCGTCCTGGTGCTGGTAGAAAGCCCAAGGATGACCCGAGAAGAATTTATATCACGATTAACCCATTGCAGAAGAGAAATCTTTATGAGTTAACAGGTGAGGTTAGGCTTCAGCAAGCGGTACAAGCATACATCAACATGAATTTATGATTGAAACGATTAGAAATGGAATTAGGAAGTTTTACAGGTGTACAGCCTGTTCAACATTGTTTAACAAACTAGGAGATAGTAATGAGCATTCATGCGTCACTATTACAAAAATCAGTTTCAAGCACCAGGTCAATCAAGGTGAGTCAAACGGACTTCGAGGAGCACCTCAGAAGGCTTTCAAACGATCTTATAACATCGAGGTCCCTATTAAAGGGGTTAATAGAGGCAATCGATAGCAAAGACTCTGAGTCCTTTGTTAATTTTGTCAATTTGTCTAGAAAGTTTATGGAGAAATAACATGGTTGACTTACAAGACATTATTGAAACCCAAAAGAACTTAATTGTTAAGCAAAGGTTTCTATCGGATGAGATCAGGAATGCTGTTCTTGAAGAGGTAGCTCAAGAGATAGAGAAATTCACCAATTTTGGTCAAGACACAATATCTTCTTTTGCAATTTACATAAGGAACATGAAGAAATGAGCAAGGGTTCAGGCAGAAGACCTAGAGAAGTAGAGTTAGAGACATTCAATAAGAACTGGGAGAACATTTTTGGACGAGACAAGAGAAACAATCGAGACAATCAATCCTCACAAAGCGATTCAATACATTCAGGAAAACGCACAGAAGTATGCCACAGCAAAAGCTTCTCGAGTGGAGTTGGAAAGTCTACTGAAGACAGTAAAGTCAATGCTGATGAACGAGGAAAGCGGAAGCGTGGCGGCAAAGGAAGCCTATGCGTACAGCCATGACCGTTACATAGAGTCTTGTGCTGAGATTAAGAAGCACATGGTGCAAGAAGAATACTACAGACACATGATCGATGCCGCCAAGATGCGAATTGAAGTATGGAAGGTGCAACAGTACACGCTTCGCACAGAGATGAAGGTTGGCATATGACTGATGACGAAATCATAGAGATGTCTAGTAAGGCTGGCTTCAATGGTCTTTTTTCACTGATTGTATTTGCCAGAATGGTGGCAGAGCGTGAACGTGAGGCGTGTGCTGAAATTTGTGATGGTTTTTACTTATCATGGATAGACATACAAGGTAGATATGAATTCATGGGTGAGGGAGCAAGCGAATGTGCTGGTGCAATCCGAGCAAGGGGACAAGAATGATTCAACCCTCATTACACATTGATATTGTGATGGATAGTGATACGGTTTATGCAATTGCTTTTGTTATTGTTGCAATTGTTATTGCATTGGCTTGGAATGTAAGGAATAAGAATGACTAAAGATGAAGCATTACAACTTGCATTAGAAGCAATGGAAGAAATCATACATTGGTATCCTGTTCGTGATAGAAATAATGTTTTTTTAAATTTTGTTGACCAGAATCCTGAAATACAAAAAATAATGAAATCCATCACCGCTATTAAAGAAACATTAGAAACAAAAGATGAGCCTGTGGTGTGGATGAACAGACACGGTGCTTGTAAGACTTCTTTGTTTATAGAGGTGGAAGCTGGCGCAAAAGAAGAATACACCATACCTCTTTACACAACACCACAACGCACATGGGTAGGACTGACTAATGATGAACTTGTTGATTTAGTAATAAAACACGCAGGTTTCCCAACTTTGTTATCAGAAGCAATAGAAGCCAAGCTGAAGGAAAAAAATAATTAAAATCAAACGGGGAGGTTAACCAGACATTCAAGGACGTTGTACATGAGGAATTTTTCTGGTTTCTGCCTCATCTAGTTGAACAACTAAATTGACTCCCAACTATTAAAAAATGAAATGCACTAGAAAATATTGTTCTAACAACACAGAACACAGAAGTAAGCTTTGCAAAGATCACAGAAAAGAATGGAGCAAAGGATATATACAAGCCATGAAAGACACACAATGTATAGAGACTCAGATTTACTCAAGCTTGCTCAAGGACAACCTTGTGTCCTCCAAGCAATTGATAACTGCCTTGGAGAAAGTGATACTACCGTTAGTGCCCACTCTAACCAACTTGTTCACGGAAAAGGACGGGGGTTAAAAGCTGAAGACTGCTATACGATTTGGAGTTGTAGTAGATGTCACAGTTGGCTCGATCAAGGAAATGCCTCAAAAGAAGAAAAGAATGCTCATTTTGATGAAAGATTTCCTTACCAGGTATGGGAATGGAAAAAAATATATCAGGACCCCCTTGCTAAAGAATGGAAAAGAGATACTTGTATGAGAGTCCTGGAATACTTGGAAGTGATAAACATTTAAACGGGGGGTGTTTTGGACGGGGGGGTGTTTTTGTCAAAAAAGCTCAAAATTTCCATTTTTTTCAGATTTTTAGTGTTTTTTTGGTCAATCGAACAGCAAAATCATGCCGATTAAACGCCACACAATGCGATTGTGGCTTGAATTCAGTTAAGCATATGCCAAGATATACCTCAAGCAAAAAAACGGCTTAAAACGGGTTTAAATCGGTCAAAATCAAAGCATAGGCAAGGGCCTTTTAGAGATAACAGAAAACCACAGCGTAAAACCCAAAAGGTAACGCATAGGATAAGGTAAACCTAGTGCATTTAAGCATAGGCGCAACAAAGTAACCCCAATGAAGGGTTATAAACAAAAAAACCCCAATGAAGGGGTTTTAATTAATTAGGGTTTTTCTATTCAATAGTTTCCCCTAATATATGCATATCAATTGCAATAGCCCACAATTGGGACTCTTTTAAATTCTCTAAATCATTAATTGAAGGGCCTTCTCCTAAAACGCTTTCTAAATCATTGTTGAAATAATTAAAAATAAGATTAATTAATTCTCTTTTATGCATAGTAAACCCCTTTTACTTGATAATTCATTTAAGCCACCTTTAAGATGTTAATAACCTTTTGCATTTTTTTTCCATGTGCTGGATATGCAATAACCTTTATCTTCTTGTCATAGCACGCACGGCAGCCGTCACATGTTCCTAGTGATTGATATGCTTTGCACAATGTCATATCTTTTTTAACGTCATCTGGCGTAGAAATAATAACGGAACCATGTAAACCTTTTACATATTCGCCGTTGACGGAATCACTAGAAAAACGAACAGAAACATTTTTTAAACTTTGCATTTCTTGAAGTACAAGAGCAAATTTAGGGAATTTATGCATTCTGGTGGGCAACCAATGCTTCACCCAAGGTGTGCGTTTCATTATTTCTAGCATTTTCTCGGCTAATCCTAAGGAATACATATCTCCAGAATCAAACCATCTAAAATAACGATCATTTTCTAATGCTTGGACCATGTCATCGACCCAATTAACCCTTTGCCAGTCTAATTTATTGTGATTTCTAGGGGCTTTGACATTTGGAAAACGATAATTTCCCGTAGTGGCATAGCATCCTTTGCATGCATCAACTAACACGCCAGGGCTTTCTAGTGAGCCAGGACATGTATCCAATGCATTAAGGGACCATGAGCGAATCCCGTCAAGCTTTGAAGTAACAGATAATTTAACCATTTTTAAACCCCTTAATTCAATACTTTAATGCAAACAGAAATATAAATTTCTTTACCATTTTCTGTTAATGTTTCACTGCTTAAGCCGTGTCTTGGCTTAAAGTAACTCATAATTTTGCACAATCTGGCGTATTCTTTGGACCATTGTCCAGAGTGACATTCAGAAAAAGCCAAATAATAAGCTTCGACAATATCAAATCGATCAAAATACATAATTTAACCCCTTAATAAATGCAATAAGACAAGAGAAAAGCAAGCCATGAAATTAAAGCAATAGAAAGCAAACCTTTGAGTAATAAGCTAATCATTGTTTTACCTCTTGATTATCAATAATGTTATCGAATGCAAGCAAAGCCGCCTCAAGTGTTTCATTGTCAGACTCGTAAGAATCGCTATCTGAATACTTTTCATCTTGTACAAAGTATTCGGATAACTTAAGCGCCCATTCAATATGTTTTAATTGATCTTCAGTTATTAAATAAGTTTTCATGGTGTGGACTCCTTTAAATGTTTTTTGAATCTTTGAGCATTCTCATAATTAAGCAATAGATAGCTATTGGTGTAATTGAATAGAAAGCAATTAATGAGAGAAAGTTAATCATAGTGTGGACTCCTTTGGTTAATTAAAGAACTATCGTTAAATAGTTAACCTATTATATCGTTACTAGTTAACTTTATTCAATAGGGAAAAGTTAAATATTTTGCTTGTCAAGCACATATATATTTATCGGAACAGAGAAACCAATAGTAAAAGTTAATTAATATAAACCCAATAGAAACCTCTTAACTGATAAACATTCACATAGTAAGAGATACAAGAGACAAGAGAACAATCAATCAATTCAGTAAACAATATTATGTTAAGTTATTTTTAAGGTAATAAACCCTTTGATTACTTAAATGCTTAACTTATAGGATTCGGAAAGTATAGAAACCCTTAGATTGTATTAGGCAAATATAGAGAGAAACATATAGGGAAAGAGACAAGGCTTTCCAGCGCCAGTAAACCTAATTGAGATAAGAGTAATAGCTTGGAGTGATAGGGCCCTTCCCAGTTAACTATTAATGCCCCTGCCCTTAGAATGGATTTAGGGCAAGGGGGTAGTACGGTTTGTGGAGGGAAAAGGGGGGGCCCACTCCCCCATTCCCAAAATTTATCCATAAACTTTAGGTATACTAAACATGTTGGTAAACGGTTTAGCTCCGTGAGGACAATTCTTAGAAGTGTTGTGCAACCTCGACCCTGCTTTATGGGGGCCAACTTAATCAGGAGGTAAGTATGGATATAGAGTGGAGTTTGGTACATCCTTTGCATGATGTAGAGGATATAGTGTTTATGGCTGATGGTATGTATGGGGGAGAGGTATCTGGGGTATTGACTACTGATAAACAGGTATTTAGAAAGAATGTAACGGTTGTCAGTACATTGCAGTTGTTTGATAGAAGTAAGGAGTTCTTGGCGATTGCCAGGGGTGAGGGAAGGATATTGGGGTTTTGTTGGTTTGATCGTGGAGGGTATACGACATACTCTAATGAAGAGATCAGTAATGCCAAGTTTCACCATGTTGATTTAGGGTTATCTGTTAGAACCCGTGTAAAGTTAATCAATGCTATGATTGATCAACATATATTGTGGGCGTATCAACAAGGTATACCTGTTGTTTGTTCTACTTCTATTAGAGGGGAGCATGATGGGTTTATGCGGATACATCGCAAAAGAGGGTTTAAGGTCAATGGCAGTTATGCCTGGATTAAGACAACGGAGGGATTAAATGGTATCGAAGGTTACAAAGCTTAAAACCAATACTTTGCCTAAAGTAGAGTCTGTGGTGAATGGAGCTACTGAATATGGTGTATTGTTTAATAAACTTAATCAAAGAGAATTAGATGCTGGTAGGCCTCCTTTAACGACTGCTATGGAGGTGTTGATCATGGCGATGAACTCTCCTGAATTGGATATAGTGGCTAAGGCTAAGATTGCAGATAAGATGGCCTCTTATGAAAGTAGCAGAGCACCTGTAATTACGGTAGACTATGTACAGAGCGTTACCAGTAAACAAGAGTCTGATGCCGATGGAGCATTGGAGGCGTTTATGCAAACACTCGCTAAATCTAAATAGGAGTAATATATGCCCTTGATCAAGTCTAAGTCTAAGGCGGCATTTGGTAAGAATGTGGCTAAAGAAAGAGAAGCTGGTAAGAAAGAATCTCAAGCAGTGGCTATTGCTTATTCGGTTAAACGAGAAGCAGAAGCTAAACGTAAACCGAAAGGAAAGAAATGAGTCACTATACCTCTGGGAACAATGCTCCCACTTTGATGAAACAACACGCTGTAAAACGTGGACTTGATAACCCCGTTCACATGAGCGATAGTACTGGTGTAACAGCCGTTACTATTAAGAAAGGTGCTACTCACTATGAGAAAGGCCATCAAGCCGCTCCTCATGCTGGTAATACAAATGTTATCAATGGTAGACATCAAAAGGTAGAACTTCATAAGCCCAAAGCCTATGATACAAAAGCTACCAATACTGGCTACATGGATAAAGACCGTTTAAACTTTTTAAAGTGAGATAACCATGTCTGGATACGGAACAGTCATCAACGGTGGCAAACAGATGTCTAAAGGCGTTGGAAAGCCTATTAACGACAAGCTAGAGAAGTTTGCTTCTAGCCATGCACATTCAGAAAGCATTGCTTCTAGAGCTTTAAAAGCCCTTGGACAAGAGTCTTTCTCTGATCAACATATTAACAATATCAATGCTGGTAAGCCTGGTTCTAAACCCACTTGGCATTCCAAAAAAGATAAAGCAAGACTGGAGACATGATGCAACCTAGAGACAAAATTAATTCTTTTTTTGGCTCTATGGGAGGTGCTATTCCTCCTTCTGCTGAAAAGCCTAAAAAAGCCATTGGCAATGATTTTCAAAATGTAAATGAAGATTTTGAAAAAGCTTCTGCTTTGGCTCACAAGTTAACCAAGAGTGCCGCTGAACAACATGAACACCATGCCGCTCATCACGCACACCATTCAGCATCTTGGTTAGGCATGGATCACCATGACAAAGAACGTGTTGAAGAACACAAAGAATTAGCTCATCATCATTCAGACAGAGCCAAAGAGAAGTACGAAGCAGAAATGCGTAAAGAGTAAGTTTAGATAAAGGACCTAGAGATGGATATTTATGACGTTGATGCGTTAAAGGCAGACTTGCCTAACGCCCGTGAATTGGCACAATTTGTTTATGATAAGACAGGTATTGCTTTAGACCTTATTGGTAAGCCTAAAGAAGAACAATACCTTGCCGCTAAAAATGCTCTTGAGGGAAAGAAAGTACCTCAAGACTTCATTACGACTGACAATCCTTATGTGGACAAAAAGGATTTGGTTCCTATTGATGAAAAGAAGCCATTTCCTCCCCCAAGAGGTGCTGATCTTCCTCCAGAAGACTCAATCATTCATCACTTCAATGCTACCAATATGCCTCACCCCCTCGATCCCCAATCGGATCGAAAGGTGCAGATCATGTTCAGAAAATACGACAATGGCATGATTACCTATCAGGTCATGGGTCCTACTGAAATGATTGCTGTTGGCGAAAGAATCAATAAGTTTGGTCAAAAACAACCAGAAAGATACTCCTGGTTAGACCCAAGAACTGAAGAAATCATCCTACGCAGAACAGATGGTTCGTATACCGAAAAAGGTAGGGGTTTGTATACCTACTGTATTGGAGAAAAAGGGGCAAGCATTTGGCCTTTGATCGACAAAAACATCGTTTCAGTCTCTGCTAAGAACATTGCTGATCCCTGGGCGTGACACAATACGCAAAAGATGACTTTGACAATCGTCTAGGTAATCAAGCTGAGTTTTGTGCCAGAAAGATATTTGAATTTCTAAAGAATGACATTAGTAAATTGAGTCCTTTAGAGATTCATTATCTGGCTACCAGTGCAAAAATCTTCTTGGATATAAGAGACAACTATGGCAAAAAGTGAAGCCAGTAATTATGTCCTTCCTCTATACAAAGCAAGAGCTTTAAAGCACCTGATCAACCTTGCTGGAGGCAAGAAAAAGCTTAAAGAGTTCGATAGAGAACAGTTTAATGCCATGCGTATCGCTACTGACAAGTTAGCAGAGGATATGCAATACAACCAAATGAAATGGTTTAAGCCATTCTCATATCAAACTAAGTTTTTTAAGCTTGGAAAGACATTTAGCCGTAGAGGAATGATTGCCGCTAATAGGGCAGGTAAATGCTGTACTAAAGATACAGTATTGGATTTGCCTGGTGGTAAAAAAATTACATATGGCGAGATGTATGAGCGTGGATTGCCATTTGATGTTTACTCTTGGGATGGGTTTAAAGTAGTTATTAAAACTGCAATAGAACCCATTAAAAAGCCCCAAGAACCTTGCGTTAGGTTATGGTTATCTGACGGTAGTTGGATAGAGCCTGCTTTACGTCATCTTGTTTTGGATTCCAAGGGCGATTACGTCTTTTGCTCCAGCCTTCTAGCATCGATCCATAACCTTCTGGAGTCCAATTCGGAACACGACCAGTTAATTCGTGTTTTAAATGTTCAGCGTTTGAAGAAAAAACTTCAAGGTTTTCTAGTCGGTTGTCTGTCCGTATTCCGTTCCTGTGATGCACAACTTCTGAAGGCAACAAATAGCGTTTCAAGTTTTCTTCAACGACAAGGCGGTGTTCGGCTACTGTCTTCTTTTTCGTTGCAAACGGGTGATCTGGATAATAAATATACCAATATCCGCCAACTAACCTACGACCCCCTTTCCAGCCAGTATGCTTATCGCCCGACCTGGGCCCCGTTCTTTGAGTTTTTATACCGAGTGAATAACAACGTCTTTGAATGGTTACACGGTCGCATCCAAGCAATTCAGCGATTTGCACTTGCGTCAATTGTTCAACTTCAACAAGATGCTTCAAATGAACCTCATCAAGTTCAATCTTCTTCATTGTTTAATCCCTTTGTTAATGCTACAAATCAGATTATAGCCTATGAACCGATTGGATTCCATGATGTATATGACTTTAGCGTTCCTGAAACTGGAAACTACATAAGTTGCGGTATTGTGCATCACAACACAATCGCTTCTACTTATGAAACAGCATTCCATTTAACAGGAAGATACCCTCCTCATTGGGATGGAAAGGTCTTTGATTCACCAATTATTGCCATGTGCTCAGGTGAATCTTGGGAGCAGGTTGCCAAAACGCTACAAAGTAAGCTTTTAGGCTGTGATGACATCAAACAAAGTTATCGGCTAGGATCAGGTGCTATTCCTAGGGAGACAATTGATGTTAAATCTATTAGATCAGATGGTCAAAATGTGCTTGCAATGGAGATTTGGCACACATCTGGGGGAAAAAGTAAGCTTTACTTCTCTAACTACACCCAACAAGTCCGACATTTACAGGGATTCGAGCTTGACTTGGTTGTACTTGATGAGCAACCCCCTGATGAAACATTCTCCGAGCTTGTCGTTCGTACTGCTTCCAGAAATGGACAGGTCATTTGTTCGTTCACTCCGCTTAAAGGTATGTCAGGGCTGGTAAGAAAGTTCTGGGACCAGGTGGACGGCTACGCCCATGTGCGAGTAACTTGGGATGATGTGCCTTTTGTTAACGAATGGGGTGAGCCTTTCTTTCCATTAGAAGAAAGAGAGCAGTTGGCTAGAGACTTTATGCCCTGGGAAAGAGAATGCCGTATGAATGGTATTCCTTTGATGGGCAAAGGCGTGGTATTTCCGTTGTTGGAATGGCCTATTTACAAGTCTGATGCCCATGATTTGAGGAACAATCCCAAATTAGAACGGTTGATCAGCTTTGACTTAGGAATTAAAAATGACCCGACAGTTATCTCGTTCTTTTTTAGAGATGCAGTTAACGAAATTATCTACTTGCATCGCCAAATCACGATCCCGACAGGCGAGACTCCTGATGAGTACGTTCACTACTTGCTTGACAAAGAGTCCAAGGGAGTACCGATTGCTCTGCCGCATGATGCGGCAACAGCAGGTCGCTATACGCTTACGGAGCAAAGTATCCGTGAAGTATTTGAGGATTCGTACGGCCTTAACTGTATTTCTGGGGCAATCCTTAATCCAGCAAACGATCAAGGAAAAGTAACTAACCATAAGTCTTATGGAATCAATATAATGCGGTTAATGATGGAACGTGGTACGCTTCAAGTTAATGAAACTTGTAAAGCATTCCTTGATGAAGCAAGGAACTACGCCATTGATGAAATGGGCAGATTTAATGATCCTGACGATCATATAGATTCAGCAAGAATAGGAATATTGGCATTGATTCAAGGGCATGGAGAATCAGTAGTAAGCAGAGCAAACAGCTTTGCTATGAAGCGAATCCCTCCCGTTGAAGGTAAATTGCAACGAATCTAAAGGTTAAATATGTTATTCAAGCAAAACTTAGTAGTTGAAAATCTGGCTTCTCCATCAGGCAACCGTGGTATTGCAGAAAAAGTCTGCCACGAAGCCTACATGAAAATGGTAGATTACCTCCGACTAACGCAAGCTAAGAATACTTACAACCGTTTTACCGATTACCACTATCTAAACATTCCTGTCTCTGAATCTACTGAGCCAATCAGAGGTTTAGACTACATTCACCCTGTTGTAACGCCTGGCATTGATTACGCTACTGCTGTGATCACCAAATGTTTGATGCCTGACGGCAAAGTTAACTTTGAATTTGAACGCTTTGATGAAGATGACCAAGAAGGTGCTGAACAAGCCACAGAAATGGTCAAATATTTCATCAATAACAAAAACAATGCTTACCAAGTCATTAGAGATTGGGCACAAGACGCTCTAATGCACAAAAATGGCATCGTAATGGTTACCCCTATTAGGGAAAACATAGTTCAATACAAAGAAGTTAAGGGAACTAGAGATCAACTTAAAGCTTTTGAATTACAAGCCGCTGAAAGTGGTTTAAAAACCTTACGCCAAGAAATGCGTAAGACCGATGTAAACCTTCAGCAAGCAATGGCTGATGCAATGCAACCTGGCGATGAGCAAGAAGAAGGACAAGAAGTTGATCCTAGCGCTGAGTTGGGTGAAGCCATTCAAAAGAACACGATCTATACAGCCAAATACAAATGTACAGGCACTAAAACCAACATTCGCATCAAGCACGTTGCCCAACATTACTTTGTGTGCAACCCAACGATCACCCAGATCATGTACCAGGACTTTGTTGGCTTTTATGAGCCAATGACGATCCATGAAGCCAAGGTTCAATATCCATTTATCGACATGGAAGAATTTGCCGACCATGCCGCATACGGTCCTGCTGGTGCATACCAAGCTGGTGCTCTAGAAAACGATTTAGCGCTTCATGCTCGTGATTCAACACCTGTGCCAGGCCAAGGTGTGATTGCTTCTCAGGGAGCCGATAGATACGCCCGTGTGGTCATGTTGACTACTGCATGGTTAAGAAAAGATGTAGACGGTGATGGTGAAGAAGAAATCGTAGAAGTCTGTTATTCAGGTTCTTACATTCTTTATGTAAAAGAAGTTGACTTCATTCCTTTGGCTAATATGTGTCCAAAGCCAATTACAGGAAACTTCTTTGGCTATTCTTTAGGTGAGCGTTTAGTTCCAATTCAAGAATATGCAACATCTATCAAGCGTGCTGAACTTTCTTTTGCTATGCAAGCCTCTACTCCTAGGATTGGTGTTAATCCTGAGTTTGTGGATGCTGAGGAAATACAGCGTGGTGTCAGCGCTATGTTTGTGCTTGATCGTAAGTTTGATCCTAGTAAGCACGTTTATGAGTTTGCTCCTTTGCAAGGCAATTTGGCATATGTTGAGTCGGCTATGCAGTCGCTCAAAGAAGACAACATGGCAATGATTGGAATGACCAATCCTTCTGATTCTCTGAACCCAGAGGTGATGAAAGATGGTAATTCAGGATTCAAGCTTCAGACTGCTATGGGTCCTAATCAGTTGATCCAAGATGAGATGATTAAGAATTGTGCAATTGCTTTGCAAGATGTAATTCACCTTGTGTGGCACACCATGATTCAATATGCTGATGACTACTCTATTCAGCAGTTGGCTCATGTTTGCTCAGAAAAAGGCCAAGGCTTTATTGATGCAGAGTCAATGGCTAACTACAAGTTTATTGATCGCAAGATGATCAATATTGATTTGGGTCTAGGCTTTATGTCTGACGAAAACAGATTGACAAGACAGCAATTGATTACTCAAGCACAACAACAATTTGCACAAGTAATGATGCAATTGACTCCTGATATGCCTGAGATGTTTGAAAAAGCTCGTAGACCTTACGAAGACACGTTGAGAATTCTAGGTATAAGACACGTTGATGCTTATTTGCCAACATTAGAAGAAGCCACAAAAATTCTTCAAGAAAAAGCAAAAGCTCCTCCTCCTGTTGAAGATCAATTGCATCAAAGCAAAGCTGAACTCAATAAAGCTACGGCTCAAGAAGTCATGGCTAAAGCTGGTTTGATTACCAAACAAACACAAGACATTGACGTAGACAATATGTTTGACGCAATGGCGGCTAAAAAAGGTAAATTGAAGGACGTAAGAATAGACTAGGAGTTTTATGAAAGCTTTGATTGGTGATATTTCGGAATTTTTTAACCGAAGGACTAGATTAGAAGATACTGAAGCAAAAGCATCAACTGCCAGAAGAGTTCTGGTGGTTGAGAATGCTCAGGCCGCAAAAAGATTATTAGCCAACAATGATTTGGCTTTGTTGTTTAACCTTTATAGGTTTTACATCATGGATAGGATTGAGGACTGCAAGACTGATGAGGAAAGAGTTAACTACTCACATAGCTTAATTGGAATTAGAGACTTTGTAACTTTTATTGAAAGAACAGAGTTTATGGAACATCTATCGGATGTGAAATTAGAAAGAGAAGTAGACAAGGCAAAAACCAAAAAATTGAGCCTTAGAGAAGAATTGCAACAACTTAAGAAAATAGGATAAACTTATGGAAAACGTAACCGAACAGGCCGTTTCGCAACAAACTGGAAGCCCAGAAGCACAAATTGCTGAGATGATTGCCGTCAATAGACGAAACAATCCTTTAGTAGTTGGCAGTAAAGAGCCTCCAGGTGGACAAGAAGAAGCGCAAGCTGAATCCCCACAGGCTACTCCCGAAGAGGAAGTTGAACCTGAAGAAGGCGCAAGTGAGACTTTTGACGCTGAGAACTCACAAGAAGATGGCGAACCCTCCGATGGAGAAAGTGAACCAGTAAACTTTTTTGAGTTTGCAGAACAGAATCCTGACATGAAGTTAAGGATACCAAACAAGAACGCAGAGGGCGGTTTTGTTGAATTAACGGCAAAGAAGGCGGCTACGTTATTAGGTCAAACAAGTGCTTTAGATGAAAACTCTAGGAAGCTAAAAGCTGAGAAAGCTGATTTTGAAGAGTATGAGTCTAGAAGAAGGGCTGAACTAGACGGTTTGCAAATCGGTATTGAGTTGACATTGGTCCCTCAGTTGCAAGAAGCGGCTGATGAACTGATTAAGATTCAAGGCTGGAACCAGCAATGGACGCAAATTCGTGACAGGGCTACAACTGAATTAGAAAGGTCTGAAGCTGAGGCGGCTATCCGTCAAAACTCACAACTAATTCAAGAGAAGTCTAAGTTTATCCAAGACAACCGTCCAAAAGTTGAACAATTCATTAGTGCTCGATCTGAGTTTGTTAAGCAAAACCTAGACAAAGCACGACAGAACTTCACAGATAAAGAACTGGCTAACAGGGCTAACTTTGAAGAACTGAGGGATAGATTAACTAAGGACTGGAAAAGTGCGAATGCAACACTTGTTCCTGGGGTACCAAACATTGATTTGATCTCTAGTGATGAGTATTTGTTGGGTTTGATTCGGGATGGAATGAAGTTCCGTGAAAAGCCAATCGTTCGCAATGTGGGTGGATCGATTGCCGCCAGTATCAAAGCTGGTAGTAAAGCGAAAACCTCACCTTCTTCAGAGACAGAAAAACTCCAACAAGCTAGTGCTCGAGGCGATAAAAAAGCTACCGAACAACTTTTGGCAACAATGCTTGCGACTAACAAATCAAGACGCAGGTAACCTTTTAAGGAACTTTAAATCATGGCACAAATTACATCAGCAAATTTGGGTAACGGTAACGGCCCATATCAAACAGACATCGTTGTAAAAGACATGGACTTGACAGTCTCTAACTACGTTAAAGACCGTACTCCTGTTACCAACATGGCTATGTCCAAAAAGCGCAAGATCAATTCGACTTTGCACATTTGGCCTAATGACTATTTCCGTCAGCCAACATTGAATGCGGCTCTTGAAGGTGCGGCTGTTACTTCTGCTTTGTCTGAGTCAAACACTCGTTCAAACATTGGTAACTACACACAAATTTTCACAACCGTGATTGGTGCAACAGGTACAGCTCGTGCAGTTGAGCAAGCTGGTGGTGATCCCCAAGCATATCAAGAAGTTAAGCAATTGACTGAGATCATGTTTGACGTTGAGTTGCAAATGGTTCGTGCTGACGGTGCTTCTATCAAGTACTCAGGCCAAGCCGCTACTCAAGGCGCATCACCCAATAACGGTCGTAGATTCGGTTCATTGTTCTCATTTGCTGGAACACGTTCTGGCAATGACACAGACGGTGTTTCCGTGTTGAATCTTGCCACTTCTGACTCTAACGACACAACTTCAGTTGTTAATACTAACCAACCTTTCAACGGTTTGTTGTCTAACGCTGGTTTGGGTTATTTCAGCTTTGGTGCAAATGAAACATTGCAAAACTTCTCACCTGTTCTGTACAAGCAATTGGTTACAACTGCTGAACAACGCTTCAATGCCAAGATTACCAATATGGTTGTCCCAACATCTTTGCGTACCAGCATTTCTGACAACATTCCTCAGTCACGTTCTATCAACAGGTTCAATCCTGCTGACAAGGGTGACACGATTGGTACATACGAAGGTGACTTCAACTACACATACCAGATCGATGATGACTGGATCATGGACCAAACAGGCTCCAACAACAATGCGATTCTGTTCTTGAATCCTGATGTTGTTCAATGGGGTTCACTCCGTGAGCTTGGACCAAATAACGAAGTGTTCTCAAACGCTGACGCTTCTTTGGATCAGTACATCATGGAAGGTACATTGATTGTTCGTAACCCTGCTGGAGTAGCTGTTCTTGCCGCTATTTCTGCTGGTGATACAGTTGTGACAACACCACGTCCTTCTACTCAAGTACAACGTTACTTGGCATAAACTTCTTTGCAGAAGCCTTGGGGAGAGTCCGAAAGGATTCTCTCCTTTTTTTGGAGTTGATATGGAATTGAATTTAGATAACGAAGAAGCTAAGATTAACGAAGATTACTACATGAAGGGTAATCTGGAAGCTGGTTTCGATGGCATTTTGTCTAGAAATAACAAGATGTACAACGAAGTCAAGTCTGGCACTTGGTCACAAACATTCAAAACAGACCGTATTGATTACAAAGTAGGCGCAGAAGATGGTGTTAGGTACGTCCAATACACTCAACACAATGTAGAAGCAGTAAAGGATTATTGCAAAGGCCGTAGAGAGTTTTACAAAATGATTGGGACTACTGACAACCCAATGTTTGCTGGAACCTTTGAGGCTATGAATCTTCCTAAATGCTTTGCACATGAAATAAGCTCAAAATGGTTTAATAACCGTCCTTGGGAGTTAATTAAACGTGAAAAAGCAGACAAGATTCTGTTTTACGCAATAGTTAACACTTATTATTCTGATTTTGTCTGCCATCCAAGCGGAAAAATACCATTGCCTTACAATCCCATCATACCGACTAAATAGGAATGTTATATGTCGCTTTTTATCCAATCTGCCAACAATTTGGTTACCAGAGTGGCTCAATGGGTTGGAGCGATACCGACAAGCATTGGGATTAATGCTACTGCGTACAACCCTACTGTTGGAACGCTAACAACTGCATCTGACACAACCTCACAAGTATTTGCTGGAGACTTTATTTCTCCAACAATGTTAGGTCCTTTTACTCTTGTCCTTTCGGTAACTTCATCAGTTATTACAGTATCAGACCCTGATCTTATTTGGGCCGCTGTAACTCTTCCAACACCCATTCTTAAATTGCCTACTCAGGCAACAACAGACATTCAGTTTTGCATTCAATTTGCAGAACTTTCTTTCAGAACAATTTATTTGCCTGCGCTAAGAAGTAATCCTTACGATCCAGTAAACCCTTCTAGCGTGGTTACAAACACCAATGGTCAAGCGCCTATCCCTGCGGATATGAACTGGCCTATTATCTTTTTCCAACAAACGCCAAGTACAGAAGTTCCTCCTGGAACACTCAATGCAGGATTTGGTCCTTGGATCATATACGATAGGGTTGGAGATAGGGAGATTATTCGCCTATCAATGATTGACCAACTTTACGTCAAGCCTTTTGGTGTGCCAAGGGTGATTAGAGCTAACTTCTCTGAAGTAGGACCTAATTATTTGTTTACGCCTAACCCTGGCAACGGTACAACAATTCTGGCTTATTACGTCAAAACATTCCCTCTTTTGTTTAGCGCAACAGGGGTAATTACTGCACCAGTAAGTCAAAGCAATGCTATTTTGGCAACCTTCCCTGAAGGCTATATGTACAAAACTCTTGCTGTCTATTACGACAAAAAGAAGAATATGGCAGAAGCAGAGAAGTGGAATGCAAGATATGATTCAGCCTACGGATTGATTGAAGATCAGGCTATGAAAGACCTTTGGAGTGGTGGAGATAGACATTTATCTAGCGAGTTTCAGCCCAGAAACTATAGATATTCATTCAAGTAATAAGGTGTGATATGACTTCAAGTATATATACAGAGTCAAACGGTTTGTACGGAAGTGGAACTGTCTTTAGCGGTACTTTCTTTCAATGGACGGTTTTTCAAGCTTCCGCAACTGCTCCTGCCACACCTACTGGTGGCTCATGGAACTTTACAACCAATGTAGGAACACCTCCTTCTGGATGGTCAAATACTCCTCCTGCTACTAGTGGTACAGAGGTTTGGGCATCAATTGCTTTTGTTTCTTCTTTAACTGCCGCCAGTCCTTTGGTTTGGACTTCTCCTGCCGTCTGGATTGTTCCAGGTACTCCAGGAACTGCCGCTTCTGTTGCTGTTGGAACTACAACAACTTTAGCTCCAGGAAGTTCAGCTACTGTTAACAATTCAGGTTCATCATCTGCCGCTGTCCTAAACTTTGGTATTCCACAAGGAGCGGTTGGAGCCACGGGACCCACGGGCGCTACAGGGGCCACAGGTAGCCCAGGTACTGCCGCCACGATTGCCGCAGGAACAACGACTACTTTAGCTCCTGGCTCATCAGCAACCGTATCAAATTCAGGCACTTCTAGTGCGGCTGTCTTTAACTTTGGCATACCTCAAGGAGCCACAGGAGCGACAGGTGCAACAGGGGCCACAGGATCGCCTGGGACAGCGGCTACAGTAGCTGTTGGTACTACGACTACACTTTCTGCTGGATCGTCTGCAACAGTCTCTAATAGCGGTACATCAGGAGCCGCAGTACTTAACTTTGGAATTCCTCAAGGTCCTACTGGGGCCACGGGTACTGCCGCAACAGTTGCTGTCGGAACAACTACAACACTTTTTCCTGGCTCATCAGCTACGGTAAGCAATAGTGGCACATCGGGAGCCGCTGTATTCAATTTTGGTATTCCTCAAGGAACTACAGGTACTGCGGCAACAGTTGCAGTAGGTACGACAACTACGTTGTCTGCTGGGTCTTCTGCTACTGTTAGCAATAGTGGAACTAGCTCTGCGGCTGTGTTTAATTTTGGAATTCCACAAGGGCCAACGGGAGCTACAGGGCCGACAGGGGCTACGGGACCTACGGGTCCGATAGGCATGAACTGGAAAGGCAATTGGTCTAGCGCTACCACTTATGCCATCAATGATGGTGTTTTTGATACGACTAGTGGCTCTTCTTATATTGCTATTGCATCTAATACCAATCAAGAACCTCCAAATGCAACTTATTGGAATCTTTTAGCTCAAAAAGGAGCCAATGGCACAGGCTCAGGCTCAGTAACTTCTGTGGCAATGACAGTTCCGTCATTTATGTCGGTTACTGGTTCTCCAATTACATCAAGTGGTACTTTTGCAGTAACAGCAACTACATCTGGTGCAAACAGTATTGTTTTGAGAGATTCAAACCAAAATGTCACAGCAAATGATTTTTATGAAGGCTTTACAAACGTAGCGGCAGCAGGAACAACGACAACTTTAACTGCTAGTTCAACGCCTAACTTTGTAGTGACAGGATCTGGTGGTCAAACGTACCAACTTCCTGATGCAACCACATTGCCTTTAGGTGCTATATACACGTTTAACAATAATCAATCTTCTGGAACGATTGTTGTAAAAAATAATTCTGGGGCAACAATTGCTACATTGCAATCTGGTTCTTACATTGAAATTATTCTTTTATCAAATTCTATTGCCGCAGGTACATGGGATTACCACAATCAAGCACCTTCTAATGCTTCTTGGTCAACCAACACATTAAGTTGGGCGGGAACATATTCTAGTGGCACATGGAATGGTAATGTAATTACAGGCGCTTATGGTGGAACTGGTGTAAATAACGGTACAAGCACAATTACGATTGGTGGCAACGTCACCATGTCAGGTGCTTATACTTTTACAGGAACCTTAACTGGCAATACTTCAGTTACATTTCCAACATCAGGAACTCTTGTAAATACAGCAGTTACAACATTGTCTAGCTTGTCTTCTGTAGGAACAATCACTACAGGAACATGGAATGGAACAATCGTAGCGCCTACATATGGTGGTACAGGTGTTAACAATGGAACAAACACATTAACTCTTGCAGGTAACGTAACCCACGCAGGAGCTTATGCTCAGACTTTGACCGCTACTGCTACCACATCGGTAACATTGCCTACATCAGGAACACTAATTTCTAGTGTCACAGCTTTGCCTGGTGCGGTAACAGGAACACCTTCAAATACCACTTACTTGCGTGGTGACGGCACTTGGGCCACAGTTACTGCTGGTGTATCTCAGATTATTGCAGGAAGCAATATTACGATCAGTCCTACTGGAGGTACTGGTAACGTAACCATTAATGCAACTGTTGCTAGTGGGTCTTACACAAGAACATCATTTACTGCGACTGCATCACAAACTACATTTACTGTTAGTTATGTTGTTGGTTATATAGAAGTATTTTTAAATGGTGTTTTATTAAACGCTTCTGATTACACAGCAAGTAGTGGCACATCTATTGTCTTAGCGGTTGGCGCTAACTCAGGAGATATCCTAGAAACCATTGCATACAATGTTGTTTCTTTAGGAACAGCTACGAGTGCAACTAATATTGCTGGTGGGTCTGCTGGTGAAGTTGTTTACCAATCAGGCTCAGGTGCTACTAGCTTTACAGCAGTTGGTACAACTGGTCAGGTTTTGACAAGCAATGGTACAAGTGCTCCTACTTGGTCAACATTGTC